>CXWK01058490.1_pt1 | contig 55890 bp, 82 predicted proteins | sample 590851 | NCBI WGS metagenome assembly CXWK01 (sample SAMEA3498364, study PRJEB10139) | wastewater metagenome | biome: wastewater treatment plant; material: activated sludge | place: Denmark | collected 2014-08-01 | reverse complement strand
ATGAGCCATGAATGTGACTCCCTGGTTTCTTGCCGCCACCGATGGTTCACCAGTGCGCGAAGGCCGCTATCAGGTGCGCTTCTGCATTGGCTGGCGCGAAGTGTTCTGCGAGTGGCGGCGCGGCGCTTGGTGGGTAGGCGGTGGCGGCCTGGACAAGCCGGCCCGCGTGCGCCTGGATCGGTGGCCCGGCTTTCACTGGCGGGGCCGCCACGAGCCGCCCAACGTCTAGGTTAAGCGGCCGGTACCCCGGTCCGCTTGAACCGCCAGTTAGGCCTGGCGGAGAAACATGGAGAACGATGAATGAACCGAGCACAAGCAATTTCCGTCGCCCGCATGTGCGCCATGCGGCACACCGGAGAACACAACTACCTGCCGCGTACTGAATGCGACGCGGATCTATGGACACCGCATGAGTGGGTGGTGAGCGCCATTCTGTGGGCGGCAGGGTTCAAGACATCGATCCCGCTTGCCGCTGCGCAACAAATCGATGCGGCCTGCCAAATGGACCACCCGCGCGAGGAAATAGACATCGGCGCTGCGCACACCTTGGCGCTGTTCGCGCTGTCGAAGGCCCTGCCGCAGAACGCAGGCGAGAGGCTATCCAAGTTGGAGGCCGACGCGAAGCGCTACCGATGGCTCTCCGGGAACGGTTGGGCTGATCCAGCGTTCTACGCCACCGGCCCGCGTGAGTGGGGTGCGAACGGTGTTGCGCTGCTGGCTGGGCCGCAACTTGATGCAGCCATCGACGCCGCGATGGCTGTTGAGGCCTAACGTGGGAGGTGAGGCGTGACACACGGCGGCACAGACGTAGGCGAAGCGGTACACGGCAACCCGCCGTGTGGCATCGCCTCGACCGACGAGTTAGCCCGCGTTGCTGTGCTCTTTGCACGCGAGGACAGCGCCTACAAGAAGCTGCCGGAATGCGAGGTGTACGACATGGCCCGCGATGCACGGAACTACGATGGCCCGTGGCCCGTGGTGGCGCACCCACCTTGCCGCGCCTGGGCAACCCTGCGGCACCACGCGAAGCCGCGCGCCGACGAGCGGAACCTTGCCCGCTTGGCCGTGGCGCTGGTGCGTGAGTTTGGCGGCGTGCTGGAACACCCACACCGCACGACGCTGTGGGAAGCGCAGCGCCTGCCGGCTGTTGGCCAGCGCGATGCGTTCGGCGGGTTCACGCTGGTGATTGACCAGAACTGGTGGGGCCATCGAGCGCAGAAGCGAACGCGGCTGTACGTGGTGGGATGCGAGCCGACCGAAGTGCCACCGCTGCCGTTGGTGCTGGGCGAGGCTACGCACACCGTGGGGCTGTGGAGTGGCCGCGACAAGGCAACCTGCCGCCCGAGCATTGCAAAGCATGAATACGAGAGTACGCCCGACGAACTGGCTTCATGGCTAGTGGCACTGGCACGGCGGTGCCATACGCGGGCTAACTAGCTGTATGCAACCCGCTAACGCAACCTGCTGAACTTTCGAGCATGAGCCGCCACTACCGACCGATGACCCGAGCCACGCGAGACGCGCGAGCAGAGGCGAACCCTGCGCCGGTCAACATCTACAGGCCGGTGCGCGACCCGGCGACGATTCGCGCTCTGGTGGACGGCCAGCAGTTCGAGGCCGAAGGAACGCCAGCCCGGCGGGCGGATCAGTTCGTTTGGGTGCTCAATGGTGAGCGGATCGGAGTAGGCGGACTGGAGTTCGCCTGGCGCGAGATCCAGAAGCGCCGGGCGCCGCTGCTGGGAGAGAGGAACTTGATGTGACCGCGCTACTCGACACCGCCGCCATAGCCAGCATGCTCGGGCTGAACCGTGAGTACGTCACTGACAAGCTAACGAAGCGGCCCGACTTCCCGCGCCCGGCGCTGAACCTAAGCCGTAGACTTCGGCGCTGGAAGGAGTCTGACATCCATGCGTGGATGGCAAAATCCGCCCGCTCTGCACCCGCACTACCGGCCGAAAGCCGCGCCAGTGCTTGATCTACGTTGCCGGTCTCCGGCACCATGCAAATCAACACGTTGCGCGTGTCAAGGCTGCGAAGGCATCCAGTGCTTTCCGCTACGCCTTCCGCAACGTGTAAGGCGAGTGTTCCGCATGACTTGTTGGGAGTCGTTGGCTTCTATCGACAACTCAGCGCGGTTTCTCATGCATCGGCTGTAGGCAGTATCTGGCTGGCACACGCCGTGGCCTATCAAGTGCCGCGGCGCGCTGGTGTAAAGAGTCTTTACGGAACAATCCGGCTGGAGCACAATCTCAACCGCTATGAAGACCGCGCGACCCCGACCGCCGATCCCTGGGTGTAATGTCAGCCCGGTAGACGGCCGCGCTTGGAACGCGGAGGCCGCAGGTTCGAATCCTGCCACCCAGACCAGAACACGAACGCGCAGGCGGCGTTGACCGCATTGCTGCCGTAGCTCAGTAGGTAGAGCGCCTCCCCTGTAAGGAGGATGTCGCGGGTTCGAATCCATGCCGGTAGCACCATCCGCCGATAGCACAACGGATCAGTGCGCCGGGTTTCGACCCCGGAGGTTGAGGGTTCAAATCCTTCTCGGCGGGCCAAGCGCCCGTAGCTCAGCGAACAGAGCAACCGGCTTCTATCCGGCGGGTCGAGGGTTTGAATCCTTCCGGGCGCGCCAGCTACGTTCCACCGCAGTCCGATGTCTCGCAGAGGTAGCGCTCCTGCCCCAGCCGGTCCACGAGATCCTGCGCTGCGAACAGGTCCGAAGAACTTGCAGTTTTTGGGACAACGATCACGATCCCGTTCACGAAGAACGTAGCCCCTAGCGCTGCCAGGTCCGCCATGGTCTGCGTGGGGTGGTCTTGGGGGGCGGCGGTCACTTGTTCACCGCGTCGGCAGAGGCTTCGCAGCTTGATCCTGCTCGATGGCTCTCGTCAGCGAATCGAGCAAGTTCCTCAGCGCGTCGGAGCAATTCGGCTGACACCAACTCGGTTTCGGAGGCTGGCGCGCTTCCTGCGGCAGAGGCGGGGCGGATGACGAGACCTGAACCCGCGACAGCCCCGCGCAGCCGCTCAGCAGCAGCACTAAGCCGGCCGCCTGCAGCAGCGTTCTCCAGGGCCTGCGTGCGGCTCTTGGCCGCGATGCGCGACAGTTCATCAGCGTTCTCCCGGTAGTTCTCTGCCGAAGCGGCCTCGTGCGCCCGCTGGCACTTGTCCATGCCGCGCTGCTCGATGCTGGCAACAAAGAACTTGAAGCCGATGAGCACCGCCAGCGCACCGCCCAGCTTCGTCGCCAGGCCGAGCGGGATCATTTGCCAAGCTCGCTCGTCGCCTTGCTGATTCGCGCGTCAAGGCTGCGAACCTCGATCGCGCGCTTCTCTGCCTCGAGCAGCGAGTCGTCGTTGTCGTTGGTCGGCAGGGACTTGAGTTCCTTGTCCAGCGCGGCGATCTTCTTGAGCGCGCCGCGGCGAGACCAGATCGGCCGCTTCTGGCGCCACTCGCTCCAGGCCACCACACAGAAGCCGCCGAACAACGCGGCGCCGAAGATAGGGATGTAGTCCATCATGGCGTGTTCCTTCAGGCCCATTCGCCTGTTTCGAGTTGGTGCGCAAGACGGCGCACTCGCGCGGGCGTTTGCTTCGCCCAGAGGCTTTGCCTCATTCCTTCTGCGGCATCGGCGTAGCGCTCGGCTTTCATCGATGCAAGCGTGCCGGTGAACCCGAGCAAGCCCTTCATGCCCATCTGGAAGGCCATGCCGATCACCACGGCCTGCCGCGCATCGTTCATCGCCTTCACCCACGGCAGCGCGGCATGCACCTCCGCAGTCTTGCGGCGGATGTCGTTCTCCAACAGGTAGTCGATCTCATCGTCGGTGAGGTGCCCGCCTTTGCGCTTGTCGATCAGCCGGCCGACGCCGATGGTCCAGAAGCCGAGGTGGTCTTGGTAGGCATGATCGACCACGCCCTCAAACTCGCGGAGTTGGGTCTTCAGGTCCATCACGTCGAAACCTTCTCGACCTTCATGCACACGTACTCCGCGCCCATCGCGCCCATCGCGCGCAGCGCCGGGTCTTGCATCTGCGGGTCGGTCTTGTTCGCCTTCTCCGCTGCCGCCATGCACGCCGAGCGGGTCGTGTGCGGCGCCACCATCACGGGCTTGCGCGCGTCCATTGCGTTGAGGAACGCCACTGCCAAGATGTACTCGATCATGAATCGCTCCTGTTGGATGCGGGCGGCTGTTTCACCTTCTGCGTCGTGTTGCCCGCGATGTACGCGCCGACGGTTCCGATCACAACAAGCGCGTAGGTGCTGCCGGCTGGATCGAGTTTCCCTAGTAGCTGTAGAGCGGTGGTCGCCATCCCACACCCGAGAGTGAGCAGGAAGCGCCGGCCGCCGAAGGTTTCGAGGCTCATGGCTTGTCCGCCTTGTGAGTGAGGGACGCCTCGATTCGTTCGACCGCTTCTCGAATCGGCTTGAGCGCGTCTTGCAGCCGGTCATAGCGAACGTAGTCCGTGCCGATCTTCACCTCGAGCTTGTTGAGGTCGTCCTTGAGCTTGTTAACCGCGGCATACATCTCGCGCGAGAACCAACCAAGCACGGTGCAGGCGATGCCTAGGCCGAAAAGAATGAGGCTGTGCATGTCCATGGTTTTCTCGTGTGCTTAGGCGTATTCGTGAAAGTTGATCGGCCGCTACCCGGCCGGTGCATAGCCGCCAGGCGCGTTGATGATCTGCGTGGAGATGATTGCGTCGGCGTAGTTCACTTGCGTGTCTGGCCGGCCGCTGGCGATGGTCACGGTGTCGGTCACGGTGCCGCTGGAAGGTAGAGCAGCGGGGTTGACCTTGAGCACCACGTAGCTTTCCGCGGCAGTGCCGGAAGACACGTTGAGCGTCAGCAGGTTGTTCGCTGCGCTGTAGCCGCGAGCAGTGCCGAACGACTCGGATGCGCCGGCCCAGCGGAAGCGGCCGGTGGTGGCGTTGTACTCAAGGGTTCCGTCGCCGGTCGGCGTTTCGAGCCCGCACACGTACAGGTCCACGCCTGTGATGTTGCTGGTGCGCGAGCTGATCTTCCGGCCGCCCGCGAAGCGGTTGCTGGTGTAAGGCAGAAGCCAGAAGGTGTTGTACTCAGGGCCTGCGCCGAGCGTGATGCTGGTCTTGTCGTGGATCAGTTCCGGCGCCTGACCTTCGCGCGCTGCCCACAGCGTCCACCGGCTGCTGCCCGTGCCGAACGTGCCGATGACTATGCGCTGAATCAGGGTGATCCACTCGTCGGGCACCTGGCGCACGGCGCCACTCAAAGGGTCGCCCAGGCCGCGCTGCCACATGGCGAGCGACTTCGCCGAGTACAGCCCGCCATAGCGAGCGCGTGCCTGCGCGCACGAAGACCAAGCGGACCCGGTGTCGGGATCGTTGCCGGTCAGCGGGTTCACGCCACGATCAACCGATGGCTGCCAGATGAAGTCAGAGCCTGAGCAAGCAGTCGAAGCCCCGATGTCGGGAAGCACCGAAGACGATGCGCCGTCCTGCCAGTAGCCAGTGATCGAGTTCCCGGTGTAGTTCGTCTGAACCACCACCTCGTTGATCTGGTTCGAGCCGCTGGAGTGCGACAGGATGCAAATCTTGTGGGAGCCACCACCGCTGCCGCTGTCAAAGTCCCATGGCGCATAGGCCATCTGCGGCGGGGCCTTCACGCGCACCGAGGACCAGAACGTATCGCCGTTGCCGAACGTGGTGATGTTGCCGAAGTACACCCCCACGTCACCGCTGCCCGTGGTGTCGGTGTTTAGCACGTCGAACTTGAACGATCCTGTCGAGCCTGTTGGGTAGACGCTGGTGTCGAGCGAGACGTGATCCGCAGTCGAGTTGTTCAGCAGCCAGTTCGAGGCCGTGATGCTGCCGCCTACCAGCTTGGTGCTGGTGTTCAGCCGGTCGGCCAGAATCACGCCAGCAGCGCCAGCACGAGTCGCCCAGTCGTCGGATGAAGCGACGCCCGCCACCCTCCGAGACTGCCGGCTCATCGCGGCGACTGTTGGCAGCATCATGCCCACACCTCGGAATCGCCGCGCAGCAGAGGGTTCCCAACTGGCCCGCGAGCCACACACGCAGGCCCAGGGCGCCACGCGCGAGACGCCCTCTCAGCCGCCTCGTTGATCGGCGCAAGAAGCGCACGGCCTCGGTAGAACAGCACGGCCGGCGCGGTGATGCCTGCGGCTTCCAGGCGCGCGTCGATGCACGGCGGGCACAGCGCGTAGGAGCCTCGCGCGATGGCTTCCCATGCCTCGCTAGGAATCAGCGCCTCGACGCCGATGCGCTGCCCGCAGTCGTCGCAGCGAATCTTGCTCATGACGCCTTCCACAACCACATCTGCGCGGCAGAGCCAGCGCTCCAGTTCTTCACGAACGCCACCACGCCGTACTCTGGGATCGGCGCGCAGGCCACGCCGTAGGCGCTGGCCGAATCGACCACGTTGGTTGAAAAGATCGACGCTGTGCCGCCCTTGGTGCTCCAACTGTTCGTCGTGGGATTCAGTTCTACCCAGTTGCTTGCCGTTTGAATCACGGTCACATTGCCGTTCGCCGGGTTGACGAACGGGATCGCGTTTGGGTTCCCGACTGACGTATCGCCAGCGGGGCCGACCGTGTTGGTTATGGCGCCTGGGAAGTCTGTAAGCTGCGTCACAGTGCCGCTGGCGTTCATCTTCCAGACGTTGCTGGAGCCATTGCCGCCACCGAACACAACGCAATCGTGCTGCGGGCTGTATAGGCAGAAGCAGTGCGGGTCGCCAGTGCCCGCAAGCGTCGAGCTAGACCCATCGACGTGCGTGGTGACTGCACTTGTCACTGGGTCGCAACTGACGATTCCGCCGTTCGTCCCGTTCTCAACTTGGTATACAACGATGCGGCCATTTGTGCCCATCGTCGGGAACCACGCGACGCCTGCCGAGGCGGCGCCGTAGAACAAGTTGCCAGAAAGGTCCAACGTGCCCCACGTCGTGCCGCCGTCCCATCTTCGGATGTTTCGCGCCCCATACTGGCGGTGATAGAGCTTGTCGTGCACGTCGTCATAGACCGTGTGGTCGTAGCCGTGCGAAGTTGTGTCCGCAGCCTCGACGCCCCACGGCACGCTGGCGGCTTGCTCGGTCCAAGCGTTCGTAGCCTCGTCGTAGACCAGAAACAGCGTCTCGTCGCCGTGGTCGCAGCCGATGAAATAGAGCTTCTTGTTGTTCGGGTCGCGGCCAAGCTTCGTCACATAGGCGATGGCGAGGCCGCTGTTGCCCTGCTGGCCGGTGAACAGGCTCAAGCCGCTCGGCGTCGGGCTCATCTGCGCCCACTGGCCGGCGCTCATGGAGGCGGCCAGCGTAGCGAGCGCGGTCGAACCGCCGCCGCTAGCTGGTGGCGCCACGCGCCTGGTGCGCCCGGTCAGAGCGGCTGCAATGGCGAGTTGCATCACAGCCCCATCGCGTTGATGATGACGGCTCCGCCGCCGCCACCACCGCCGCCCGCATTGGCCTTGAACGCCGCGAGGATCGCAACCCAGGTGGCGCCTGAATCAGTCAGCGTGCCCCAGCTTGCAGACTGCGCCGCCGCAGAGGCATTGACCCTGTAGTCGATGCTGACGCCCTGGAAGTCGTTGCCGTTCTGCTGGGTCAGCAGGTTGGTGTAGCCGCTCGGAAGGTCGATGCCGAGGGCCGTGCTGGACGAGGTGATCGAAACCACGCCGACAGTGAACGTGTCGGCCTGCGATGTCGATCCGCTCGTACCGCTGGCCGGCGTGCCGCTGGTGCCGGTGGCCGCCGTCGCGGTCACGTCGAGCAAACTGCTCGTCGGTACATCAGCCCATTCGCTCGCGTAAGCATTGATGTAGTCGTTCGTGCCGGCAGGGTTGACGACAACCGTGTTCGCCCCAGCGCCGATGTTCGGCACGTACCAGATGCCAGCCGCAGCGTTGATGTTCGTCCCGGAGGTGGCAAGGCTGTAGGTGTTGCGGGTGTCGGTGACATCACCGGCCGCGATCGTCGGGCTCGCGCTGCTGGCGTACCAGCCAGCACCGACAACGATGGCGTTACCGGCGTTGTTGTTGGCGCCGAAGACGAGGCTGACGGAGGTGACATCAGCCCCGGTGCCACCGATGCCACGAACGAATGAGGCCGGCATGTCAGTACACCTCGAAGGTCACGTCGGTGTCCACGTCGGCGTGGCACAGCAGGGTGAGCGTGGCGCTCGCCACCTCTACCGGCGTCGGCAGGCCGTTCGGCCCGGCCACGGCCGGGAGGTCCAGCGCATAGCCGGAGAACTCGTTGCGCAGCCCAGACTTCGAGCTGAACGACTCGCCGCCAATGACGGTGAAGTTCGCTCCATCGCCGGTGTCGAAGCGGATCGCGCAGTCGATCAGCGGCTGGCCCGGCAGAGGGAGGTCGAGGCGCGCGATGCGAGCCACCACGCCGCGCGATCCGGGCGGGACCGGGATGCTGAGGGAGTGTGAGCCTGGCGTGAAGTGCATGGCTTCTCCAATCACGCCAACGCGCGAGTGCCGCCGATGTTCACTTGCAGACCCACCGGCGTGCTGACCGAGGACACGACGATTTCCACGTCATCGCCCACCGCCACGGAGTTGGCCGCCGTGATCGTGCTCGATGCCTCGGTGCTGCTGGCCGCCTGCGAGCCGCCGGTCATGTTCGTGCCGTTGATCGTCGCCTGCACCGTGCAAGTGCCGCTCTCGGTGCGCACCGTGATCTCGTTGGCCGTGAAGGCATAGCGAGCCTTGATGAGCAGCCGATAGGTCTTCGCGGTCGGCGTCTCGATGTAGGCGCTGATGCCAACGGCCTGCGAGGTAGTTGCAAGCGTTCCGCTGGTCGGCAGCGTCACGTTCGTTGTGCCGGTGGTGGTCAGCGTCAGCGAGTGCGCCCCGCTGCGAACCAACGCGCCGGTCAGCGTGACCGTGTGCCCCTGAACGCTGGTCAGGTTCGCCAGCGTGTCAATCGCCGCCTCGATGGTCGCCTCGGTCGTCGCGTCCAGCGCGTCGATGTTGGACAGCGTGGTCGTGCCGGCCGAGTCGTCAAGGATGTTGACCGCACCGAACGCGAACTTTCCGCTCGCAGCGACTGCCAGGGTGTCGGTCGTGGTGTCGAACGTGAAGGCAGAGTCGCCCTCGATCGTGCCGTCACCAGTCCAGACGCCGACTTGGTTGTTCGCCGGGGTGCCGACCTTGGTCACGTCTCCAGCGCCAGCGGCGGCCCACTCCAGAGCGGTAGCGCCAGAGTTCACGCGCAGGACTTGCAGGGCCGTGCCGATCGGCAGGCGCGAAGCGGTGTTCGCCCCGCTGCCCACCGCGAGGTCGCCGGCTGCATCCCAGATCGCATCCGTAGCGACGGAACCGCTGCCTCCGACCGTGCTCCAGCTCAGCACGCCAGCGCCGTCCGTGGTCAGTACCTGGCTCGCGTCGCCGTCCGTGGTCGGCAGGGTCAGCGTGTAGGTGCCGGCAGCGTCGGCAGTCTTGAGCGTGACCGTGCCGCTCGTCGTGCCAACCATCAGGATCTGGCCGGTAGCGCCGGCAGCAGCGCCCACCGTGATCGTGGTCGGGAACGTCGGGGCAGTACCGAACACCAGCGCACCGCTGCCTGTTTCTCCGGTCACCGCCGCGGCGAGGTTCGCGCTGCTGGGCGTGGCGAGGAACGTCGCAACGCCAGTGCCCAGGCCGCTGATACCCGTCGAGACGGGCAGGCCAGTGCAACTCGTCAGGGTGCCGCTGCTCGGAGTTCCTAGCACCGGCGTCGTGAGCGTCGGCGAGGTGAGCGTCTTGTTGGTCAGCGTGTCGGTCGTTGCGCGCCCGACGAGCGTGTCAGTCGCCGCCGGCAGCGACAGAGTGACCGTGCCGAGCGCACCAGTGACCGGCGCCAGAGTGATCGTGCCGCTGGTCGCGTTGCGGAATCCGACGCTGCCGACCGCGCTGCCGGCAGTACCGAGCAGCAGCGAAGTCGCAGAGCCAGCCACAAGCGTGGTGAACACGCCAGTCGTCGGCGTGGTCGCGCCAACCGTGCCGTTGATGTTGATCGACGCCGTGCCTGTGAGGTTGGTCACGACACCACTGGAAGGCGTGCCGAGCGCCGGGGTCACAAGCGTCGGCGAGGTCGCGCGGACAACGCTGCCCGTGCCGGTGACGGCGCCCCACTCGACCGCAGTCGCGCCGGAGTTGACTTGCAGCACCTGGGCCGCAGTGCCGATCGCCAGCCGCGCCGAGGTGTTCGAGCCGGTGCCTTGCACCAGATCGCCGGCCGCGTCGAAGATCGCGTCAGTGGCGACAGAACCGCTGCCGCCGTTCAACTGGTGCCACACCGCCGCGCCGTTGGCAGCGCTCTCGCAGATGTAGGTGTTGTTGTTGGTCGCGTCGAGCCACAGGGAGCCGGCGCCGTAGCCTTCGTCAAGGTCGTTGGTGGCGCCAGGAGCGGCGGTCGCGTCGAACTTGCTCAGGAACCCGTCGCTGGCGAACAGCCGGTAGACCGAGCCGTCGTAATGCCAGGACAGCAGCATGATGCCGCTGGCCGGGATCACCACCGTGGTGACAGTCGCCGCCCGCGCCATCGAATAGCTCGACGGGATGGTCAGCGTGTGCGCCGCCGTGTCGCTGTTCGTCACCAGCATGGAGAACCACGCACGCGCCGTGGCCGTGGCGCTGAACGTGAAGGTCGAGTCGGCGCTGATGCTCTTGGTGTTCAGGCCCTTCGTCACGTCGATCGCCAGCGCGCCCATCGCGTTGGCAGTCGTGACGTTGGCGCCGTCCGTCGTCAGCAGGCCGCTGACAGTCGGGGTCGTGAGAGTCGGCGACGTGCCGAAGACCAAGGCGCCGGAGCCGGTTTCGCCGGTCACCGCAGATGCGAGGTTCGCACTCGACGGAGTGGCCAGGAAGGTTGCAACACCAGTTCCCAAGCCGCTGATGCCGGTCGAGACAGGCAGGCCGGTTGCGTTCGTCAGCGTGCCCGACGATGGCGTGCCAAGCGCGGGGGTTGTCAGCGTCGGCGAGGTGAGCGTCTTGTTGGTCAGCGTCTGCGTTCCGCCGACAGTCACCGCGCTGGCAGCGTTCGTGCCTGCCGTCGTCACCCGGAGGTCACCAGTGCTCACCGTCAGGATGCCGGTTGAGTGCGTCACCACCGCATCGCCGTTGGCGAAGTTAACCAGCGCGCCGCTGGCGAGGAATAGGTCAGAGAACGAGGTAGCCGCAGCCCCAAGCGCAGCGCCGTCGTTGGCATCCGGCAGGAGGTTGGTGTTGACCGTGAGCGTGTTGAAGTTCGCGTCAGCGGCCAGCGCAGCCAGGGTGCCGCTGGTCGGAAAGGTGACGTTGGTCGTGCCGCTCGTGGTCAGCGTCAGCGCATGCGCGCCGGCACGGGTCAGTGAACCGGCGCCGACCGTCAGGAGGTCGGTGGTCGTGTCGAACGACAGAGCGGCATCGCCCTCCAGTTCCGATGAGCCGGTCCACACCGCGAGCTGATTGTTCGCAGGCGTGCCAGTCGCCGTCACCGACCCGCCGCCGCCAGTCGCGTCGGTGTCATTGACCCAGATCGAGCCATTGTACTTCAGCACTTGGCCGGTACTTGGCGTCGTAATGACGACATCGGTCAGGCCGTCCAGCGCGGAAGCTCCACCGCCAGTCTCCAGCGCAGCAATCGCTGCCGCGAGTTTGGCCGGGGAGATGACGCTTTCCGTGGTGCCGACACCGGCTTCCCACGTCGCTTGTGCTTGCGCGGCCTGGTACGCCTGAACATCAGTACCGATCGCCAGGCCTAGGGTCGTGCGCTGCGCCGATGCGTCAAGGTCGTCCAGCAGGGCAAGCCCGGCAGCGGTCGGATTGACGGCCGCATACTCATCCAGATTCGCGGAGTAGGCCTGCACGTTGGTGCCGATGGCGAGGCCGAGCGTGGACCGCGCTGTCGCCGCATCCGCGTCGTCCACCAGGGTGGCACCAAATGCACTGATCCCGTGGACGCTTGACGTGAGGGCCGCATGCGTGGCGATGGCGCCAGATGCCTCGAAGGCGCTGGTTGCCGATGTGGCCGCCGTGCCCAGACCGAGGGTCGTGCGCTGCGCCGCGGCGTCAGCGTCGTCCAACAGCGCCAAGCCGGCGGCAGTCGGGTTGACCGCGGCGTACTCGGCGAGGTTGGAACTCGACGCGATGACCGCCGTCGCCAGGACCGAGAACGTGACCTTCTTGGTCGAGCCGTTCACGCTCTGGGTGGAGTCCGACACGTCGGTGACCGGGAAGACATCCCCCGACGCCAGCGCCGCAAGGTTCGAGAGTGCGAAGATGGAGGTTGCCATGTGGGTCGCCTATCAGAAGATGTTGGGCGTCATGTATTCAGCGATGGCTGCGTCTGTGATCTCTTGCTTCATGGTCAGATGTTGTTCGCTTCTGCCGAGCCCGAGCCACCGGAAACGGACGCGCTAGTGCCGAAGCCGCTGGTTGAGTTGGACCACACGCCGCAGGAGCTGGACCCAGACGAGGACGAGACACCGACCGTCGTCACGATGCCGGTCGTGGTGTACTTCGCCGTGTTCCCGCTCGCCACGCAGTAAGTGGACGTTCCGCCAATGCGGATTCCATACCCGACAGCACCTGACGCGCCAACGATCTGCGCGTAGTTGCCGGTGACGGACGAGTGGTTGCAGTCGAGAAGCTCGATGCCGCGCGTCGTGCCGGATGCACGATTGCCGCAGACGACCCCACCGCTACCGTAGTTCACCTCGATCCCGGAGGTTCCGGGAGTGCCGGGGCCGCCTGTCCACACGCTGACTGTGTTGTCGTTGATCGTGAAGTTGTTCAGCGGATAAGTCGCGGTCGTGTTGACGCGAATACAGGTCTGCGTCGAGAGGATTCGGTTGTTGTTGATGACCAGGCTTGCAACTGCGTTGACCGATGGGTCCACCACGATGCCGTAGTCGTTGCCTGACCCGTCGCCGATGGTGACCAGCTCGTTGTCGGTGATGTAGAACGAGGCCGCCTCGTCGTCGGTGTATGGGGCGATGCGGATGCCGTAAGCGGTCGCGCTGTATACCTTGTTGCCGTGGATGGTCCCGGTTCTGCCCTCGAAGTTGATCCCGCTACCGAAGGCCCCGGCAACGGTGTTGTGCTCGATTGAGATGCCCTCGCACCCGGCATGCGTGTCAATCGCGTCACCAGTAACGCCACCCCCAATGTCGGGGACGTTGTTGTAAATCTGGTTGTTCGAGAACACGCAGCGGCGGGTGATGCCGTAGCTGCTTGATGTGCTGTTGCTCGTCGTGAAGGCGTGGCGGACATCGCGCATCGTGTTGTGGTGCGCCTGGCAGTCCTGAGTGGCGTCCATGAAGGACACCCCGTAAGCCTGACTGTCCTCGCGCGCCTCATGGACGTTGCAGAACGCGACGCGAGACAACACGCAGTCGAGGAACCGGATGTGCTGGTTATCGATGTCTCGGGTGCTGATGTTCTCGACTGAACTTTCGAGGCACAGGCGGAGGTGAATCCCGCCGAGCTGGTCGTCTCCACCCGGGCCGATGAACGTGCCATTGCGGACATGCACGTTGCGACACATCGTCAGCTTTTGCAGCGTCGCAGTCGCTGCCGTCGTGTAGGCGTTCTGCGTCTGCATCACAAGCGTCACAGACGTGCCGCCCGGGACCGTCTCAATCTGGTTGATCTCGCCCAGCTTGGTGCTTGTGCGGGTCGAGTCCCACACAGTCTCCGAGTAGATCCGCACCCAGTCCTGCGCCGCGAAGCCTGACGATGTGACGGCGAGCGTCTGAGTCAGGTCGTCCGCATTCGAGGTGAGTGCCGCAGTCGCTCCATATGTGCCGGTGATGTACAGCAGCCGCTCGAACACGGAGGTTTGCACCTGCCCAAAATCGAGCGTGGACCCGTTGAAGTCGATGATCAGGTCGTTGACGTTGGTGAAGTCGCCGATCACGTCATCGAGGCGGTACTTCCCGATAGGACAAGTGACCTTCGCCGGCCGGCCTGATGCAATGGCGGCAGTGATCGCGGAGTTCCATGCGGTCGAAGAATCGTAGGTGCTGGTCCCATCGAGGATGTCCGCCCACTCCGCAGGCGGAATCCACTTGAAGACGTTGAAGTCCGTCACGACGTTGTTGACCCAGAAGCCGACCGTGCCCGGGTCGTATTCGAGCAGTTGCCCGAGGCCGACGAGGTTCGCGCCCTTGTCGGCGTTGACCACGTTCGCCAGGTCGGCCAGAAGGGTCGACTCGTCCGCGTTGGCCGGGTCGATGTCGATCGAGGTCGTCCCGATCACGATGTCGCCGGTCGTGCGAACGATCCACAGCTCGAGATCCGCGCTGCCACCGTTGTGCACGATCACCAGGGTGCCGGTCACGACATCGCGGTTCCCGTCGAAATCCTTCGCTCGATCCCATGCCCCGGTCGAGACAACCCAGATGCCGTTGTTCACGCTGCCACCGGTCAGCGCGTAGAGCACGCGGTCGCCACTGACGCACGCCACGCCGTTGACTGTTTGCTCCCCGGATAGCGTCAGCGTCGTCGTCGAAGCGGCCTTGCACGGGGCCTTCACAGCCACCGAGGTAGTCAGTCCAGCGAGACGGTCAGTGGTAGTGCTAGGCATAGTCTGTGATTATCCGCTAGTGGTTTGTGATAGGCAAACTCTTAGTCTTTCGGAGGCGGCCCAAACAGAACTGCCTGCGGCGGCGCGTCACCCTCGTCCCACGCTTTCCAGCCCCGATAGGAGCGGATCACCTGGGTAACAGGCAGGCCGAACGCAGTTCCGATCAGGCGCGCATAGGCCAGCACGGCCGGCTCGTCTAGTTCGCCTTGGGCCGTCTGCTTGCCAGCCTTGCCAATGTCACCGACGATGCGCCCAACAGGAGGCCCGGCATAGTCGTAGCCTTCAAGCATGCCGCTGGTTTCGCGCAGGCCCACCACCATGCCAAGCATGTAACTGAGTTGCCACTTGGCCATCTTCTTCGCCAAGTCGCCCTCTTCATCGTCGTCATCGCCGCCGCGCGCCATGTCCATGAGCATCGCGGGAAGAATGGCCGGGATGACCAGAAGCAGCGCCATGTCGCCGAGCCAGCCGGCCACGGCGCGCGGGTTCTTGAAGTCGGTCGTCGCGGTCTTCTCGGCAACGAGGTTCAGCGTCACGGAGAAGTAGCTGTAGAACTGCGTCAGCATCGGATGCTTGCGCTGAACTTCTGCTAGGTCTTTGGTCTGCCCGCTGCCCTGCGCCTCGATCACGGCACGGTCGGCCTGAGCCACCGCCGCGGCCTCGTCCAGCCCCTCGGCGATGCTCTTCTCGTACTGGCCGATCCACGTCGGGATGTCGGCCACGAGCTGCATCTTCTGCATGAGCCAGAACAGACCGCCATCCACCGCGCGCATGGCCGCCGACTTGCCAGCGACGGTGCCGCTGATCTCGCGCAGTTCGCGGTTGAACGACTTGGAGCGCAGCCGCATGAACTCGGACTTGTCCTGAATCCACGCGAGCGTGTTATCCATGCGCGCCGCATCGCCGGCCCAGCGCGCGCCGCCGCGCAGGACGTGCTTGGCGCCGATGCGCGCCATGGACTGCGTGAGGCCGAACGGCTGAAGGAAGGCAGTCGTCAGCGATGCGCCCATCGTGGCACGCGACACGTTCGAGCGCAGCAGCAGCAGCGCCTTGTCCACATCGGTCTGTGGCACGACATCCGCTGTAGCGATGCCAGCGATGCCGTCGCGTATCGTCTTGAGTACCTTCGGCCCGTAGTGCTCTCGGATGGCATCCACCACCCGGTCATCGCGCAGCAGGCGATTGCTGTCGATCAGCCACTCGTGCCACGCCAGGTCGTGCACCACTTGCGTGACGTGCTGGGTGATGACGTTCAAGTCTTTGCGCACGGCGCGCTTGACTTCTTGCAGGCGCTCCTTGGTGTGCCCGCGGCGAGTAGTTGCACGGGTCATCGCGCCGCGCATCATCTCCTTGGCGACTTGCGCAGCCTCCTGCGTGTCGGCGCGGTCGCTGCGGTCGGTGTCGTACTTCAGCGGATAGTAGCCGCCGCGCATCGCCACCTCGGCGCCATCGGCTGACTTGACCGTGAAAGGCTCGGCCTTGACCTTCTCAGGTTCCACGCCAGTGATGCGCTTCTCCTTGGCCGCTACCTCTGGCCAGTAGGAGTCGATGAACTCCCACACGCCGTTGACGAAGGCAAGCTCTTCGCTGGTCAGCGTGGAGAGGATCGCGCGGACTTGCGCCTCGCTCCACTTGTCGCCGTCCATGATGCGCTGGCGGTTGTCGGCGTTGCCCCAGTTCAGCGCCACAGCTAGCCGGCCGCCGCGGGTCAGGCTGGCGTTGATGGCGGGGATGAACAGCTTCGATCTAGCGCCAGTGATGCCTCCGCGCATCTTGGTCAGCGGCTTGTAGAGGGCCCGCAGCTTGACGGTCGCCTGCTCGATCTGCGTGTCTTCCCACGCGCCACGCTCGTTCATGGCGCGGCCGATGTACTCGTACAGAGGACCGTCGTCGCGCCCGCCGTCCATCTGACGGAAGTAGCTCGACAGCTTGCGGTGCATGGCGGCTAGGCCGTCGAACCACGGCTTGACACCATTCTCGCCTTCGAGCTTCACCTCACGCGGGTCGCCACCGTTGTCTCGGATGGTCTGAGCCATCTCGCCAGCAATGGCGTCGAAGGTGCGCTGGTCGCGCGCCAGCATGAGCTTGTTCTTCAGCCGGCCAAGGTGTTCGATGTTCCGCACGGCATCCCGCAGGCCGCGCAGTTCCTCCATCGTCATGTCCTTGTAGGACTTGCGATTGGCCTCGTCCAGCAGTTCGTCGGGGATGGCCGGGACGTTGCCCATCGCCACCTGTTCGTCATACCACGCGGCCAGCGACTTACGGCGGTCCACCTCGCGCAGCGAGACGGGCTTGAAGTCGAAGCGCTCAAGCATGCCGTCGATCTGGTCGAGGTAGCCGGGGTCAACCGAGGCCGGGCGCTTGTCGAACTTGCGGAAGTAGTCGGTGTGCTTCTTGACTTCGGCCTGCGCCTCATACGCGGCTTTCGCGGCGTAGTGGTTCACAAGCTGGTTGCGCTTGTGCATCGCGGCTTCTTCGAGCTTGCCGGCAGCGAATGTCTTCTCGGCGAGCTTGGCGCTGCGGGCCTCGGCGGATGCGTACTGCGCCGGGCGAAGGTCTCGCACGCGCTGCCGGCCGATGATCTCCTGCGCGTAGTCCTTCGCGGCTCGGGCCAGAACGTCGGTCGTGACCTTGCGGCCTTGCTTCGTGCGCTTGCCAGTGTCGGAGCGCACCTCGTTGGCCGCTTGCAGCGCCTTGAGTTCGGCAGCGATGAACCGCGCCCGCGCCTCGTTGTGCACCGCCTCGTCGGCCGCGCGCTCCAGCGCCTGCTGGCTGGTGATGTCGCCGAACATCTCGAGCATGCGCTGATCGGTGCGGGCTTCGATCACTTCGCCGGGCGGCACAGCATCGGCCAGCGCTTTGACGAGCGCATCGCCGGAGTCGAACCCGAACGTCTCGGCCACGATGTCAGGCGAGATGCCGGCATCGCTGGTCATGCGCCGCGCCGACAACTTGCGCCACACCGCTTGTTCGCCAGCGCCGTACTGCTCGCGCAGAGCGCTGGTGTTGAGTTTGCCAGCGATCTTGTCTTCGCCGAGCGCCTGCACGGTCGGCCCGCCCATGTCGCGCCACACCGAGTACTGATCCTCGCCGCGGCGTTGCGCGTCGAACTTGGCCTCAAAGTCGGCAACGTCGGCCTTGCCGTACTCGTCGGGCAGGATGTAGCCTTCCTCGACAAGCGCCTCCATCATGGAGTCGATCGACAGGCCGCCCTCCTTGCGCGCCACCGGAGCGCCGAAGACGCCCGACTGCATCGCCTTCATGTCGGCAAGATCAACGCCCCACTTGGACGCCAGATCCTCGCGGCGCATCCCGCCGAGCTTGGCAATCGCGGTGAAGAGGTTGTCGCGGTCTCGGTCAACGGAATCCGACTTGGCGCGTTTCTCGCCGCGCGCCGTGTCGCCCTCGTCGCCTTTGGTGGTCAGGAACTGCCACGCACGATAGACCGGCTCGCTCAAGACTTCGGAGCGCACCTCCTGCCGCACGTCGCGGCGCAGCGCTTCCACCTCCTGCTGCCGCGCCTTCAGTGCCTTGTCGCGCGCTCGGCCGAGCCACTTCATGTCGGCCAGGCCTCTGGTCTGCAACTGATCGACAGCCGCCTCTGTGGCTCCGCTGGCCAGCGCCTGATAGGCGTTGAACTCTTCCAGCGTCATGCCGGATTTCTCGGCATCGCGGAACAGCGGCCCCATCGCGCGCTGCGCCTCGGCCTCTTCGATTGCCATGTCGCTGGCGATCATGCGGCCCATCACGCCACGCACGTCGTCGGTCAGTTCCACGTTGAGGTTGCGCAGCGTCTTGTAGACCTGCATCAGCCAGGAGCGGAAGCGCTGGAAGATGCCTTGCAGTTCGATGCTCGGGGACTTGCCCTCGAAGGCGAAGGCCTCGAAGCCTCGGGCGAACTGCTCGTGGTACTGGCGCTTTTCGTCCAGGCTCATCATGGCCCAGGCTTGCAGCGGCGGGAGGTTCTCGTCGCCCTTCACCCCAAACCACTCCAGCAGCCGGTTCATGTCGGCCACGATGGCGCGCTCGCCTTCTGTCACGCTGGCGCCGCTGTCGATCTGCTGCTGGATCTTGGTGGCTAGATCGGACTGGATCTCAAGGAACAGGTGCCCGCTCTCGTGCAGGAAGCTCGACAGGTCTGCTCCCGCCAGCAGGCTGATGACAGCAGGCCCTGCCTCGAAGGACTGCGGCAGGCTGATCTGGGCGCGCGGGACTGCGCCAGGAATAGCGGCGGGACGTTCGTCTTGGTTGTATGTGTTCTCCGGCCAATAACCCCACTCTTGGATGCTGTCGCCATTGGTGAACAACTCTCCGGCTTTCACCGTCTTGCTGATGATCTTGTAGTTGCCGCCGAGTGCGCTTTGCCCGTGCTCACTTGCATAGTTGCGAGTCAGCGTTACCCAGTCACCAGCGTTGATCTTGACCGTATCCTTCTTCGTGGTTTCTGGCTCAGAACGGAGGCGATCGCGCTCAGCAATGGTCGCTTCGTACCACTGAACTTCGTCTGCCATGTCAACACCGGCAGGGAGAAGCCGACGCGCCATGTACTTGCTGATCTGCTTCTCAATCTCGGCCAACTTTTCCGCGCTGCTCTTCTCGTATGGAACGGCGCGATAGATCGTCACGGATGCGTTCGGCTTTCCTCTTAGGCGCCAAGCGATGCCGAAAGCAGCGGCATCGCGGCCGCTTCCATCTCCATACCACCGAGCGCCGTTTGGTCCGTACACGTCGTCAGGGTAGACGCCGTTTTTCGTCAGGTCATGCAGTGCCGCAGAATCCGGGCCAGGCGGCTTGTGTGTGCCTTGATACTCGGCAACATCTTGATTCAATACCCCCTGCGCCCGCCCACGCCCCACCGCTGCCATCACCGCATTGCGCATCACCCCGTCGCCGACTGACAGCACGGTCCAGCCACCAGAGCCCACGCCGCGCTGCACGATGACCTTGCCCTGCCCGGCTTGCGTGTCAACGGCATCCACGCCGACCAGCGGCGTCGCGCGGCCAGTCGCAACGTCAAGCATCATCCGCGTGCGGCCCTGCGCCTTCTCGCTGGCGACGCGGCTCTGCGCCTCCAGGCTCGCCGCGCTCTCGCCGCTGGCGTTGTCCTGCACGCCGCCCATGTCGGGCTGGGTCATCAGGCTATCAATGTCGCCGAGGTCAAGCACGTCGCCCTGCGACAGCATGCGCTCGCCAACCTCTGCCTGCGCCTGTACCCGAAGTCGGTACTTCTGCAATAGCTCTTGCGGCTTCACTCCCAGCCGCGCAGCCGTGGCCCCGTAGAAGTTCGCCAGCAGTTCGCTGTATGCCTTGTTCACGTCAGACGTGAAACGCTTGGTCTTGTCCAGTTCGTTCTGGAACTCGACGCGCACGCCTTCGATCTCCTTGCGGAACTCGTCGCGGTCAACGCGGCTCTGTAGCTCGCGCTCGACTTCGGCGCTCACGCGGTCGCCTTCGGTCTTGATGTACTCCTGCGCCTCGGCGCGGCTCATCGCGTCAGGGGCCGTGCGGAGATGGTCGATCAGCGGCGCAGTGATCGCCTCGCCTGCGCTCAGGAACTCGCTGACCGGGATGCGAATGTCGCCGCCAGTCGCTGCCGCATCGAGCTGCGCCGCAACCACCGGGGCAAGGGCTTCCAGTTCCTGCATCGTCACGCCCGACTGGTTCAGGCTGTTGGCCAGCGTCTGCCCGTCGATGTAGAACTCGGTCGGCGCGTCGTCCTGCTCGTCGGCCACTTGCGCGACGAACTCGCGGAAGGTCTCGGCGTCTCGGCCTCGGAGCTTGGAAGCCTCTGCCAACTTGGCAAGCGCATCCAGCCCGGCAGCATCCTGCTCCGCGCGCTGTGCCCGGCCGCCCAGCCGATCCATGCCGGCCTGCACGGTCTTGATGGCCCCGACTTGCGCGCCGCCGCCAACCAGCGTGGCGACGACGGTTTCGGCCAGCGCCTCGGGCTGCTCACCGAGCCACTGCGCGACGGACTTCCCCGGGTTCAGGTTGGCCCACTCGTTGAAGTTCTGCCAGACGGTCGCCGCGAGTTCGCCTGGCACCTCGCGCAGCAGGTTGTTGACCAGCATCTTCGCGCCGCCGGTTCCTGCCTTGATGTCGCCCAGCAGTTTGGCGAACGGCAACCGCTCGGTCACGACTTCGGCGACCGCATCCTCTGTACCGTAGACGGCAGCAGCGGCCGGAGCCACGCCCTTGTCGCGAGCCTTGCCGTAGGCCTCGCCGCCCGTGATGATCCCGAGCACGCCGAGCGCAGCGTTCTCGCCGCCCTGGCGTAGAGCGATCGGCAGCGTGAGCAGCGTTTGCGTCGCCGACTGCATGCCAGATCCGACCCCGCGCTCGATGATGCCGGCGTCCTTCGGCGCGGTGTAGATGCCATCGCTGACCGCCTTGGCGGCCTGCTGCTCGTTGCGCAGGAAGCCGCCGACAGCCTCGCCCACGTTCGTGCCCATGCCAGCAGGCGCCCCGAACATGCTGGCGATGGCATCCTCTGCCACGCGGAAACCCTGCCCGGCCACCTCAAACGGCGCAGCAGCAGCGCCGTACAACCCTGAGCCGACTCGCGGGAATGCGCTGGCGATGGCGCTGGGTACGTTCTTCAGCGTGCGGATGGCAGCGTCGATCCCGCCCAGCGTCTCGAAGTCATCGTGCGCGACTTTGGCCCGGTCAGGCTGCGCGGCGATCCACGAACCGAGCCGCGGCGACTTCTCGAACGTCGCCCGCGCGTCCTCGGTCAGTGCTCGCGCTTTGTAGTCCTCGGCAAACGTTTCTGCCAGGGCAGCGGGAATTCCGTAGCGACGCGCCAGCGCGTTGGCTTGTGCCGCCTGATCCGGGCTCGTCTCCGCAGCAAGGCGAACAGCCAGGGGCGCAGAGGAAGGACTAGCTCCAGCGACTGCGGCATCAGTGAACTTCGTGAAGTCAACCATCAGCGGATTTCTCCGGCTTCCTTGGCGCGCTGGTAGATGCGCTCGACCTCATCCATGCGCTTGCGTGCGTTGCCGTAGATGCCGCCTTCGCGCGGGAGCGTGGCCTCGATCTGCTTGCGCACGTCAGGCGGGATGTCGTCGTACGGCGTTTCGACGTAGGTCTTCGTCGGGTCCATCTGGAACCCGCGCCTCTTGGTCTGGAACATGCCGAAGACGCCACTTCCCTGCTCGACGCCTTCCTTCAGCAGAGACATGCCGATGGCCTTCTGCTCGGTCGGCGTGAGTGCGCCGCCCTTCTCGGCCTGGGCTGCTTCGATCCGCATCTGGAGCGCCCCGCGAAACGCTGCCAGTTCCTTGGCCTGCTTGCTGCCTTCCTTCGGCGTGGTATCGATTCCGGCCGCCCTCATGTCTGCCAGCACCATCGCCTCAGTGTTCTTCATGGCCGTCAGAACGTTCGATGCCTTCGCGTCCTGCTTGCCGATCGTGGTTCGCAGCCCGGCCAGCGATGCCATCTGCGCTTTCGACAGGTACGGCTCGGCCTTCAGCAGCGTTTGCGGGTCAAGGAACTTCTCGGGGTTGTCGCGCGCCATATCGGTCAGCGCAAGGTAGGCACCCCAGTCGGAAGCCTTCGCGTCCTCGTTATCGGACTTGGCGCGGCGCCACCGCACGTCGAGCCAGTCCACGATCTGCCGCTGCTCTTCGCCGCCCAGCGATGCCCACAGCGTCGGCGGGATGGACTTGCGCCCGCCCCCGTTCGCCAGGATCTTCCACGCCTCGCTGCCGGCCTCTTGCTGCGCACGCTTCTTCAGCACCTCGGATTCAGTGAACCGGGTCTTGAGTTCCTGAACAGCCGCGTCCTCTTCGACCCCGGAGAACTTCGTCCGCGCCTCGCGGATCGCATTCTCAGCGGTCAGCCCGCGCGTCATCACGTCGTCGGCGAAGCCCTGCGCCTTGGTGCGCGCGGTGATCTCCTTCAGGCTCGACTCGGCGCGCAGAGCGGCATCCGCCGTCATGTCGCCGCGGTTGTCCTTGAAGTAGGCTTGCGCCTCTTCGGCCCGGCCGCCGTTGACAAGCGACGCGATGACCTGGCCATGCGTCTTGCTGGCCTGGTCCTTGATGGCTTGAGCGATCTCTTCGGTGCTGCGCCCCTTGGCGCGCATGAAGCCGGTGATTCGATCGCGGGCAAGCGCCAGTTCGCCAGCCGCCCTGTCGGGGAACTGTGCGGCGCGATCGGCCATCGACTTCAGTTCGGCCTCGACTTGCCCAGCCTCGAACACGTTGCGCTCGCGCGTGACGTGCTTGGCGCCCCAGTCGAGCACTTGTGCGCGCCGGCTGGTCGCCATCTCCTGAAACGCTCGCCGCTGGCGCTCGCTCGTCAGGCTCTCGCTGATCTTGCCGGCGGTCTGGTCGAAGGATTGCTCAAGTTCTGCGGGCAGGTTGAACGAGTCTTGCCCCAACCGGTTGACAGCCCCCTTCTGAGGGTCGAACAGCGTCGCGCGCTCCCAGTCATCGAGTTGGCGCCGCGCCGCGAATACCGCGTTGGCGTCCTGTTCGCGCTGCTGCTCTTCGGCGATCTTCCCGACAGTCGCGCCGAGTCCGGCCAGCGAGCGAGGCACGGCCGATGTATCAGCGTCGACGATCTGCCGCCCACCCTGCGGAACAGGACTGCGGCCAAGGTCTTCAGCCGATGGAAGGCGGGCCATCAGTATCGCCCTCCATAGCCAGACTTGGCGAAGTCGAATCCGCCACCTCCGTACTTCTCAAGCAGGCCCGGCGAATTACCCAGCACGCTGGTGACCCCACCGATCACCCCAGCGATGCGCGCTTGCTTGCCTTCCGCTCGCTTGGCCTCGCCCGCGAACCGCAGCCCAGATGCGCGTTCATCGCCTTCGTACAGCGACGACAGCGCCCGATACTCGGTCTCGCCTGCAATGTCGGCAGCCAACTTGACCACTGTCGGGTCAAGCCCTCCGCCGCCAGCAACAGCCTGAAGCCGCGACTGCGCAAGCCGCCCCTGCTTGCGATCATTCGCCGCCGCGCGTTGCGCACTCGCCGCAACGCTGTTCGCCTGCGCATCGTATTGGCTGGCCACGGAGTTCGCTGACTGCGCAGCTCCGACGCCCTGCATGACCGGGCCAGCAGCGCTCAGCACAGTCGATGCAATAGCCATGAACGAGACTGGATCAGCCATGACGCCACACCTCATCTGCGTAGGGCTTGAACCCAAGGGCCGTGAGCAGGGCAGGCGCTGTCGGCTCCTTCACACTGCACACCGCGAACACCGGGCCGCGCACCTCTCGCACCATAGCCCGAACCATCAGCGCCGCCTTGCCCATCACGTACTTGTGCGGCCGCAGTTCGTCCTTCATGGAACTGAAGCACTGCATGTGGTCGCCCATGCGGATCAGCCCAGCAATTGCCAGCAGACGCCCGTCATGCTCGACCACCACGGCGCGGATCGTCCCAGGCAGCGTCTCGAACCACTGGCGCATGTCTTCAGCGGTAGCGTAGCGAACGATCATTTCGCGTTGGCCTCCATGTCGATCACCGCAGCCAGGACAGTGCACGGCTTCGGCGCTTCCGCTTCAAGGCACAAACGCGCATCAGTCGTCCACTCGCCAGGGAACGCAAAGGTCGGCTCTTCGTAGTCGTCATGGATAGAGTCTCCATCCACTTCAGCCCATTGCTCCATCAGCGGAAGATCGTCCATGTTGTCGAAGTCGCGGCCATACTTCAGCCCTTGCGCATGCGTGTCGCACAGCACTACGCCGAGCCGATGAATGCGCTTCTTGGCACCGAGCGCCGACTTGCCAGGCGCGGCCATGTACGCGAGCTTCGATGACTTGAACCGCGCCCGGTAGTACAGCCCAGCGCAGCGATGCGTGCATGCCTCGGGGAACGTGACGATTCCGCTAGACACAACTGCCGTACCTTGGTCCTTGCCGTTGCCCCACAGCACAACGGTTTCGCCTTCGAGGTGGTCAAGACCGGACAGCGTGGCGCTGCTGCCTGCCGCGTAGACGAATGCATCGGCCAACTTGGTGACGGCTGCGCCTGCCGTTTCGGACACCAGCGCGAACCGTTCCAGCCGCGCCGTAGTGGCGCCATTGACCGTGCGACTAACTGCGTAGTAGACGGCATCCTCTTCAGTGCCAGGCAGAACGCACACGTCCTGCACTTCGCCGTCAGTCTCGACATCCACCCAGCACAGGATGTTCTCGGCCTTGTTGAAGAGCAGCATCGCCACCGTGCCATCAGAGCGCACGCAGTGAATGCGCGTGTCGGGCTGGCGCTGCACCACCACTCGCACAAAGCCAGGCGAACCGATCTCTGGCACGAACGCCGACAGGTCATCGAGCACGTAGTTGCTCTGCGCGATGTCATAGGCGAGCTGGTAGAGCCTGCGCCCGCATCGCTGGATGAAGACGCCGTTGTTGTCCACCTTGATGGCGGCCACCCCAGCGGACCCCTGCGTGCCGCTCTCCTTTGGGGTGAAGTTGGTCGGAGTCAGTGGCTCATCAAACGACGACGAGCGGAAGCTGACTTCGCCGCCGGCCGTCCCAGCCATGAGCCGGTCAAGCGACAGAAGCCAGTTGATCGTGTCCACCGGGCCGGCTCCAATGCTGCGCGCGATCGGCGCGGCATCGCCTTCATAGTCCGGGTCGAACGACTCGAAGCTATCGGTGACGGACCCCCAGATCTTGTCCTTGCCGGCCCACCACAGGCGGCCGTCATGGAACGCAACAGCGCTTGGCCATCCGCGGTAGTCGCTCCACGCGCCCTCGGCCCATCGGTCGGTTGCAGTGGTGCCACCGAGGTCTGACAGGACCACAGCATCGACTTCGGTGGCGTCGGTGAAGTCGGTGACCCGGACAACCCCGCGGATGCTGCCTGAAGAGATGGTCAGCGTGACGTTGGCCGTGCCGCTCGTGTAGTCCCCGGTCTTGATGCCGATCCTGTACCAGATGATCTGGTTTTCCAGTTCGTCGTAGTAGGTGGTGTTGACCGGGCCGGTCAGCACGAACGGAGATCCGATGTCAGCCCACGTCAGGTTGTCGAAAGAGCGCTGCACGTTGATCGTCGCGGTGAATGCCCCCGTGACGACGACTCCAAACCGGCGCCCGGCACTCCCCACCCCGACCACGCGGATGGAGTTCGAGAAGGTGTTCTCGGCCACAAGCGCAGCGGTCACGGTCTGCCCAATCGAGTTGAGCGAAAAGAGCGCCCCGACGTGCTCTTGCTGGAACATCTCGCGCGACGCGGTGAGCGTGACTGCGCCAGTCAGGTCGCTCGCTGTAAGCGTGAGCGAAGACGTGTTCTCAACGCGGAACGGCCCGTCTAGCGGTTCGTACTTGATCGCCGACCAAGAGTTGTTTGCCCGGCGCTCGATGCGGTATTGCTGCCTGTCTGCCCCAGTGATGAAGATCACGTCGCCTGACTGCGCCCACCGGAGCGCGTCCAACTCTGCGTCGGTTCCCCATGGGATGAAGAGAGTCAGCGGGATGCTCGCGGTGTAGGTCGTGACGTACGACAGCAGCGACTGATACTTTTCCCGGCTGGAAAACTGAAGGTAGAAGTCGCCAGTCGGGGTGAACGCAATGGAGTGCGTGCCATCACCAAACTGCGTTTCACTGAAGAAGTCATCGGCGGTAGCAGTCGATCCAATGCGCAGCGTGACCGGGCCGCGCGTCACCTCGATCGCCAAGCGATGCTCGACGTTCGGGTTTGCAACAGTCACTTGCTGGTAGCGGATGGCAGCATTGGTGCCGTTGCCTGTCAGGCCCATGTAGCCGCCTGTCACCCATGCAGAGGTGCCGCCTGCCTCGTCGGCGTCGGTCCAACCAGTCAGGTTCGTGAGAAACGAGCTGTTGGTGATCGTCGGCACCACGGCCGGCGTCTCGATCAGTTCGTCATCGACCCAGAACCGGAGCGCGTACGGTGTCACCTCGATGGCGGCCACGTCGGTCGTTGAGAAGATGAACGGGATCAGCCGGCATGATGTCGATGCGATCTGGCCGATGTGCCCCAAGCCAGGCCGAAGCGACATGCCGCCCAACTCGCTCGGCATCCAGTTCGTCATCGTCTCTGCCGACATGGAAGTGCGCTTCACGTCCAGGCGTGCCAGAGCCTTGCGCGAGATCCGCCCGCGGTTGAACGCTAGCAGTTCCTGCGATCCGCGGGTCATGGCTGCCCAGTGCGGCGAGTGCGGCCGGCGATGCGTGCGCGAACCCACGAGCCAGCCGGGATCACGCGCGTCGGGTCGCCTTGCGCGTCGCTCGACTTGGCAGCGCGAAGCAGCCGCTCGCGGAGTTGCAGCATTTCCTTGCCCGCCTCGGTCATCGGCCCGGCCACTTCGGAGGCAAGATGCGCCTCAACGAACTTGACGAATGTCTGCGGCCACAGCGACAGGTCCAGCCCATACTGGGCGTCGTTGCTGATGTAGGAGACATACATCGTCTCAAGCGAGCCGTACCAGTAGCCGCTCTCTTCACGGTAGTCGCGGAACGGCTGGGTCAGCATCTCGTCGGACCAGATGCCGGCCGTGCCCTTGTGGTCGGTCGGGATGTCGAAGGCGAACTCATAGCCAAAATCAGGGTCGATGCTCGGCGAAGCGTCGATCTGCACTGTCCGCTTGGCAAACTTCCAAAGCCCTTCTTCTAGGCAGTAGTCGATCGCGCCGCCGTCCCATGCGGAATCAAGCAGGCGGCGCGGCTCGCGGTTCTCGGCCAGCGAGGCAAGCGGACGCTCCTTCAGCAGCCGAAGGGCGCCGTTGTAGAGCGTCAGCTTGCTGGTCATGCCGTCACCGTGCCTGCCAGATGCGCGGCGAGCCAGGCGCGCGCCTCGGCCTCGCTGGATTCGCCCTTGTGGATCACGTCGCCGCCCCGGACAACGCGCCACTTGTGCGCGCCGCCGAACTCGACCTTGTAGTCATCCTGCGTCGGAGCCGCTGCTTCTGCGACTTGCGCTTCGAGGTCCACGGCCGCAATCACCCAGCACAGCACCGTGTGCTTTTCCTTGTCAGACTTGCGCACCAGCAGATCGGCGAACCACTTGCCGTCTTCGGCCAGCGCTTCGATGCGGTAGCCGGGGCGCAGCAGCGATGCGACGTGCGACAGGTAGTCGGCCTCCAACACTCGCTCGAGCGGCACGCCGGCCGGCACGTTGAGGTGGTAGACGATGCGCTTCACTTCGGCTTGAGCCAGCCGATGCGGCATCACTGCAGGGTGCTTGACGGGTTCGTTCACTGGTTGGAACTCCATGTGAAAAAGCCCGCGGCCGGAGCCTCGGCGCGCGGGCGATGGTGGCAACTAGCTGCGGCTCACCAGTTGACGATCAGTCGCTGTCGGTCTGCGTGATCGTGGTCAGGTTGTTGAGGTCGGTCGTGCCGTCGCCGGTCGCCGACACCTGATGCAGCGTGGTGACCGGCGGCGAAGCGTCCGTGTCCAGCACGTAGACCAGATCGCCGACCTTCATCCCCAGGCTGCCGCCGTTGGTGATGTAGTTGGCCGCGTCCACGTCAGAAGCCGTGTCCGTGCTGGAGTAGTGCCAGATTTGCGGACCCTTGCTGCCGATCGGGGCGCTGACCAGCATCGGGGGGTTCGAGGTTGCGTATGCCATGCTTGGCTCCTTCAGTTCAGTGGATCAGGCCGTCGCCGCGTAGGCGCTGCCGTTGTGGCGGATCTTCACGACGCCGCTGTTCTGCAGCAGCTTCGCGCCCATGTAGGCCGAGCAACGAGCCCAGGAGTAGTCCTGCTGTTCGTCGTAGCCGACCGGCGACTGGATGCCCTTCACGTCCATGCCGTGGCCAATGGCGGCCTTGTGGTACACGAACAGGGTCTCGCTTGCGGTGCCGGTGCCGGGCAGCGCGCTGTGCACCATCCAGCGGATGCCGGCGAACATGAACATGCGCGGCGCGTTGACCATCTTGCTGTCGGTCACGAAGTCCTTGCTGGTCACTTCCTTCACTTGCATCAGGTACGCGAAAGCGGACGGGCTGATGAGGCCGGAAATGTTGTCGTCCAGCGGAACGTCGTTCTCGAGCACGATGGCAACGGCGTGCATCGCCTTGTCCAGCGACATGGTGTCGGCGGACAGGCCGGCGTATTGCGTGCCGGTGTTCAGTTGGGTGATGATCAGGTCGTCGATCTTGCGATTGATGACCGCCATCGTGGTGCGCTGCATCACGCCGTTCTGGTCGCCCTGGCTGGCGAAGATGTTGAAGCCGGTCTTCTTGGCCAGGTCGTGCCACTCTTCGAGCGTGCACGTCAGTTGGGTGTTGTCGTCACCGCGCGAGGGGATCAGGCCGTTCACGCCACGGGTCGTTGCGGACGCGCCGCCCGAGCCAACGACGTCGAAGACGATCGAGTTGCCCTTGATGACGCCTTCGGTGGTGCAGGTCGTGCGCAGCATGGACTGCTGGCGCTCGAACGCTGCGATCAGTTCCTGTCGGTACAGGGTTTGGAATGCGGTTTCAGCCACGTTGAACTCCAATGAGATTGAGGGGTTAGCTCTTGCTCGAAGGTGTCCAACCGTGGCTGGCCGCGGGGTGCCTTGCGGGCCGCGGCGTCAGACCTTGTTGGGTCCGGCGCAGAGAATAGGCAACGCCTATGCGCGCGAGTATAGCGATAGGAGTTGACTAATACAACTACTTGCGCGATTTCATGCGGTTCTGTGCGTCGACCAGCTCCATGTAGCGGGCTTTGGCCTTGGTGTCTTGGTGCCAGCCAGGGTCTTCGCGCATGCGCTTGTTCAGCCCGGCCAACTCGTCATCGATCGACTTGCCGAGGTCGCCGCCGCTCGGGACCACCGTGCTTCCGACATAGCCGAGTTCGCGGGCGTGGCGAGCAAGCCAGGTCACCACTTCGGTGTTGTTGATCAACGCCTTGCCGCCAGGACCGCGGGCGTTCTTGATGGCCTCCGCGACGCCCTTCGGGGCGCTCTTCAGCAGCGAGTCGATGCCGTCGATGTTCTTGCGGTAGTCGGAGCCCCACTCAGCGGTCAGGGTGTCCTGAACTTCCTTCTTGTTGGCCTCGTCCATCTCGGCCAGCGCGGCGACTTGCGAATCCCGAAGCTCGATGAGCGCGGCGGCCCCAGCCTTCACCACCTCGGGTGATGTATTGGCGCCGTGCACCTTCTCGACCCACGACTTCATCAGCGCTTGGTCTTGGTCGCCAAGCACCACCCCTTGCGGCAGGCCAAGGTCGTACTTGTCTGGCGTCTCGGGGATGCCGTTGTCCTTGCGCCACTCGGCGATCTGCTCGGGCGTGGCGTCCTTGGCGAGCGGCGCCTTCAGTTCCCCGGCGCTGATCTTGCGCTGTGCCTCGCGCTGCGCCTTGAGCAGTTCGCTCGGCGAGTTGTAGCGCTTGGCCAGCTTCATGGCCTTGTCGTGCTCTTCCTTCTGCTCCGTGGTTGCATCGGCCGGCAGTTCGCCAACAGCCAGCTCGCGCCAGTTGTCGGGCCACTTGGCGACCGGGGCTGGCGCGGGAGCGGCTGGGGCCGCAGCAGGCGCAGATGCTGGCGCTTCGGCAGGAGCGGCAGCCGGCGCCGGGCTGGCAGCAGGGGCAGCCGCGACGGGCGCCGGGGCAGGAGATGCGGCCGGAGCAGGAGCAGCGGCGGGCGCTTCGGTGGTTGCAGTTGTCATGCCGGGTTCCCTTTCTAGGTGCGGCTGTTGGGATCGCGGGCCACGGTCTTGGCCAGCGTGAAGAACTGGAGGCCGACGAAGCGTTTCCCCTCGGCAAAGTCCGAAGCTCTGCGTCCGTCATCGCCACCAGGGCGGAAACTCATGTCGCCGACTGCGGTAGCTCGAGCAAGCCACTTCACGAAAGCGCGCTGCTGGTCTTCGCTGGCGTTGGCCGCCACCAGCGCGCGGATCGCGGCAAGCTCAGTCGGGCTTGTCTCGGTGATGTTCCACGGGGAACTGGTGTCGGCCTGGCCCCTGATGACAGGGCGCTTCTTCGCCTCGGTCATGCGGCGCGGGCTTTGCTCAGGTCAGCCACCGCGGCGGCGCCTTGCTGCACCATGGCAAGCATCTTCTCTTGCTGCGCCTGGGCTGCCTGGCTGGCCTGCATCTCGGCGGCATCCTCGCGCGAGTTCATCCACTTCACCGGGACGCCGATGCCTTCCAACGCATCGCGCAGGGCTTCGCTGGCGTTGACCACGAGCGGAGCGCCTGGGTCAAGCGACGCAGCCTGCGCCACCAGCTCGCTGGCCGACAAGAAGATTTGCCCCTTCTCCTTGTCCACCGCGTCGCGCAGCGGGCTGGCAAACTTGAAGTCGATCTCTTCGCCAAGCAGCGACTTCGGCAGGCTGTCTGGCGGGCCGAATCCGCCATTGTTGAGCAGCACGTCGAAGGTGCGCTCGCACAGCCCGCCGTTGTAGTCCACCTCCATGGGCTCGAACAGCGGCAGCGTGTTGCGGATGTACTCCTGCACTCGCTGGCTCACTTCGTAGGCCGTCATGTCTGGGCCGCGCGCCGGCAGGGTCAGGCGATCGAGATAGAACGCCGAGCGAATCATCATCTCGGAGCGCTGCTGCAGTTCCAGCCCGAGCGGGAGCCCGCTCTTGTCCTGCGTCAGCGGGCGCAGCACTTCGCCCAGGCGCTCGTCGTAGTCGGCCGACACCCAAGTGATACCGCCTGCCATCACGTCGATGTCGCTGCGGATCATCTCTTGCGTGGCGATCAGCGGCGGGTTGGTGTACTTCTCGCCGGCCTCGAGCAGCGTGAAGGTCATGGCCTGAAGCAATCGAGTTTCCGGAAGCGCGCACACGGTCGCCGGGCTCACTGCGTACTGCGTGCCCTTAAGCCGCTGCCAGCGAGGGATGACGTACGGGTTGACGCGCTGGCCGGTGACTTCGATCAGGTGCTGGTGGTCAACGTCGATGAAGATGGAGACCAGCGGCGTGCGGAACTTCGTCTCGCCGTGGTAGAGCGAGGTCGGCATGACGATGTGCCGGACGCTGATTTCCTTGTACGGGTCTTTGCCGGCTTGCAGGCACTCTTGCACCTTCGGGTGCAGTTTCTCGGCCCCGAAGAACCGCGACAGTTCGTGCGCCGTGGCGCTGTTCCACTTGCGGTGCACGCACTCGGTCGCGCCGTCGATACCGTCAGTCCACGCCACGTCGCGCAGATGCCACGAGCGGTAGAGCAGTGTGCGGCCGTCCGGGTTCAGTTCCACCGAGATGACTGCCTGCCCCATCAGCCCGAAGTCGCGGTCGCCATCCTTCGCGGCGGTGACAAACATCGACCGGCGGTCGTACATCGCGCGACGCTGCACTCCGCTGGCCCACTGAAGCCAGGCCTTGCCTTCGTGATCCGCCAGCCCTTCAACCTCCATGTTGAACCACGGACGATCGCTCGGACGCAGCATGGCACTGAAGTTGTCGGTCAGGTCGCGCGCCACCAGCAGCGGGTAGCTCGTCATCAGGTCGCTGGCGTAGTCTTCGCCAAGCGTCCGAGTCGATGTGTAATCGGCGCCGGCCGGGTTGAAGTTGTCGGCTACGTCCTGCCAGAACGACAGCAGGTTGTCCCGCTTGCCGAACAAGCGGTCGCCAGCGTCGATCAGGTTCTGGACGGTCGTGAGCATGACTTACCCCAGGGTCTCGTCTTCGGAAAGGATGGTCGAAGCCCGCCCGCTGCGCGATTGCATGGATGCGATCTGCCGGCGCCTAGCCTCCTCTTGAGCCTCAGGGTCAGGCATCGGGATCGGCTTCGGCGCTTTCGGCTGCTTTGGCAGGATTGCCTTCAGTACCGACGCGACGACTGGAAGACCTGACACAGCACTACCCATTTCTATCTCCTTCGCGCCGTCAGAGGCGCACGGGCAATCTTCAGTTGAGGAACGTTGGCGCGGGCTCCGCGGCTGGCTGGCCACTGATTCCAGCTTGTAGACATGCGCGCACCGCCCCACCACGCCATGACGACGGCATCGCCGCGATCAGTGGATCTGCGCAGGCGCTCACACACGTCGACCTTCGACTCAAGCACCAAGCCGTTGTTGGCCACCTCGTAGGTCGGCGCGCATAGGTCCGCAATGAGCAGGCGGTCATCCGGCAGCGCGATCTGCGAGCCGCCCGGCTGGTCAGGGTTCAGCGCCTCGCGGAAGCGCCAATAGGCCTCGGTGCGGACGTTCTTGAACTTGAGTTGCCGATCCGCCGAGCGGTTGTGCGACTCCTTCACGCCCATGTAGGCCAGCGCCTCGACGCTGTTGGCGCGCAAGTTGCCGTAGGCTTCAGCGCCCCAGCCACCGCCTACGTCGATGATGACGAGGGCGTTGTCGCGACGATGCGCCGTCACGTAGCCGGACACGTCGGCGCCGGTCTTCGTCTCCTTGCCGGGCTTGGTCAGCAGTTTGGCGAACCATGAGTCATGCCGGCGCGCGATGACTGTTTCGTCCACGCCGCCCTGGGCCACGTCCACGCCAAGCGAGCACATCGGCACACCCATTGGCGGCACCGGCTGCCAGCGGTCCACAGCCTGCATCACCCAGTCGGTCGGGATGGCCTGATTCGGCGCGTCCTCGAGGCCTACCGTGAAGTCACCCAGCGCGTAGGCCTTGCGGTTGTCGCCGGTCTGATTCATCAGCCGGCTGCCGTAGTTCGTCTCGGCCAGGTCGGGGTTGTCCTCGAGCCGGCTGCGAATGAAGGTGCGCGACGTTGCCACCACGGTGCGGCCGAGAACGCTGTACGGGCCAGGGCCTTCCACCTCGATCTCGCGGCCGGTCTCGTCCACGAGGAACCAGCGAATCTCGCCTGACTGCGCCGGATTCGGGTATGTCGGGTCAAGCCACGCAGCCCAGCGCCCGACAACCCACAGACCGGAAGCGGTGCTCGGGCCGTTGGAACTGGCCACCACCCGGCAGCGCTGCCCCTTCGTGGTAGAGCGGTTCCACTGGATGATGAATGCGAACTGCGACTCGCTGAAGTCGGTCAACTCATCGAAGAAGATCAGGTCGTGCGGGGTGCCCTTGTACTTCTGCTTGTCGTCCTCGTGCTGGACGCCGCCGATGTCGATGTGCCTGCCGTCGAGCTTCCACTCGTCACGCTGGCCGTTGTAGCCGTCGCGCGTGCCAAGGATTTCCTCGATCTCGCCGACGAACTTGGATGCTTCCTTGTTGGTGCGCCGAAGCAGCAGGCTGCGCTCGTGGCGCGTCAGCGCCAGGCCGATGCCGACCTGAGATTTCCCGCCTCCAGGCTCGCCGCCGAACAGCACCTCGTCCGCCTCGCACTCGAAGGCAACCGTCTGCGGCCCAGGGTTGGGGTACCACAGCGGCGCCCCGCTCTCTTCCTGCTCGATGAAGGCCCGCGCCTTTGCATGGACTGCCGCCAGTTGATCCGGCGGCAGCCCTTGCAGGGCGCGGAGCACTTCACCGAGTTGCATCAGCGGTTCATCGACACCGCGATGTAGTCGCAGTCCAGGGTCATGGACGTGGCCGTCGCAGTCTTCGAGACGCCGATGGTCGGGGTCAGGTCGGTCGCGGCGGTCAGTGCGCCGGTCATGGTCGTGCCGATCGCAGCGCCGTTGTAGAAGAACTGCGCCACGCCGGCCGAGGTCACCTCGATGGCGAACGTCGCGTAGGTGTCGGCCACCGGAGCAACGGCCAGGTTCTGCGCGGTCGCATCGGTGTTGCCGGCCACGCCGACCGCCCACCAGTTGTCCGTGCTCATGCGGGTGTCGAACATGAAGCCGACCGCATCGCTGGCGTTGGTGGTGATCGTGTCCGCGGAAGCGGCCGAGACAACCGGTGCCTCCAGCGTCACCAGATCGGTGAACCCGAAGAACACCCAGCATTCCGTGATCTGCGACAGCTTGAAGCGAGCCTCGCAACGCAGGCCGCCATTGCTGGCCTGCCACTGCAGCGCCTGCGTCACTTGGATCTGGTCGGCCGCCAGGCCGGTGCCGGCGTCGCCAGTCGTCAGGCGCAGGATGCCGCCAATGCCGCCAGCGAGGATCGAGTCGGCAGAGGTCGCCGAGTCGGTGCCCTCGACCACGTTCCACTTGGCGTCAACGGCATCGCCGATGAAGTCATCGAAGAGCGCGATGCGGCCCGGGCTGGGGTACACGACTTGCGAGCCGTGGTCACCAGCGATGAAGCCGCCAGGCACGACCAGCGCGCGGCCCGAGCTGCCGCCAGTGTTGCCGCTGAACCCGCCGAGGCGGCCGTGAAGTTCGGTGAGACGTTGGACCATGTTCAATCTCCAGTGGTAAGTTGCTGTGCTCTTGGGAGTTGTCAGTGGCCGACTGACGGCGGGTTACTCGGTGGTGATGGTGTCGCCCGACTCCATCGTGATGCTGTCGGCGCTCTCCATCGTGATGACGGATCCGCTTGGCGCCACCTCTTCAGCCTCTTGCGATGAACGCAGGCCGCACGAAACGTCGATGTCGAACGGCGCCCCTGGGTTGAAGATCGGCGGCATTTCAGGCCACCTTGACGGTGAACTTGTGGCCGGTCGTTGTCGCGGTCACGTTCACCGAGTTCTGCGGCACAAAGTCACCCTCGAATGACATGGCCCCGCCTGGAGCCAAGCTGACGGACCCAGCGGCATCAACCGCGGCAGCATCCGTGAAGTTCAACCACAGCGCCTCGCTGGCCGTGGTCGGGTTCTGGATCAGCAGGAACTTGCGCCCGGTCTGTGCCGGCAGCGCTTCTTGCGTCGTCCCGCCCGTGGTGATGGTTCCGCTGGCGTCTCGAATCAGTCCAGACACAGACATGGGAGTCCTCTCAAGCCGCCGCAGCGGGTTTCGTTGGGTCGTTGGCTGCGGCCTTCAGGCCAAGGTGCAGGGCGTAGGCGATCTCGCGGGCCATCTTGTTGGAGGGCTCGGCCACTTTCTCGGTCATGGCGACGTCCACCTTGGCCTCGTTGTCCTTGGCGTAGCCGCCCAGGTGCTTCATCAGCTTGTCGAGCGCGCCGTCCTTGGTGGCCAGCTTCCACTTCTTGACGTAGCCCTTGAGCACACGGTCGGCGCCTGAGCCTTCGTACTCTTCCATCACGTCGAGCCCGGCGATCACAGCGGCGGTGTCGTCGTCCAAGTCGGTGATGTGAAGCGGGTTGCCGTCTTTGTCGAACAGCTTGCGAGGGTCGAAGAAGGCGATGCGGGCCAGTTCCTTGATGACGCGCTCCAGCGTCACCCCGGCCTCATGCTTGGCTGTCTCGAGCACGGCGGACAAATGCCGGTCAATTTCAGCCTTTACTCCTACATGCTCCATCAGCCGTGGTCCGGCCCGCATGGCGGTTTCCTTGGTGGCGCCATAGGCGCGCATGTAGGCCAAGGTGGCGTTTTTGTCCTTCAGGTACTCGGCAACAAATGAACGCTGGCGCGGGTTTAGCGCTGCCTGCGTGGTGGACTTGTCCGGCTTGTCCGGTGATTTGTCCGTGGTTGTCGCATGTGCCATGCCTATAATTGTGCCCCGCACGATAGCTTTTGTCTATCGGACGCTATGGGTTGCCTGCTTTGCCCGCTTCCCGCAGACTATACGTTAGGAGGCGCTAACATGCTGCTGCTCAAGATTGCCCTGAAGGTTCTGTTCATCCTGTGGTGCAGCGGGATGGTGTCGCTGGCTTTCCACATGGACGACAACGCCTCTGCGCTGGTTGGGTTCCTGTCGCTGGTGGCGGTGTACTTCGCGGTCAGGCAGGATGTGCGGCGCTTGAGAGAGCCGCGGCCCAGCGCTCCCGGGCGGCAATGACTGCGGCATCCGCCGGCTCGAACTCGGCGCAGTTGTGATCCATCGGATAGAACGTGGCTCTACCCGAGCTTTTGCAACAGTTCACCATGCCGCGGCGGTTGAAGAAGCGCAGGGTTTCGTCGCGCTTGGCGTCGGAGCGGTCGCGGATCGCCGAGTTGGCGCAAGTCAGGCACGTCATGGATGCAATGGCAGCGCGTCGTATCCATTCCCGCACGAAACGTCGTGTGCGCAAGCAACCTCCACCGCCTTGATGGCATCGCATCCAAGGTACATGGCCGCCATCGCGTAGTCTCGCCCGGAGCCCATAGCAAAAGTCTTATCCTCGAAGTGCAGCGGGGCAGAGCATCGCTCGTACTTCAGCACTCGACCGCATGTCTCGATAACCACCATGTCTGCAAAGTCGTCGCTGTCTTGCGTCTTGGGGTACTTGTCCGGGTCGGCCCCAGCCTCGTACCACGCCATTACCGCAACGCAATAACTGGTGCGCCCGGCCGCCCCAATCAGCGCGCCAGAGCTGGTGCGCCGGATCTTGGTCATCGTTCTTGCCAACCCAACAGACTCGGCCAGCCGATCCGCGGCTAAGACCTTTCCGTCCCACGCGATCACCGTCATAGCAATCCTTTCTGCGCCAGCTTAACCAACGATTCGGCATGCGCTTCGTACCATGCCAACTCGACCATCTGACGGGTCCAGTTCTCCGGCGGCGACACTTGGCCGTCGTAGATGGCGTCACAGTGCGTGCAGCCGTATGCGCCGTTCAGGTCCAGGGCTTTCATCGCCCCGCCCTTTCCCGCCCGCTGGTGCCGGTTGTGGCTCCAGATGGTCATGGCCGGATCGCCTGGGCAGCCAGGCAGGCGAACTAGGCACTGCTCACCGCGCGCCGAATCACGCAGCGCCTGGCGCACTCGCGTTTCACGGGGAACCTTGGCGACTGCCACTGCTGGCGCTACCCGGTCAAGCCCTGTCGCCATCCTGGCGCGCGGGCGCTCAGCCACGATAGAGGCGAACTCGTCTGGCTCGCGCTCTCGGCGTTGGCGTGGTGGCGGCTTGCGGCTCAGCATTGCCTATTTCTTGTGCACAAACTTTGCAGAGTTTGGATAAAGCACGTTAGGCGCCTGCAGGTCCGCCAACTGTTTCCGTGCTTGAGCAAGCCTTGCCTCAAGTTCTCGAATCTCGCCCTCTTGCCAGTAGATGCGCTGGCGGCGCCGATAGTCCATCGCCTTCTGCTGCAGGCCGTCTCGCTCGGCCGCTTCGATGGCCCACTCGCACCCAGCCATGGCGAAGCCAAGCACCCACATCCAGCCTTCAGGTGTCACGGTTCCGCCACCAGGCATCACCACGGTAGGCGCGAAGCTGGTGCGGGCGCCTAACCCGTCACTCGAACAGACCTCGGCCTGCATGTCGTTGGTGCTCATCGTTTCTCCTGTTGGGCCGAGGCTCGCTCAGCTCCCACGTTCTGGCGCAACAGCCTCTGCGCCTGGCCGAGCCACGCCGGCCAGATCCGCCGCCGCATCCGCCTCGGTCAGCGTCTTCGGCGTCAGTTCGTCCACCTTCTTCTGAAGCGCTGCCGACTTGGCTCGCTCGGCTTCCAGCATCTGCGCGGCGAGGCCAAGACGTTGCTCGAGGTTCGCGGCGTAGGCCTGGGCGTTCACCCGTTCCTCGAAGGCAACAGCGATCAGGCGATTGAAGTCGTCGGCCTGGGTGCGGGGGGTCGGAGTCGTTGGGTTGGTCATGGGTTCCTTTCGGTGGTGGTCACTCGCCGAACTGCGCGAGGATGTTGTTGATGAAGGTGTCGGCGTCGATGTCGCTCATCGACGGCCAGAGGAAACGGGTGCACGCCGTCGAGCGCATGAAGCGCACGACCTTGCGGTGGTGCTCCTCGAAGTCGGCCTCTTCCAGCCGGTCCCATGCGATCGACTTCGGCAGCGCGACCATGCGGCCGCCAGCACCGGGCACGAACTTGCAGAAGCCGGCGCCGACCTCGAGCCATTTGCGGAACTCGTCGGCGTCATCGAACTGCTCCTGCTGGTCGAACAGCGCATGCAGCAGCTTGAAGTGCGCGCGGTGCGGGCCAGGCGCGCGGGGTATCCAGAACCCGAACTTGAGCGTGTCGCCCGGCCGCATTTCAGTGACAGCGCGCAGGAATCGCGCGTAGGCGTGCTGGGCCTTCTCGCCCATGCCCTGCAGCTTGCCGTCCTCGCCCTTGGTTACGACTAGTTCGGCCATCAGGACACCTCCACCTCAGCGAACAGCGGGGCATCGCCGGCAATGCGGCGCTGGGCGATGGCGCGGTAGTCGGGGTTCAGTTCGATCAGCAGTGCGTCGCGCTGGTGGCGATCTGCGACCAAGCCGGTGGTGCCGGCGCCGCCGAACGGGTCCAGCACCACGCCGCCCTCGGGGCAGCCTGCCTTGATGCACGTCTCGGCCAGCTCTGGCGCCATCGTGGCGAAGTGGGCCTCGCTGAACGGCTGCGTGGCGATGGTCCAGACGCTGCGCTTGTTGCGGGTTCCGCTGTAGCTGATGTCCTCGCGTCCTTCGCGGTGTTGAGGCGGCTGGCCCGGCGGCTGCCCCTCTGCGACCTTGCGTGCGAAGCTGTTGGCGCGTCTCGGGGCACGGTCGACGGGCGTTTCCGCTGGCTCCTGCATCGCATCGCTGTCGAAGTAGTACCGCTCGCTCTTGCTCAGCAGGAAGACGTACTCGTGCGCCTTGGTGCAGCGGTCGCGCACCGACTCCGGCATCGGGTTCGGCTTGTGCCAGATGATGTCTTGGCGCAGATACCAGCCATCGGCCTGCAGCGCGAAGGCGACGCGCCATGGGATGCCGATCAAGTCCTTCGGCTTCAGCCCCTCCGGCGGCATGCGCCCGCGGCCCTTCAGAACTGCAGCCATCGTGCCGGCGCCGATAGATGGACACGAGGTTGTGCCGCGACTGCCGGTGTCGCTGTAGCCTCCGGCATTCGATGCGTAGCTGTCGCCCAGGTTAAGCCAGAGCGTTCCATCGTCTCGCAGCACGCGCCGCACCTCGCGGAACACCGCCACCAACTCGGCCACGAACTCGGCCGGCGTCGGCTCGAGCCCGATCTGCCCATCAACGCCGTAGTCGCGCAACCCGAAGTACGGCGGGCTGGTGACGCAGCAGTGCACCGACTGGTCGGGCAGCGTCTTGAGCACGTCTCGGCAGTCGCCTTGCAGGATGCGCACCGTCATTCGGGCTCCTGCATCGTCTTGGCCTCGTGCGACTCGGTGGCGTGACCCGCGCCATCGATGGCCACGTAGTTGCGGCACATCATCCCGAGGCCGAAGGGCACGGCCACCTTCGAGAAGTCCTTCGTCGGCAGGCAGTTGGTGTTCGCAGCCAGGCGCCGCGCGCAGCGGTCCTGCGCACCGCAGTCGTTGTGAAGTTTCGTCAGCGGCGCCTCTGGGCGGCAGCGGGTGACGGACTGGGGGAGAGGGATGAAGCGGCTCACTTCGCTGGCCTCCCGTCCCCGGTCAGCTTCACCATCACGAATCCGGGCTGGCTCGGTTCGGCCGCGCGGGCCCGGCCCTTGTCCGTGATCCGCCACACCGCCGCGTCGCGCTGCGATCCAGGCATGCGCACTGAGCCGTGCTGCTCGACCAGGCCGTCAGCGGCCAGCTCGCGCATGTACCGCGCGAGGTTGTGCGCCCCGCTGCCGACGCGCAGACCGATCTGGCGAACGGAGCCGGTGCTGCCGCCGGCCATGTGCTTCAGGAGGGCCTGGGCGTTCATGCGGCGGCGATTCTCTTGAACGCCGGCACCATCTGCAGCGGCGTGATCGCCACGCGCGAGGTTTCCACCCCTGCCTGCATCACCTCCTGCGCCGCCTTCACATCGCCGATCAACACGGGCGGCGCGCTCTTGCGGCCGGCAATGGTGTTCTCCAGTTCGTGCGCGCCGGGCAGCCGCGCCGGGAATGCCGGCGTTCCGCGCTTGACGTGCACGCGGTGGCTCTCCATGAACCGGCGCTGAAGGTGCGGCAGTTCTTCCATCTCCGACCGGCAGATGGTCACCCAGCCGCCGATGTCCTCGATGGCGGCGTGAATCGCCCCGTCATCGAACACCACGGACTGGTAAGCGCCGACGCGCTGGATCGCCTCCAGCACCTTGCCCCATGCCACGAGGCTGCGGTCAGTGAACGTGCCATGCAGTTGCTTCACGATGTCGGCCGGCATCGGCGGGAACTGCCCGCGCTCCGGGTCCATGGCGTGCGCGGTCAGGGCCTTCCCGATTTGCTCGAGCGCGAACGGCTGGCAGGCTGACCACCACACCGACAGCGCAAACGGCGTCACGTCGCGGCGGTAGAACGCCAGCGCATCGGTCAGCATGTCCTTGAACTTGGCCTTGTCACTCGGCTGCATGGAAGTCCTTCTGCTCGGCGAGCCAGCGGTCCCCGACTTCGCGGTTGCGCTGCTCGATGGCCTCTTGGCGGTTGATCGGGATGACTGCCGCAGCGCGCGACGGGGCGAAATCGACGGCCTTGCGCATCCAGTTGCGCCAGGCTCCGGCCCAGTCGCTGATGGCGACCTTGAAGGTGTTGTCGAGGAACTTGTCCGTCTCGGCGTCGATGTCGATGCCGGGCGTCTTCTCGGCTGCCCATGCCCGCATCTCCGGCGTGACCTCGAACGGCCTCGGGCACTTGCGGGCGGCGCGTTTCGCGCCCCCAACAGGCTTGTCCTGTTGGGTGGTTCCGGTTCCGGTTCCGGTGACGTTCTTATCGCTGCGCTCACCTGTTGGTAATGCATTACCGGCGCGCTGCTCACGTTGCGCTGCCTTGAAAGCGGCGACGCGATCCGCGTTCTTCTTGCGGTAGTCGATCATTTCGCCGACGCGCTTCGCCAGCGTGTCGTGGTACAGCCGGCCGTCATTGGCGAGCCACCAGCCGCGCATGCACACCTCGCGGCACTTGGCCCACACCGATGGCGGGATGCGGCACTTAGCGCGGATGGCGGCTTCGTCGTTCGGGAACGAACCGCACGGCTGCTGTCGCCATGCCACCAGCCACATCATCAGCAGGGCGTGCTGCGCCATCGGAATCTCGGCCGCGATGTCCCATGTGTCGGACTGGTCGATCGCTTCGTAGTCGAGCTCGAACCGCCACCCCTTCGCGCGGGTGTCGGCCGGGTATGGCGCTGGGCGTGGGTCTGTCACACCGCGCTCCGATAGGTGCCGGGCAGTCCTTCCACAGACGCCCGCCCACTACTGGGGGTGCCCGGCGTTGATTGAGTGCGGGTCATGCGGCGCGGTCCAGTCTGCGCAGCACGCTCAGCGTGTTGGTGTTCTCGATGGTCATGCCGGCCTCGACCAGCAGGCCAGCCACGAGTTCGCCGGCCTTGGTCATCCCACCGAAGCCGCAGGCTTGGCCCTTGCTGTCGGTGAACCAGAACACGAGCCCACGATCGCGCAGGCCACGGTACGAATCGCCGTCCACGATCCCGATGTAGGCCGGCGACTGCTTGTTGAAGTTGCCGCGGCGCTCCTTGTCGGCGAAGCCCTCGCCGAACTCGGGCTTGCCGAACTCCGCTTCGTGCGCGGCTTGGCGCAGCAGGGTGTTGCACTGGCGCTTGGTCAGCGTCAGCAGGAATGCCGTGCTGGTCGTTGCTTCGGAGAAGGTTCTGTTCATGCCCCCGCTTCCTCGCTGATGAGAGAGTGAACGGGGTCGGGAGTGCGCTGGCCGCGGATCGGGCGCAGGTTGCAGTCGTCGCAGTAGGCGAGCCTCCCGGCCTCGCGCACCTCGACGGAATTGCCGCCGACCACCTTGCCGCGCGCAGGCGACATGAGGCGCACGATCCACTCGCCCGGCTCTCTGCCAGCGCGCAGCACTCGGACCCATGCGCCCTTGTTCTCTTCGTGGATGCTGAACACCACGACAGCGAGATCACCACGTTGGCAGTTCATCGTGCTACGTCCCAAATGCGCCCGCCCGCAGTACCGTGTCCCTTCGCGCGCTCGCAGAAGCCAACGCAGCGGATCAGCCCGCGGCGGGACATGGTTGAATAGATCGATCCGAAAGCCTGGTCCGCGTGCGGCACGTAGCCGTGCGCCTTGGCTGCATCAGTCAGCGCTTCGCCGCTCTGCGGGCCGTGGCGATGCAGCCAGCCAAGGATGAACTTGATCGCTCCTTCCTTGTCGAAGGAGACAAGAGCCTCGGCGTTCTCAAGGCACTGCTTTGCGCAGGCTTCGCCGATCTCTCGCGGTGGCAGCGGAGGGATGCCGGCGAGGATGTCAAACTGTTGCATGCTGCGGCCTCACGCGGCGCTTGACTTTGGCGTGCATCTTGAGCAATGCTGCGCCCCTCTCGTATGTGCAAGTGATCTGCCTACCAGAGAGCAAGTCATGCACTGCCCCGGCCGACGCGAATCCGCACTGCTCGGCGATGTCTTGAAGGGGAACGCCCCTCTCGCGCATCTCGCCGATGATCGTTTTCCAGTCCATGCGAGAAATCATAGGGCCGTCTTTCGCTTCGGTCAAGCGAAGTAAAGTGTAACAGTGCCTTGCCAGCTCAGTTCGGATGACCGATAGTCTAGCCACGCCACAAACAGGCGACTACCGGAGGGTTCATGAGGCTTGCGATTGTGATGTGTCTGGCTGTTGCCGCCTGCGGCGGCGGCGGCGGCGGCGGTGGTGGCGGCTCCGGTGACGGCTACACGCAGGCTCCTGGCGAGCTTGCCCCGTGGGAGTGGGCGGCCGGCGTGTGCAGCTTCGACAACGGCGAAGCCGAGGCCCAGGCGATGCGCGAAGGCGCGGACTGCCCGAAGACGATCTACACCGGGAACAAGGGTGTTGGCCCGTGGCCTCCGGTGAGCTGGCCTTCTACGCCTGTGGTGTGGAGGGCGCGATGACCGACGAACAACAGCGCCATCTCGACCGCGAGCAAGAGCGCCGCGTGCAGTCCGAAGCGTTCCACGCCGCGCACCCGGAGTACCGGCTTCTCGGCGACCTCCACCCGGTGCTGCGGCAGGCGTTCGTGCCGCTGGTGCATCAACAACCCCAACAGCCCAAGGAGGGCAACTGACCATGAAGACGACTCTCGCATCCCGCCTGCTGGCCGGCATCGGCCTGGCCAGTGCCGCGTTCTCGCACGCGATCCCCGCGATCCCGGCCTACCGCGGCCCGACCCGCTCCAAGCGCGCCGGCAAATCATCGCGCTACGTGCGCGGCCTGCAGAACCATTTCGCACGCCAGCAGCGCGAGCGGATGGAGAAGTCCAAGCAGCACCCGCTGCGCGACGAGCACGGCGCCTACACGGTCGTCGGCCGCGACGCGGAGACGAGCACCGGCCGCCGCATGTGGGTGGCTGGCATCAGCGCGCAGCGCGGCTACTGATCGCCATGGCGACGCACCCCTTCCACTTGCGCGCACTGCTCGGCGCCCTGCTGATCCTGCTGGCAACCCTCGGCGCCTCGTACCTGCGCCCCCAAGGCTTCGCCCCGGTCTACATGGACGAAGCCCCCAAGAAGCGCGCCCCCGAGGCGCAGACCCTGCAACTCAACCAGCCGGCAGCGAGCGCAGTGCCCGCACGGCTTCTGTAGGAGACGAACATGAGCAAGACGTTCCGCGAAGACTCCCCGCTGACGCTGGGGAACGGCACGCAGCAGATGACGTGGTATCCGCGCCGGATGGACCTTCCGCCGCTGGAGCCGGTGGACTGCGCCAGCGAGGGCGGCACGTTCCGCGAGCCGGCGCCTGCGCGCATCCCGCGCAACCGGCCGCTGTTCAAGACCGACGCCGAGATGCGCGCCGAGGGCTGGGAGCCGGTGGACGAGAAGATCGAGAGCGCTGTCGTCGGCGCCGTGGCGCTCTTCATCGTGTTCGTGTTCGTCCTCCCGCTGGCGCTGTGGGCCTATCGGATGTGGGTGGCGTGATGGAAGCGAAGCGCACCGACCCCACGCGGCACCTGTACGAAGGAGCCCCCTACGTGAACGCCGCCAACACCGACATCCGCAGACGCTTCGAGGCCATCCGGGAGCAGCAGGCCAAGCCCGCCCAGGCTCCGAACGTCAAGACCATCAAGCGAGCGAGGACCGCATGAACACCGTCACCGAACCCGTGTCCCTGGAACTGGTCGAGCGCCAGTCTGCACCGCTGCCGGCCGTGCAGCAAGAGCCCGCGCAGCGCCAGCTTTCCGTGGTCGAGTACGCCATGCAGAACGGCGCCACCGCCGCCGAAGTCAAGGCGCTGGTCGAACTGCAGATCCAGATGGACAACCACAAGCGCGAGATGCGCCGGCTGGACGACGAGCGCGACCGCGAGCAACGCGCCGAGGCCGCCCGCAACGCCTACGCCGCCGCCATCGCCGCCTTCAAGGCCGAGGGCGTGAAGGTGATCCGCTCCAAGACCATCACGGACGGACCGCTCAAGGGCAAGAAGCACGCCGACGTGTTCGGCGTGGTGGATGCCGCCACCGAGGCGCTGTCGAAGCACGGCCTGTCGGCAACGTGGGAGACGCTGCAGGACGACAAGGACTGGATCAAGATCGCCTGCCGCATCAAGCACGTCGCCGGTCACTCCGAGTCGGTTGCCTTCGGAGGCCCCGTGGACACCGGCCCCGGCCGCAACGCGATTCAGGCGCGCAAGAGCACGGTCAGCTACCTCAACCGCATCACGATGGAACTGGCCCTCGGGCTGGCCGAGGCGGATGCTGACGACGACGGCGCAGGCGGCAACGATGGCGCCGACGATCCAGCGCTCGACGCATTCCGCGCCGCCGCGCTGAACGGCACCAAGGCCCTGCGCGCGCACTACGCGAAGCACACGCCCAGCGAGGCATTCTGGAGCAAGCATCAGCGCGCTCTCAAGGATGCCGCCGCCAAGGCCGACCGTGAGCAGGGGGCGCAATGATCGTCCTCAACCACCCGCAGGGCAGCGAAGACTGGCTCAAGGCCCGCTGCGGCGTCATCACCGCCTCGCGCTTCAGTGATGCGCGCGACCTGACCGGCGGCCTGAGCGATCAGCAGGCCAAGTATGTCGAAGCGGTGCGCGCCGGCAAGCCCGAGGCCGAAGCCTTGGCGCTTGCGGGCTACAAGAAGCGGCCGAGCGCGGGCGTCGTGGACAAGGCGCTGGCCGGCCTTCCGACCACCGAGCCCAGCGCGAAGGCGCGGGCCTATGCCTGGACCGTCGCCATCGAGACGATCGCGCAGCAGCCGATGGATGACTCGTTCGTCAACTACGCCATGCGCCGTGGCCGCGACCTCGAACCGCAGGCCCGCGCTGTCTACGAAGCCCGCACGGGCGCGTGGATCGAAGAGGTGAGCCTGATCCTGACCGACGACAGCCGGTTTGGCTACAGCGCGGACGGCTTCCGCGACGACGATGGCCTCATCGAGATCAAGTGCCCGCTGTCGGCCGAGAAGATCGGCGAGGTGTGGGCGCACCCCGAGTTGGCGCATCTGGAGTACCTCGACCAGATCAACGGCGGGCTGTGGATCACCGGGCGCAAGTACTGCGACCTGATCGTCTACTGCCCGTGGCTGGCTCCGGTCGGCAAAGACCTGTTCGTCAAGCGCATCCACCGGGACGACGACGCGATCAACGCGCTGGAATCTGACCTGATGGGGTTCATGAAGTTGGTGGATGCGAACCTGGCCGTGCTGCGCGCGCCGGCCAAGATGAGCGGCGCTGCGAAGGATGCGCCGGCCGCCGCCGAGCCGCCCCCGTGGGAACACGCCAAGCCCGCCGCCCCGCTGCCCGCCCCCAAGCCCGCGCAGGCCCCGGCCGCCTTCGCACTCCCTGACTTCTGAGAGGACGACATGCCCGAAACTCTGGACCTTCCGACCATCGATGCTTCCGCGTTGGACCGCGCCGAGAAGCAAGCGCTGGCCGAGCAGCCTGTCTCGCAACAGCTTGCGCCGATCACACCGACGCCGCCCGACCTCACCAAGATCGACCTGACCGACGTTGCCCTGGCGCAGTTCGGCGACTGGCGCGATGACGTGAAGAAGACCAAGGCGAACCTCTCTACGCTGGTGCTCGATCTCTCGACGCCGACGAAGATCAAGGAAGCCCGCACTTTGCGCACAAGGATGATCCTCGATCCGCTGGCCGCGCTGCGCAAGGTGTCGGCGACGATCAAGTCCAAGATGGCGCAGACCAGCAAGCAAGTCGGCCTTGAACTGACACTTGCCGAGGCAGGCTACGAGGAAGCGGACGGGCTGATCCTGCCGCAGATCGTCAAGGCCGAAGAAGAGATGGAGCGCGAGCGCGAGGAAGCCCGCAAGGCCGAAGAGGCGCGCAAGGAGAAGCACCGCACCAACCTCGAAGCCATCCGCATCTACATCGACCGCGCCAGCGCGCCGGGCATGACGGCCGATCGGATCGCCAAGGGCATTGCCCAACTCGAAGCCCTGCCGACTCCGACCAAGGAAGCATGGGACGAATTCGCCGTGCAAGCGGCCGGCGCCATCTGCGGCACGCTGGACAAGATGCGCCAGTTGCACGCGAAGGCGCTGGCCGACGAAGCAGCAGAAGCCGAGCGCGTGCGCCGCGCCGCCGAACTGGCCGAGCAGGAGCGCCGGCTTGCCGCCGAGCGCGCCGAGATCGAGCGCCAGCGCGCGGAACTGGAGGCAGCGCGAGCGCTCCAAGCGCAGCAGGCCGCGAAAGCGCCGGCTGCGGTGTTCGGCATCGACCAGGCCTCTCCGAATGGCGACATGGGCGCGAAGGTCGAAGGCGTGCGCAACGATGACGGCACGCTGACCATCACCAAGATCGAATACACCGAAGGGCGGGCCTCTCAACAGGTTTTGAAGGCAGAGCCGGCAACGGCCGACGCTACCGACCGAGATGCGCCCGCCATGACTAGCCCTCGCGTCGGCGAAATGGGCGCTGGGCAAGCCGCCGACGCGGCCCCCGCTGGCGGATCGCCGGAACTGGCTGCGGCGCTTGGCAGCATCGCCGGTCTGTCTGGGCTCGCTCCGGTGGTCCGCGCACCAGGCGGCCCGTTCACGCTGATCGAGCAAGGCCAGCAGATCGCCGACCCCCGAGACGCCCTCCTGCGCGAAGCCCTGGCCCTGACGAAGTACGCCGCCGCCCCGTTCTTCGGCAAGTTCCCAACGCACCCGAAGACCACCCCCGAGTGGTGGGCGGGCCTGCGCGAGCAGATCGAGGCGCTGCAGCCGAAGCTGATCGAGCACATCGAGGGCCTGCAATGACCAAGCCCCGCAAGCCCGGCATCAAGCGCCGCGCCCCCATGCTCGCCACGATCCTGCGCGCCTGCGCGGAGCCGACCGATTCGCTGTCCATCGCCGAGCAAGTCGGGATCGGCCGCAACGCCGTGCTCTACATCATGCGCCGGCTGCACGGCCTTGGCTTGGTGCACATCGGCGCATGGACCGAGGCGAGTTTCGGCCGCCCGCCAGCGGCGCGGTGGATGGCTGGCGCTGGTGAGAACGCGCCGCGCCCTGTCGGAAAGTGGCGCGGCATCAACTACGTGCCCCGGCAACTTCAGCCCCACACCAGAAGCAAGGTGTCGCCTGACATGGTGGCATTCGCTCACGCGATCCGGCTGATGACCGAAAAGCCGGCGAGCGCCGACGAGATCGAGGCCGCGACTGGCTGGGCGCACACCACCGTGACCCGCTTCATCTGCCACTGCCGGCGCATCGGCCTGATCCACATCGGCGACTGGCATCGCACCGCGAAGAACTGCGGCGTGTGGGCTCGCATGTACCAGATGGGCGACGAGGCCGACTCGCCAAAGCCGAAGGCGATCCCGCGCTCTGTGGTGGAGCGCCGCTCTGCCGCTGCGCGCAGGCAGAAGGCCGCCGACCTCCGCATGGCCCATGCACTCGCGGCAAACGCTGCGCAGATCCACCAGGCCGCCTGACGGCCACAACCCCGAAAGGACCGCCGTGAGCAACAGATTGCGCCAGCGCGGCGACAAGCGCGAGCGCTTCACCTCAGAGCCCAGCCCCGAGCTTGAATCGGTGCTGTCTGCAATCTCGACTGGCCGCTGCGAGGAAGGCGGAACCGCGTGCACGGACTGCGAGTCTCAAGGGCGGTGCATGGTGGAGACGCTGACCCTCAAGACCGGGGAGACGGTGGACCTCAAAGGGCCGTGGAGGATGCCGACGTGAGCTACCCAGAATGTAAGGCGATATTGTCTTTGGCGTACCCAATGGGTAGGCTATGAGCCTTCGCGCCTTGGGTGGAGGCGAGCTGATTGGGGAGAAGCTCGTGCGTCTCGTGTATGTGGATGAGGCTGGGATAGGCAACCCAAAGCAGGAGCCGTGGCTAGTAGTCGGCGCTGCGCTTGTGGACGCCGACAAGAAGCTCGTTCAACTGCGCGCGGAGTTGGACAAGATCGTTGAGCGGCTTGTCCCTGCCAAGGGCCGCGATGGGTTTGTCATCCACGCCAAAGAGTTGTTCCACGGCGGGAAGCAAGTGCCGAGGAACGACCCAGAATGGCCACTACCTCTGCGAATGGACATTGTTGAAGCGGTCTGCAAGTTGCCAAGAAAACTTCAACTACCGATCTGTTTCGGGTTTGTCCGACGAGAAGGGTTCCCGTCTACGTTCACTCCATATCCTCCCCTAAGCGCGCGAGAGGCCGCTAGAGATGCGCATGTCGTTGCATACATGCGCTGCGCCATGCAGGTTGATCTTTGGATGCGCGACAACACTCAGAACGAGCATTGCATGATGATTGTTGAAGACAATGAAGAAGCTCGCACTCTAATGCGTGAGACTCAGGCGTACTACCAAGACAAGACCTTAGTTGGTCTTACGCCCATTGAGAAGAAACTTCTCCCACTCCGGCGCATACAAGAAGACCCCCTATTCCAGCAGAAGCGGCCTTCAAGCGCGCTTCAGTTGGCGGATGTGTGCGCCTATGTATTCAAGCGCTACCTGATAAACCCCGACGACCAGAGGAACGCGAGGTTCTGGGAGCCGATGCAACCGCTGGCGGTTTATCCGAGGGAGGCACTATCGTCCGAATAGTGGCCTTGAATGCTTCACCACTCTCGTCCACGCCAAGCTCACGCGCGGTTTCCTCGAATCGCCGCGACTGCTCGGCGTCGTCCTGCTTTGGTGGCGGCTTTGCGGCGCCGCCTGCCTTTCGGCCCGGCCTGCAACCTGCAACGCCCGTGGGAGGCGCCGTGATGCGCGCCGGACGATTCTTCGACGGGTGGCGTGGCAACGGCGTGCACTTGTCAGTCGCCAAATGGACGATTGCGTTGCGCTGGTGCTGGCGCATGCGCTTTGTTCGGCCGCCCGGGAAAGCCGGATACGCGCGCCTGTACATCGGACCGCTTGAGGTGGAGTACCGCAAGACGCATAACGTTTGAGTTGAGGGGCCGAGCGCCAGCGAAGGTCCCGCTCGAACGACCAGTTAGGCGTGGATGAGAAAGGCAGAAGAGATGGCGAACACGACACCTTGGTTCGACGGCCGCAAGAAGCCGGCGCGGCGCGGCGTGTACCAGCAGAAGGACGGCCACGGTCAGACCATCGGCTACCAATACTGGGACGGCAGCGTGTGGTACGCGTGGTGCACAACGGCGAGGCAGGCTTTCGATGCGCGCCGCTGCTTCCCTGCGGCGGCTGACTGCCAGAACGACAAGTGGCGCGGCTTGCTGGCGCCTAACGTTTGAGCTGAGCGGCCCGCCGGAAGCGGGCCCGCAGCTCCAGCGAAGAGTTAGCCAGCACTGCAACAACGGAGATGACATGCGAACAAACAGCAAGCCTCGGCTCCAGGTGGTGCCCTACACCGTTACCCAGTACGCAAATGCGGGATGCGGCCAAGTCGGCGACTTCATCGGCCTCGGCATTCATGCGGTGACTGGCGGCCTCATGTGCAACGGATGCCCTGTATTGCGCAGCGGGTGTTCGGCCTTTGCCAAGCTCTCTGCTGCGGCGCCGAAGCAACAGCGGCCATACGCACCAAGCGAGACCGTTCGGCAAGAAGCTGAGCGCCGCGGCATCAGCATCTCCGAGGTGCGCAGGCAGCGGAATGCGTCCTTGGTGTCTGGCTAACGCCCGAGCTGAACGGCCCACAAGGGCCGCCACGAAAGGTGAACATGACCACTGAATTGGCCGGCCCTTGTGGGTCCGATTCGAGCGACCTGTTCGGCGGCACTGGTGCCGAAGCGATGGAACGCAGCGCAACCCTGAGCCCCTGCCGTGCGTACCGCTACGCCCTGTGGCGCCGCTGGGGCCGCGGCTCCTACGCCATGTTCATCGGCTTGAACCCGAGCACGGCCGACGAGAAGAACGACGACCCGACCATTCGGCGGTGCATCGGGTTTGCGCGGACCTGGGGGTACGAGGCGCTGTGCATGACGAACCTCTTTGCCTACCGCGCCACGCAGCCGGCCGACATGAAGAAGGCGGCCGACCCGGTGGGCTGGGAGAACGACCGCACGCTGCGCGATCTTGCCGTGCGCGCTGGCGTGGTGGTGGCTGCGTGGGGCGCGCACGGCACCTACAAAGGGCGCGACCAGTCGGTGCGCCTGCTGGTGCCACGCCTGCACTACCTGCGGCTGACCAAGGACGGACACCCCGGGCACCCGCTGTACCTGCCCGCAAGCCTGCGTCCGGTGGAGTGGGTGACGCCGAACGAATAGGGTGAGCGGGCGAAGTCCGCTCGACCCGCCTGTTATGCAGACCGATGGAGAAGCGATGGAACTGACGCACGAACAACTGGACACGCTGCGGCACATGCTTGGCATCAATGACCCGTGGCAGGCAGAGCCGAAGCCGTACCGCGACTACTACTGCGCCAACCCTGGCGACGAGCGCCTGCACGAGTTGCAGCGCATCGGCGCCGTGGAGTTGTACTCGGCGCATGACCGCTACGAGTGGTTCAGGACCACTCCGGACGGTCGAGCCGCTGCGATGGAGAGCTACAGCGCCATTCGCAAGCCCAAGGGCGCCAGGGTGTACGCGAAGTTCCTGGACTGCCGCGACGTGTGGCCCGACCTCACGTTCCGCGAGTTCATCACGAGGACGATGTTCGCCGAGACGCGGCAGGCTGCATAACGCCGAGCTGTGCGGCGAGCGCAGCGAGTCCGAACGAGTGACTGTTAGGCCTGGAGGCCAGAGAGGATGACGATGACGGACGAAGAAATCACTAGCGCACTGCAAGATGTCGGCGCCGCGTGGCTGATGGACAGAGACGATGAGGCATGCCAAGCAAACGCGCTTCGGCACCTCGTTGCCGCAGCAGAGGCAGAAGAACGCAAGCGTTGCGCGAAGCTGTGCGAGAGCATTGGGCCGGTTCTGTGCGAGAGCTACGGCGATGGCGCCGAGTGCATCGCTACGGCCGACGCATGCGCTGAGGCGATTCTTAGGGCCTAACGCCGTAGCTGAGCGGACCACGGAGGCTGCACGATGACGAACGAAGACAACGAACTGCCCGGCCGGAGTGGGTCCGCGCTCGAGCGACCTGTTGTGCGGCCGGTGACGGAGCGCGCTGGGTTTCTGCTGCAGATCGAAGCCAGCCGCCGCGAAGTAGCGAGCTGGCCCGAGTGGATGCGTGCAACGGCCGTCGTTCCGGCATGGATGGCGAACCACGCCACAGACCTATGAGCATGGACTACATCCGCCGCACCTACGGCGTGCCGGCAAAGCGCGGCGCCCGCGTGCAGTTCACTGACGCGGTGAAGGCCGTGCAAGGAACCATCGTTGGCTCGCGCGGCCCATACATCCGCGTTCGGTGGGATGAGACTGGCTACACGCACACCATGCACCCGACCTGGATGATGGTGTACCTGAAGACGCACAACGAAAAGGGTAACCGGCCTGCGTAGGCCGAAGGCCGTAGCGGGTCCGGTTGACCCGCCTGTTCGGCCTCTGGTGCCGAAGCGAGAAGGACTATGACTGCTGATGACCTGATGCGCCTGATTGGCCGCTACACCGAAGCCTGCGACGACCTGGGTGCCGGCCTGTTTGAGCAGACCGCCGCCGAGACCGACGCGAAGCACGGCAAGGCCACGTTTTTGCACGGGCAAATTCTGACCGAGGCACATCGGCTGCATGCCGAAATCAAGAGCCTGCGCGCCGCGCTGCAGTGGTACGCCGATGGCCTGCACTTTGACAAGGCCAGCCCCGACGCCTGGGATACCGTGAGCGGCGAGCCGCAAAACTGGTGGTGCGATGAGGCCGGCACCGCCACCGTGGAAGACGGCTCGATTGCGGCGATGGTGCTGCGCGGCGAGTTGACCGGCGCGCAGGTTCAGGCGCTGGATTGAAGGCCGAAGCAAAAGGACAAACGATGAACGCAATGCAAATGATGGATGCCCGTGACGAAGCCCACCGCGCAACGCTGGAACGCATTGGGCAGGAGATCGGCTACGGCCGCGCACAGCAGATGCTGGGCGAAGCGTGGGACGCGATGCTTGACCGCGAATACCCGTCGCCCGCTGGCACGCCCCGCTCCGGACGCGGGCGCATGGGCGTGGGTGCGAATGTTCCGGTGGGAGAGGTCGTGATCGGCCCGAGCCCGATTGACGGCAGCGAGGGGTTCACGATGGTGCGCTGGGCCAAGGAGCGCGGCTGCCCTCCAGTGGGCACCCGGCTGTATGCCGAGAAGCTGCACCCCGCGAACCCGTGAGGCCGAACGTGGGAATTGAGCGGGACGCCCGCACGGAGGAACGATGAGCACTGATGCTGGCGGCGTGTCCGCCTCGAATGACGGGTTAGGCCCGCCGGTGGATAGCGAGGAAGACCCCGCACGCCTGTGGGCCGAGATTCACAGGCTGCGCGCCGAAGTTGCCGGACCGCAGGGCTACGCGACGTGGAAAGACGCCGCTGTGGCCGAGCGCGTGCGCCGCGTGAAGGCGGAAGCTCGCATTGACCTTGGCAAGTACGCAGGCACCTACGGTGGCTACACCACGGAGCCGCCAAAGCCGCGCACGCTGTGGCAACGCTTCCAAGCGTGGCGCGAGCGCACCGGCTTCCTGATGGACGGACGCGATGGTGGCATGTAGGGCCTAACGATTGAACTGCGAGGCGGCCGGTAGGCCGTCCGCACGAGTGAAGGGTTAGCCGGCACCCTAGAAAAGCGGCACAACCTAGGAGCGCACATGCGCGAACTGACCGACCACAAAGTGAACCCCGCGAACGACGTGCTGACCGTGGAAGTGACGGACGAGCCAGGCAGCGGCGGCGCGAATCACCGCTACATCGTGAGCGGCTACCAGGGCAAGAGTGGCAACGACAAGACGCTGATCGAGTTTCAGAACGGGCCGATCAACGAGGCTGGCGTGAACGGCCTCACGCACGAAGTGCTGCTCGCCATCGTGGCCGACCGGCTGCGCAGTTTCCAGCAAGGCCCGTTCGCCAACCGGTACAACGCGCTGGCCCTGACGCACATCGAGGACGCGCAGAACTGGCTGAACCGCCGCACCCTGGAGCGCATGCGCCGGGGCGTGGAAGGCACCCACAAGGCGTGAATGCCGCCGGCCTGGATGGTGGAGCGCCACAGGCCGGCTAACGTCATGGTGAGGCGCGCCGAAGGCGTCGCCTCGACCTAATGTTAGGCCCCACCGCTCCGGCGCGAACCGACAAGGAGAACTTGACAGATGGAACTGCACCTCGACACCGCTCGCAGTTCAGCGCGCTCGGCGCTCGGCTACTCGCAGGCCTTCGACGGCAAAGGCATCAACTGGCACAACGATGAGCCGTGGCCGCACCGCATGGAGCTGGCGCAGGCGTTGGACTGGATCACTGACCTTGGTGCAATGGTGCTGAACCTTGCCGACCGCATGGAGAAGGCCGAGGCGGCTCTGCTGGACTGCGCGCGCAAGGCCGAGGCGCTGAAGCGGGACTGCGGCATGGACCCGGAGAGCGCGCAGGCAGTGCGCAATGCGCAGTACCAAGCGATCAGCACGGCGGCGCATGTGGCACTCAGGACGATTCGCGGTCCTGCGTCGGAGTTGCGCATGCCGAAGGAGGCGATTGCGATGCTGTGGAACTCGCTGCCGATTGACATGGAAGCAGAGGCCATCGTGTCCTTCGTGCGCGGCGTGGAGCGGTGGCATGGGATTGGGGCCTAACGTTCGAGCTAAGCGGGCAGACACGGCGCCCGTGATGCCCGAGTAACACACAACTGCCGGCCGCCGTGGCTGCTCCGCTTGAGCGAGCAGTTAGGGCGCGGGTTTCGAAGCGTGCGACTGTTTGCACGCCGAAATGTGTTGACTGGCTGTGCAACGCTGCGATACACTGATGGCTCACCAACCGGAGATAACCATGAACCTCACTTCCAAGGCTCTGAACGAGTTTGAAGGCGAACTGAGCATGCTGAAGATTGACATCAATGACAGCATGCCCCACTACGACGGGCTCGACCTTTCAACCCAGCGCAGCGGGCATGCCCCCGTGAATGGGCTGAAGATGTTTGAACTGGCGAAGAAGGCCCGCGAGCGCGCGGATCAACTCATCAACGCGGCCGACGCGATGGACCTGCGCATTGCGGCAGCGTTGGATCGCTATGCCGAAGCCTAAGCTGATGACGCTGGAAGCTGCCGTGCAGGCCGTGGTGGCGCGGCACGGTGGCGTGCGCGCTGCTGAACGCGCGACGGGCGTAGACAAGAGCTTCATCAGCCGCCTGATGAACGGTCACAAGGTTGCGCCGAGTGCGGAAACGCTGGAAGCCCTGGGGCTGCGCGCGGTTCCACTCTATGAGGTGCTGAAGCGCCCTAACGTGGAGTTCAGCGGCGTGCCCGCTGGACATTCGAGCAACCACCCTGCTGGCGGCACGTCCGCTGGAACGCAGGGTTAGGCGTCACTGGCGCCAGGAGCAAAGAAGATGGATGACAACGAATGCAAAGCCTGCGGGTCCAGCCTGAGCGACCGCGAGAAGTTTGTGGCGCAGAACAAAGACCAGGACGACACGATCAGCGCAACCACGTTCGCGGACTGCCCGCACTGCGGCTCCAAGAAGTGCTGCATGTGCGACATGGGCGACGACGTGGAGTGCCTGTCTTGTGACGCCTAACGTTTGAGCTGAGGGGCAGACCCGGCCTGCCGGGGCTGTCCCGAACCTCCAGCGAAGTGTTGGGCAGCGCCTGGTGGCGCACTACACAGGAGATTGAAGATGGCGACGAAACTGGACAGCGGTCAAAAGCACTTCCTGCGGCTGATTGCCCGCGACCAACAGAACCCGGGCGGCTGGTGCCCGGTGAGCAAGGTGGTCTATCCGTTGGTGCAGAAGACCATGCCCGCCGAATTGGTGGAGCACCATCCAACCGAAGATGGGCGAGGCCGTGCCCGCCTGACTGCTGCCGGGCAAAGCCTGCTCGACGCGATGGCGTGGCTGTGAATTCGCGTCTGCCCAACGTTCGAGCTAACCTGACCAAAGGGGCAGCAGATGAAGCATGACGAAGCCACGGTGCCGCCTGCCCCTTTGGGTCAGGTTGAGCGAGGGGTTGGGCGGCTGCCGGACGAAGCCACGAATGCCTGCGGACCGCGCGGCACCTACGGCTGCGCCTGCGCGCACCACGACGGCAGCATGTGCGCCTGGATCCGCTACGGCGGCGATGGCCCGGAAGACCCCTGCGAATGCTTGTGCCACGGATGGCCGGAGGACGAAGATGACTACTTGGGCTGACGAGTACGTGACCCTGCTGGAAGACTGCGAGAAGCGCAGCGAGCGCCTGAGCGATTGGGAACTCGGCTTCGTGGACTCGCTGCAGCGGCAACTGGCCGAAGGGCGCAGGCCCAGCGCGAAGCAGATCGAGACGCTGGACACCATCTGGGAGCGCGCCACCAAGCGCGG
>CXWK01000730.1_pt1 | contig 55966 bp, 52 predicted proteins | sample 590851 | NCBI WGS metagenome assembly CXWK01 (sample SAMEA3498364, study PRJEB10139) | wastewater metagenome | biome: wastewater treatment plant; material: activated sludge | place: Denmark | collected 2014-08-01 | reverse complement strand
ACACCCTTTGGCGGTTGCAGATCGTGTTCTCGATACAACTCGTGATGAACGAATGGCAGTTCGACCGCGTCTTGGATCGCTTCGATCTGGTTGTCGAGACCGCCGATGTCTGAGTAGGAGACGTCGGGAACCTCTTCCAAGGACAGTTCGTCCACCTCGGGTCGAGGCAACACGTCGAGCACGAGGCTCGACCTCGAGTCGATCAAGACTCGGTCGCCGGGACGAAACCGGTGATCTAACAGGGGCTCGACCAGGGTGCATACGACTTCTTCGTCGCCCGTGACTCCCACCACAACCCGCTGGCCGTCGTCGAGCAGGTCACGGAACGTCCCGATACTTCCTGTCCGATCCTGGTCCCGGATCGAGATGATGGCGTTTGAGTCATTAAGCGAGACCTCTGAGCCAACGACGCAGTCGTCGGGATGGAGCTTTGGATCGAGGGCGACCTTGAGCTTTCTGCCGGCCAATGAGATGTCGGCAGTTCCGTCGTCATTCAGGCCGACAAGGACGGCGTAAGCAGAGGGGGGTTGTGTGAGGCGAAGGATCTCTTCGCGAAGGGCGGCGATGTTGTCGCGGGCTCCGTGCAGCGTGGCTGAAAGCTTCTCGTTGCGTGCGAGAGCTGCCATCAGCTGAGTTTTGCTGTCGGCGAGGTGTTCTTCGAGCTGACGGATTCGGCGTGGCGCCTCGTGAAGTCGGCGCTTCGCTGCGACGAGTTCTTCTTCGAGTTCCTTGACGCGCATCTGGAACCGCTGCGTCTCGCGTTCGTATTCGGCGAGTCGCTGTTCAAATTCCGATGGACCTGGCATCGTTCCTCACTTCGCCAAGCGGCGCTGGTCTGGCCTAACCCTACCCAACCTGGATCGCACGGGGCTCGGCGCGTTAGACCGGACTTGAGTGGGCCAGCGGCCGATTTCCTCTGGGGCCAGCAGGAACGCGGGCACGGACGGTGCGCCGAGGAGTGCCAAAACGTCTTCGCCGATGGTCCTCGGATAGGATCGCCGCAACTGGCGACAGTTTTTACGGGTGCGCCCGTGTAAAATCACCGCCTAGACGCACGGACCAGCGTTCGGACGCTGGCACTACCCCGGCGCCTGTGCGCCCAAACCCGGAGAAACAGCCATGGGAATGAAGGTTTGGATCGACCAAGACCTGTGTACGGGTGATGGCCTGTGCGAAGAGATCGCACCGGACGTGTTCACCCTGCTCGACGATGGTCTCGCCTACGTAAAAGAGGGCGACAAAGTTTTCGATAATCCCGGTGGCGCCGAAGGTTTGGCCAGTTTCCCCGAAAGCCAGCTCGACGCAGTCGTCGAATCGGCCGAAGAGTGCCCAGGCGAATGCATCTTCATCGAGGTTGAAGACTGATCAAGGCGTCACACCTTGCCAGGCGTCCGCGATCCACAAGCGGGTGGCGGGCGTCCTGAACTTTTGAGATCGGCCGGGGGCGAGTCCTCCGGCCGATCCGCGTCTGCCGTCAGATCAAACACCTGCCGGTCTCGACCACTCCAGTGCCCGCGCCGTCAAGAGCGTCCCTGATGGCTTCTGACGGCAAGGCGTATGCCGTGGAATCGTCGTCGGGTGCAATGGCGAACGCGATGCCCACGACCGTTCCGTCGTCGGAAAAAAGCGGCCCTCCAGAATCGCCGGGGGCGAGGCTCGCCGCTACGAACAGGACTTCTCGTTCGACGCGGGTGTTGTCATAGATGTCTGTGCCTTCGGCGCGGGTCGCGCGATCGATCCGAGCAGGAGTTGCCCGCCGCGGTCCCCCCGACGGGTGACCGATGATGGCGCCGACCATGCCGGTTTCGGGGTTACCAAGTTCGACCTTGGCAATCGAAGTGTGGGGGATCGTGACGAGCGCTAAATCCGCTGCAGGGTCAAACCAGATCACCTCAGCGGCAAAGGCATCCCCGTCGTAGAGTTGGACCGTGGTGTCATTCTGCCCGGCGATGACGTGAGCATTGGTGACCACGACGTCGCGGTCTCCAATCTGATCAACGACAAAGCCGGTGCCTTGAAGCGTCCGTCGACACGCCGAGCCCGAAACGAGCACCGTCGACCGGTCGACTCGTTGGACCACATTTGGGAGCGGGAGATCCTCGGGAGGCTCACCGACAGACGGCGCTGGCTGGAGGTCTGCAAAGACCTGGGTCGCCCCTTGGTCGCGGACCACGCGTCGGAGGGTTTGAGCTGCGTCTGGTGGTTCGGGGGTTATTGCCTGCACGGCAGCGACGACCGTGGAACTGCGGGTTAGACGGGACCATTCGCCGGGAAGCTCGGCAATCGCGGGCGAGATGATCCAGACGATACAGACCATGCCGAACAGGCCCAACACTCCCCCGGCGAGGTGATCGACGAATTCGGCGCGCCCCGGCCATACAAAGCGGCGTTGGACCAGCGTGCCAAGCGCCAGTCCCAACCCGAACCCGATCGACGTCAACCCAAAGATGAACCCGAGGGCGACCACCCCTCGGAGCATCGGACTTGAGTCGCCGAGAATACCGGCGAGGTCAGAGACGTAAACGGTGCCAGCTGCGAGACCCAACGCCAGACCGACCCAGCTTAAAAGGCGCGCAAAGAAGCCGACGCGAAAGCCCCCAAGTGTGGAAGCCATCATCGCAAGGATCAGCACGATGTCGAGAGAGTTCACAGATCTGACTGGGGGTTAACTGTTCGGATTGTGGGGTGTTTCGTCTTCTGGGAGGTCGACCCGGGGATGGTCACTGTCTTCACCAGCTTCGTCCACACCTGTTGGTAGCGCGTCGAGACCAATATCGCCATCTTCAAGTGCCGCCGTTTGCGAGCCCTCGTCGTCGGTTGGCCCATGGTACGGGGCTTGTAGCCGTGCGGCGGTCAAGAATCCCGTGTGGCCAACCATGCGATGTTCGGGTCGGACCGACCGTCCCGAAATATTCCACCCTCGGTGGAACACCTCGATCGTTTCGGCCTGGACAAACCGGCTCAACGCGAGGGTTTTGCGCAGCTCGTCGACCTGGATAATCGTCGGCAGATATGCGAGGAAGATACCGCCGGACGCGAGCGCTTTCTCTGCGTGTGGCACCACTCGCCACGGCTCGGGAAGGTCCAAAACAATGCGGTCGAGATCGGTCTCGTCGATACCCTCATAGACATCGCGAAGTTTGATCTCTAGGTTGTCGAGGGGAGCGAACACGGCGATGTTCTTGCGCGCACGGTTGGCGAAATCTTCCCGCAGTTCGTAACCCACGATGTGGCCGGTGGGGCCGACGGCTCGCAGCAACGCGGTCGTCAACGCTCCCGAACCAACGCCCGATTCAAGGACCCGAGCCCCGGGAAAGATGTCCGCCATCAAGAGAATGGGCCCGATGTCTTTCGGGTAGATCACCTGCGCCCCTCGGGGCATGTTTAGGACGTGATCCATCATCCGGGGCCGTAGCACCAGGTACGTCGAACCTTTTGAGGTACGGACCCGCGTACCATCGTCGCTGCCGATGACTTCGTCGAAGGAAAAGTGGCCAAGGTGGCTGTGATGGTCCTTGCCTGGGATAAGGGTGACCATATGGGTCTTGTCGCGCCGTTCGTGGATGAGCATCACCCGCTCACCCGCCTGAAGCGGCCCGCGTGGGACGTGACGAGGTTCTGCAACGTTCTCAGGCATCGGTGCTGGCACCAATATTCACTTCGATCTCTTTCGTGATCAGGGTGGGGTCGGCAACTCGCTCGGTGAGGCGGCAAAAGGCACAACGTTCAGACGTGGTTGGCGTGCCGCACTGCTGGCAGGTCATCAGGTCGTCTTTTGCGGATTCATCTGCGAACGCTGGGTGAACCCGATCGAAGAACTGTTGGACAAAGACGTATTTAGATCCGGGGGCGTCGTGTTCGATCTCGTTCAGAATCGCCTTGAGCCGCAGGTGACGGTTGCCGGCCGACATGGGACATTCCGACTCTTGGTAGTCGATGCCAGCGACGATGCAGTAGGCCGCCATCTCTCGTTCGGTGAGACGAACGAGCGGTTTGACCTTCTTGGCAAAGCCCGGCGATGCGGGAAGAACGGGGAACTGTCGAGCGAAGTATTCGGTTTCCCAGCGCATGACGTTGCCAAAAAGTACGGCGGCTTCGTCATCGAGGTTGTGCCCCGTCGCGATCACGTCGCTGCCCAGCCGCAGCGCTTCGGAGTTCAGGATGTGGCGCTTGGAGAGTCCGCAGGACCCGCACGGGCTCCTACGCGTCTTGGCCGCGGCTGTTGGGATATCGAAACCGAAGGTGTCGGTCAGTCTGGTCACGTGCAGGGTGAGGTTCCGTGTGGTGGCGAAAGCTCGGACAACTTCCTCGGCTTCGTCGGAATAGTCCTCGATCCCAAGGCCGAGGTAGACCCCTTCGGTCTGAAACCCCAGATGATCGAGAATGGCCCACAACGCCAGGCTGTCCTTTCCGCCCGAAACAGCGACCAGAACTTTTTGCCCCTCGTCGATCATCTTGAAATGGTGGATCGCCTTTTCGACCTGGGTGTGCACCAGATGGATCAAGCAGTCGGAGCAAAAGGCGGCGTTGTGCCGAGGCAGATCGATGACGGCAAGGTGAGAGCACCGCCGACATTTCATAGTGCGCCGCCTGAAATAACAGACCGAACCTCCACCGTGTCGCCGACTCGAAGCATGTCTCGTCGGGTGACGAGGGTCCCGTTGCAGATCACCAGGTGGCCTTCGGGGTTCAAGCCCAGACGTTCGAGCATCTTGCTCACCGGCATGGCCTGATCGAAGCGGTGTTCGGTAGATGGATTGCGCGTTGTCACGATCATGCGAAGCGGTCCTGGGTCGTTCCGGTCGGGGCCACGATAGGCGGTCCACTCCTAAGGTTGGTGGCACAGCCCCGAGCTACCGTGCCGCCAAACGTAAGGCCCCGGAGAACGACGAGTTCATCAGGACACTCGCGTCAACGTTGGCCCCCCAGTTCCAGTTGAGGTGCTGTCCCAAAGCCACGGCGTCAGAGTTTTGCGGTTGTCTGCTCGCCGGTTCGGCCTCTTGTGGAGGCTTAGACGAGGTCGGAGGAAGCGGCGGCTTTGGCAGCCTTTTTCGCGGCCTTCTTCGACTTTCGAACCTGCTTGGAAGACGGTACGTCGACCGCCGTGATCGTGACCGACTGGCCCGGCTTTAGTTTGGCCTCGTAGACGGTGCCTTGTGGCCGGGCTCCGAGTTTGCGGGCCGCCATCACGGCCGCAGCCGCCACGCCAGTGGCTGCCCAGCCGGTGGAGCCCCGCGCTCCTTGTCGCACTCCACGGGTCAGCAGGCGTCGAAGAATCAGGCTCAGCACGTCAGACCGAACGGACTTCGATGATGGTGCGGCGCTTCTTTCCAGCGCGACGGCCCATCAAGAAGATGAACATGATCAACAAGAACGACAAGATTCCGACCCCAGCAATCGACACCGTCTGGATCGTCTCGGTTGCCTCTTCAACGGGTTGGGTGATCGCACGGAGCTTTTGCTCAAGGTCGTCGCGGGTGATCCGCTGCTCTGGTTGCTGCTGGTCTTTAGCCACGCTCCCGCCTTCCGCGAGTCAGCCATGCCACCGCCGCTACTGCCAAGAGCACGACGACGGTAATGAGGTATGGGATCCAAGAGAGATTCCCGGTGAGGTGCTCACCGGTTTCAGCCTGCACGAGTCGGAGGACTCCAAGTGCCAGAAAAAAGGCTGCCATTCCAAACAGCACCGAGGCCGCAGCGCCCACACCGAGGTAGCGGCCGAGTGCCTTAGCGGGCTCGACCGTCTCCTGCTTGACGTAGGCGGTCAGCAACGTGCGGAACTCGGTCACGTCGGTGACAAGATCGTCGCTTTGCTTGACGGTCCGCGTCGGTTCGGGATACTCCAGCTCCTGACTCGCCACGACTGACTCCCGGTGTAGATGGACAGGGCGCGGTGCTGGCCGATGCTAGCTCACCATCCGTGGCGGCAGCAGTGGTGGGGATCAGCCGGGCCCTTGGGCAGGATCGACGGGAGCCGCTACCGCTGGAGGTTCGCCCGCTGGCGGGGGAACGACGTCGGGTGGTGCGGGCGTGACAACCGTCGGCTCGGGAACTTCTGGGCTTGGAGTTGGAGAGACGGGCGGTGCCACTGGAGTCGTTGCCGGCGGCGAAGTCGCCCCTGGTGCTGGCACAGCCGGAGTCGGGGCCGGGGGCGTGGTCGCCACGGTTGGGGTGTTCGCTGGGTTGTCGGTCGCAGCTGTCGTTGTGGTCTCGGGGTTGTTGACCGGTTGGGGTTGCGTGGTGGTCGTCGGCTCAGGCTCGCCCGGCGCGAGTACGGCGAGCTCGGGGGTGAGCTTGTCAAGACCGATCAACCATCTGGTCAACTCGTCTTGAAGGTCATGTGCAGACACCCCGTCGAGTGGTTCGTTCGAGATCCACGCAGCTGTTGACCCGCCGGCGGCCACGGCAGCCAGGGACGACACGTCCTGCAACGTGCCCGTCTTGGCTCGCACATCGGTGATCCCGTCGGGCTTTACCCGCGACAGCGTTCCGCGTTCACCTGGAACGCTCATCGCCTCGATAAACCCATCGAACTCAGGCGTCTGGGCGACCGACAATGCCTGGCTCAACAGCCGACAGGTCAAGCGGTCATCTCGGCTCAGACCTGAGCCATCGCGGATCACGGCGCCAGCAGTGTCGATCCCGAGCCCCTGGAGCGCCTCGATGACCACGGCGGTCCCCTGGTCGGTGGTTGCCCCCGAAGTCGCATCTGTCGCGGCAAGCTCCCGAACGATCTGCTCGGCTGCATGGTTGTCGCTGAAGGACAACACATCTACGAGGATGTCCCGAAGCGGGGGCGACTGAATGCCTGTCAGCACGGTCCCAGCGTCAAAGCCAGGGTCATGTTCGATCGACCCTGTGAACGTCACCCCTCGATCAACCAGCTTGCGCGCAAGCTCGTTGCCGGCCACTAGGGCTGGGTCTTCGGCTCGAACCCAACGGGGATCAAACGATGCCCAACCGTCGTTGACGACCAGGGCGCCGAGCGGACCGACCGAACCTTGGTCGGCGTAGTCAGCCTTCCAGCGGTCCGACAGGAACCGTTCAGTGCTGTGCCGGCCGTCCTGGAGGACGAGCGGTCCGTCAACCGTGGTGACCCCTTGGGCGACGATGCTGTCGGCGAGATCGTCGAGCAGCGTGACCGATCGGCCTTTGTCGTCGAAGTCTCTCACCGCTTCGTACTCGACAGTGGTCAAGGTTGGATCGCCGCCACCAACCAACACGAGTGCCGAAACAGTTCCGTCGATCGGCGGTGCCGGGACGCGCACTTCGGTCGAAAAGCGGTAGTCCGGCCCCAGCACTTTCCACGCCGCCAGCGACGTGGCGACCTTGAGGGTCGATGCAGGGATCAGGGGCGCGTCGGGTCGGTGAGCCAGAACTTCGCCAAACGCGCTGTTGGCAACCACACAGGTCTGTTCGCCCTGGAACTTGGCCGGCAGCGTGCCCCCGATCCGCCCTGCGACGTACACCGCTTCGATTCCGTCGGGGATTCTGCTGGCGCTGAACCACGGCCGTTCGTTTTCCGTGTCTGCAATCGTGTCGGGTGATCCAGACGCGTCGAGGCGAGTATCGGCGACCAGCATCAGGATCGCTGAGAGCAACACGACCGCTGCCACGATTGGAATGAGGCGTCGCACCAAAAATGAGGTCACACAAGTCCCCTTCGCGCCCGCCACCGGCGGTCTGTCCACATGTGGCCCAGCGCTTCCAAGGCGAGTTCACCGGACGGGTAGCAAACCGTCCCCGACGCTCGAACCGCTCGCGGGCCAGCGTTATCGGGGTCGGCGTTGGCCAGTTCGCTGGCTACGAGCACAGGCTTCTGGCTGGCCAAAGCGACTTCACGGGCGGTCACCGCGTACCGCTCATCTTGGCGTTCGTGAAATGCAACGATGCGTTCCGTACCGAAGTCTGGATAAAAAGGCCCGTTACGAATCGCCGCCGCTTGGTTTGACTGAATACCGATGCCGAGAAACAGCACCGCGTCGACCGCGGGGTCCGCGGCGACGGCGGCCAACACCTCGGGGACCGTGTCGCGGGTCTCTCCCCCGGCCATATCGATCGGATTGTTCTTGCTCCAACGGGCGGGCAACACACGGTCCAACGTTTCGCGAAGCGCGGGCGAGATCTCCGCGAGCTGCAGACCGTTGGCTGCAACGGAGTCGGCGGCCAGGACTCCCCAACCACCGACCGTCGTGACAACCGCGACGCGTGGACCTTTCAGGGCGGGCTGTGTTGCCAAGCTCGCCGCGGCCAGATACGCGGACTCGATGGAACGTGCCCTCAACAGGCCTGCCTGCCGGGCTATACCGTCAAAGATTCGGTCGTCTGTCGCCAGCGAACCTGTGTGTGAGGTCGCCGCCCGCTGACCGTCACCGGTGCGGCCACCTTTTACCAGCACCACAGGCATGCGCGACGTGATCGGCCGAACTCGCTCGACAAATGTGGCTCCATCCCCGATGCCCTCCAAATATGTGAGCCCGACGCGGGACGCGTCGTCGGTGGAGAAGTAGTCGATCATGTCCAAGACATCGATCGACGCGCTGTTGCCGACCGACACTGCCCTCGCAACACCGACTCCGTGTTGGGATGCGATATTCATGTAAGAGGAGACGAAGTTGCCGCTTTGGCTGGCGATCGAGATGGGCCCAGGTGGCGGGTACGGCGCCACGATCTGGGCGCACAAACTTGCGGGCGTCGAAACGACACCCTGGCCGTTAGGTCCGACGAGCGCCATGTCGAGGGAATCGGCGAGCGCTACCAGTTCTTTCTGGCGCAGCGCTCCCTGCGCACCGGCTTCTTGGTAGCCGGCCGTCACAACAAAGGCGGCCCTGGCGCCCCGCTGAGCTGCCTGGGTCAAGACGTCATGAACCGCCCCCGGGGGAGTGCACACCACCACGAGGTCGAGAGGTCCGGCGGGGAGCGACGCAAAGTCGGTTTGGCACTTGATGCCGAGGACCTCGGCTCCGTCGCGCTGGGTCGCGTAAACGGCGCCGCGGTAACCGTTTGCTAACAAGTTGTGGAGAGCAACAAAGCCGAACTTGCCGGGATGGGTGGACGCGCCGGCGATCGCAACACCCCTGGGCTCGAACAAGGCCTGCATACCGCTCGTGGTGAAGCGGGTCATCGAGCGACCACCAATGCGTCAACACCAACCGGCCGGTCACCATCGATGAGGACCGGGTTGCAATCGATGCTTTGAATATCGGTTCGAGCAATGATCAGGTCGCCGAGTCGAGCAAGAAACTTGGCCAGCGCGCCGCGATCGATCGGCGGCCGCCCCCGAAACTCATCGAAGAGCCCTCCAAGCTGGATCTCTTCGATCATCTCGCCAGCATCGATCTCGCTGATCGGCGCCTGCCGAAACACCGCGTCGCCGATGAGTTCGGCGGCGATTCCGCCGACGCCGAGCATGAGCACCGGCCCGTAGGAAGCGTCTCGGGTCGCTCCGACGATGAGTTCTCGTGCCGTATCGAGCATCGGGCTCAGCAGAAGGTCGCATTCGCCGTCTTCCGGAGTCAGCAAGTTCGCGAGCTCGAACGCGGCGGCAAGGATTTGGTCGCAGTCCCGCAGCCCGAGGCGGACAAGGCCACGCTCGGTTTTATGAGCGACGTTGGGTGAGGACACCTTGAGGACCCAGGGCCCTGAGCCGCCGCGAGCAGCTTCGTGGAGCTGCTCGGCACCCGCGCCATCGAGTGCCGCGACGGGTACTTGAGTGGCGCTGACCAGTGAGATGCCTGCAGAGATCAAGAGCTCACGAGAGTCGGCTTCGGACCAGGTCTGCACGGGGCCACACCATAGTGAAAGTTGAGGCCTTCATTCTGAGCAGCGTGTGGCCGAGTTTGCGCAGTCCGTGGCACATGCTGGGCCGCCAAACGCAGCAGGCAGGCGGTTCACTCCGAAATTGACCTACATCCCAAGGAATGGAAGTGCGTCAATCGACACGCGCCAACGCCAAATTGGCCACAACGGCCGCTTCAGATTGCCCAACCAACTGCCGATAGAGGAGTCAAGGACCGCACCAACGTGGATCCCAGATCAAAGGTTCGCCAAGCCTTAACCCGAAAGCGGCCACATTTCGGTCGCTCGAACATGGCTCGAACAACACCTTAACCAAGCAGGCCGGGAATCGATCGCGATATACCGCGCAGACAACAGGGAGATGGCTACGCTCATGGATAGCAACCACGCACCAACCCGTCGTCGTTTGAGGGGAGGTGCTGGATCCCACTCCACCCCATTTCGGTCGCGCGTCCGCGGCCGCCAGCCTGCAAGTGAACGCACAGGCGACCTTTCCATGAACCACGAACCCGCAACCACAACGACCGTGTCGATCGTCCTGCCCGCGTATAACGAGGCAGAGATCCTCGAGACGACGGTCGATACCCTCCGCAAAGAGCTCGCGTCTCGTCCCTACGAGGCCGAACTGCTGATTGTCGAGAACGGCTCAACCGACGACACCGTCGCGATTGGCGAGGCCCTGGCGGCATCGCACGACAACGTTTCATTCCAAAGCCTCAATGTCGCCGACTACGGCGAAGCGCTTTGTGCAGGCCTTCGCTCGGCAAAGAACGAGTTTGTCGTTAACTTCGACGTGGACTTCTACGACATTGATTTTCTCGACCAGGCGGTCGCGCGCCTGGCACAAGAAGACGGGCTTGCTGTCGTCGTCGGATCCAAGCGCGGCGAAGGTGCTGCAGACACCCGGTTCATCGGGCGACGCCTCGTGACCGAAGTGTTCTCCACAATTCTGCGATATGGCTTTGGTTTGTCGCTGTCTGACACACATGGGATCAAAGCGATGAGGCGGGCGCCGATCGCCGCGTTGTCCCACGACTGTCAACTCCGCCAAGACCTTTTCGACACTGAACTCATCATTCGAGCTGAACGCGCCGGTCTCGGTACTGCCGAGATCCCTGTCAAGGTCGTCGAGATCAGACCAGCTCGCTCGACCATCATCAAGCGCATGGGGCGTTCGATCCTGGGTTTGGTGAAGCTGAGGGTCGCCCTCTGGCGCAAATGATCGAGGCACGGTGACGGTCGAGTCGCTTCATTTTTCGAATGATCCGGCAGCCAACCGGCGCCTTGCCTTTGATCCGATGGCGCTCATGATCGGCATGCTGCTCGATCAGCAAGTGGCGATCGAATGGGCCTTCCTTGCGCCACACACCTTGGCGAATCGGATGGGGCTGTCGAACGACCAGCCCATTTCGGCGAGGACGTTGGCCTCGTTGTCCGAAGAGGAAGTGGTGAACCTTTTTGTCACCAAGCCAGCGCTGCATCGGTACCCGGCTGCCATGGCTCGCCGCGTCCACAAGCTTGCTCAGGTCATCGCCCAGGACTACGACGGTGAGCCGCAACGCATTTGGCTCGACGCCCCGTCTGGCAAGGATCTGTTCAAAGCGCTGAAGGCCTTGCCCGGATTTGGCGACAAGAAGGCCCGGATCTTTGTAGGGATCGTCGGCAAACGTTTAGGGGCTGGGCCCCCGGGTTGGGAAGCCTGCGCTGCCGAATGGGGCACTGTCGCCGACGCCGACTCCCCCGGTTCGGTCGCTGAGATCCGCATGCTGCGCGCTCACAAGGACGGGCCGGCGATTGCGTAGCTCTGGTCCGTTCAGTTAGGGGCGGGTCAGGGTCCGGGCGGCGGACGTGAACCGCTAGCCTTCCCGGATGGCTGATTCACAAACCCAGACCTCGGTCCCAGCGGAATTGCAGGCATCGGCACCGCACCCCGAAATCGTCAGTGCGCTGTTCACCGAACAGATTGATTTTCGCCAGGTAGCGGGCGGTTCGACTCGCATCGACCTGACAGGCGTCTACTTCTCGGTACCCGTCTCCTCTTTTCCTGCCTCGCTCGAGCCGCACCTGGTCGTGCTGCTGCGAGCCCCTGCCAACAGTGACGGTGCGGTGGCGCTCGTCGTTGATTTCGTTGACGAATCTGGCGAAGTCATCGCGTCCTCCCGACAAGATTTCTTTGTCGAACCCGGTCGCTTTGGGTATCGCCTGATTAAGGGCAGCCTGACTTGGGACGGCCCTGGAACGATCGAAGCGCGCTGCTCAATCTTGGGAACAGATCAAACGATCACCGTTCCACTTTCCGCTGTGGCGGCTGTTGGTGAGGCGTATAACGCTCCTCGTCCGCCGTCGGCCCCGCCAGCGCCGTAAGCAGCAGTCCGGTCCTTGTAGCGATAAAACGCGCCGGTGGGTGTCGAAGAATCGGCGGCACAAGCTGCTGAGTTCCGCTGAACTTCCCACGGTCAGGACCAGCCCCGTCGGTTCAGTGGTGCGCAGTGCCCCACCCTTGCAGGGCAACCCCTATCATTCGGCGGGTCCGAACCAGTAGGAGCGTCCAACGGTGTCAGAACCAAGCCAATCTTTGGAGCAACGAGCCGTAGACGTGGCTCGCGGGCTCATCCTCGATTCCGTCGCCCAAGCGCAGTCTGGCCACACCGGAACCGCCTTGGCGCTGGCGCCTCTCGCCCAGGTGCTGTACGGCCGGGTGATGAAGTACGACGCGGCCAACCCGACATGGTTCGACCGGGATCGCCTGATCTTGTCGGCGGGTCACGCGTCGATGCTGCTGTACTCGTCGCTGTTCCTCCACGGGTTCGGGCTGACCATCGACGATTTGAAGGCGTTTCGCCAGTTCGGTTCGGTGACTCCCGGTCACCCCGAAAGCGGCGTCACGGCTGGGGTCGAAGTCACCACAGGCCCACTGGGTCAGGGCTTCGCAAACGGCGTTGGCATGGCAATTGCAGAGCGCAACCTTCGTGCCCGCTTCGGTGCTGAGATTTGCGACCATTCGATCTTTGGCATCTGTTCCGACGGCGACCTGGAAGAGGGCCTCTCTCACGAAGCGGCGTCGCTCGCCGGTCACCTTGGGCTGGGCAAGATCGTCTACATCTATGACGACAACGACATCACGATCGACGGCAAGACCTCGATCGCGACGTCTGACGATGTCAAAGGGCGCTTTGAGTCCTACCACTGGCACGTCGTCGAGATCGGCGAGTCCGCAAACGACCTCGACGCGCTGGAGTACGCGATACGCACGGGAATCGCCGAGACTGAACGCCCCACCCTCGTCGTTCTCAAGTCTCACATCGGGTACCCGTCGAAGCGTTATCTCGACACCAGTGCTGCCCACGGGGCAATTACCGATCCGGACGAGATTGCTGAGATCAAAACGAGTCTCGGGCTCGCACCGGACGAGAAGTTTCAAGCGCCGGCAGACGTCGTTGAGTTCTGCCGCCTTGCAGGCCGTCGTGGTGGTGAGGAACGTCGCGCCTGGGATGATCGCGTGGCAGCGTGGGCCGAGGCCGATCCAGAGCGAGGCGTCGACTTCGAAGCTGCTCTGGCCGGAACGGGCCGGACAAAGTGGGCCGCTCACCTTCCCCGCTTCGACGCAGGCCAATCCATCGCGACGCGAAAAGCCCTGCAACAAAGCTTGAACGCGATCGCCGACAGTGTTCCGGGTCTGATCGGCGGGTCAGCCGACCTCACCGAAAGTACCGGTGTCGATCTCACCGGCCTTGGGGTACTGAGCAACGCAGATTTCTCGGGCCGCGGCATCCATTTTGGCATTCGTGAACATGCGATGGGCTCAGCTGCGGTCGGGATGGCGCTTCATGGGGGCAGCCTTCCAGCGACCGGGACATTCCTTGTCTTCAGCGACTACATGCGCCCGCCCATCCGGATGGCGGCCCTGTCGCAAGCGAAGGTCTTGTTCTGCTTCTCCCACGATTCCATCGGTGTCGGTGAGGATGGCCCGACCCACCAACCGGTCGAACAGTTGGCGTCGTTGCGCATCATCCCTGAACTCAACGTGTTCCGCCCAGCGGACGCGAACGAAGTAGCGGCATCCCTGGCGGCACATATCGACGGCGACGGTCCCTCAGTTCTCTTGGTGAGCCGTCAGAACCTGCCTGTCTTGGCCGGCACCCTTGAAATGGCGGGAGCGGGCGTCGCCCGAGGCGCGTACATCCTGCGATCAGAACTCGCTGAAGACGCCGACCCAGCGCTGCAGGACAGATCCACGCCCGACCTCGTCCTGGTCGCCTCTGGGTCAGAAGTCAGTTTGGCTGTTGATGCCGCCGAACTGCTCGAGGAAGATGGCGTCGCCGCACGTGTCGTGTCGATGCCCTGCTGGGAACGTTTTGAAGCGCTAGAACCATCGGAACGGGGTTCGGTGTTGCCGCCGGACGTCCCGACAATCGCCATCGAGGCCGGGACATCGTTTGGTTGGGATCGATTCGCCGATCTGGTCATTGGCCTGGATCGTTTTGGGGCGTCGGCTCCCGGTGGTGTGGTGATGAAGGAACTCGGCTTTTCGGCCGAAGCGGTCCGAGATGCCGCCCTCAGATTGCTGGACAGATCTGCTTGATCGCTGGCTCGGCCGGTCAGGTAGAACGACAAGGGATTCGAACCATGGCCACAAACGTCGCCCTCCTGGCTGACTACGGACAGAGCGTTTGGTACGACAACCTTCATCGGGGGTTGATCGACAGTGGCGGACTCTCGGATCTGATTAGCGGTCATGGCGTTCGCGGCGTGACATCCAATCCGACCATCTTTGAGAAGGCCATTCTCGCTAGCGACGCCTACGACGAGCAGCTTGCACAACTCGGCGGCACATCTCCCGAAGAGGCGTACTGGGAGCTCGTGCTGCGCGACATTCGCGAAGCCGCGGATGCGCTGGCCGGCGTTTATGAGGCCACCGAAGGTGCCGACGGATTTGTCTCGGTCGAGGTGGCGCCGTCGCTTGCTCACGATGCTGACGGGACCGTCCAGCAAGCCCACCACCTCTGGGAGCGGCTGGGGCGGGCGAACGCAATGATCAAGGTCCCCGCGACTACCGCCGGAGTTCAAGCGGTCGAGGCGCTGACCTTCGCCGGGATCAACGTCAATGTCACTCTGATCTTTGCCGTGGACCGATACAAAGAGGTCTTGGCAGCGCACGCCCGCGGCCTCACCCAGCGTGTGGCGGCCGGGCTCCCGACCGACTCCGTCCAGTCGGTCGCGTCGTTCTTCATCAGCCGGCTTGACACCGACATTGACCCCTTGTTGCCGGTTGATCACCCCAGTCGAGGGCAGTGTGCCGTGGCCAATGCGCGCATCGCCTACAGCGCGTTTCGTGAATTTTCCGACGGTGATGTGTGGCAGCGGCTGAAAGATGCCAGCAATCCCCCACTGCAACGCCCATTGTGGGCGTCAACATCGACGAAGAACCCCGAGTACTCATCGACCTTGTATGTGGACGAGCTCATTGGGCAGAACACCGTGAACACCCTCGCACCCGAAACTCTTGAAGCGTTTGAAGACCACGGATCGCCGCGACGCGACACAGTTGAGGAGCGCCTCGATGATGCCTATCGGTGTCTGGAAGCGCTCCCCGAAGTCGGAATTGATCTCGACGACGTGACCAGACGGCTGGAGGCGGGTGGCGTTCGATCGTTCTCGGCATCCTTCGATGCGTGCGTCGCCGGAATCGCCAAACGGCTTGGGTGATCCAAATGGCTGCTTTTGCACTTGTCCCGGACGCCGCACCTCGTTTAGCCGCTCGCGACGTTACGTTGTGGCCGCCCGGGTCGGAGGCGCCTACTCGCCTCGGCTGGCTAGACGTCCTTTCTCGACGACCCCGTCGCAGCGACCTTGCCTCCGCAGCGGCCAAACTCGCACCGATGACCGCCCTCATCGGAATGGGTGGATCCTCAATGGCGCCCATGATGTTTTCCCAGGTCGCCGAACTGTGGGGGAGTGGGGGCGGTCAGCTGAGCGTCGTCGACACCACTCATCCCCAAGCTGTGCAGCGCGCTTTTGCTCAATCCGCGACTGCGGTGGCAGCGTCAAAATCCGGCGGCACTCTCGAAGTACGAGCCCTGCTCGATGCCTGGCTGGCGGAACACGCCCCCGGAACCGTGACCGCCGTCACCGATCCCGGATCACCGCTTGCCAGTCGCGCAGCAGCAGTGGGTTTTGATGGTCAACTCCTTGCAGATCCTGAGGTTGGCGGTCGTTTTTCAGCGCTGACCGTCTTTGGATTGCTACCCGCAGAGTTTGTTGGTCTCGACGTCGACCGACTGCTCTCCTTCAAGATGAACACCGCCATCGAACGAGGCGCCGAACTCGCAGACGCGCTTCTCGGCCAGCTGCGCTTGGGCAGGGACAAGATGGTGGTGCGGGTACCCGCGCAGTTCAACGCCCTCGCGCTTTGGCTCGAACAGCTGGTGGCAGAGTCCACCGGAAAGTCGGGGAGAGGCGTAGTGCCGGTGGCGGCACCGGACGGCGTGGCGTTGAGCGACACGGCCGATGCGTTTCTATGCACGGTTTCGGTTGGTTCGCACCGTCCCGCGGAAACGGGTGAAAGGACGGGGGGCGGACCGGACGCCATTGTGCAAGAGATTCGTAGCGTTGCAGAACTGGGGGAGTGGATTGCCACCTGGGAAGTTGCAACCGCCCTCATCTGCTCGGCGATCGGTGTAGATGCTTTTGATCAGCCCGATGTCGCCGCAGCGAAGGCAGCTACGGACGTCGTGATGAAGCGTGGGGGAGGAGAGTGGAGCCCGGTTTCTCACACGTCGGCACTGTTCGACGTTGTAGACCAGCTCGACGTGGACGTCAGCCACATCGGTATCCAAGCGTTCGTGGACGACTCCCCCGCCAACTATCACTTGCTCGGCCAGTTTCAAGGTGTTCTTTCGCAGCGTGCCGGCCGAACAGTTTCGCTTGGTTTTGGCCCTCGTTATCTCCACTCCACCGGACAGCTTCACAAGGGCGGGCCGCCGGGTTTTGCCGCAGTCCAGGTGCTTGACCAGTACAGCTCTGGCGCCGGGCTCGTCGACCGAGACCTTCCCACCGAGGACCTTGTGGATCGCTTGTACTCAGGGATGCTCATCGCGGCTCAGGCGCAAGGTGATCACGACTCGCTCAAAGCGCGCGAGCGTTTGGTCGTTCGAATCGATCTCGCCTCGATCCTCGAGACTTTCGGGGAACGATCCGGGTCCACCTAGGGTTACGCGCGCGGCTGTGCTGCGCGTAGCGCAGCCGTGGACAACGCCTCGGTCGCTCGTCAGCTCTTTGGAGCCAGACGCCGGCACTTGGCCCGAAGAAGAATGGCGCGAAACCTAAGATGAGCGCACGATGAGTACAACGAGCGACGCCCGCGCATTGCTGCACGAACCCCTGGGTTCGCTGATGGCTGAAGCTTCTAAACGTCGAGATGGCCTCTTCGGCAACCGGGTGACCTATTCCCCGAAGGTGTTCATTCCGCTGACGATGTTGTGTCGTGACCGTTGCGGCTACTGCACCTTTGCCAAGGCGCCAGCGCGGGTGACGGCGCCATTCCTGAGCCGAGATGACGTGCTCTCAATCGCTCGTGCAGGCCGCGACGCCGGCTGCCACGAGGCCCTGTTTACCTTGGGTGAGTCTCCCGAGTCGCGCTATCCCGAGGCAGCGGCCTGGCTCAAATTGCACGGGTACGCCACGACCCTTGATTACCTGATTGATATGTGCGCTGCGGTCCGCGACGAGACCGGGCTCCTGCCCCATGCCAACCCGGGTGCACTCGATGGTGACTCCTTGCGTCGACTCCGAGCCGTGAGCGCGTCGCAGGGCATGATGATCGAATCGTTGTCTCTGGCCTTACACGAGCCGGGCGGCCCGCACTTCGACTGTCCCGATAAGACTCCCGAGCGTCGCCTCTCGACGCTTCACGCCGCGGGTAGTGAGGCAATTCCGTTTACCACCGGCATCTTGGTCGGCATCGGGGAAACGTGGGATGACCGCATCGAGGCTCTCACTTCGATTGCCGCGGCTCACGAGCGACACGGCCATGTGCAAGAGGTCATCGTCCAGAACTTCCTGCCAAAGCCGGGCACCAAGATGCATAAGTCGGCGCCCTTTGTCGGCGAGGACTATCTGAGAATCATCGCTGCCGCCCGCCTGATCTTGCCGCCGAAGGTGCATCTGCAAGCTCCGCCGAACCTGTCCGAAGATCCCGCCGCTCTGTTGGACGCGGGTATCGACGACTGGGGCGGCGTGTCCCCCGTTACCTCAGACCATGTCAATCCCGAGCGCCCATGGCCGGGGCTTGGCAGGTTGACCGCGGCGGCACAGAGCCGCGGTAAAGATCTGGTACCACGCCTTACCGCCTACCCTGAGTTTGTTTTGGACCCGCAGCGCTGGATCGCTCCCGAGATGGCGGCGACCGTGTTGCGCTCGAGTGACGCGAGCGGGCTGGCCCGCGAAGACGAGTGGTGTTCGGGTGGCGAGGCGCCGCCGCCGGCGTTGCTGCCGATGCGGCGCGTAAACCCCATCTCAGGACGACTGGCCGAGGTGCTGGCCGGGGTCGACCAAGGTCAGGAAGTTGGCTTCGACGAGATCCTCGTCCTACTCGAGGCCCGTGGTCAAGGTGTTGGTGCTGTTGCTGAAGTCGCCGATCGACTCAGACAAGAGGTTGTTGGTGACGACATCACTTTCGTGCGCAACAGGAACATCAACTACACCAACGTGTGTACGTTCAAGTGCAAGTTTTGTGCGTTCTCGAAGGGCCCCCTCTCGCTCAACCTGCGCGGAACCCCCTATCTCCTCGAACTCGAAGAGATTCAACGACGGGTTGTAGAAGCCGAAGAACTCGGCGCCACAGAGGTCTGCCTCCAAGGAGGAATTCACCCCAGTTTTGACGGGGACTACTACCTGTCGGTCGTCAAGGCCGTCAAGGAAGTCGCCCCAGACATCCATGTTCACGGCTTTACGGCGCTCGAGGTTCACGAAGGTGCGCACCGGCTTGGCGTCGACGTGCCGACCTACCTTAAAGAACTCAAAGACGCTGGCCTTGCGACCATTCCAGGGACCGCAGCGGAAATCCTGGACGACGAGGTTCGGGCGATCATTTGTCCTGACAAGATCAATACTGAGCAATGGTTAGAGGTCCACCGCAGCGCGCATCGCCTAGGCATTGGATCGAACATCACCATCATGTTTGGTCACGTCGAAGAGAACCGCCATGTTGCTAACCATCTGCTTGCTGCCCGTGACCTCCAAAAGGAGACAGGCGGCTTCAGCGAGGTTGTGCCCCTCCCGTTCGTACACATGGCCACGCCGCTGTACCTCCAAGCTCGTTCTCGCCGAGGGCCGACCTTCCGCGAGGCGTTGTTGATCCACGCGGTCAGCCGCATTGCGATGCACGGCTTGATCGACAACGTGCAGGTGTCGTGGGTGAAGCTCGGGGTCAAAGGCGCCCAACAGGCTCTTCAGGCGGGCGCCAACGATATTGGTGGCACCCTGATGGACGAAAATATCTCGAGGGCTGCCGGTGCCGAACACGGTCAGCTTCTCGACGACGACATGATCTTTCAGATAGGGGCGCCGCTCGGTCGGCCAATGGTGCAGCGCAACACCAGGTACGGCAGGGTCGCGACCCAGCCAGCGACCACGCCCAATTCGGTCGTGACTCCCGAGTTCTCCCCGGTCGCGCTCCTCCCGACCCGCACCGGCTAGAAACTTCGATGACGCCGACACACGAAGCGGCGCGTCAACGTCTGGCGCTCCTGTTAGAAGAGCATCCGCGCGACGCTGTGTTGGCTGGCGCAATCTTGCAGGACCTGCACGAAGAACAGACTGCCTTTGCTCCCTATGCGGGAACCCGAAAGGTCGCCGTGTTCGGGTCAGCGCGCTCGCCCGCGAATTCTCCCGAAGCGGTCATGGCGACCGAAGTCGGCCGTCTGCTCGCTGCGGACGGATGGATGGTGACTACCGGAGGCGGACCGGGGGTGATGGCCGCGGCCACGGCGGGGGCAGGACTTGAGCGGTCATTTGCGATCAACATCAACCTCCCCTTTGAATACGATTCGGCGGGCTTCGCCGCCGACGACCCCAAGGTTGTTCACTCCGAGTTTTTCTTCACCCGAAAGCTCGCCTTCTTCCGCCAGTCTGATGCGTTTGTCGTCTTTCCCGGCGGCCTCGGAACGATGGATGAACTCTTCGAGCTGCTCACCCTGATGCAGACGGGCAGGACACCGATCGCCCCAATCGTGCTCGCTCAACCCTCCCAGATGGACTACTGGGATCGGTGGCTGAGTTTTACCGCTCACCTCGCCGACGGCGGTTTCATCTCTGCCGACGACCTCAGTTTTGTGCGCCTTGTGCAGGATCCAGCGACGGTCGTACAACAGGTCTCGTCGTTCTGGGCCAACTTCACCGGACTAACGATCGACGGCAGCACTGCTCGGATTACCTGTGAACACCTGCCCTCAACAGCACGCGGTACGCGGCAGAACGAGGGCCCTCAACCCGAGGCGGCAATCGAAGTTCCCGGTGAACAAATCGAGACCGGGTGGGTGACGCTTTCCAGCGTTGGGGTTCGCGCCGCAATCCAGCGACAAAGTGCTCCGGATGCCACCCCCCAGCCTGGCCGGTCCCAAGCCTCTGACGAGACGGCGATGGGCGGGTATGCCTTGACCATGGACTTTGACGGGCGGAGCTTTTCGCTGCTTCGCCAGGTGATCGACGAGGTCAACTCCTGGGTCCCGCCAGGCCGATCGACCTGACCTCCCGCCGCCGGCGCTGGACTCCCCTGACCGGGGACTGCGACCAGACAAGTGACTGGCGTTCTACCAGTCGATCGATTGCGGATCGAGGAGGTCGGCCGCCTTCAAGACCGCTCGACGGGCTCGTTGAAGTCGCCGTTCATCTGCGCTTCCGGTCTTGCCGTCGAGCTGATCGCGCAGCTGTTGATGGACAAGCTCTTCCAGGTCTACAGCGATCCCGCGAAGGGTCTCGGCAAGCTCTGTTTCATCCGCCATGGCTAAAGGTAGAGCCCGGTCTCGCCGTCGGTCCGGCGCGAGGCAATGGCGTGCAGATCACGTTCGCGGACGATCACGTAGTCCTCGCCTTTGAGCGCCACCTCAAAGCTGTTCTCGGGCGCAAAGAGGATTCGATCTTTCGGTTCGACGTTTCGCACCGTCGGTCCGACGATGACTACTTCGGCCCAGGTGAGGCTCCGGCCCAAGTCGGCCGTTGCCGGGATCAGGATGCCTGCCCGCGATTTACGTTCGGCCAGCTCTGGCGAGGGAAGAGCCAAGATCCGGTCGGTCGCCATGCGCAGCGACCGGCCTTCGAGGCTCGGTTCTGCAGTCTCGTCGGGTTTGTCGGCGTTGCCGTCTTCTGCCATGGGGCGAGATGTTAGGGCGCACCGACGCTGCCGCACGGACAAGACAAAGTCCGAATCCTCGACTGATCCACCAGTTCGCGTGGCCCCTGCTGCGACTCGGTACCCGACCAGGGGTCAGAATGGTGACCGATGCACCGCAAAGTAGCCGGAACGTTCCTTGTCGCAGTCGCCATCCTCGTCAGTGGATGCTCGTCACCGTCGACCTCTGAGACGGGTGTCTCCCCCGACGGGGCTGATGCGAAGGTGGTATCCACCGGCACGAACTACGACTCGGGGTCCTACGAAGTCACCACGGGCGGCGTCCTGTCCTACGAGAACGACGACAACATTTTTCACAACGTCGTGATTGAGGATCAAGATTTCACACTCGATGTCAGACCGGGTGACATGGCAGCGCAAGTAGTGGATCTCCCGCCCGGTCGTTACGTCTTTTACTGCTCGGTGCCGGGGCACCGTCAGAGCGGTATGGAGGCTGATTTGGTGGTCACCAAATGACCGCTTCTGGGGTTCCGGCCGCGTCGGATCGTGAAGGTTTGGGGCCGGTCGATGTCGACCACCGCCATGGCTTCGGTAAGCGGGTCTTGACCTACATCCGTCTGACCAAGCCGCGGGTCATCGAGCTGTTGCTCGTTACCACGGTTCCATCGATGTTCTTGGCGGCCAAAGGCGTTCCGGACTTGTGGCAGATGTTGATCGTCCTGATCGGCGGCGCACTTGCTGCGGGCGGGGCCAACACGATCAACGCATATGTCGACCGCGACATCGATCAGCACATGGCGCGAACCCATGGCCGCCCGCTGCCGACGGGCGCGGTAACCCCAAACAACGCGTTGTGGTTTGGGATAATCCTGAACGTCATAGCGTTCGTCGTGTTGACAGCGGTGGTCAATCTTCTCTCCGCTTTACTGACCTTGTCCGCGACTCTGTTTTATGTCTTTGTGTACACCATTTGGCTGAAGCGTCGGACGGTTCAGAACATCGTGATCGGCGGTGCCGCTGGCGCTGTCCCCGTTTTGGTTGGCTGGGCCGCCGTTACCGACTCGGTCGGAGCGGCCGCCTGGGTGATGTTCGCGATCATCTTCTTTTGGACGCCCCCTCATTTTTGGGCGTTGGCTCTTCGCTACCGGGAGGACTACGCCCGCGCCGGTGTGCCGATGCTTCCCGTCGTGGCCGGGACGGCCGAAACGGTCAGGCAGATGATCCTGTACTCGATCGCTGTCGTGAGCTGTTCACTGCTGCTGATTCCTGTCGGACACATGGGCCTTGCCTACATCATCTCGGCGGTGACCTTGGGGGCCTGGTTCTTGTGGGCGACCGTCAGACTCCGCAAAGACGCCGATCCGCAGAAGGCGATCAAACTGTTCACGGCTTCTAACACCTACCTGTCGGCCCTGTTCGTGATGATCGCCGTAGACGCTGTGCTGGTCAACTAGGCAGAGCTGACCCGCTCGGATCGCCACTCGGCTTCCAGCTCGCCAAGCGGCGTCGCCGGGGGTCCGCCTTCTCGATATTCGGCGAGGATGCCCCGCCAGCTATTAGCCGCGTCGAGTTTGCCGAGGATGGCAGAAACTCCCCACACAACGCGATCAAGCAAGACGAAGCTTTTGGGCATGTTGAGCGCTTTGATCACTTCGGCGTAAGGGCCGTTGAGATTCAGCACCTTGCTGAGGGTCCGCCCAACAAACTCTGAACTGAAGACAAACTGGTCGTCCAAGTAGGGAATGTACGGGCTCCCGACGAACCGCCAAACGTCGTAAGAGTTGAGTCCGTGGTCAGCCACAATGAATCCGGCCGCTTCCATCGCTGCGACGGTTGCTTCGTGGTCGCGGGCGAGCAACCCATCGAGGACCGGGTTCATCCCCTCGATCTCGCCGGCATCCCAGATCTTGGTCAGACCAAAGTCGAGGAAGGTCACCGACCCGTCTTCGTGGAACTTGTAGTTGCCCGGATGAGGGTCGCCATTGAATCGGCGAAGTTTGAAGACAGACTGCTGCGCGAAACGGAAGATGGTCTCCGCCGCCAGCTGTTTGGCATCGTCGGAGGCGGTTGCTAAGAAGTCCGCCCAGGAGAGCCCCTCAACCCAACTGGAGGTCAGAACTTGCTGCCCCGAAAACTCGGGGATGACCTCTGGAATGTGAATAGTCGGATGCCCTCGGTAGCTCTCGGCGAAAAACTGCTGACCGCGGGCCTCTATGCGATAGTCGAGCTCTTCACCCATTCGGGCGCGCAACTCATCGACGATGCCGCGCACATCCATACCGGGCAGAGCGAAGGCCGAGAACATCGAATACATGCGTTCGGCATTGTTGAGGTCGGTCGAGATGGCGTCGCCAACGCCTGGATACTGGACTTTGACCGCCACATCCCGGCCGTCGTGTAACCGCGCTTTGTGGACCTGACCGATCGAGGCCGCAGCGATCGGCATCTCGCTCCATTCGGCAAATAGCTCGTGAGGCGGCGCGCCCAGGCATCGTTCGATGACCTGCCGAGCCAGCTCGGGGGCCATCGGCGGCACATCTGCTTGTAGCTGGGCCAACGCTTCTTTCGCTGGCCCCGGAAGCCCGTCAGCGATAAACGAAAGCATTTGACCTGCTTTCATAATCGCGCCCTTCATCTCGCCCAACTGGGCTGCGACGTCGCTTGCTGATCGGATCAAGAACTGCTCATCCAGGGACGCGTGTTCGCTCTCGTCGGCAAGCACCCTCTTAACTCGGTAGACACCCAAATCGGCGGCTCGCCTCATGCTGAGCTGCAACATTTGGGACGACCTCGCGAGTTCCCGCCGACGTTGATACGCGCGAAAGCCGAGTGCTGCTGCTCCAATCGTGCCGATGGCGATCGCGGTTCGTCGAGGATCTGGAGACATCTGCACATTCCAGCGCAAAGCTCAAGAACGAACAAGGCCTTTCGGGTAACAGGCGGGCAATCAGGTGGGGACGGCGTTGATTGGTCGTAGTATCCACGGCGATGTTCAAAGGTCTGGGTTCGGTGGTGGGTTCCATACTGGTGACGGCGGGCTTGACCGCGCTGACGGTCCTGCCTTCGTCAGATCCCTCGAGCCTCACCGCCGACGATGCGGGGCAGGTCGTTCGTACATCGGACGACCTCGGCGGGTCGTCGGATGGCCCCGATACTTCGGGACCGGCCGGAGTCGAAGGCCCTTCAACCACGATCCTCGACGGGGAGGGGTCCGGACGGGTCGAAACGGAGTCCTCGACGGGTGGGGTGACGACCTCGGAGCAAGCAGGCCCTCGAGGGGGCACGGAAACCACCTCAACTGATGCAGCGCCTGCCGAGCAACAAGAGTCTGGGGCTAGCGACCCGGGCCCCGACGGCCAGTCGGAGTTGACCGACGTGAACCCCGGGCCGGTCCCTGAAGGGTCGAACCAGACTGGCGACGACGCAATTTCCTTTGCGGTCACCGGCGACGTTCTTATCCACTCACCTGTCGCACGGGCAGCGTCGACCGGGACGGGATATGACTTCGTCCCGATGTTTGCCCAGGTCGCTCCGCTGATCTCCGCGGCCGATGTCGGCATCTGCCACATGGAAACCCCGATTTCGGCAGACAACAACGACCTGAGTGGCTACCCGGTGTTTAGCGCACCCCATGAGATCGCACAGGCCCTGGCAGCGAGCGGCTACGACGGTTGTTCGACAGCGTCCAACCACTCGATCGATCAGGGCTTTGACGGTGTGACCGCGACGTTGGACGCTCTTGAGGCCGCGGGTCTGGCCCATGCGGGGACCGCCCGCAGCCAACAGGAGTCGCTGGGCGTGACGACGTATGTGGTCAAGGGGCAGCGGATTGCGCATTTGTCGTACACCTACGGCACCAATGGCATCCCAATCCCCTCAGAGCAACCTTGGTCGGTCCAGCTGATCGACGCGAATGCCATCGTGAGGGCAGCGAGCGAAGTCCGCCAGGCGGGCGCTTCGGCGGTGATCGTCAGCCTCCATTGGGGTCAGGAATATCAAGTCGATCCGACCGGTGAGCAGGAACGGGTCGCAGAAGCGCTCGCCTCCTCTGGGGCGGTCGACGTGATCGTTGGGCACCACGCGCACGTGGTGCAACCGGTTGAATTCATTGACGACACCCTCGTTATTTGGGGTCTGGGCAATCTGCTGTCCAATCAGGGCGCAGGATGCTGCAGCGCTCGTTCCCAGGATGGTGTTGTCATCTCATTTCGGCTTGTGTCGGTTGACGGCAGACTACGACCAACCGGTGTGTTGGCCCACCCAACATGGGTGGATCGAGCGAACGGTTACAAGGTCGTCGACATAGCGAACTCGCCAGCCGGATCTGAGCTGTGCGCGTCGTGGAATCGAACGGTCGAAACGATGCGGGACCGCTCAAACGTCGTTGAGATACCGTCGTCGAACTGCGGTTGACTCAGGCTCCACCGGTCGCAGCAGGCTGGTCCGGCCTGACCGGTATAGGCGTTGAAACTAGTGTGCGCACCGTTCGAACGAATGGGGTGAGGCGTATGGACGACGTTCAGGCAATGAATCTTTTGACGCTGTTTATTCGCGTCTCCTTGGGTGCGATGATCTTCGTGCACGGATACAGCAAAGTCTTTCGGGGCGGGGGACTGTCCGGGACAGCTGGTTGGTTTGAGAGCATTGGTCTGAAACCGGGTTTTCTCCATGCCCGGCTTGCCTCCTTCACCGAAATGGGTAGCGGTGTCCTGATCCTTCTGGGTCTCGGGACACAGTTCGGTTGCGCCGCTCTCGTCGGTTTGATGGCGGTTGCTGGGGTGACGGCCCACGGCAAGAAGGGCTTTCTGATCACCAAGGACGGCTGGGAGTACAACTACATCATCGCCACCCTGGCCATTACGTTGGCCGGGTTGGGCGCGGGTAAATGGTCCCTCGATGACGCCCTTGACCTTCCGTTTGCTGAGTTCTCGATTGCGGCCGGGATGGCGATCGCAGCGGGCCTCGGCGTTGGCGGCGCAGCTCTGCTGCTGACAGTGTTCTGGCGGCCTCCAACCAGTAGCTGACCGTCCGTTCACCTGTTCACCTGTCGTTCACCTGCGCGCAGGGGCAGGGTTACGCGGCTCTCGTATGGTTGCTCCGTTCCTGCCACCAGGTTCGCGTCTTTCGGCTGACTGCTTATTGCTGACGACCGAAAGTCGCCGGGGGCGCTTTGTCCGGAGATCGGAGACACAAGCGTGAGCGTGATTCCATCCGAAAGCGGGCTGTCCACGAACCCGTTCTTGCGGTCAGCCAACAAAGAGCGTCACCGTCGCGAACGCCGTGTGCGGACCATCTTTAAAGGTGTGACCTTTCTCACCCTCGGCATTAGCGCCTTACTGGTGCTTTCTTTGGTCGGGCAGGCGCTTCAGTTCTTGACCCATATTGATCTCTCGAGCCTGCGGTCGATCGGGTGGTTTCCACGGCGGGACTACTTTGACATTGGCACGCTGATCGTCGGTACGGGTCTCGTCACCGGGATCGCCATGATCGTGGCGACTCCCCTCGGCATAGGTGCGGCCGTGTATCTCAGCGAGTTCGCCTCGCCACGCACCTCGAAGTTTTTGAAGCCCATCCTGGAGGTCCTGGCTGGGATTCCGTCGGTGGTGGTGGGTTACTTCGCTCTCTCCTTCATCGGCCCCGACTTTGTCCAGTCATTCTTTGATACCTCACAGCCGCAGAGCCTCATGGCCGCGGGTGTCGGTGTTGGCATCCTCATCGTCCCGCTCATCGCTTCGATCTGCGAGGACGCGTTTTCGGCGGTTCCCCGTGAGCTTCGTGAAGCGAGTTACGGGCTCGGCGCCCGTTCGACGGCTACCACGCTCAAAGTCGTTCTGCCGGCTGCCTTCTCGGGCGTTGTCGCCGCGCTGATCCTCGCAATTTCGCGGGCGTTCGGTGAAACGATGGTTGTTGCGATCGCGGCGGGAGGCTCGGGTCGCTCACTGTTTACCGCCAACCCTCTCGATAAGGGCGAGACCCTCACCGGAGCGGTCGCGTCGATCGCGAGCGGAACCGACCAAGTCGCGGGCGCTGCTGAAGCTTTCAACAGTCTTTACTTCGTGTCACTCATCCTGTTTGTCATCACCCTTGGCCTCAATATCGTCGGTGGACGATTGGTCCGCAGCCGCCGGGAGAAGTACTAATGGCAACTATCGCACCACCAGCAGAGGGCCAGTACGCCGGCTCGGTCGCCGCGACCATTCGTCGAAGGGGCAGGTTCGGCAACTTCGATGGGCTGTTCAAGGGGATCCTTCTCTTTAGCCTTTTGACTTGTCTCGCGTTCTTGATGATCCTGGTTTCAGATGTCTTGAACGGTGGGTGGTCGACACTGGCCGATCGTGGCCTGTCGTTTCTTACGTCGGGTACGTCATCGAGCGCTTCGGATGCAGGTGTCTGGCAGGGGCTGAAGGGTTCGACCATCATCGCTGCCTTTGTGATGACCGTCGCGATTCCTATCGGCGTAGCGACTGCGATCTACCTCGAGGAGTACGCGCCGGATAACCGAACGACCCGCTGGGTCGACGTCAATATCCGCAACCTCGCTGGTGTGCCCTCCGTCGTGTACGGGATCCTGGGTCTGGCGATCTTTGTGAAGTTTGGTGAACCCATTACAGGTGGCCGGAGCGTGATCTCCGCAGGGCTGACAATGTCCCTGCTCGTTCTTCCACTTGTGGTCATGACCGCTGCAGAGGCGATCCGCTCGGTGCCAGCGTCACTACGCGAGGGCGGTTACGGGGTGGGCGCAACCCAATGGGAGGTCACCCGAGAGCTCGTCCTTCCTGCGGCGCGCGGCGGCATCCTGACCGGCGTGGTGTTGTCGCTCAGCCGTGCGCTGGGCGAGACTGCACCGCTGATTTTGGTCGGCGCTCAGACCGGATTTTTCTCATCTGGCAACGCTGGCTGGACCGCCGACTTTACCGGTCCCTTCACGGCGCTTCCGATGCTCGTATATCACTGGGCGCGCCAGCCTGGCGGCGATTTTGGGACGCTCGTCTCGGCCGCGATCATCGTGCTGCTGGCAATCACCTTCGTGTTCAACGCTTCGGCAATCGTGCTTCGAGCACGCTCCTTCAAGCGGCGTTAAGCCGGTCTGGCGGACAGCGAAACCTTTCGCGGTAAACCAAATGTTTGGGCCGGCGCCTCCCACACTTGCGGTGTTCCGATCACCCCGGACGCTCGGAGTCGTGCGGCCTGGTCGGGCGGTTGGCGGTGTATCGGGGCTGGTCGATGCCGTGCGGGCACGGACCCGGCGCCAAAGCTCCCGTGGCCGCAACTCCACAGGCTATGAACGGATTGGGGCCAACGGCTCGAATCGGTAGCCAACGCCGCGCACGGTGTGCAGTAGATCGGGTTCGGCCGGGTCTACTTCGATCTTGGCGCGCAGGCGTTTGATATGGACGTCGAGGGTCTTGGTGTCGCCGACGTAGTCAAAGCCCCAGACACGATCGATCAGGACCTGGCGTGTCAAGACCATTCCGGCGTTCTTCATTAAGAGGGCCAGCAAGTCGAACTCTTTGCGGGGCAGATGGGCGAGCACCCCGTCGACCGTTACTTCGTGCCGAGCGAGGTCCATGCTGACTCGACCGTAGTGGAACCCGTCGTCCACATCGCCGGTGTCCGCCGACGTTTCATCCATGTGCTGGCGCCTCAGTGCTGCTCGGATTCGAGCGACCAACTCGCGGCTGCGGAACGGCTTAGATACATAATCGTCCGCGCCGATCTCTAGCCCCACGACCGCGTCGAGCTCGGAGTCCCTCGCTGTCACCATGATGATCGGAACGTTGGATTCCGAACGCAGGCGACGACAGACGTCAATCCCCGACATCACGGGCATCATGACGTCGAGCAACACAAGATCGGGTTGGGATTCCTGGAATGCTTCGACGGCGGCCCGCCCGTCGCGAGCGACGACGGTGCGGAACCCCTCGCTGCGGAGCAGAATCGAGATGCTGTCCAAAAACGATGGCTCGTCGTCGGCGATCAACACGAGTGGTTGCGACATGGTCAACCTTGTTCTTTCTCGTCGGCAGTTTTGGATTTGCAGGACGGCACTGGGTCGGCGTCAGCGAGGGGAAAGCTGATCGCGACGGTGGTGCCGCGACCCTCGATGGAATGGATGGCAACTCGTCCCCCATGGCCCTCGACAACGTTGCGAACGATCGACAGGCCGAGCCCGGTTCCGCCGGTCAGTCGGGAACGTCCACGATCTACGCGGTAGAAACGCTCAAAGACTCGCTCGACGTCGTTCTGGGGTATGCCGATTCCCGAATCGGTCACCGAGATCATGACTTCGTCACCAACGAGACGGGCCGACGCCACGATGGAACTACCGGGATCTGAGTAGTTGCTGGCATTCTCGAGCAGGTTCACCAAAGCGGTTTGGATCTGGCCCTTATCGCCGAAGATCCGCAGGTCGGGGTCGATTTTGAGTACGAGATCCTGCGATCTCTGCTCGAGTGTTAGCTGGACTCGGCGGGCGACGCGGTTGATCAGCTGGTCGACGGTCACAACTTTGAAGCGGCTCGCGCTTGTCTGGACAGCGGCGTGAAGATCGAGCAGGTCTTCGACCAGGCTGGCTAGGCGGACTAACTCGTGTTGGACCCTTGAGACGAGGTGGGGTCGCTCGCTTTCGTCGGCCACCACGAGCGCATCGGCCAACACCACCGCAGCGGCAACCGGGGTACGCAGTTCGTGGCTCACATTTGCGACAAAGTCAGTCCGTACACGTTCGGCTCGTTGCGTTGCGGACACGTCCTCGGCAAGGCATGCCGATCCGATCGGGCCTTCACCTGAGACGATCGGCCACGCCGTGACCTGAATCGTCGTTGGGCTGGGACCCGTGAGTTCGATGGTTCGTGTCCCCCGCTCACCCGTTTCGGCAAGGGCGATCAGGTCGTTCATATGGCCGGTGATCAGAGCTTCGTCGGTGATGCTGAGAGCATTCGCCAAGTTGTACTGGCTAAACGCCGTCTCTCCCCGGACACTGCGAACCATGATGGCGACGTTCATCGACGCCACAGCGCTCTTCAAAAGCGTCACATCGGCCGAGTTGCGTTCGCTCGCGTCGATCAAGGCGTCGAGTTGCCGGTACGCCGAACGGTCCCCGACCTCGGCAGATGCCTGGTCGGATGGAGCCGTGCCCGTCGATGTCGGTTCGGGCCGGGCCGGTTCAGGTTCGGCCTGTTCACGCGGGACTGCGTCAGGGTTTACGGGAAGGTCGGCTGAAAGTCGTCGCAGTCTTGCGGAGATCTCGCCACGAAAAGTGCGATCCCGATTGCGCTCTTTTACCAAGAGCACGGCAAGGGTTGCCGCACACACTGAAGCGACGATGGCGATCCCGATTGCGACGACGTCCACGAGATCTAGCCGAACCGACCAGTTATGTAACCCTCGGTCCTGGGGTCGGACGGCGCGGTGAACATCTGGGTGGTCTCGTCGAACTCGACGAGAACCCCGGTTCGGCGCTCGTTCTGATCGACGTCGGTCGCAAAAAATGCCGTCATCGACGAGACCCGGGCCGCCTGCTGCATGTTGTGTGTGACGATGATGATGGTGACGTCTTCTTTGAGTTCGCCCATCAGGTCTTCGATCTTTGAGGTGGCGATCGGGTCGAGCGCCGAACATGGCTCGTCCATCAACAGAACCTCAGGCTCGACCGCGAGGCAGCGGGCGATGCAGAGCCGCTGCTGCTGCCCACCAGACAACGAGAACGCGCTCTGGTCGAGCTTGTCCTTGACCTCGTCCCACAGCGCCGCTCGCCTCAGTGCCGATTCGACGACGTCTTTCATGTCGCCCTTCATCCGCTGCACCTTCGGTCCAAAGGCGACGTTGTCGAAGATCGACTTGGGGAACGGGTTCGGCTTTTGGAACACCATTCCAACCCTGCGTCGTACCTCGACGGGGTCGACGTCGGGGGCGTAAATGTCGAAACCCTTAAACAGGATCGACCCTTCGACGCGCGCACCCGGGACGAGATCGTTCATCCGGTTGATCGAGCGCAAGAAGGTGGATTTCCCACAGCCGGATGGCCCAATGATCGCCGTGATGCCCTTTTCGGGTACAGCCAACGTGACTCCGGTCACGGCTTTGAAATCGCCGTAGTAGACAGCGACGTCTTCGGCGACGATCGGCGATGTCTGAGCGCTTGATGCGCCTCCGTCTTCGGCAAGGGTCGGGTTGACTGTCATGCTTCTCCTGTTCCCGGCTGACCAAGCAGTCACGGGTGACATCGATTTGGGAACGTCTGGTCGGCGCAGGCGAATGCTTGTGGCCACGTCAACACGCTCTCGCGTCGACATGGTCGCATCGCGACTCTGGCACATTTCTGACTGAACGCGAAACACTCGGTGAACAACACGACCAAACGGTTCCTTATGTCGCACACTGTCGACATGAGAGATCTTTTGGTTTCGGAACTGAACGCCTTGCGTGCCGATTTCATCACCATCGGCGCTCGTGTGCTTTCGGCAGTAAATGTTGGAACGCAGGCGTTCTTGGACGCTGATCTGGCTGCAACAGAAGCCGTCATTCAGGAAGATACACAGATCGATGCCCTGTGTGACGACCTGGAAGAGCGGGCGATCCAGGTCATGGCGACCCAGCAGCCAATCGCTCGGGATCTCCGATTCCTGGTGGTCTTGCTCCGAAGCGTCCACGAACTGGAACGTGCCGGTGACCTGGTCTGCAACATCGTCAAGGGCGGCCGCCGCATCTACCCTCGTGAACTCGATCCGCGGGTTCGCGGTGTGATTGCTCAGATGGGTAATCAGGCCGCACGCCAAATGGAGTTGACCATCGAGGCGTTTGCCGAACGCGACGAGAACCGGGCTGCAGCGCTTGTCGACATGGACGACACGATGGACGACCTCCTCAAGGAGCTGCTGGTTCTGGTGTTTCAAGGCGGCGCTGCTGACCACAATGAGGTCCAAGAAGCGGTTCAGGTCGCGTTGATCGGTCGCTATTACGAACGCTACGCAGATCATGCCGTCAACGTGGCCGAGCGCATCCAGTTCTGGGTTACCGGCAACTTTCACGGCCATGACCAGGACTCGGACCCCGACCAGAGCATGGGCCCGGTCGCGGCGAGCGGCTAACGAGCGGCATTCGCAATGCCGCGGTTATCTACCGCCTTCCCTGCTTCACGGGCGGCTCGGGCGGCTCTGCGAGCCGCTCTGCCGACCGGCAGCCTCACCTGAAATCCGGCGTTGGCTCGTTGTTCTTCTGACTCACCGCCCCAAAAGCCATACTCGCGGCCGTCGCGTGCGCGGCTCCGGCACGGCTCGAGGACAGGGCACCGAGCGCAGTACTGCGCCGCGACTGCCTCACGCCGTTCTCGCGCTTCGGGTCGTTCGCCCGGGCGCGGGAAAAACAGATGCGTCCGGCCTAGGCACAGCGCCTGAGCGCTCCAATGCGTCTCAGTCGACTCTGCCGCACCCACTTCGAGTGGGCCTGCGGAAGGAGGAGTGGTCGCGCTTGTATTTGTGATGGTTGGGTGCATCGCCCAAGACCCCCTCGGGGTGAGTGTGGGATGCCCCGCGAGCCTACCAATCGAACCCTTTCCATGAAAAGAAGTATTGGAAAGTATCTGGTTTTCTGATGCGAGATGTCGGGTAGAGTCGCCATGTGCTGTTTGGAGCTGCCTGGCCAAGTGCCCTCGATTCGGACACCCTTCGCGTGGTCGTCGTCGTCATTATCTTGGCCATCGTGGGTATTTCCATTGCCCTGTCGCTGTTCATCACCAGAATGGTGACCAAGATGGTGGTGCTCGGCATCGGTGCGGTCTTAGTGATCACCTTGTGGAACGCTCGAGCCGACCTGGGCGACTGCGCCCAGACGTGCTCCTGTTCCCTGTTCGGCCAAGACGTGACCGTGGCCGCCTGTGAAGATCAGCTTCCAGGTGGCGTAGAGCTACCGGGCCGCAACTAAGTAGGCGGTTGCCTCGGCGACGTCGACGCCTCCACCGGTGCGTTCCAACCTGGCCCACTTGGGGTGACCACGGTGATGCGATCTCCAGGTTCCAAGGTCACGGTGCTAGCGCCGTCGAGCCGGACCCGGGATCCGTCGCTTCTCACGACGACGTCCTCGCCTGGCATTCCGCCAGCGGCGCCGTTTGCCCCGCTGGCACCCCGCGTTCTGTGGGACCCGATCACCGTGACAGTGGCGCGCTGGAGCGTCTCGATCGTTCGAACCATCCCGTCGCCGCCGCAGTGCTGCCCCTGCCCACCCGATCCGCGCGCGACTCGGTACTCGACGACGCGAAACGGGTAGGCGCGTTCAAGGGCTTCGATCGGCGTGTTCTGAGTGTTGGTCATGCCTGTGTGCATGGCGGTGGCGCCGTCTGCATCGGCGAACGCCCCTTGTCCGCTCGCCATCGTCTCGTAGTACACCTGGCTGCCCGATCCGATGATCAGGTTGTTCATCGTTGCCGGAGACTCCGACCGTTTTTGAGACTCGCGCAGTTGTTCGAAAGCGCGCATCGCCACTTGCGCGAGTAGTTGGCTCACTTCGACGTTGCCGGCGCCGACCGCGCACGGCCGGATCGCATCCACAACGGAGCCCGGCCTGGTAAGGATCTGGATCGAACTGTCGACGCCGAACCCGGCTGGCAGCCCAGGATCAAAGATGCAACGCAGGGCGTAGGAAACGGCGCTTGTCGAGATCGCCCGCACCGCGTTGACACTCGAGTCGGTCTGATCAGAGCTCTCTGACCAGTCGACGATGAGCTGCAACTGGGATTCGTCCCCTATCACGCCAACAGTGCAGGCGACCGTGGCGTTGATGGCGCCGATGTTGAGCTCACCTGTCGCAGCGGCAGTCTTGTTGAGGTGCGGAGCAAGCAGACGCTGAACCCGGCGTCGCGCGTATGCGTGCTGCGCATCGAAGCAACGTGACAGAGCGCCAAACATCTCGGTCAGCGGACCAACTGCAGCTGTCAACTCAGAACGCCCCACCCGGTTTGCGCCGATCTGCGCGCTGAGATCTGCTGTCCGTTCTTGGGGACCGCGGGAGTTGGCTGCGAACAGTCGCACAAGATCCGGGCTGTACAAGGTGGGTGGGATGCAAAACCCTTCGCCGAAGAGTTCGGTGTGTGCAACCGACAGCGACCCAGGCGTCGGCCCACCGACATCGGCGTGATGCGCTCGGTTCGCCAACCATGCAACTACCCGCCCATCGATGAGGACCGGTGAGACCACGGTCACGTCGTTGAGGTGCGTTCCGCCCGAGAACGGGTCGTTCAAGACGACATGGGTTTCGTCATCGACCTTGTGGCCGGTCGTCCCGAGCCACGAGAGCGCGCTCTGTACCGATGCGGGCATGCTGCCCAGATGGACCGGTATGTGTTCGGCCTGTACGACAAGGCGACCTTCAGCGTCAAAAACGGCGGTCGAACAGTCAGCACGTTCGGCAATATTTGGGCTTACAGCGCCGCGGCGCAGGGCGTGACCCATCGCGGTTGCAATGCCGATCAGGCGCGCTCGACTGACGGCAAGGTCGCCGGGGCTAGGCGGCGGCCGATCGCCCATCTCACGGTCGAGGGGCATCACATGCGGTCCAAGATGATGTGTGACATGGGCCCCAGGGAGGCTCGCCAGCCGTGCGCAATGACGATGGTCGTATCGGCTTCGACAACGACATCACCTGCTGCACACGTAGCGGCGACCCGGAGCGAGTCCATTCGGCTGGGTTTGATGTCTGTTGCGTTCGCAGCCGACGCGGCGCGAGCCGCGGCGCGCACGGCCACAACTTCAATCGCGCGATCAGGCCAGGAATAGCCGTTCACCTGTTGATGGACAGCATGAAAGTTGTTCAGATCGCTTACCGGCAGCTCATGGTGTTGACCGAAATAGCGCGCCGAGTACTCAACGTTCACGGTGCTGTCCTCCAAGTCGGGCAACTGGTCTCGCAAAGCGTCGACGAGTTGAGGCAACAGCCGGCGCCTGTCGTCATCCTCGAACGACCCCACCCAACTTCGAGTGACATGAGCGGTTCGTGGCGCAAGCAAGAGGCCGTAGGCGCATAACACGCCTGCGCGATCTGGAATGACCACCCGCCTGATGTCCAGAGCGTCGGCGACTGCGCAGGCGTGGATCGGGCCAGCCCCGCCAAACGCGATCAACGAGTGTTCGTTGGGGCTGAACCCGCGTTCGAGGGTCAGCTCTCGTACGGCCTCAACCATGTTGGCTTCGGCAACCCGCAAAACGTCATCCGGGTCGATCTCGGCTGCGAGAAAGGCGGCCTCGGCCCGCGATGTCGAAAGCGGGCCAATTCCCGGGAGAGTCGGCGCTGGCCCCAATCGTCCGGTGAGAAGTTGGGCATCGGTGACCGTCGGCTCTGCGCCGCCGAGGCCGTAACACGCGGGCCCGGGCCGCGCGCCCGCACTCTCGGGACCGACCCGAAGCGAACCACCGCTGTCGATCCAAGCGACGGACCCGCCGCCCGCGCCGATAGTGCGGATATCCAGTGACGGGACCCGAACCGGATATCCGTGGACCTCGCGGTCGGTGCTCGGGCTTGGCCGGCCGTCACGGATCAACGAACAGTCGGTACTCGTGCCACCCATGTCGAGGCTCACGGCGTTGGCAATGTCACAGGCCGCTGCGACCGACAATGCCGCGTAGACGCCGCCGGCAGGGCCCGAAACGAGCAGCCGTACGGGTTCGGTCGCCGCTCTGTCTGGTTCGATCGTTCCTCCCGAAGACGACATGACAGTGACGGTTTCGGCCAGGCGAGCAACGCCGGTCATCGCAGGCGCGCACCTCTCCCGCAGCCCAGCGTTGATGACCGTGGTCACCGTACGTTCGTACTCTCGGAACTCAGGCGACACTTCGTGCGAACAGGTGACGTCGAAGCCTTCGGACCGAAGAACCTCGCCAACCAGGCGCTCGTGGGCAGGATTCAGATCTGCATGAAGAAGACACACCGCTACAGCGGTAGCGCCGCTTCCTCGCACTCGATCGATCAGGTCGTCCAATTCGAGCGGTTCGAGTTCTGCACCCGTCGCGTCGAGACGCCCGGACACTTCGAAGCGCAGCGACCTGGGGACGAGAGGCGTCGGTCGGTGCACGCGTTCGTCGTACATGCTGGGCCGATCCTGCCGAGCTATCTCGATCACGTCGGCGAAACCCTTGGTGGCGATGAGCGCGGTCCGTGCCAGCTTGTGTTCGATGAGGGCGTTGGTCGCGACGGTGGTGCCGTGCGCGAGGTGAGCGGGGTGGTCCCAAGCACACGCGCGCCTCATTCCCATAGCTACCGCGGCGTGTGGCTCGGCGGGCGTCGAAGGGATCTTAAAGACCACACCGTCGGCGGTTACAACGTCGGTGAAGGTCCCGCCGGCGTCGATTCCGACAGTTCGGCCGCTAACTGACCGCCCTGCGGGTGGCATTGGAGGGTCTGGGGCGGGCGACATGTTCGTGGCGTCCACTGCAGGAGGCCTCAGCCTTTGCGTTGCAGTGCGTACTGCTCAGCGCGTTCGCTGAGCTCCAACCACGTGTTCTCTGCGGCGTCGAGGTCACGTACGATCTGGCGGAGTTGCTCGCCGATTTCGGTCAGGCGCTCAGAGCTTTGTTCGCCTTCAAGCTTGGTGGTCAGTTCGTCGCGCTGACGCTGGAGACGATCCATGGACCGCTCGGCCGCCTTGAGCTTCTGAGAGTCCGCGTAGGTGAGTTTGGTCGCCTGGCGCGCAGGTTTGCTGCCTGCCGACTTGGCGGCCGGCGTTGGGCCGTTCCGCCACGACTTTGCCAACCGGCTGTACTCGTCCCATTCATAGGGGACCTGAGTAATCGCCCCATCGGGCGCTACGGCGATTCGCACGTCGGTTAGGCGGTCCAATAACAGTCGGTCATGGCTGGCTACCAGCAGTGATCCTTTGAACCCATCCAAGAAGTCTTCGACCGCCTGGAGGGTTTCGATGTCGAGGTCGTTTGTGGGCTCATCGAGGATTAACACGTTGGGCGCGTCCATCAGCACCTTGCAGAGTTCGACCCGCCGACGTTCACCGCCAGAAAGGTTCTTGACGGCCGCGTGTTTCATGCTTCCGGAAAAACCAAACCGTTCCAGCAAGTCACTGGCAGTAACAACCCGGCCGTCCTCGAGTGGGATCGAGTCCGCGGTCGAAGTGATGTAGTCAGACACCGTGAGCGACAAACTCGCTGGCGTCGATGCCACCTGGTGAAACATGCCGATCTGAACGGTCTTGCCGACTTTGCGTCGCCCGCCCGACGGTTGAAGTTCACCGGCGAGAAGGCCGAGCAGCGTGGACTTTCCAGACCCGCTTGGTCCGATGATTCCGATCCGATCACCAGGCCCGACGCCCCAGTTCGTCGGTGAGATGATCTGCCGATCCCCAAAGCTCACCGTGGCGTCTTGGAGTTCGATCACGTCATTGCCGAGCCGGGTCCTCCCGGTGCCCAGCCGTAACGGCGGTTCGTCGACGTCAAGGACCTGTTCCCTCAATGCTTGGGCCTGTTCCAGCCGGAATCGAGGTTTGCTCGACCGTGCCTTCGGGCCGCGGCGAAGCCATGCGAGTTCTTTACGCAAGGCGTTACGATGCCGGCGATCTGCACGCTCTGCTGCCACCGAACGAGACGCCCGCGCTTCGACGACATCGGCGTACGAACCGTCGTGCCAGAACCCACGCTCATCCGCGATTTCAAGCATGGCGGTAGCGGTCCGATCCATGAACCAGCGGTCGTGGGAGACGAACACGACCGCCCCTGAAAAATCGCGCAAATAGCGTTCGAGCCAGTCGATGGTCCAGATGTCTAGGTGGTTGGTCGGCTCGTCCAGGATGAGCAGGTCCGGTTGTGCCCCCAGCCCCGCGGCCAACGACATCCGCCGGCGTTCGCCACCCGATAGCTCGTCGACCTGTCGATCGAGCAGCCCGTCGACTCCCATCTGGGTCAAAAATTTGGTCGTCTCAAGCCGGTAACTGTCGTTGGAACTGTCGACGCCGGAACCGTTTGCCTGGGCAAGCTGTCCGAACACCCAGTCGGACGCGGTCGTTCCTGACGCCGCCGCCGCAGATTGCGCCACGTAGCCAATCCGTAAACCGGAACGCGCAACGACCGCCCCGCTGAGGGGCGTCTCAGCGCCGGCGATCAAGCGCAGCAATGTGGATTTACCCGAACCGTTGGGGCCAACGACGGCGACCCGGTCGCGGTCAGAAATTCCGAACGCGAGGCCGTCGAAAAGGGTTCGCCCTTCATAGCCGTGGGTCAGCGCAGAAACGCTGAGTAGCAGCACCCGTCAGTCCTTAGTTGCAACTTGGTTGGGGGTGACGTTCATTTTCGGCTCATAGCGAGGAGCTTCGGGAGCGTCGCTCTGCGGGTCGGCCCCGAGCCGGGCGCGCAGGTCGATTCGACACTGCGCGCACGGCCCGTAAAACGCCTGTTGATTGACGGTTCCGCAACGCGGGCACTCGACTTCGATCGGGTCGTCGAGCGCGATCTCGGTCATGAGGACAGGGTCAACGACGACTGGGAGATGACCGGTGTGCCGCGTTCTTTGGACTCTGACTCGACGATGATCTTGCCGTCTTCTTTCCAGAGTTTGGTGACCATCGTTTCTCCCGGGAAAAACACCCCCGCGAAACGAGCGTTGTAACTTGCAACGGAGCTCACGTCGCCGTCCAGAACCGCGTCGACGGCGGCCTTGCAACAAATGCCGTAGGAACACAGGCCGTGAAGGATTGGGCGGTCAAATCCGCCGAAAGCCGCGAAGTTCGGGTCGGCGTGCAGCGGGTTCTTGTCGCCGCTGAGGCGATAGAGGAGCGCTTGCTGAGGCAGCGTCGGGGATTCGATCACAAAGTCGGGATCGCGACCTGGAACGGCGTTTTCGGCCTTCGGCCCAGGGTCTCCGCCGAAGCCGCCTTCGCCACGAAGGAACAAGGAGAACCGGTTGGTAAACAGCGGCCCGTCCGCGTCGCTGGTCGTAACTTCCATGATCGCAAGCGCGGCCTTGCCCTTGTCGAAGATGTCGCTGATTCGAACCTTCGACGTGACCTCGGCGCTCGTCGGGATGGGGCGGTGCAGTTCGATCGCCTGCTCGCCGTGCAGGAGCTTGGTGAAGTCGACGTTGAAGCCGTCGACCGCCAACATGCCTGCCATTGCCGAAAACACGGGCACAACAGCGAAGCTCGGGAGAACTTTGAGGTTGCCCTCGTAGGTGTAGCTCAACTCATTGGGGTCGGTCGGTGGGTCACCGGCGCCGATTCCAAGGTGGTACAAGATCACGTTGTCTGGACCCCATGACGTGGTCGCCTCAGGCAGGTCTGCAGCCAGCACCTTGTCAACATCGATTGGCATCTCGCGGGACTCCTAGTTTGTCGAACTCTGGGTTATCGAGGATTGGATTCTGTCACCTCGATCGTTGTCGCACGAACACCCTTCACCGGCACCTGGTTCGACGCCTGTCGGACACGGTTTTGGTGCGCCCAAGGTCGCGCCCCTAGTGTCCGACCACGAAACCAGTGGGGGGCAGTTAACGGGTGGACATGATGCGGCGGCTGGTGGTCATCACACTCATACTCGCAGCAGCCCTCCAAGCTTGCTCGTCGAGTTCGTCTGGCCCTGCCGACCCGACCTCTGGGTCAGCGGCCGAGAAACGACAAGATGTCGCGGGTTCAGATACAACAAACCTGGGCAGTACCGGGGATTTGGCGATGCCTCAGCCAGGCGAAGTCGGAGACCCGGTGGCGACCGCTGTGGTCGAAGATAACGGCGTCGTACCCGTTGACGCACTCCCGTCTGGGGCACAGACCTTTGAGTTCGAGATCGACTCGTTTCCGTACCGATGCGAGCGCCGCGCGAGCAGCGACACCCAGGCTCGCTGCCGGGCGACGTCGGCGTCTGGTCCAGCGATTATGTATTGCAGCGACCAGGCCAGCAGTTCTTCTTGTTCTGCAGCGTGGTATCCAGACGAGTTCGCGGGCTATGTGCTCCGAACAATTGAAGGCAGCCAGTACCTCTGCGTGTATCGGGGCGCACAGTGGGCGTGCTCGTTGTACGAGGGCGGGGATCCTGCCAAGACCGAGCTCATTCCCCGCTTGTTCTGCACCGCGCAGGCCAGCACGTTTATCTGTGACCCGGCGGGCAGTGTCCCGGTACCGGGTCCGAGCGAACCGGTGCTGGACCCGGTCGTGCCGCGGTCAGTTCCCGCGATGACTCAGGACGCCGTGCCGGTGGAAGTGCTGTCCATACAGGGTGGCCGCTACTTGTGTGAGACGTATCAGGACGGCACGCGCGGCTGTTATCCGGACGATGGCAGCGGCCTGTTGGTCGGTGACCCTGCCTTCATCTGCTGGCCAGACTTGGTGTGCGAATCCACCCCTTAAGGCTGCTGGACACGCTCACAGAATCGGCGATGATCCTGGCAGCGACGGAATGGACGCCCAAGCGCCCGCGGCGCCGGGGTCTCCCGGGCTTACCTGCAAGATTGGCAGGAGCAGGTTGATTGCCAGAGCCACGCAGATCACCGCGACCACGATCAACAGGATCGTCGGAAGGCGCTGGCGCCACGCTGAACGGGCTGGTTTGGGGATCGACGGCAACGGCCGGGCCGGTTCCGCTGTTGGGCGCCGAGTAACTTCCAGGGCCGGAGCGTCGGCGGAATGTTCGGCGTCGGTGATCGCCTCAAATGTTGGCGCGGATTGGGCCTCGGTCACTCGGAGGTCGATCTGGGACCCTTCGGGAAGCGCCCGTGGATCAAACCGAATCGGCTTCGCGCTCAGCGGCGCTTCGTGCCAGCCGACAGGATCGGTGAGATCGATCGAACCTGCTGCCTCTTCAAGGGCCGCGAGGTTGAGTTCTCCCGATTCATCGAACGCGGACGGCGCGACCGGAATGTCGGTCCGAACGTCGGCATCGCCCTCGGAAAAAGCGGTTTCTCCAGACGGGTCTGCTGCCCAGGCCCACGGGTCCGCTACCAAGGAGTCGCCCTGCGTGTCAGGCACATCAGCGAGGCTCGCTGTGCCAGCGCCGGCCGCGACGGTAAAGCCCGGCCCGGTAATCGGTTCGAGGAAGGCGCTCGACGGAGCGAGGTCCATGGCTGAATCGAGGTGAATGGCGTGCGTGTCAAAACCGGCACCCGATGCGGCAGAAACGGTGACGGATTCTTGCCACTCAAACTGACTGGCTGGCTCAATGTCGAGCTGTGGCGAGATCCCAACGGGCGATTGAGAGGCCGTTGGGGCAGTCGACTCGTCGGTGCGAGTCCGCACCTCGTCAAAGAGCCATGTCTGGGCGTTTGGGTCGCCAGGAATCCGAGGCGGCCAGTCAGATGCCACCGGTGCACCCGGGTCGTCGGGTGAGAACCAGGCAAAGCTAGAGCTCACAGGGGCAAAACTTGCCTGATCGTGTGCCGGTTGAATGGGCGCACCTCGATTTGGCGCCAGGTGATTATCTGATCCTTCGTCGACGCCTGGTCGGTCCGCCGATGGTTGAGCGGGAGCGCCACCGGTAAGGGCAGGCTCGGCTGGCCTCAGAACAGTGCTGTCATCACGTAGAGGTTGGTTCGCTTGATCGCCTTCCACCTCTGAATCCGATATCGCCGCCGGCTCGGACGGATCACTGATTGGGTCACCGTCGTGGGCTCCATCGTCCGGTTGGTCCGCGTCTGCTGGGGCCTGCATCGGAATAACTTGTGGCCGGTCGGCTTCCGCGGCGGGCCCGGGACCTGTGGATGTATCGATCATCGGCAGCACGTCGGCAATTTGCGTCGCGTCATCGAAGCTCAGCGGCCCTGATGTTGGCTCAGCATCCAGCGGCGACGTTGCCTGTGTGCCAGTGGTCCGACCGGGTGATCCGATGAGTGCCGTCGTACCCGTGTCGCCCCTCAGATCCTCGGCGGCGGGTAGAGGCGGGTTCTGAGCCTCTGCCAGTTCGTCGCTCATGGTGGCGATATCGGTGTCGGCAACGAGGCTGCTTGGAACCGGCACCATGGGCTCGGCCGAGTCGAGGGGAGCGGGACTGGTGATTGCTCCCACACGCGCACCGAACAGTTCGTCGAAAGGTGAGTTGACCGCGGTCAGTGGTGCTTCGGAAACCGAGCCGCCCCACGCGGGGCTCTCGACATCCTCCTCGGCGGCGCGCCACAGGTCATCGATCGCGGAACTCGTTGAAGCTTCTCGTTCACTCCACCTGCCAGCTTCCGCAACAATCCGCGCGTGGGCGGGTGGTTGAAGTCTTGGCGTCTCGACGTCTCCCAGATCAGGACTAGCAAACGGGTCGCGACTATGCAGCGCCGACCCGACGGGGGACTTGCCAGAGGCGGAATGCACGGCGGGCGGAGGGGAGTAGTCCTCGAACCAGCCGCCCTCAGCAAGGGTCGCGTCCCGTTCAAAGACCAGTGGCGGCATGGCGACGGTCGGCTGGTCACCCTGGGACTCGGCCGGTAAGCCTGGGGCTATTGGCAGCGGTTGTTCGAACCAAAAGCCGCGCGGCTTGAGACCAACGCTTGGTCCGTCGGCCGGGGCGGAGGTCGCGGACTCGCCGCTTAGAGGCCCGGCGTCGGGGTCGGACGCTGCGGTGTCCCGGGGACCTCGAGCGCCGGACGGAGGAACGCCAGACGGGTTGGTTGCAGTGTCTGAGGCCAGGGCTGTTGCTCCAGAGCCTCCGGTTGCGGCGACATCGGTTGCGGGGCCCTCGGGCGCGTCGACATCGTCGTCGAACCCATCCTCACGGAGCCACCAGGCATCCTCGTCTGCAGCAGAACTCTCCATGTGTGAGCGGACCACGGGGGACAGGGGAGCGGGGGAGCCCACTGCCCCACCTGTTCGAGGCGCGAGTGAACCGCGCCAGCGGCCATCCGCCGGTGCAGTGTGTGAGTCTTGGCTGTGTCGTCCGGCGCGCTTGAGAGCGGCGATTGGATCGATATGCATTGGATGCTTCGTTATCTGCTCGGCCATGCGGGCCTCCAAGCCTGCGCATCACGTCGTCATTGGCTTCTGCGCTGGTAGCGCCCTTACCTACCTGTAGAACTCTCGCTGTTGTGTTGCGCCCGCCCCGCCCTGGCACTGCCTGGGTGCTTGATAGCGAGGAAGCGCACTGTTTGCATTGTCGGCGCGGTAGTACCCGACCTTAAGGGCAAAGGGTGAGCGCATGGCAGATCCAGATCTCTGCCGGTGATTCCAAGCGAATACCCGGGCGATGGAGCAGTCTGGGAGCGTCACCGCGGACTCCCACAACGTGTGTTGAGCGCACTCAAGCGGCTGGCAGCAATGGTCAACTACTGATGCCTTGTTGTAGCCGGTGAGCTACGCCAAGGTCTCGAATCGATAACATCGACGACCGTGCTCACCAGACGGCGGTGTGCAATCTGAACAATTCGGGCACACAGGTGCGCCCGCAGGATGAGGAGTTCCCATGGCGGACATTGTCTTTGACAATAAGGTGGCAATCATTACGGGCGCAGGTGGCGGCCTTGGGCGCACGTACGCACTCGCACTCGCCGAGCGCGGCGCACGCGTCGTCGTCAACGACCTTGGTGGTTCGGTCGACGGCAAAGGCTCAGATGCCGCCGCGGCCGATGTGGTCGTCAACGAGATCATCGCTGCTGGTGGCGAGGCGGTCGCAAACTACGACTCCGTTGGTAGCCCCGAGGGCGGCGAGTCCATCGTTCAAACCGCGCTGGACGCGTTCGGAACCGTAGACATCCTCGTCAACAATGCTGGCATCTTGCGCGACGGCTCGTTTGCCAAAGTCGAGCCGGCAGCGACCGACGCGGTGATCGACGTCCACCTCCGTGGTGCGTTCTATGTGGCCCAGCCAGCCTTTCGCGTTATGAAGGACAAGTCGTACGGCCGCATTATCAACACGTCGTCGGCCGCTGGTTTGTTCGGCAACTTCGGCCAGGCCAACTACGGGGCCGCCAAGATGGGCCTTGTCGGTTTGACCAATGTGCTGGCTATTGAGGGTGCCAAGTACAACGTCAAGGCCAACGCGATCGCTCCGATCGCCCGCACCCGTATGACCGAAGAACTCCTCGGCGGTTTTGCAGACAAGCTCGACCCCGAGTTCGTCACACCGTTGGTGCTGTTCCTTGCGTCAGAGCAATGTGACGAGACTCACGGAGTTTGGAGCGTGGGTGGCGGTCGCTACGCACGTGTGTTTGTCGGCATGACCCAAGGATGGATGGCCCCTCGGGATGGCGATCATCCCAAGCCTGAAGACGTTCGGGATCACATGGATGAAATTAAGGACCCGGCAGATTTCGTCACACCCAATGGTGTTCAGGACGAGATCATGATGCTGCTGAGCCGCCTCCAAGGGTAACCCTAGAGAACAGATAGCCGGCTGCTGACCCGGGGAGCGCTGCTCTCTCCGGGTCACGCCCCCAGATTGCGGCGTGCATAATACAGATTATGCACAATTCAGCAAAAGCGGTTCGAGAGGGGTCGGGACGCCGCTCTCCGTCGCCAGCGATCCAGCTTGTTGGCGGCGTTGTCCCTACCTTGAAGTCGACAACGCGACCGTTATGCTCAGCGCCCATGGCTGACATGATGCGTTGCCCCGAATGTCGAGATGAGTTCCGCCCAGGCGTCAAACGGTGCCCCGACTGCGGCATCGATCTCGTCCCCTCCTCAAAACTTGCCGAGGCGATCATCGAGCGCCGCGCGCGTGGCACGGTTACTGGCCAGGCGATGGTCGATGAGTCGTCGGATTCGCCGGCGACTGCCGACCCTCGACCTGCTGGAGGGACCGGCGAGCCGCCAGACGATGAACCAACCCAAAGCGCTGACGACGATTCCGATACCCGAGTCGACGCCGGCTCGCTGGTCGATGAGGTTACAGACGCCTCCGAAGAGGGCGACGACGAGCCGCAGGAGATCGCCACGCCAACGGACGACGCCTCGAAGCAGCCAGCTACTCGGCGCGACGTTCCCGCACCATCCGAGGGAACCGACGAGCTGTCCCTGCTCGACGACTTCGATCCGCAAAGTGCGGCGGACATGATCCTCAAAACGGTACCGCCAGTGCACACGCCCGAACTGGTGGTTTGGCACTGCGAAAGCCTCGAAACGCCGGTGTTGGCCCGACTTCAAGCGGCGCTCGTGTGGACCAAAGTCCCATTCGAGATGGACGGCCGAGACCTTTCTGCTACCGAGATCGACGAACAGACGATCGATGACTGGATCGAAACGTTTGAATCTCTCCCCAACCATGTCGGCGAACCCACCATCGTCCCCAGCGGCTGGACTGAAGAAATTCAAGCGGCTTTTGACAATGTCGGCGCCCAACTCCGGTCGGCTGGAGTGGTCGAGGGCGAGGATCTCCTGACGGATCGAGAACTTCCCGACGGTCGCCCCGACGCGATTGCCCTGCTCGCTGGCGACCTTGACGCTGCCGCGGCGGTCAACCTCGATCCCGACGATCACCCCGACGGATTTGCTGCGTATCTAGGGATGGTCTCGATCCTGCGTTCGGCTCTTGAGCAACAAGATTTTGCAGACGAGCGCTTTCGTAACATGGTCGATCTTCATGACGCTGCCCAGAAGCTGGCATCTGACCCCAAAGATCTGGCAGCGTTTGAATCGTTCGCGAGTTTCGCGGATGCGACCGATGCCAGTGCTCCTCCCTTCGGTATTTCCGTGGGGCAATGGGGCCGGGTCATAAAGACGGCGGACGACGTTTTTACGGCCTACGACGCTCGACGTTGGACGGCGGTATCAGACAACGCAACCAGGCTGGCTCACGCGTTGGAGCAATGGCTCTAGTTTCTATGGGGGAAACCATGTCCGATATTGGTCGCCAACTTCGGCTTCCTGATGGCCGGGCCCTGGGCTACGCGGTGTGGGGCGAAACGAACGACTCCGATGCGCCGGTGATCATGGCCTTTCACGGCACTCCTGGGAGTCGTTTTGACTTCCAGCCGTCGCCCGTCATGCAGCACCCAGAAGGTGCGAGGATAGTGGCGGTGGATCGGCCCGGCGTTGGCCTGTCAGATCCGTTGCCAGGTCGCACGCTGACCGCCTTCGTTGATGATGTCGAAACGCTGGCAGACCATTTGGGCATTGACCGATTTGGGGTGCTCGGCTACTCCGGCGGCGGAAGCTACGCGCTGGCTGTGGCTGCGGGCCTTCCTGGTCGCGTGACCGATGGGACACTGGTCGGTGCCCTCGCTCCCCCGCCCGGACGTTCAAACGATGACGGCACCAGTTTTGCCCTGCGCCTAGCGATGGAGGCACGCAAGGTTTTGCCGGTCACCGCACCGGTAATCGCGATCGCCAACGCTGTGCTCAGCCGTTTCCCCACCACGGCGCTCGGTATCGCCTCGCTCGACATGCCGCCAAGCGATAGGGAGACCCTGCGCGACGCCCGATCAAGCGCCCACTTGCTGGCGACCTACCGTGAGGCTTCGAGATCAGGCACGGCGGGCGCAGCGTCTGATCTGGACCTGGTGCTGTCCGACTGGGGATTCGATCTCGCTGCGGTGAAAGCGCCGATAGCGATCTGGCAAGGTGCTGCCGACACGATCGTGCCGGTCGCGCATGCGAACTGGTTTGCCAAAGAGCTACCAAATTCCGAACGCTTCGACCTGGCGGCCGACGGCCACACCCTTTTGTACCGCCATTCCACCGATATCCTCGCCGAACTGTCGGCTCGGCTCCGCTGACTGACGCCGCTGCCTGACGCCGCTGACCGACGCCGCCTGGGCGGTCAGTTATTTGCTAGTCGTTGTCGTGTTTTTGCCGGGTTCTTCTTCGACGCACAACTCAGTGCCGTCGGTGCGCTTCCCGCAGCTCAGCCCGAAGGCCTCATAGTCAGAATCCGCTGGCGCCCGCCTGAATAGATCGTCGCAGGCCGGCATGTCGCCGTCCTTACACCGGTCATACAGCGCGTCGAGCACGTCGTCATCGCCGTAGTTCATCGCATCTTCGGGTACTTCGTCGTCACCGCAGACTCGAGGCGACTCGAAGCGTTCACCACACGTTGCTGCAAACTGCCAATACTCAGAGAGATATGGCGTTGCGGGGTCGTCGTACAACGCGTCGCACTGGCCCATCTCCCCTTCTTCGCAGGCATCCCACAAAGCGTCGAGCGACGGGTCGTCGCCGTACTTGTAAGGTCCGGAGTCCTTGGGAACGGCGCATACTCCCGGACGTCGTTCGCGGTCACCGCAACTGGCCCCGAAGGCTTCGTACCGCGATTCCGCGGGCGCATTGATGTACAACGTGTCGCAGTCGGCCATGAAGCCGTCCCGACAGGCCTCGTACAGGGCGTCGAGTTCGGGAATATCGCCGTAGCCAGCGCTATCGGCGCTCACCGTTGTGGTCGTCGTACCGACGACGCTGGTGCTCGTGGCGGAGGCAACTTTGTCTGAATCGACCGAGGTGGTCTGAGAGCCGTCCTTGCTGTCTTTATCGTCGTTCGAGCACCCGGCCGCAATCAGCACGAGCGCCATCAGCAATATCGCAACGCGCCGAGTGGTCCGCATTCGTCAACTTCTGCCTTTTGGGGTCGTTCAAGAGCGCCGATGCCGGAGAAAGCGCTGCACCGGCCGGGATGCATGCTAGCTCGGCCTACTTCCCGTCAGATGGCTGGTGGCATTAGGTAACTCAGAGGTCCACGTTTGCCCAGTACAGTGGTGCGTTATGGGAGGCGGCATGAAGAGTGAATACATCGATACGCCCGAGGCGTATCGCAGGCTTGTCGATCGCTTGGTCGCCTGCGACAAGATCGCCATCGATACCGAATTTCACCGAGAGCGGTTTTACTTTCCTCGGGTTGCCTTGATCCAGGTCGCATGGGCTGAAGGGTCAGCATTGATCGATCCGCAGGCAGTAGATGTGTCCGATCTCGCCCAGATTTGGCGTTCGGCCGACACCCTGTCGGTCATGCACGCCTGTGAACAGGATCTCGATGTCATGGCCAAGTTCTGCGGGGGAATTCCCGCACGGCTCTTTGACACGCAGATCGCCGCGGGGTTTTTGGGCCATGGCACTCCGTCGCTTGAGAATCTGTTATACGACGAACTAAAGCTGCGAATTCCGAAGGGCGACCGGCTAACCGACTGGACGATCCGGCCGCTGACCGATGCCCAACAGCGTTACGCCGCCGCCGATGTCGACCACTTGCTGGAGTTGCACTCGCGCCTTACACGGCAATTGCAAGCGCGAAGCCGCGATTCCTGGGTGACCGATGAGTGCGAGCAGGTTCTGGCGAACTACCACCTGCTTCCCAACTTCGACCAGCTTTGGTGGCGATTGAAAGGGAGCCGCCGCTTGCGGGGCCCGGCACGGGGTGTCGCCCAGTCCTTGATGGCATGGCGCGAACGAGTGGCCGTGGACGAGGATGTGCCACCGCGATACATCACTTCTGACTTGGCATGCATGTCGATTGTCCAGCGTCAGCCGGTCGCGCTTGATCAGTTGGCGGGTATCCGAGGTCTCGACGCTCGAGGGCTCCGGCGCGAGTGGGCGATCGGCGTTGTCGACGCGGTCCGGCGCGGGCGTGATCTCACCGAAGCAGAACTCTGCATACCGCCATCACCCGACGGCGTTCGAACGCCTCGAGCGCTGATCGCTCTGGTGACGGCATGGGTTCAGCAGCGTGCATCCGACCTGGATATCGACACGGCTCGACTCGCCACCCGCGCTGATGTCCAGTCCTACCTGTCGGGTTCCAGTAAGACCCGTTTGGCAGACGGCTGGCGTCGGGATGAACTCGCAGGAGATATCGACCGATTGGCCGCCGGAACCGCCGGGGTGACGTGTGGATCGGATGGACGGCTCAAGCTGGTCGACGTCGCCAAATAGCAAGTAAGTCAGCGAGTGGCAGCCACATCGCTGTCGCTGTCGTGGCCGGTGCGCTCTGCGAGCCATGGGATCAACGCCACAAACGCAAAGCTGACCGCGGCCAAAAGGATGCACAACCCGACGTAGCCATCGGGGGCGCCGAGCTCGGCGGATTCCGTGCCGTCTGGCCAGGGCCACAACACCCGAAGCGACCCGATCATCAGGCCGATCAACGCCGCCAGGGTTCGGTCACCGTGGTTGGTGAGCGCCCAACGAAGACCTTTGGAAAACCCGGTGAGGCCGACGAGTGCTCCGGCGGCGAACACTGCGAGATAGCCAATGTCACGGTCGGCCACAGCGTCGATGGTCGGCTCGTACATCCCAAGCATCAGCAGCACAAACGAACCGGAGATCCCGGGAAGGATCATTGCGCAAATAGCCACGGTGGCGGCAAGGAACACCGCCCAAAGCGGAGGGCTTAGGACATCGCCCGAAGTTAAGCCAAGAAAGACGGCGAACACGGCCGCCGTGACGACCATCAGGGCGATGAGTTGGTTGTCCCACCTCTCGACCAGTCGCAGTGCGACCAAGATTGATCCACCGACCAGGCCAAAGAACACCGCTGAAACCTGGAGCGGGTTCGCTTCGAGTTGATGCTCCATGAATGAGGCGAAGCCAAACACGGCGACCGCCATTCCGAGCCCTAGAGGCAGCAGCATCGCCCAGTCGATGCCGTTGAGGAACTCTTTAAACCCCTTGCCGCGGTTGCGGACCACGGCAATCGCGCCGTGCAACGTCGACTCAACCGCGTTGATCAATCGGTTGTAAAAGCCAAAGACCAGAGCAAAGGTCCCGCTTGAGACCCCGGGGATGAGTTCGGCGATTCCCATAACGAAACCGCGCAACACGAACATCAATCGGTCGCTCAACACCACTGTCTCCCCGTGACCCCACTGCTGCGGCGCAGTAACTAGCATTACGGCCGCTCTAGCTGCCCGCCGAAGTTGGAGGCCGAGTGTCGCCCGCAGATGAAACGTCGCAATCTAACACGCACCTTGAACGGTGCGGCCACTGCGGTGAGCGGCTGCGGCCGACCGCAACGTTTTGCGATCACTGTGGCGTAAGAATAGAACGCGAGGCTGCTGTGGCAGGTGGGGCAGTCGCTGCGGCCGAAGAGTTTGAACCATCGCCCGACGCTGCAGACGCCACGGTGGTCGTCAGTGGCGCCGGTGGCGCCAGCCCTGCCGAGACGATGGTTTCCCCGGCTTGGAAGAACGACGGTGTGTGGGAGCCGCCCACAAGCGGCCCGAGCACCATGGTCATGGGGCCTCAAGGCGTTCCGTCGGTTTTCGACCAGCCGGACGGTCGCCAGGATCAGACCGTTAGGAATTTGGCGATCGTCGTCGGGCTGCTCGTCGCTGCGGCAATCATCATTGCGGTCGTTCTCTTGAACGGAGGCGACGATTCGGAGCCTCCTGCGTTCCCTGCGACCAGCAGCACACAGGCACAGACCACCTCATCGAGTTTCGGCGCAACCAGCTCGAGTTCCTCTGGTGCCGCGGCGACCAGCACCCAACCGGCGCCGCAGACAACCGTAACGAGCCAGCCGGTCGAGACGACCGTTTCATCTGCGCCCCCGGTCGCTTCGACGGCATCGACAGCGCCGCCCGTGGTGTCCACCGAACCGCCGACCACCGTCACGACGGAGCCGCCGACCACGGTGCCGACAACGGAGCCCCCGACCACGGTCAGTACGACGCCGCCGGTCCCAGCAACGTAAGGCCTGGACGGGCGCTGGTTGGTCCGCGGTCTGATTCGGCAGGTTCAGCGTCTGAACTGGCCGCTCGGAGGCTGCGCCTCGCAGCCGCGCCGTGTGGCGCGCCGAGCGTTAGCTCTGAACTTGCGGCGGGCGGCTAGCTACCAGAGAAGTTCGGAGGGCGCCGCTCGAGGAACGCCGCCATTGCCTCGTTGAGGTCGTTGCTGCGGAGGTTGGCGCTGTTCCAGACGGCGACGTACTCCAGGGAATCCTCGACGGACATGTCACGCCCGCGGCGCATGACGTGTTTGGCGCCTTGAACGGTGAGCGGCGCGTTCGCCGCGATATCTGCCGCCATCTGACGAGCTTCGCTGATGAGGGTTTCTGCAGAGTCGTAGGCCCGATTGATGAGCCCTACCCGTTCGGCCTCCGCTGCATCAAAGTCCTTGCCGGTGTAGACCAATTCGGCAGCGTGGCCCGGACCTACGATTCGTGGCAGTCGCTGGAGCGTGCCCACATCGGCGACGATGGCGATCTTGGTCTCGCGAACCGAGAAGACGGCATCGCTACTGGCGAGTCGAATATCGGCTGCAGTAATGAGGTCGATACCACCCCCGATGCACCATCCGTGGATGGCCGCGATGACAGGCTTGTCGGTCTGCTCGAGGCACGAAATCGACGCCTGGAGCCGTCGAACCTCACGGTGGAGAGACTGAGCTCGCTGAGCCTGGCTCTTGGTTCCCGAGCCGTCCCCGAGAATCCCGCCAAACTCCACGAGGTCCAGGCCGACGGTGAAGGCCTTGCCGCGTGCAGCTAGCAGGATGCAGCGAACCTCTGGGTCAGCGTCAAGTTCTTCGACCAGCCGGGGTAGGTCGTTCCAGAACGCGGTCCCCATCGCGTTGCGCTTTTCTGGCCGATCGAGCCACAAGGTGGCGACATGATCGTCCTTCTCGACGGTGAATACCTCAGAAACGAGCGACATGATCCTCTTTCTCGGCTAGCGGACGCCTGACGACGAACCCATCGCAGTAGCGAACGCGAAAAGCGGGGTGGTTCCTTCGAAGTTCCGAGCGCGATGGCATCGGCTTCGAAGGAACCACCCCCAACATAACTAGGACTTCTTACCCCCTGCGGCGATCTTGTCATCTTTGCCACTGGCGTCGTCTGCAGTTGTGCCCTTGACGCGCTCTCGGTAGTTCGCTTGGGCGTCGCCAAGCGAGTCTGTCGGCGCATCCGGTCCACCCGGTTTGAAGCTCTTGATCTTGGGGTTCCGGTCAGCCCACAGAAGGAACGGCGGCATGACCATGAGAGCTACCAAGATCGCTGTCAGCACGTTGACGGCAACGACGATTCCGAATGAGCGGAGCAACTCGAGCTCAGCGAAGGCGAGGATTCCAAAGCCGAACACCGTGGTCAGACCTGATGCTACGAAGGCTCGACCGGTGCGGGCGGCTGCGATGTTGAGGGCCGAACCCGGGGTGAGGCCCCGTTCTCGTTCCTCGACGTAGCGGGCCATGATGAGTACCGAGAACTCGGTACATGCGGCCACTGTGAGCGGTCCTGTGACGGTGGTTAGCGGACTGAGTTCGATACCCATCAGGTAGATGATCAGCGAAGAGAGCGCAATCCCGACGATGACCGGGATGAGCGGCAGAATCACCATCATCGTCTTGCGGAACATCAGACCCAGCACGACGACGACGAAGAGCACCGAAAGCAGGGTCATCTCGTTGCGGCCAGCTTGGAGTGCTTCGACCAGTTCGATGCCGACCACGGTGATGCCCGACGCGTAGAACTCGATCTTTCCATCCAACGATGTTTGAGCCAGTTCGGCGCTGAGATCCGACTCGAGGTCTTCGATCAACTTCTTTTGTTCGGTCAGCGAACCGGACTTGACCAGGAACAGCAGGTTCATCTGGTCGTCCTTGGGCGAGACGATCGCAGCCCGGATCTTCGGCGGGATGAATGGGTCGATGATCTCGAATGCGTCCGCTGACGGAGCAGTCGAGGTCAGCGACGCCGTCACCTCGGGCGCCGAAAGCGGCCGAACGATGTCGTCGTAGCGTTCGGTCTCTGCGTTCGCCCAGCGCCAAACCCGGTAGAAGAGCTCGTTGTCGATGATGCTTGAACCATCGGTCGTACGTAGGTGGATCCCCAACGACTGAATGGCGCCGAGTTCATCTTCGACGGCCCGGAGATCCTTGACCACGGCGGTGTGTTCACCGGCCCAGTCGGCCGGGTCGGTCTGGATCTTGAAGTTGTTGTCCGCCCAGAATCCGGTGATCGTGATGATCACACAGGCGATTGCGACCGGGCCCACCCACTTCTCGAACAGGGTTCCGAGGCGCTGGTTGACCGCTTCGATACCGCTGTCTTTGACCAGCCCAGTCCGCTCAGGTGTTGGTGAACGCTTCTCCCGGATGGCGAGGTACGCCGGCGGAACGAAGAACGCCAACACCGCCAAGGTGCCGACACCGATGGCGAGCATGACCCCGTATTGGCGAATCATCGGCACTTCGGACAACTGGAGCGACATAAACCCGCCCAATGCCGCCAGGATCGCGATGAACAGCGGCGGACCCATCGCCCTGAAGGTCCGGTGCATCGATGCCGAGGCGTTTCCGTCCTCTTCGACTTCTTCTTCGAACCGAGAATGAACCTGGATCGAGAAGTCAACGCCCATGCCGACGAAGATCGGGAGCCCAGAAATGGTGACCATCGTCAGGGGAATGCCGGTGTAGCCCATAATCCCGAAGGTCATGATCGTGCCGATGATGACGGCGAAGAGCGACAGCAGGCGGCTGCGCACCCGGAAGACGAGGCCCAACACGAGGAACATCATGACGAGCGCAGCGCCACCCATGACGTTGATTCCGGTCGTCAAGTAGTCGTTGATGTATTCGAGCAATGCCGGTTGACCGGTGACTTGAGCGGTCCATCCGGGGATGGCCTCATCGCAGTCGTCATATTCTTCGGGCTTGACGGTACGAGACGGTTTTCCGTCGGCATCGATCGTGATGTCGCCCTTGTTGGCGAGGCACTGAGCCGCGACGATCGACCGTGCCTCATCCAAGGCGACGATGGCTTCTTCCAACGAAACGTTGGGTTGCATCGACAGGACGATGGTGACGACAGATTCTTTGGGATAGTTGAGCTGGTAGATCCGGCGGATATCACCGAGTTCTCCGGTGTCATCGGCGGCCTGTATGTACTCAGCCGTACTGGCGTAGTCCTCGGGCGGTGTGCCCGTGTCTGGGAGTTCGCGAAGCACGACATCGAAGAGGGCTGGGCTCTTGTCCAGCTCTTCCCCGACGACGGGGAGCAGTCGGCTGGTGAGAATGCCAAAACCGTACGCGACTCGGTCTGCGGAGTCAGCGAGTTGGGCTTCGACGTAAGCGTCGGTTCCTCCCGCCTCCTCGATGGCGCCAGACACGTAGTCGGGCAACTTCTCGTCTGCCTCAGCGGCAGCCGCGTCTGCTTGCGCAACCGCTTCGGTCACCTCTGGCTCAGCTGCCGTCACCACCGGGAGCAGTGCTCCAGCGGCCTCTTTGGCGGCCTTGGCCGCCCACTCGATGTTGGTGATCGGGTTGAAGGAGGCGAAATACTGGTCCGACGCGTCGAAACGTTGGCCCAGCTGACGCAACGCCTTGTTGATGTCCTCATCGAACCAAAGGTCGTCAGCCGTCGCGTTCTTGTCGTTGGCCCTCAGCACCAGGATGATCGGGTCCCCACCAAAGGCTTCCTGATAGTCCTGGTTTTGGGTGTACACCGGGTTGCTCTTGGCCAGCACCGAGTCGACGTTGGTCTCGAGTTTCAGCTGGGTAATGCCGATTCCCAGCACTATGGCGAGCACGATGACGGTGATCAACACAGCCTTCGATTTGGTGTAGGCGAGGTCGGCAAGGCGATCCCAAATCTTGGACATCGTGGTCCCTTCAGCAGGTCTCAGGTCCGCGGTATCCCGTTCACCGCGTCGGTTGGGACGCAATTATGTCGGATAGCCTCCAAAAGCGACAGTGATGCCGCACAACTCTGTGTTGGGAGCCCGGATGTCGACAGTTGAACAATCGCTCAATCAGCTACAAGGCGATCTCGCCCAGGCGATGAAAGCCAAGGACAAAGTACGTGTCGCGTCGCTGAGGCACATGCGTACCGCGCTCCAGAAGCTCGTCACCTCTGGTGCAGACAATGTGTCCCAAGGCGATGTGATTGGCGCTTACCGCACGTTGGTGAAGCAACGGCGAGACGCGGCAGAGGCGTACCAAGCTGCGGGTCGGACAGAACTTGCGGACCAGGAACGCGCAGAGCAGGCCGTGATCGAGGAATACCTCCCCCAAGCCCCCAGCGAGGACCAGATCAGGGTGGCGACGCAAGCCGTGGTCACCGACATGCGAGCAAATGGCACCGAGCCCAACATGGGTGCGGTGATGAAAGCCGTGATGTCGCAATTTGGGAGCACGGTGGATGGCAAAACGGTGTCGAACGTCGTTCGATCCGTTCTGGCGTAGTTCCAAAGCGACCTTTTAGGGAGTAACTGTCGCCGAATTGGATCGAGGGCCGCGCCCGCAGCCGCCCATCCGATCAGTTCACATCGCCCGTGTAGACCATGACGTCGTAGCCAATAATGGCGAGCGGAGTGGACCCCTCGTATTTCCGGCCAACGCGGCCCGAGTAATACAGCGAGAAGACCAAGCCGCGGACCCCGAGCCGCAGGAATCGCAGCAGTGACGAGATCGGTCCCGGTTTGCCATTGGGGTCCACGGATTCCCACCAGCGGGTGAGGATGCCGACCAAACGATGCGGCAGTACCGCAAGCACGGTGAGCAGCAACTTCAGTTGGCTGACGTCTGCTGCGTTCATGTGGGCCAACAGGACGTCGACATGTTGGTCACACCCGCTGTCTGCGAAGGATGGCATGTGGTCGTCGCCCGGACAGTAGACGTTTCCGAGCTTCCTGAGCCCTTTACGTTGCAGCTTCGACAGGGTCGGCGGTACTCGGTGGGTTGACGTGCCTGTGCGAGATGTCATGCCAGGTTCATAGTGTTGTGCGGCTCCAGAACTGGTCATCGTCCCTCCAAAATTGCGACCCCCGCCAGGTGGGTCAGCGCCATGATCGTGTACGACGGATTGATGCCAGGAGCGCTCGGAAACACCGATGAATCCGCGATCCGTAGCCGAGGGTGCCCGTGCACACGAAAGTCGGGGTCGACCACTGAGGTGGTCTCGTCGGTGCCAAGGGCACACCCTCCCATCAGGTGCAACCCAAAGAGTTGATCGGAGAAAATGGTCTCCCCTGCTCCCGCTTTGGCGTGCAGTTCCGATGAAATTTGGCGTCCTT
>CXWK01082752.1_pt1 | contig 55985 bp, 49 predicted proteins | sample 590851 | NCBI WGS metagenome assembly CXWK01 (sample SAMEA3498364, study PRJEB10139) | wastewater metagenome | biome: wastewater treatment plant; material: activated sludge | place: Denmark | collected 2014-08-01 | reverse complement strand
ATTTTTTTCCAGAACTTGTGATATCCCATGGCAAATCAAGAAATGGTTGAGGAACTATTTCAGTCGGTCCAGTTTGGGTAACGCGGATATAGTCCACTCTGAACCAGCTCCAATCAGCTAAAGGAGGTATCTGGATCGAAGGATTTCCTAAATATATTGCTTCGACTTTTTCTGTGGTTGAAGGAGAAGTGAATAAAAGTTGATCATCGAGATACATTTTATATATTGATCCTTCTTTATCGAGTTTAAAAATGTGAGGGTTTCTATTGATTGCAGTAGAGTAAACTACATCCCCTTTGTACTGAAAACGCATGTTTAACCCGCTAGAAGTGTCTTCCCAAAATCCGATACCGAATAATTGTGTAAAACCTGCTCCATTCTCAGGAGCTTTATCTACGAGTTCGATACCGTTTCCCCAAGGGGCTGCTTTAAAATATTCGAATTTTATAGAAACCGAGAAATCACTTTGAGGGAAGGGGTTATCTTTAGAGATTACATATGGGAACTGAAGACTTTGTCTGCATTGTCTAAAAATCGCATGTCCAGCCACCTCAGTGATTGTTTCGTTATTACAAGTCTGATTATTTGGATGTACTATCCACTTTGTAGAATCAAGTTGGTTTCCAGGGCGATCAACACTAAACTCTTCATTAAAATAATAAGTTTCTTGAGCAAGAGTGGGCTGCACAAAGAAAAAAAATATAAGGGGGCTGAGGAGTAGTTTGTAACTCAGCAATTGCACAGTAAATTAATTACTACCCAAAATAGAGCCGAATGTCAAGACTTAATTGTAATAGTTAGTAAGTAGGTGTAGTCTAAAGTTATGATATCTAATCAATCAGGAAAGATTATTCTAGTTTTAATGGTGTTGCTATTCTTAGCAGTTAGTTGTTTTTTTCTTTACAAGGGGAAGAACAGTTTAATCATTGATAAAAATGTTGGCTTTGTTGGAGTTAAGCCTTCGTTTTTGGATACCAATCTGAGAGTGCTAAAGGGGTTGGGAATTGAAGCGCAACTTCCTAATAATTCTGAGCTAGAAGAATTCTCCGCAAGTTCTTTTGATGTGATGAGGGGTATTTCTGGGGATAGAGCGTATAGATTTTACTTTAACGAGAACGCAAATGTTATTGGGTCAGATAAAGAATATTCTGGACTGACAATGTTTTTTATTTCTTACCCAAATAAGAGCAAGATGCCACTTAACGAATTCTTACCGAAAATAATACAGAATGAGCAAAATATAGTTAGTATCGAAGATTCTAAAGTGGGAACCTTTGATGGATTTAAATATACTCAGTGTTGTTATTCGGGTGGAATTGAGGAATTTTACTTTTTAAATGAAAATGAATCATTGATTTTAATAAAAGCATACAACCGTGGACCTGATCACGATTTCTATAACAGAGAGCTAAGTCGAATAATTGGGTCAATTAGGCCCATGGTTCTTGACTTTGAATAAGTAAGTCACATGGTTTTAGATATCGTAAATATATTAGGAAATTAATTTTTTGAAATACGAGACTTTGATTGTTGCCTTAACGTATTTTTTGATCACCTGTGCTGTCTGCTTTCGTTTCTTTGTTGGTGATTATTTACCACTCCCTTTTGCGAATTACTTACTAATAAATAAGGAGGTTTTGGATAATGATCGTTGGATGGTTAAAAACCAGTTAGTTTATGACAGTACTTTCCAGATGTATCCCTGGAAAAGGCTGATTGTTGAGAGTTTTAAGAATGGTGAAATACCTACCCTTAATCCCTATATTATTTTAGGGAATTCACTTGTGGGGAACGGACAAAGTGGGCCTTTTTATCCAGGGAATCTATTGTTTATATTTGGCCTCAACAACGGATGGAGGATGCTTTTCTTCTTACAATTTTTCTTGGCGGCTTTCTTTATGTTTCTCTATTTAAGAGTAATAAAACTTCACACGCTCGCTTCTTTTCTGGGAGGATTAACTTTCGGTTATTCAGGATTCATGGCCGCTTGGGCACCCTGGACAACTATAGGTCATGTTGTGCTGTGGTTGCCGTTAATGTTTATGGCTGTTTATAAGTTCAATGTAAGTTCAAAGTTGCGTTGGATTATGGTGCTTTCTTTCTCAATTTTTTTCTCTTTGACAGCCGGTTTCCCTCAGTTTAGTTTATATATGATTGGGGCAGCCTTAGGTTATTTTTTATACTTTGGTTTAAGCAAGAGAACTCCTATTCTTAGTAAGTACTGGATCTTAGGAAGTCTGTCTTTTGTTTGGGGATTTGGTTTGGCTGCATTACAGTTATTTCCCATAGTTTCACTACTATCTTTGAGTAACCGGGTTTCTCAATTTAACTTACATGATTTTTCAGGGGTCCCACTAGAGCATTTATTTACGATGTTAGTACCAGGTTTCTTTGGTTGGCCAAATGACCCATTCTATTTTGGGATACAGAACTTTAATGAGACGGCAAATTACTTTGGCTTGATTTCTTTGTTTTTGTTCTTGCTAGTGATGAGTAGTTGGTCGAATTTGAGATCAGTGTTGTTTTGGCCATTGTTGTTCCTATGCACATTAATTTTAGCGTTTGATAATTTTATCTCCGAGCAGCTTTCTCAAATTCATGCTTTAGTTTTTGGAAGAGGCTTTGGTGGAAGACTATTTATCATTACTATTTTTTCTGGAGCGGTGCTTGCGGCAAAGGGGTTTGAGATTTTTTTGGCAAGTAAAAAAGAGCGGAGCCGGGTTCTGATACTGTTGTTTCCCCTTTCTCTTCTTGTGCTGACGGTAAAGATGCTTAGTGTTTTTCGTTATTTTCTGTTTCCTAACTCAATGGTGGTTTATAAACTTGATTTTGTTGGTCAGGTGAGTATAGTGCCGCTTATTTTGCTTTCTTTGCTCTTGGGTCTGATAATTGTTGCTCCTTATATCAAAGAGGCTTTGCTTGGTAGTTGTGTAATTTTGCTTGTGATATTTGAATTACTTTTTGTGATCAATAAAGTCACTCCCTGGTCGCCAGCCTCTTTATTGGTTTCTTCGGAGATCAACAGTATCCAGAATAGGCTCTCAGATCCGACTGCAAAAACAATAGGTTTGGTTTCAATTGGTGAGAATACGCTTTTTCATATTCCCAGCTTTGAAGGTTACGATTCGATTTACCCCAGGAGCTACCTGGGTGTTTTAGAGAAGTATTGTGGAGTGGAAACAGCACTATATACTAATTGGGTTTATATCGATGAGGTTGGTTGTCTTCCGGCTCTACGGAGATTTGGACTAAAATATTTAGTTGATAAGGAAGATTTGATTATGGGTGCTCTGAGTAAGCGCTGGGGGAAGGAAAGAATTGACAAAGAATTTGATTTAATTGAAAAGCAAGGAAATCTTTCAATCTATGAATTTAAGAATTCTGAGCAACCGGTTACTTATAGTGAGCAACAAGGTAGGGTTATAGGGTTTTTTGGTGGGCCGAACAAGTTTGATGTGGATATTGATTCTCCTGTTGCTCAGAAGATGACTGTCCATATGAACTATCTTGATGGTTGGAGAGTTTGGATTAACGGACTCCCTGTGGAGGCTAGAGCTGATGAATATGGATTTGTAAATTTAGATATTCCTTCTGGTCTCTCCCGTATACGACTAGAGTATTTTCCTAAGTCTTTGGCTTATGGATCTGGAGTGTCAGCTGGGTTTGTTGTTACTGGTGCTATGTTTTTGTTTATACAGAGAAGACATCTTTAAACGGGTATAGCTTTCGAATTCTTCCTATTGTATATTTAATGTAATCAGGGGTTTTGCCCTGGATTCTGCCTATGTCAAACATTTTTGGTTCACTATTTCAACATCCTGATGCACCTCAGGAACCTCAAAATACAGATTCTAACTCTAATAATTCCAATCAAAATAACGGAGGACAGGCTATGAATTCAAATGTCGCTTCAGCTCCAACTGTGACTGAGAGCGCGGATTTATCAGGGACTATTAAGCAGGCTTCAAAAGATTCAGCAGTGGTAGGGTCATCGGTTGATCCGGCTAAAGAGCAGGGGAAGAATGCGCTGTCTCATATGGACCCGAGAGCATCTCAGATTTTGGTTCATGCATATGAGGAGGCGAAGCGGGTTAAGCATAGTTTTATTGAGCCGGAACAAATCTTTTTAGCGTTGGTTTCAGACAGGGATATTTTTAAATTACTTCAGGAATTCTCAGTAGATGTGGCTAAAGTTACCCGGGAAATTCAGGAGAAAGAAACAATGGGGGACTTTACAGGAGAGCCGACTTTAGGGGAATCGGCAAAGCAGGTTTTAGAAGAAGCTTATTTGAATGCCAAGAAAAGAGAAGTTGAGTATTTATCGCCTGAGGATATATTACTGGTGATTATTAATAAGCAAAATGAGATGGTAAAGCCTTTGCAGGCTCAGGGGATTAGTAAAGAGAAAGTGGAGGAGAAGTTAACTAAATCAACTGAGTTTTCAACCGGTAAAAAATCGGTTTTGGCTCAATACGGTATTGATTTAACTGAGAAAGCCAGAAAAGGTGAGCTTGATCCGATTGCTGGAAGACAAACAGAAATTGAAAGACTGGTGCATATTCTTTTGAGGCGAACCAAAAATAATCCAGTTATTATCGGTGAGCCTGGTACAGGAAAAACGGCTTTAGTTGAGGGTATGGCGCAAATGATGGCAACTGGGAAAGTGACTCCGGATTTGGCGAGTAAAAGACTTATTCAACTTGATTTATCATCGCTGATTGCTGGTGCTTCACATAGAGGAGAATTTGAGGAAAGACTGCAGGCTGTTATTAAAGAAGTAATGGCTTCTGGGGGACAAATAATATTATTTATTGATGAAATTCATACGATTCTAGGAGCCGGGGCGACTGAAGGAGCTTTGGACGCTTCAAATATTATTAAACCTTATTTGAGTAAAGGAACGCTGCAAATAATCGGGGCAACGACAACTTCTGAGTACAGAAAGAATTTTGAGAAAGACAGAGCTTTCGAGAGACGCTTCCAGCCGGTAGTTTGTGATGAGCCAACTGAGGAAGTGGCAACGGAGATGATTAAAATACTTTTGCCTAAATATGAAAAATTCCACGGAGTGAAAGTAACTCAAGAGGCGGTGGATGCAGCGGTTAAACTTTCTAAGAGATATGTCGGCGAGAGATTTTTGCCGGATAAGGCGATTGATCTTTTGGATGAGGCATCAGCAGAAGTCAGACTTGAGGGATCTTCAGATAAGAAGAATACTCACGAAGTCCATTCCCAGGATATTGAAAAAGTAGTTTCAAGATGGACGGGTATTCCGATTACAAAATTGACTGAGCAGGAGTCAGAGAAGCTTTTGCATATGGAGGACTTAATCCATAAGAGCTTTATTAATCACGACAGAGCTGTTAAAGCCGTTTCTGAGGCTATTCGAAGAGGAAGGATTGGCCTGGCAAATGCAAACAGGCCAATTGCCTCATTTATATTCTTAGGTCCAACTGGTACAGGTAAAACGGAACTGGCTAAATGTTTAGCGGAAATTATGTTTGGCAAAAAGGATTCGATGATCCGGCTGGATATGTCGGAATACATGGAGAAACATGAGGTAGCCAAGTTAGTAGGAGCGCCTCCAGGGTATGTGGGATATGAAGAAGGTGGGCAATTAACTGAGGCGGTTAGAAGTAAACCTTATTCGATTGTATTGCTGGACGAGATTGAAAAAGCGCATCCGGATGTTTTTAATATCCTATTGCAGCTACTTGAGGATGGCCGATTAACCGACAACAAAGGCAATACAATTTCGTTTAAAAACACGGTGATTATTGCGACTTCGAATATTGGATCTGATTTAATTCGCCGGAAAATTATGGAAGCTAAGGAGAATAAGGGTACAGAGTCTAGTACACAGGGGACAGTTGGGAATTCTGGAAATCCGGTGCCGGCTGGTTCTCAGGCTCCTGGTGCGCCGGCAACTCTAGTTGATGTGTCTCATCCGCAGACGACCCCGGAGATTGTTCCTGGTCAACCACAAACAGTAGCTTCACAGGTTGGCGCTCCACAGGCACCCGATGTGGCGGCTACTGGTCAGAATCCAGCAGTAATGGGAACTCCACCTGATCTTAATAAAAAACCTACTGATCCAGCTGATGATCCAAATTCTCCAAAGGCTAAAGCATTTAAGGAGCTATCTTCGATTGTGATGGAGGAATTAACAAAGCACTTCAGACCAGAACTGATTAACCGTTTTGATGAGGTGGTGGTGTTTGAGCCTTTGACTCAGGAGAATATGATTGAGATCTGCAGACTTCAGATTGAAGCGACAAGCAAATTACTTAAAGAACAGAATGTTTCGTTGGAGTTATCTCAGAAAGCTTTGGATCAACTGGCAAAAGAAGGATTTGATCCGGTTTATGGAGCCAGACCATTAAGAAGACTGATTCAGAGATCAATTGAGAATCCAATTGCGATTTATTTGATTCAGAAAACTATTGTGACTGGCGATACGATTTTGGTGGATTATGATCCGGCTCAGGACAAATATATATTCTCTAAAGCTAGAAAAGCTCAGCCAGATCCAAATATAGGTGAGTCAACGAAAAATGGAGTAGTTGAATCTCAGAACAACTCAGTAAGTCAGAATTCCGGTGATCAGGCAGTCCAAAATGCCGGAGCTCCGGTTGATCAGAGTAATCCCTCTGCACCAATGAATTCAAATGCCGGTCAACAAGCTCCTGGAGTATCTCCTAATCCACAAGAGACACCTGCACAGAATGGAACTGCGCCTCAACAAGGAGCGGCGTATCCATCATGGTTAAATAATGTAACAGAAGCAGCTCAGCGAGGAACGGGGATGACACCTGATCCTAATGCGCCTGCCGTCCCACCTCCCACGCCGCCTCCGGCGCAATCTTGATAATGGAAGAGACTCAAAAGTTAGCACAATTTTCAGTACCAGGGGGTTCTAATGGTCCTCAATCTTTAGCTGCTCCGTCCGGGGTTCCAGAAGGGCTTCGGGGTGGGCTTGAAACTTCAGGGACGGCTTTTTTCCAGACGGTAGTGAATAATCTAATAATAGTGGGGAGTTTTCTAGCTTTGGTGATGGTGATTATTTCCGGAACACAATACATTATGTCGCGAGGCGAGCCGGAGAAATTAGCTTCGGCGAAAAGAAGGTTTATGTTTGCCATTATCGGCCTGGTTATAATGTTAGCTGCATTCTTCATAGTCCGGGTAATAATCTTCATCAGCGGAGGTAATTTTGAGGATTTTCTAAACCCATCAATCTTACTTAACGGCGGATCTGCACTGGAATAATTCTTTTCTTGACAGGGAGGGAACAACCTCTTGAAGTTCAGACGGTGAGGTGGGATTAGACTATAAGCCTCTTAAGATGCATTAGTTGGAGTGCGAGCTGCTACTCGGTAATCATTGAGCTCGCTTTCGACTGCTCCAAGAATGATTTGAAGACGCGGGTCATCCGGGTGAAGAGCTAATCGTCCGCCGCCATAATCAATATCGTCCGGCATTTCAGGCTTCCATTCGTGTATAAAGGTCTTCATACTTTTATCTTTAGATAATAATTTAATCATCTCGGCGAATTCGTTCTGAAAAGCTGGAGTGTCGCCTCTTCCAACATTCACTTCGGTAAAGATAACCCCTTTTGCTCCGAATATTTTTTGTAAGTTTCCTAAAATCCATTGAGCCTGATCAAGATGATAAGCGTGTCCGGCGACGAGGAATTTACTCATATCAACCCCATTATCCTTAAGGGCCTTAGCCAATTCAGTATAATTTGCATCAGAGTCGTTATGGACTCCTGTTGGGTCGCCAAAGGATGAAAGGATTAGTTCAGTAGAGGCTCCAGTGTCCTTGTTAATTTTTTGAACAGACTCTGTAACTGTCTTAAAGAACTTAGCGTAATCAGCTAATGAGCCTTTCCAGAAACGAACTTTACTGCCTGGCTTATTTTCATCAACTTCATTTCCTATCTCAATATGTGAAACGGAGGGGTGCTTTAAGATTGCCTTCATTTGTTTATCGATTATCTCCTTACTTTTTTGTAAATCAGCTTCGGATAATTCTCCATCTTTTACTCCGGGGAACCATTTTGGATTGTAGACAAAAACAACTTTCAACCCTTTTTTATCAGCAGCATTGAGCATGTTTTCGAAAAAGTAAGTATTATCTTGGTCCATTATCGTGCCATCGGGATTTAGTGACGTGTCATTGCCGGCAATCCTGATAGTTCCGATTGATGGAGGTAGTTTGTCTATTGCCTCGACACTATTAACCCTAAGCCCGAATTGATTGGAGGTTGATGGAATCTCTCTTCGTTCAGGGACTCGCGCTGCTTCAGCAAGGGACCGTCTTAACTGTTCTGTTGGAGCAGTAGCTACAAGGGTAGGTTTATCGACGGTAAATGAGTAAGCCTCGATAAGTCCGGTATTAAATAGATTATCCATTGGCATCAGGACAGTGTTATTATCGCCATTTTTAACTCCCTTTTCAGCTAAATATGAGGAAAGTTGTCCATTTAACCCCTCCGTCATTTGGAAATATTTTCTGCCATCAATTTCCTTGATGCCAGTAACAACGTATGCATGGAGTATACCTTCGGCGTGATATCTCATGCTGAATACAGGAACAGTAGATTTGTTATTTTTTTCAGCAGTAAGGTTTAAATCTTTGTACCATTTTTCTAGCCAAGTACCAAAAATTTTATTGCCGGTTTCTTTACTGGAATAAACTTTGTCGTCCTCGACTGAAAAGCTGAATTTTTGACCGATGGTTTGCCATTCGGCTTCCGAAAATGAACTCTGTTTAAAAGAGACTCGTCCATCAGGTTCCATCATAGGGTGGGCTATTTCGATCTTTCTATTGACCTCAGCACCGTATATAGATCTGAAAACCCGTTCTGTGACATCTGTTCTTTGGATGGCATTATTAATAGGCGAACTTCGGGCGAACTGGGCTGTTAAGTCAGCTCCATACTTAGCTCTAAAGAGAGGGTCATTGAGTAATTCTTGCTGAAGTTGGTTATAGATTTCTGGTGTTAAGGATGGATCTGTCTCAGCATATAAAAATGGATTTACAACAACAGAAGTCTCAGATGGGTTAGCTCTGCTTCTGGCAAGGATTGAAGCCATTGTGAAGCTATGTATAGCGCAAGTAGCATCGATTTGGTTGACCCTAATTTGTGGCTCATTCCCGGTAGCGTAAGCCTGTACCCTGTCTCTGGCAGGATACGATTCATAAACCTGAGGGAATTTTAAATCGCAATGAACTCCGGGTTTTTTAATGTAATCAACGACCATAATCTTTTTGCCGCCAGAAGTTATCTCTTTGGTATCTAAGCAGCCCTCCTTGTGTAGTCTATTAAGTTCGGGGTTTTGCAATGCCCTTATGGAATTGGGGATTAATTTTTCATCCTCCTGTTGGGCAATCGTTTTTTCAGGTGCTCGAGTTTGGATTGAAGGAACAGGCACTCTTAATCCTCCCTCCTCACCACTCCAATCCACGCCAATATTAAAATCCGGAACAATTGACCTTGTATCAGGGACAGAAGCGGGTGTCATTTGTCCAGCAGCGTCGTATGATGCTTGCCTACCATCAGGGTTATTTCCTGATAATCCAAGGAGCGATCCAGCTGCACCAGCAGCTAAGACACCTCTTTGAACGGGGGAGAGTTTAGCCGTGGTCTGTTCGGCGTATATCTTTCCAAGCTCTTTTAAGAGGCCTTCGATGTCCTTTCTTTCTGCTTTATCTAAAGAACACTCTTTAGGGAGTTGGATCATTTGGGCCACTTTTAAATAAGACCTTATTGATTTTTCATCTCTTGTAGTTCTGACTTGGTCCTCTAATTGCTCAAGAAGGAGTTGGCCTATGTAGAGTTTGGATACTTTCTCTTGGGACTTAAAAGCCTTAACAAAGTTCTCCTTATCTCTATTGGTTGACTCGCTTGAAGAGATAACAGTGTGAAAATCTGTCACAAATTGCTCTCTTTGTTGCTCTGTTTGTAAATTGGGTTTGAATTTTATCCGCTCCCTAGCTTGACTGATATTCCCTCTGGATGCTGCACTTTCAGGTGGTGGGGTTTGTGGTTCGGCGAGGGCAACTGCCATTTTTTAATCATACAATGAAGCCGTAAAGACTAAAAGTACTTTATTACTAATATAGAATTGAATAAATAATCAAAAACGAATATGCTTAACAATATATGGAGGGAATTCGCGTTGTTTCCAGAGCTGAGGGTAGGCAAGCCGCAGCAGCAAGTGCCTTTGATGGGTTTCACGAAAGGCGATCTCGTGGTGGTATAGATCTTACTGCCCGCAGAAATAGAATCGATGCCGTAGCTAGGGTCGCCGGATCAAGCACTGATCATAATGTGTTAAACCCAGTAGTAGATACAAGCTCTAGCATTCGCAACACCGACGATGACGTATGGCGAGTTCCTAGTCGAGATGAACTTCCGGCGAAGGCTATAAGGGGAAGTGCGGATCGGGCAACTGCGGAGTCTCGAGCTGTAACACCCGGAACTAGAGTAATAGATGCTAAACCGTCTGGATTTCGAGAGAGAGTGACAGGAGCTATTGGCGGCATTTTTCGTAGGCGCGACAGAAACCCATCCCCGGATTTATCAGCAGGCGGGGCGGGAGTAGTTCCATCCGTAGAGCCACCCGGTGCTCCCCCAGCAGATCCGGTTCCAGAAGACGATCCTGATGCGACACCGAGGACACCACCTATTCCAGAACCTAACCCCGCCCCAAGACAGCCTGATGATAATACAACATCTCCGGCAGTGGAAAACGATACGGTCGTCACAGACCCCTGGGAAGTTCCCGATCTGGAAAGGTTTGCTCAGCTAAGATCTCAAAGAAATGAGCCACCCGGTGCTCCCCCAGCAGATCCGGTTCCAGAAGACGATCCTGATGTGACACTCGGCACAACCCCTCCAAATCCTGACAGAGCAATCGCAACCGAAACAGGGTCTTGGGTAGCCAGCCTAAAAGATCGGGTAGCTGGAGCCAGAAGGAGGGTCGGGGAAATGATGAGTGGTGCGAAGGATGCTGGCGGTGCCATGGTAGATGTAGCCAAAGGGAGGATAGAGGCTGCTAAAGCGTGGGCAGAAAGGAAGGCAGACACACCTTTAGGCAAGGCGGTATTAAAAGCGGCAGAACAAGTAGCTAAAGATATAGCTGAAGGAAAGCGTAGGGGCAAGGGAGGAATGGCTCTTCAGTTTGCTAAATACCTTGGTCTATATGGAGTTTACAAGGCTAAAGAAATTGTGGAAGAAAAGAAATGGGACATAGCGACCGGTGTAGCTACCGGTGCAGCAGTAAGACCTTTATTGCTAATGATTGGAGTGGAGACTTACTTTGCAAGCGCTGGTATCGCCTTCACAACAGGTGCTGTCAGAAAAGGTATATCGGAGCTAGATAATTACGTTAGTCCAGAAGCTGATGGCACGCGTAAGAGTTTGGTCGGAAAAATAAGGGCATTGAACAGCACGCAAAGAAAAGAAATAGCTACGAAAATGTTAATCGCCGGAAGTATATCAGGTGTGTCCAGCTTTGCAGGTGCAGGTCTTATGCATTGGACTGGACTGGATGTAATGATGAAAGATGTAGCTCACTCTGGAATGAATAAAGTTAGTGGTGCGTTTGCAGGTCTTAAGGAAAGTTTACCTCAAGGTACTGGGGGAATTCCTGGTTTGGATAGCGTTGAGGCGAGCAGTGGTTCTCATGTAGGGTCTGTTGACACTAGTGGAGGAGTGATCGGCCCGCCGGTGCCTCCCACTATCGAGACAGGTGGTGTAATAGTTGATAGTCCAGGCTCGTTACCTTCTGTCCCAGGATCTGTTGAAACCCCTGGTGCTGGTGTTCAGAGACCAGGTGTACTACCTCCAGTCTCCGGATCTGTTGATACGAGTGGAGTGGTCGTGGAGCGATCGGGGGTATTACCCGCTCAACAAGTGAGTGTTCCGGAAGCAGTGGCAGCTCAACCAGCTCCGGGTCCATCAGTTGTAGAAGCTATACCTCCCGTTCCAAAACTGGATCCAATTGAGCAGGTTGTAGATAGAATGTCTTCAAGGCCATTACCAAAGGGTTCGACTCCTTGGGCTATTGCAGAGCAATTATTGAAAGAAGCTAATCCAAATGCCGTATACACACCGGCTGATATAATGGCAGTTGATAAAGCATTGGTTTTAGCTCAGGTAGATCCTCTAACGGGGGAACATCGTATAGCAGTTCCCGAATGGGGAATCCAAGGGAAAATACTGCACAGTAAATTGCCAGCAGGAATGAATTTTGAAATAACTGATGAGGTAAAAGCTGTACTAAAACAAGTCTCTAAAAAATAATGGAAGAAGAATTAAAGAAATATCTTGACAGTTTAATAGATGAGTGTTTGATGGCAGTGCCAACCCTAGATAGGAATCAGGTTAGCGACTATTTCAACCAAGTAATTCTCGAGACTTTGGTCTATAGCTTGAGCGATGAGCAGATTAAAGAAATTGAAAATATAGATTTTAATAACCCAGAGGATGTTCAAGAATTGCAACTTTTGGCAGCCTCGATTCCGGGATTTATTTTTATTGTTGAAGATGTTTTGAAGAAAGAAATTGAAGAAATTAAGAGAATAGGTAAGATTCCTGTTGACGAATAATCTAGGGAACTCGCTTCAAAATTATTGAGAGCAGGTGAAAGGAGTGTTGGGGTGGAGTTTGACCATGCCGCCCCAGTCTACCAGGGTGAAGCCAGTTCTTTTTGGGGTTTCAATAATTGGTTCAGTTACTTCCTTCGGTTGATCCAAAGCCTCAAAGAATAAGCTGAACCTGATTGAGGTGTCGGGTTTAGGGGTAACATCTAAGGCTTCAAGGTAATCTCTTTGGGGCTTATCTACTAATCCAACGAAGTAGTATGCTGAGTCAGGTAATTTGTTTAGCCAGTAATTCATGAAATCTGTTTGTTCTTTTTGGTTTAAGCCAAGTTTGGGCAATATTTTATTGAAGAGATTTTCAAGTTCTTCAGGCTTTATAACCCAGCCCTTTTCAGGTTTTTGGATTTCTGAATCGAGAAGTTTGGACTCGTAATAAAGGTAGTTATGGGTTATGGGAGATGAGTTATGGGAAGTGAATAAGGCACCGTTGGGATAGGCATTTATAGTCCAGCCTTTGCCTGGTTGATACGGCGGATCGGTGTGGATTAATTCGCCTTTAGGGAAAACCTGAACGTTTATTAATTGCTTAGTTTGAGGGTAGAGATAGACTGCTGGTTTGCAGTGAACGCCCCAACCATTAACGATTTGAGTTGGGTTGGAGCTAACAGCATTTCCAAAAACAAAATATTTAATCTGAAGCTGATTCTCATCACCGGCTGACTGCTGACCTGGTTCTATTATTTGAGAACCTGTCGCGGCCACACTTCCGGGAGTGATAGCAGTGTCACAGGCTAAGGCTTCGGCTGGAAGATCTGGTCGCTCGGATTCGATGTCTTGGTAGACATCAGCCAGGTAGAATTTTTCGTTACTATCATCGGTTGTGGTGCCCTGAAGTTCGGTATATCCGCCGTCAGCGTTGCGGTGAACCAGGAAAATGAGACCATAATCAATAAAGTACATCAGATTACTTTCCCGGTCACGGGTGCGGCTGTAGACAGCTTCGTCAATGCCGATCTCGCCGGAGATTTGAGGATAAAAGGCGGTGAATTTTGAAGAATCAATACCGCTAATATTTACATCCAAAAATTCAGCTTTACGGAAATGGCAACTTGAGTCATCCCAAACAAATTCGTTTTTCTTGACATCATTAACAGACATCGGGACGTTTCTGCGGATTAAACGGTAAGTTGTTTCCTGACCGATTTGATTTCGGTTACCGCCGCAATGACTTGGTTCAGTAAAAATTTTACCGGCTGATTCATCAATATCGTCGTCACCAACTTTGAGCATGTTGTCGGCAGGGGCCTGGAATGTGGGGGCAGTGGCTTCATCAACTTTTTCGCAATATCCAGAGAAAATAGGGCCAGTATCGACTTGGGATTTAGCGGCGGAGGCAGCTTGTTCTTTGAGAGCCGGGTCTTCCTGTGGGGCGTTAAACAGAAAGAAAGAGAGGACCATTATAAATAAGCCGGCTGAAAGGACAGAATAATTCATTACTTTTACTTTAACGCACTAGTAACGCTCTTGACAATAAAAGTGAATTATGACCAGAATATATTAATGTCTAACAAGTTAATTGCTTCTGCTTCTACCGCGATAACTTACTTATTCGTGACTGCTTCTGTTTATGCTCAAGAAGGAGGTCTTAAGGCTCCAGGTGGTTCAATATCAACGGATATAAAAGTAGAAACAATTCCTCAATATATTGTTAATGCTTTGTTTTTAATTGCAGCATTTTTAGCGGTTGCTTATTTGATGTTTGGAGGAATTAAATGGATTACTTCAAGAGGAGATAAGATGGCAGTTGAGTCAGCTAGAAAACATATTGTGGCAGCAGTTCTGGGGTTAATTATTGTGGCTGGATCGTTCTTTGCTTTGAATGTAGTATTTAGACTGTTGGGTGCTGAGAATCCTTTGGAAGATGGATTTAAACTCCAGACGCTAGATGAAGTTAACCAGGATGTCGGCGGCGAGTAGTTATTCTTTTTAATTCTTTAATCCAAGCCCCTTAACTATTGATAATCATTATGCTAATGTTATTTTATGCCCAAATTTGTGGTTACGAGTTTCGAGTTCACCGTTCAGCGCTCATTTTTTATCGTTATTTTTCTCGCAGCTTTTTTCTCATCATTTGTCACTCCCTCTTATGCTCAAAGTCTGACCCGCGAAGAATGTTTTCAGGATACTATCGCAAAGCTCGGCTGCCTGCCATTTTATCTGGGAAATATTATTAACGGATTATTTGCGCTGTCAGCTGTGGCGGCGATTATTTTAATAATTATTTCTGGTATCAGACTTTTAACTTCAGGTGGTGATGCTACGAGAGTGGCTAAAGCCAGGACTTCTTTATACTATTCAATCATTGGTTTTGTGATTGTGCTTTGTTCATTCTTAATTTTGAGAGTGATTTCGTTTATAACCGGAGCTGAATGTATTAATGCGTTAGGTTTTGACACCTGTAATTAAAATATGGAATGTATAGACGGAGTATTAAAAACTGACTTAGGGAATATATCCTGCAGTCCAACCGGATTTGCGACTAGTTTGTATGGAATAGGGCTTAGTTTTATTGGGGTGGTGGGCTTATTATTTATTGTGTATGGGGGATTTTTAATTCTAACTTCACAGGGGAGTGCTGATCAAATCAGGCGGGGTAAGTCGTACATTACATATTCAATTATTGGAGTAGTGCTGGCGGTTGCCGGATATGCCTTATACCAAATACTGGCAATTGATGTAATTAAGATACCTGGATTTAGCAGATGAAACGTAATAAGCAAATAAACCAATATACAAATAAACCAGTAAACCAATTTAATTTTTGAGTTGGCGACAAGCTGGTTGTTTGATTTCTGCCCATGTTTAAATTTAGAAAACTGCTAACTGCTTTAATACTTTCGGCCATTATATTCAGTAGTGTTCCGGTCGAGGTGTTTGCTCAACTAACCGCGTCAGATTCAGGAAATCCCGCAGCTTCTGGATCGGCGATTCCACAGGATAGGCCGGATTCAATTGCAATTCAAGGAGAAGGAGGGGCTTTAAGCGGAGCATGGCAGCCTGATGCTGAGGTTACTTTTACAGGAAAGCTGGCGGCCAGAAGCGAGGATGTTTTAGATTGGCTTTTAGAGAATTACCAATGGGCAAAGTTCAGTTCTTCAACAACTCCTTTTGATAGTTTATGGGAATTTGTCAGAAACACTGTGTTTGCTATTCTAGGACTATTTATTTTAGCGGGGGCGTTCTTGATGATTATTACCCGAGGTCGGAGTCTGACGGTAAAAAGGCTGATTGTCAGATTTGTGATGGTGTTGATACTGGTAATATTTTCGTTTTCGATTGTTAGAACTGTTTATGCGTTAACTGATATTGTGCAGGGATTCTTTTTAGTCATTCCCCAAGAAGACGGCAGCAGCCGGACTATTTCAACTCAGGACTTGCTGAATGTGGCATTTAGCTACTCGGACTTTGTCGGATACCGGAGAATTGGTCCTAATTTTAATGAATCGGCGATAACTTCGTTATTACTTATTAAATTAACGGCAGCCACTTACTACACGATGTTTATTATCCTGATTATCCGGAAGGTTATTCTTTGGTTCTTTATTTTGGTTTCGCCTATTTTTCCACTACTTTTGTTTTTCAAACCGATCAGAAATACAGCAAAAATCTGGATTGGAGAGTTTTTTAGATGGGTATTGTATGCACCTTTGTTTGCGATCTTTTTAAGAGGACTAGTCGAGATTTGGAAGTTCGGGGTTGGAACTAATAATGCAACTGGTGTGCCGCTGGACTTTAAAACAGATCAAGCCGGAACTTTATCGGCTTTAGGAAAAGTTGATTATCCGACAGCAATTAATATTTTACTTGGAGGTCCTGGGCAATCAGTATTAGGTAATAATAATGTTAATTTCAGAGATACGTTTGTGCTTTATTTGGTAGCGCTTCTAATGTTGTGGATGGTGATTATTTTGCCATGGATTTTACTTCGAATATTCCTTGATTACTTTAACGGAGCGGCGACAGGAGATGGGGCTCTGATGAAATTCCTAGCCAGAAACGGACTTCCACCACCTTCCCGATATAGACCACCAGCATTGTATCCGGCAGGCACTCCAACACCACCTCAAACACCTCCACCGGGGACAACAGGAATGGCGAAAAGTATTCCTTTAACTAAATTCAAACATACTCCAGTTGCGGAAATGCAGGAGTCGATAATGCAGGAATCGGTTCGGGCTCAGCAGGCAATTGCATCTTCATCCGGAATAAGCGGCAGCATTGGTAATCTAAATACGAATGTAGCCAATATCCAAACAGGACAGTTATATGCCTCTAATTTGTTAAATCTATCTGATGCTCAATCATCACAGATTGTTCAGGCATTAGGGCAGGCCGGTTTATCAATTCCAACTATGCAGGATATTGCCAAGTATGAGGCAGCATCAATGCAGAAATCCGGAAGTTCGCATGAAGAATTTGCCCGAATATCGGAGGCTTTAGCCCGGGTGGGAGGAACTTCGAGCTTAACTTCCCCAGCAGAAAAGGTCAAATTCTCAGCGATTAAAGAAAGGTTAATTACAGAATCTAAAAAAGGTAATGCGGTGGCAAAATCAGTAGTAGATGCAGCGAATCCAGTAGTGACGGGATCGTCACTGCCAGAAAGTAATCAGGTTCAGCAGGTTAATTTGGAAGATTATGAAGAAGTAAAGCAGACATGGCAGGATAATTATAGAAAGTTGGAACCGCCAGCTGGGCCATCCGGACAACCTCAACAGCGTTCGGAATGGCTGAAAGCCGAGATTAAGCAGATTCCTACTGTTATAGACTTGTTGTTGTCAGGAGATCCAAAGAGAATTGAGGAAGGTAAGCGAATGGTGTCGAAGATTTTGCCTTTCCTGCTTTTAGGTGGATTCTCCAATACAGAAATAGTTTCGTATTTGAAGGCCAAGCTGGAAGCTGCAAAAACGGTTTTGAGGGAAGTTCTTCAAGTTGAGCAGAAAGAATCAGAAGCAGATACGAAAGTTGAAGTAGATAGAACTCGACATGCTGAAAAAACAATGACTGCTCAGGCTGAGATTCCAGTTGAGGAGTCAAAGGCTGTGAATCCTGAGCCGGAAATGCCTATTGAGATACCAGCTGCATTTGGTGAGAAAAAAGAGCCCAATCAGTCTGAGTAGATGGTAAAATATCGGATGAGGGTATAGGGTAGAGTGTTCAGGTGTAGCTGAAACTTCAAAAGTTTATGAAAAGATTTTCCACCTTATTTTTAGTAGCAATATTATTTTTTGCTGTTTTGCTATACGCTGTACCATATACGCTGTACCCACTTCATGCTGATGAGATCGAGCAACTTCAAAAAGAAATTAATAAGTTGAACGAAGCAAGACAGTTATCGGTGAGTGCGACAAAACCACTTGAAGGTCAATTAGGTAATTTAAAAGCTCAGTTGGTGCAGATCCAGAATAATATTGTCTCTCTTTCTCAGAAAATTATTAAAAAGGAAGACGATCTTAATGCCCGGACCCGAAAAATTGCTGAGCAGCAGGCTCTTTTGGAGGCGAGAGTGAGAGGTTATTATATCCGGTCATTCTTAAATTCACCTTTGGCAGTAATTTTTTCAAATGATAGTGCAGGAGGAATCTTAAGAGAATTATCGTACAGAGCGGCGACAACCAGAGAGGATCAGAAAATAATTACCTCCATAACGGGGGAGATAACTGATTTATTAACTCAGAAAGAAAAATTGGAGAAGGATAAAAAGTCTTTGGCGATTTTGCAGGTTGATGTTGATAAGAATGCTGATTTTTTAGGTGGAGAGATTCAGAAAGCCCGGGATTTTCAGGATGATTTGAATAAAAAGATTGCAGAACTGAATGCGAAACAGCAGGCAATATTGGCTGCAAAATCAGGAAATTTTGTGACATCGGTGGGAGATGTGCATTTGGCTGATGATGCGAATTCCCGACCGACATTTGATCCTGGATTCAGACCAGCGTTTGCGGCTTTTTCGTTTGGAGCTTATACACATAGAAATGGAATGAGTCAGTACGGAGCAAAGGGAAGAGCTGATGCAGGACAGAGTGCGGAAGATATTTTGAAAGCATATTATCCGCAATCCAATTTAAATAAAAGTTATGCGGTTCCGGCAACTATCAATGTTGAAGGATTTGGGTCACGCAATTTCGAAGACGAATATATGAAGCGAATCTATGAGATGCCTAATTCTTTCCCTAAAGAAGCTCTAAAAGCTCAAGCGGTGGCTGCCAGAACATACGCAATCCGCCGGGGCGGATCGATTTGTGCCACAGAGTCATGTCAGGTATATANNGGAAATAATTCAGGTTGGGATACAAAATGCGGGTCAAGGAATTGCTGGACTCCTGAAGCTTGGGAAAAAATTGCAGGGTCACCTTGGTTTTATAAAGGCTGGTATAAAGATAGAAGCGGGGCAACTTGCGGTAAATCGCATCCTTGGTTAAATGAGGAGCAAATGTCAGATATTTTGAATGCGTATATTGTTTATAAAGCGAATGACCAAACAGACAGGATTTCGCCAGTTGATACTTCATGCTGGCCTGGTAATCCATTTTCTTATTCAGAGATGAGGGATAAGGCTAATAATCATGGTGGAGCGGTGACTTCCGTAGGATCGGTAACGGTAGTTTATAGTGATGGAGGAGCAACAGCGACGGTATCTTTCTCTACAAATAAAGGAACGGTATCGGTTTCGGGCAATGATTTTAAAACTTTGTTTAATTTGAGAGCACCTGGGTATGTGTCTATTAAATCACCCTTATATAATATTGAGACTAAATAGTCAGCAGTTTTCTGTTTTCAGAATGAAGTGTGATATTATGCTTGGAGGATGAGATTCAGCTTTTTCCCCGCTTTATTCCAAAACCCCGGTAAGATTAAATTTGATAAGCAAGAGGATAATGAAGTAATTGAGTTGTTTCTAAGACAACACGCTTTTGTTAATATTTTTTGGGTCAGCACAACAATAGTTTTGCTTATTTTCCCGGCCATATTTTTACAGCTTGATGCATTCTTGGGATTTAATTACGCAGTCCAAATTCCTTTGAACTTACTGATTGGAGGTTTGATTATCTATTATCTTCTAGTGATGGCTTATGCTTTTGAACAATTTTTAAGCTGGTATTTTAATGTCTATATTGTGACTAATATGCATATTGTGGATGTTAATTTTTATTCACTCTTGTCTAAGGAGGTAGTTGAGATTTCTCTTAATGATATTGAACTTATTTCTCATAATGTTGACGGGGTCTTAGGGTCGCTATTCCACTTTGGTAATGTTCATATTGAGACTGCTGCAGAACAGAAGCGGATTTTATTTGAGAAAGTGCCGCGACCTGACGTTGTGACAGATAAAGTTCAGGATTTGCAAAGGGCCAGAAAAGCGATGGGAGGGGATCACCACTAATGGAAGCTTTACCAATCGAATCAATTGCGCCAATTGTGTCTGCTGCGCCAATTGGAATGGTTTTTGTAAATATTATCTCGGGGGCTTTTTAGATTGGTTTTTTGATTTTTGGGATAATTTACTTTATATTCACACTGATTGTTTTAAGACAGGTTAATTTAATGACAGATACGATTAAGACAGAGAGTGGGGGGATTCTTAAAGCAATTGCGATTTTGTATGCTGGCCTCGCTCTCGGAGTGATCGTTTTGTTTATCGGACTTTTTTAATTTAAATGTTGAAGTTTGCTAAGTTTATTGGCGCAAACACCGACTTTTCTACTGCCCAGGCCTATCTCTTTCCGCGAGTCTTTCCTGAAGACTTTGCAGAACCGGTGTTTGGTCTGGTCATAAGCGCAGAAGGTGAAGATGTGTTTATTTATGTCCGCCAAAGAATTTTGAATTTGGAGGATCAGTTTAGTGCGCCGTTTGAGAGAGTGACTGAGAAACTTCATTCATTGGCTGAAACAATAAAATCAGAATTCTCAAAGGTAGAAAATTTAACATTTAGTTTATTTTGTGCGAAAGAAAATGTGTTTTATGTTCTCCAATCAGGGCGAAATATTGTCGAGATTTTGAGAGATGGTAGGTTGTCACCGGTAGTTGAGGGAGATAATTTTCAGGAAAAAGTGGTATCCGGATTTTTGCAGCCAGGGGATAAAGTAATTGTGTTATCGGCAAAACCTATTTCAGAAACGAATCAGGTCAATTGGGACAGACAAGTAATTGAACAGGCTGCCAATCTAGAACTAGAGAATGTTGATGATTCGGAAATGATTTTTATTTCAGATGAATTAAAAAGTGAGAACCAGGAAGAGTTGGCAGGAGTTAAGAATATTGTGCCGGTGGCGTTTATTATGACTCAGAACTTTGTACCTAGGAAGATCAATCAAGAGAAAGAATCTTCATTTGTGTTTCCAAGGCCAGAGATGAAAATTAAATTTAGAATGCCTAGTTTTAATTTATGGATATTTTTGCATAAGAATATCCGGCGATTGCTGGGATTTTTGAGAAGAATAAATAGAAAATTACTTTTAGGGATAGTAATTGTATTCTTAGTTTTGGTACTCGCAGGAGGAGGATATCTGTTTATGGAGGGGCGAAGTTCACAAACAAATAAAAGATTTGATAACCTAGTAACTTCGGTTGAGACTAGTTTGAATGAAGCAACAGCACTCCGTGATAGTGATAGCAAAATGGCCGGAGAAAAGATAAATCAAGCTAAATCGAGACTAGCTGAGGCAGAAGGATTAGATCGCGAGAATTCCAGAATTGCAGACCTGAAAAGGAGGATAGAGGAAAAAGAAGCGGAGGTTTTAAGAATATATAAAAATTTTAATTTGGAACTTTTTATTAGCCTTGATCTGATAAAACAAACATATAAAACAGATAAAATGTCTTTTTCTGTCGGTAAGATTTTGCTATTAGATACGACTGAGAAGTCGTTAGTCTCAATCGATACCGAGCTTAAAACACCGAGTATTTTGGCAGGAGCGCAGCAGTTTGGGAATGGGCAGATAGCATCTTTGAATGGGTCGCATGCTTTTGTTTATGCGCCGGATAAAGGGATTACGCATATTGATATAGATACCAGAAAAGCTTCGAGCGTGACGGCTGGAGATCCGGAATGGGGGGAGATTAAAGATATTTTTGCATTTTCAAGTAATATTTATGCTCTTGATTCCGGGAAGAATCAAATCTGGAAATATGCCCCGACTGAAAGCGGATATTCGGGTAAGATCGAATACTTAAGATCAGAAGCTAATCTTGGACTGGCGAAAAGATTGGTGATAGATTTTTCAGTTTGGGTGTTAACTGGTCAGCCGGATATTTTAAAGTTTACCGCAGGTAACAGTGATTTTTTTGCATTAGGCGGATTGAATGAGCCGTTAACTCAAATTGATGATATTTTTGTGCCAGAGGAGCTGGATTCAGTTTTTATACTTGATAAATTTAGCGGCAGAATTTTAGTAACTAAAAAGAATGGAGAGTATTTGGCGCAGTATATTAATCCAGAATTTTCAAAAGCTGATGACTTTTTTGTGGATGAGGAGAAGAAGAGAATCTATCTTCTAATAGAGAATAAAATCTATACAACTCCTTTAAGGTGAGATTGGTTAGGAGTAATTTCTAATTAACCTAATTAACCTAATTTCTAAGAAATGACTCAATACTCAAAAGTCCCAATATTAGGATTTGGGTATTGTTTAGGTAATTAGGTTAATTAGAGCACTTAGAAATTTTGTTAGGTATAATACTCGTATGAAGCTATTTAACAAGAAGGCGAGGTTTAATTATGAGATTATTGATTCCTTTGAAACAGGGATAGTTTTACATGGTCAAGAAGTTAAATCGTTGAGATTAGGAAGAGGAGATTTATCGGATTCGTTTGCCAGAGTGCAAAATGGAGAGGTTTTTTTGAAAAATGCATTCATTCCGCCTTATCAAAATGCAGCGATTAAAGATTATGATCCTAAGAGAGAAAGAAAACTATTATTGCATCGGAATCAGATTAGAGCTTTAGTCGGGAGTACGAATCATTTAATTCCGCTCTCGATTTATGAGAAGAATAATATGTTTAAAGTGGAGCTGGGGGTTGGAACTTCGAAGAAGCAGTTTGATAAACGGCGAGTAATTAAGGAGAAGGATCAATTGAGGCAAATAGAACAGGATCTTAGGGGGGTAAAAGGAAACGATTTAAGAAGAGAATAAATTACGCTTGTGTGATGCCCTCGCCGTTTGCGAATACTGCGCTTATTCTTTAAGAGATTAGCGGTAAGGAGGTATGGCCAGATATTGCGCGATTGTATAGAATCCGGCTTTTGGATCTCTGGTTCTGCGAGGTTTTTCCAGAGGAACAGTGCTGGCACCTATTCTAGCGAGTTCGGCAGCCTTGTCTCTGAGTGAGCCAGCTACTATAAAGGCACCTGGGTCAGAGTGGTATTTTTGCCACTCCTTTGCAGAAGATAGAACATCCTGGGTGAGATCACTGGCTTTTTTAAGTTTTGTTTCCAAATCAGGATATTGTGGTCTGCTGTTTCCGAATTCACCTCCAAAACGATTCATGCAGATAATTTAGCATAATGCAATAATTAGTCAAGTGAAAATTGAGTTTAGCTTCAAAATGTGTTAATATACATGTCTCTGGGGACGTATTGATTCGACGGAGTAGCACTTTGAAAACTGCAAGCCGCTAAGGAAACATTAAGCGTAATATACTGTTTCAAACACAGACGACAATAAACTTGTCCGTCAGGCGAGAGAAGCTGGCCAGCTTGCTGGTTCACAGTTTATGCAAGGTGTAAATAGCCTTGCGTCTCAGCTCTTAAATCCGCAAGGATTACGAGTAGCTGTAGCTTAAGCTTTGCTTCATGATCTCTTCTTCCTGGTGGGAGCTTGAAGTAATACACAGCTAGGATGCAAAACTTAAGGTGTTGGTTGATCCTTAAAGTTTTAAAGATAACTCAATCAGATAAAAGAATTCCTGCCGGTTTGGTTACAAACTTTTATCTAATTATAAAATCGGACAAGCTTGTAGACGTTTTTAGAAACACTATTTCAGACCCGAGATCAAATCTCGGCGTCTCCACCAAAAAAATCCCAGCAGTAAAGCTGGGATTTTTGTTATTGGTTAGTTAGTTCATAGAAAAATAAAAAGTTCTGTTATACGATGAACTATGAACACTTAACCATGAATCTTCTTGATTTACTCTTTCCTAAGACTTGTGTGGGGTGCGGGAAGTATGGAGGGTATTTTTGTTCAAATTGCGTGAGGGATATTAAGCAGACTGAACTTGTTTGACCGTTTTGCGAGAGACAGAGTTTAGGCGGAGTGATACATGCAGTTTGTAAACGTAAATACGGGCTGGATGGGCTATGGAGTTTAGGGGTTTATGAGGGGCATTTGAGAAAAGCGATTCAAAAATTAAAGTATAAGTGGGTAAGTGAAATTGCTAAAGAATTAGTTGATGTGATAGTTGAGTATTGGGCAAAAAATTCACCGCTGCTTTTAGATAAAATTAAAAAGGATCAAGGGCAATCATGGATTGTGACTGCAGTGCCGCTTCATTCTAAACGGCAAAACTGGAGGGGATTTAACCAATCAGAGCTTTTGGGGAAGATATTTGCTTTGAAACTAGGACTTAAATACGAATCGACCCTTAAAAGGATTAGGAATACTACGCCGCAGATGAAGTTGGAAGCTCAGGCGCGAAGAATGAATATTAAAAATGCTTTTGAGGCAGCTGCTGGTCTTCAATTATCCGGTGTAAAGATTCTTTTAATTGATGATGTTTGGACAACCGGTTCGACTTTGAAAGAGTGTTGTTATGTTTTAAAACGAAATGGAGTGAAGAATGTTTGGGCGTTAACTATTGCTAGATAAGTTCATAGTTTTAATATTAATTTTAGATATAGATAAATTGCCCCCAGGATTAATAATAAAATAACAGTATATATTAATAACCCTATGGTAAAGGAATTTGTGATTAGGGTAACTTTATTGTAATAGGCATAGCCTAAACCCAGATCAGTAATTGTGGTCAAATTTTTATTGTAGCTCAATAACTTATTTCTGATGCGTATAACATCTTCCTGTTTTAACCCTGGAATCGTTACTATATTTCCTCGGATACCTGGAAAACCTACTCCATATACTACCGGCATGCCGAGAATTCTATCTGGAGGCAGATCAATTTTTAGTAACAGATTTCCTGACCCAATAAGCTTATCAACAATATCCTGATTTGTGTATATCTGAACTATGTTTGCATAAGAAATTAATGATTGTTTTCCCAGTTGAGTGACATACAAACCCTCAGGTCTAAAACTAATAGAAAATTTAGCCCGAATAAGCACAAATACAAGAAAAAGAACTGTCCAAATAACCAAAGGCTCTATTGCTCCGGTAAATCCGGAAGCGTTTTTTATTAAAGCTATAAAAAAGAGGAGGAGAGCCAGCAGGAGGAAAATCCCAAATTTAAGCAACCACCTTAATCTTATCGGTTGCTCTGCAGTTCCCATTAAATTATCTTAGCATAGGATATTGTAAGACGTAGGTTTAATTACTGATGAGCAACTAATTATTTCCAGTCAATTGGTTCAAGATTGCGTGCCTTTAAATATTCATTAGCTTTGCTGAAATGATGGTTATTGAAAAACATAGATGCTGAGTAGGGAGAAGGGTGGGCAGAGGCGAGAACCAGATTGTTATTTCTATCAATTATTTCGCCTTTGACTTGGGCATATTTTCCCCATAATAAATAAACTATATTTTGGCGTTTATCGTTAAGTGCTTTGATGGCTGCAGTTGTAAAAGTCTCCCAGCCTTTATCTTTATGAGAAGCTGGGCTAGCTGCTGCAACTGTCAGGACGCTATTTAGCATCAGAACACCCTGATTGGCCCAGCGGGTTAAATCGCCTGAGGGTATCGGGTCAATTTTGAGGTCGTTTTTTATTTCTTTGAAGATATTTTGGAGGGAAGGAGGTAGGTTTACGCCGTTGTTAACTGCGAAAGAAAGACCGTTGGCCTGATTGGGGCCGTGGTAGGGATCTTGGCCAATGATGACAACTTTAACTTTATTAAAAGGGACTAGATCGAAGGCGCGAAATATATTTGGGGCAGGGGGATAGATTTTGGTTTTTTGGTATTGGTCACGGACAAAGCTGGTTAATTCTTGCCAATAGGGTTTTTGGAATTCTTCTTTTAAGGCTTCTTTCCAACTAGATTCTAGTTTTACGTCTTTCATTTTGGCGGAGGGTGTGGGATTCGAACCCACGGGCGACTTACATCGCCACGATTTAGCAAACCGTTCCTTTAACCACTCAGGCAACCCTCCAAGCTCGGTAATTGTAACAAAACAATAGTTGTTATTCTAGCTAACCTCACGCATAATTGTAGCAGAGTGGTTTAGTTTCGATGTCAAAAGGTGTCTGTGAGTACTGTAAAAAAGATTTTAGGAAACGCGAACAAAAGCGCAGATTTTGTTCTTTGAGTTGCTCAAGCCGGTTCAATAAGAATGGGGTGAAGTTGATTACTCTTCCTGCGCATGATTCAGATCTGGCAGAGCTGATTGGGATCTGTTTAGGAGACGGGTGTGCATGGGGGTATCAGACTTGCATTACTCTGGGGACTGTAAATGATAAAACATATATTCCTTATGTTGTTGATTTGATCAGGAAAATATTTCCGGAGGTCTCTATCTCACTGGTTAATAGGAAAAATGAGAAAGCGCTTGATATAAGAATAAATTCAAAAATAGCTACGGATTTTATGAAAAGTATGGGAATTGTCTCTCGTAATAAGCAGGTTCCTGCGTGGATTTATAAAGATCCAGATTGTGTTAAGGCCTGCTTAAGAGGGTTAATTGATACTGACGGAACTTTCATTATTCATAAATATTCTGTTAAGGGGAGGCTCTATCAGTATTTAAAAATATCTTTTACCAACAAATCAGAGAACTTACTTAATTTTCTGGATCAAGGATTAAGAAGTATGGGAATAAAAAGCTATAGAACTTACAAATATCAGGTTTGGATTCACAATAGGGAAGATGTGGAAAAGTATCTAGCTGTTATTGGTACAGGAAATATAAAAGAGAATATTATTAAATTTCAAAAATCAAAACCTGCTTTACAGTCATCTGCATAAAGATTAAACTTAAGGGTGCCCTTGTCAGAAAGGATCCGGTGGATCGTTTCTGACAGCGATCTCGCGACTCAGATCGTAATTAATTGAAGTCGCTTAGATATATGCCCAAGTATCATAAAAAAGATCTTCTCTCTTCACCTTTGGATAGACCTGAATTGATGTCCGGGCACCCTCAGGAAATGTATGAGCACGAACCGTATAACGAATATTATGATCCTGTTAGAACTTTAGTTTCATGGAAAGCTCCTTCACGGCCCTACAGAAAGAAAGAACGCTCCTATTACACGACTGTGGCGCTGTTGATAATTTTAGTATCGCTGATTGCTTTTTTCTGGGGAGAAAGATTATTAATTGGGGCGCTTCTGGCTTTAGGGTTTTTGGTTTATGTTTTAAACTTTACACCGCCGACTGATATTGAATATAAAATATCAACTCAGGGGATTACGGTTGGGGATCATTTTTATCATTGGGAGGAACTGGATTCATTTTGGTTTTCCAAAAAGGAAGGTCAGAATATACTAAATGTTTTAACCAAGTTTAGATTTCCAGGACTTTTGATGCTGGTGATGGGGGATGCACATCAGGATGAACTTCAAAGAGTAACCGCCAGGTTTTTGCCTTTTCATGAGATTGCGCCTAAATCGACCTTAGAAAAATGGAGTGAATCTCTGCAAAAGAATTTTCCGCTCGAGACTCCTCATAAATAGAAATTTTCTGCAGTGCGGTGGGGGTGGGATTTGAACCCACGATACCTTGCGGTATACAAGTTTTCGAAACATGCGCACTAGGCCACTATGCGACCCCACCTCGTCGGAGTTCATTTCATGTCTCCGTCAATCACTAAAGTGAACGATTGCGACCTTGCATTTACTCCTGTCAGATTTGCTTTGCAAATCTGGAAAGAGAGTATTAGTGCGCCTTCGGCGGGACTCGAACCCACAACCTCCACGTCCGCAACGTGGTGCACTATCCATTGTGCTACGAAGGCAAAAAATCTAAGAGTATGCGTATTGTACTAAAAATTGGTAGAATTGCACAAAAGATGAAAAGAGAATATTCAGCTGGAGGAATAGTCCTTCGACAAACTCAGGATAAATTATCCTGGGAGGTTTTGATGATAAGAAATGCTGCTCTGAAAGACCCATCAAAAGCGTATTGGGGGTTTCCTAAAGGACATGTTGAAACTGGGGAGCGGAACGAAGAGGCCGCGTTAAGAGAGGTGAGGGAAGAGACTAATATTGAAGTAGAGATTGTAAAAAAACTAGGCGATTCGCAGTATGTATTTTCAAGGAGTGGCGAGAAGATATTAAAGCAGGTGGTTTATTACTTACTCAAATATAAGTGGGGTGCAATTCAACCTCAAGATGAAGAAGTTTTAGAAGTGAAATGGTTTGATCCTAAAGAGGCTTTAACACTTTTAACTTTTAAGAAAGATAGGGACTTTTTAGAGAAAGCGTTAAAAATTAAGCTAAGTTAAATTGTTAATTGTTTGGTAGAGAGTTTAACGGTTTGGCCATTTATAATGAATAAATATGTTTCCCGAGGCGGATTAAAATTAGAACATGCAATTGAGTCTTTTAGAATTAAGGCAGAAGATTTAGTGGTGCTTGATGTGGGGTCATCAACTGGGGGGTTTGTTGATTGTTTACTCCAGAATGGGGCTTCTAAAGTTTATGCGCTTGATACAGCTTATGGAGAATTAGCATGGAAGTTAAGGAATGATCCAAGAGTTGTGGTGATGGAGCGGACGAATATACTGCATTTGGAAGAATTGCCAGAGCAGGTTGATTTAATAACAATTGATGCGGGATGGACGAAATTAGGGCTGGTGTTAAAAGTAGTTAAAAAGTTTCTAAAAGAGGAGGGGCGAATAATAGCACTACTTAAGCCGCATTACGAAGCTGAGAAACAGGACTTAGTTAAAGGGGTCTTAAAAATGGAGAAGCTGGAGGAAGTTAAAGAATTAGTTAAGAAAAAGGTTGAAGAGTTAGGGTTTGAGGTTCTAGAAGAGAGTGAGTCGCCTATTTTGGGGGGAGCGGGTAATGTTGAATACCTGCTTTTACTAAAAATAAGCTTTGTTGGTTAATCTTCTCGCTCGAACTACATTTTATTGAAGCGAGTCCGATTGCTTAAGATAATCAATTAATCCCTGTTTTACTCCTTCAAAAGCAATTTTTTCAAAAGGATTCTCCTTTTTGTTGAAGAAAAGTACCTCTTCGACATCGTCTGCAGGCTGGATTTTTGTTTCGTCAGTTAATTTAGCGGTTAGGATGAATCCTAATGTTTTAATATTCACTGCCTGATATAAATATTCATCTGAGTAAGAACTAAAATATTTTACGTCAGTTATATCGACTCCGAGTTCTTCTTTGGCTTCTCTGACGGCTGATTCTTCAAGAGATTCATCAGGCTCCACGAAGCCTCCGGCTATATCCAAAAAACCTTTTTTAGGCTCAAGAGCGCGTTTTACCAGCATAATTTCACCTTTGGAGTTTTCAATTATTAAACCGCTAGTTGGAGCAGGGTTAAGATAATAATTGTAGGTACAGTTTTTACAAACAAGTAAGTTAGGAAGTTTTCTTTCTGTATCACTGCCGCATTTGGGACAAAATTGGTATTCCACTGAAAGTAGTATATATTTTTCTAAACGATTTGCAATCAACTGAAAAACATCCTATAATATATAAATTATGCCTAGAAGACTAGAAATGACTGAAGAGGGGGCTAGAGTGATTCTGGAACAAATCCAGGCTTTCGACCACAGAAAGATTGCTCGAGCGGAGGATTTAGAGAGTGCATTGCCTCATGGTTTAGAGAGGACTAGGGCGGCGTTTGTAGTTTTAGCTTGGAAAATAAGAGATGAGGCTCCTGAAGAAGGAAGAGTTGAAGGTGCGGATTATGTAAGAAAATTTACAAAGCCAGGTATTGCTTATTTGTCTTATCCGCCTACACAGAGACGCTGGAAAAAAGATCCGATGCTAAATGCAATTGGTTTTGGGTGGGAGTTAGAAGGGGTAAGGAAATTGGGTGTACANNGCAGGGGGTGAGCCTTCATACTATGATTCAGCTGATGGCCGGTCTTTCTGGAGTAGGGATGGGATTTCAAGTGGCATAGAATATATACAGAAATATTGGCTAGGCGCTAGGCTGACAGCAGGAAACATACTTATCTGGAATGAGCCAAGTAGGGTTATTTTTCCAGAAGATCTAAAACCTCCTCAGCTAGGAAGTCCGTCGACTAGAGTTTTGCTTTCAGGGAAATAAAATATATTTAAATTGGGCGGAGCACCTAGGTCTGGAACCCAACTGTCCTTATAACACTGTCTCGTTTCAGAAGGTAACTCCAGGCTAATTGTATCAAAAATGAGACAAATGGGACACCCTAAAAAAGGAGTGTCTCATGGAATGCGTGTGATTTGACACACTCACACACTTCTGATAGAATATGCTTCATGAGTTCAAATAAAATCACTGTAACTACTACCGACCGTGAGGATGGATACCGCATATTCCACCTCTCTGTATCTGACGACAGCAAACAAGAAGAATACCAGATTTACGTCTTCGATAAAGACCTTCCCCTTAAAGGAGATGACCTAACCAAAGAAAAACTTGACGAATTTGCCGCTAAACAAATGGAAGGCTGGTTGAGCGATTCGGATGGCAAATTACCAAAGGATAGTTATCGTGTACTCGTAAATGGTGGAAAAATAACTACAAACGATATTGATAGCTTTCTGTCAGTCCAGAAGAAAACCTCTGACCTGATCAGGACAAATGTGACCATATCTGCTCCTCTCTTCGAGTGGGCGAAGTCCAAAGCACAAAGGGAGGGAACAAGTTTTAGCGACCTAGTTTCCCGTGGTCTTTTAACCTTAAAGGACTCCGATAAAGAAATCGATGCTTGGTTTAAAGAACAAGGAACATACTTCAGGAAAAAGCTCGGAGACTTTGGCTCTCTCGAGGTTTTTCACTATCTCCCGAATAGTTACGCAGAATTTAACACAGATACTTTAAGAGATGCACTACAACAGGCAGAAGTCAGACGAACAGGATGGCCAATTGGTGCATATCTAACTGGTGGCGACGAACGGCCACACCCTCAACAAGATGGGGTCAAGGCTGAATATTCTCCTTCAGACCATCTTTTACTGGATTATTGGTATGCAAAAAACAAAGGTGAGTTCTATTTTTCACGAAATCTCGAATCCGACAGCGGTAATGGTGAGGCAAAACCAAAAACTTGTCTGTATTTTGATACTTTAATTTGGCGTGTAGCAGAGTCTCTAGAGCATAGTCTTGCCTATTATCAATTACTTAACATTAACGAGCGTGAGCGAGTCAAAGTTAAAATTTCACTTTATGGCCTGACTGGTAGATCTCTGAGCGCATGGAATCCAATGCGTGCTTTTTCGCTTCGTCACTATACCAGTGGTTCAGACAAGTCTTCTTGGGAGATAGAGACCAGCTTGCATGACCTGAAAGATAATTTGGATGAAGTCATTTACGAAGCGACCAAAAAATTGCTCGTCATGTTTGACTTTTTCGTCCCCAATAAAGAAGTTGTGCTCGATGTCCTGAACAGGGAGTACAGAAAATCCAGCATGTAATATGAGTACCAAACCGTTAATACAAGTCGATGTACAAAATAAACGCTCCTTAAGTAAACTGGGAACGGTAACTGTGTTTTTAACCGATGAAATTAAGACTCAACTTGAGGGAGAAAAAACAAAAAGTGGTGACAATTTATTCATCCTCTTTGGAAGAGGTATGGCGTTGCGTGGGTTTAAACATTTGGTCGAAAAAATACGAGAAAAAGAGCCACACAAGAAGATTGTATTCACTCACGAGCAAACAGCAGTCACGTCGGATGAAATCAGAATTAGCTACGACGGATACAAGAAGTCTGCGAGTGATAAATTCTTTACATTTTATAGAGAAACAGGATTAGATGCTGCCGCCTACTACCTCAATACGTGTTTTCCAGAAAAATTTGAATACGACAAAGCGAGAGTTACTGAGAGAGATTTAAAGCACATTGATAAAAATTTCTCAAAAATACTGGAGACTGTTCCTAAAAAACGAAAGAATCAAAAGGCGCTTATAGACCAGACCTCAAAAGTTATTGACGATTTAACCCAGAAAAAGAGTTTTCTAAAGCAGGAAGTAGAAGACCTTGAAAAAATTAGAGATAAATCCAATATATTTTTCTTCCAAAGCAAATTAGATGAACTAAAACAGCGGTTCACAAAAAAGTACCATGAAACTAGAGGGAAAAACTCGTGGCAAAATTGGATTTATACAAATAACTGGCTTTTTGGAATTAATTATCAGCAACCGATAGAGAAACAAAAAATCAATATTTCTGGCAGTATGCCAGATTACTCTTTTCCCACAATGGACGGATTCCTTGACATACTCGAGATTAAATTACCTACGATGGAAGTGATTACATCCGACCCATCTCATGTTGGCTCACATACTTGGTCGAGCGATACGAACAAAGCGATCGGTCAGGTGGTCACTTACCTGAGCGATATTGAGCTGTACCAGCTCCACCTAAAGGAAGAAATAAAGCGAGTGTATGGGCTAGATTTGTATTTAATTAAGCCTAGAGCCGTGATTTTGATTGGGAGTAAAGACGGTTGGACGAGCGAACAGCACAAAGCTTTGCGTAAGTTAAACTACTCACTGCACGGAATAGAGGTTTTGACGTATACGGATCTGCAAAAAAGAGGCGAAGCCATTATCGAGAACTACTCAAAAAAATATAATTGATGTTGTAGTGCTAAAATCTTCCCTATTTGTTCTTTGTATCGAAACTTCTAAAGATATAGCCGAGTATCTTCCGCTGTATTAGCTATAATAGGGGCATTATTATGAATAAAGCATATTTTGACAAACGTCGTGAAAGGATTAGACAAAAGCTAAATATTCTCTATGCCCGTCCTGACTTCCAATTAGATGTTACTGAATTTCGGAAGAGATGGAATATTCCTGAAGATGGAATAAAAACTGAAGAAGACAATCAGTCTTGGAGAGACTGGCTTGAAGACGAAACAAATAAATATATCGAGCAACATCGACAGGAACACCGTAAACAAATGCAGGATTTGCTAGAACAAAGCAGGCATACTGAACGAGACGACCTTCATAAAGCTTTTAACTCAAGAGTTCCCCGAAATGCTTTTCGCCTGGAAATCCTACGATTTCTCAAAAAATACAAAATTCCTTTTCAATGGCAAGAGATAACCCGTCGATATTTACTCTTCAACAAAAAGAATGATGATGAACGAATGCCAATCAATAGCGTAACACTGCAAGAAAATTGGGATTTTGATATAAATGGTTGGCAATTAACCCTTATATTGAGTGCCGATACGACGCTTGACGATGTAAAAGCTATCTGGCCGTTAGTTAAAGCAGAACAGTCGAAGCTGTACGACCATGAAAGTAAAAAGTTTCAACCGATCCCCAATCTTAAAATTGATGAACGTGCCTACGAATTAAAACAACAAAAGATGACTAATAGTAGTATTGCTGATGAAATAAATAAAGAATTTTCTCACCTCTCGTATACATACAAAGACGTGTCTGACTCACTTCGTAGGCACAAAAAGCGTCTCGGCATCCTTTAAGCTTGAACGCTACGGTTTCGCCGTAGTCCTCCATTTTGTACTCTTCCTTTGTAGGAGTACAAATATGACCAAACCAACTCAAGAAATCAAAGTCCAGTATGTTGATGCGAACCAACTTAAACCAGCGACGTACAATCCCCGCAAGTGGGACGAGTCTGCTGACAAACAACTTACCGAAAGTATAAAACGCTTTGGGATGGTTGACCCTATCATCGTTAACGGAGCAGAAAATCGGTTGAACATTGTCATTGGTGGTCATTTTCGTCTGAAAGTTGCAAAACAATTGGGCATTACCACTGTTCCCGTGGTCTATATTTCTATCCCCAATGCTGAAAAAGAGAAAGAATTAAATCTTCGGCTTAATCGTAACACGGGCGAGTGGGATATGGAGCTACTCAAATCTTTTGATATGGGAATGCTTCTGGATGTGGGTTTTGATGATAGTGATTTGTCCCATATTTGGGACGAAAACTTAGGTGTTGAGGACGATGAGTTTGATGTTAAAAAAGCACTCGAGGAAATAAAAACTCCCCAAACTAAACTGGGAGATTTAGTAAAGTTAGGAAATGGTTTCCTATTGTGTGGTGATGCAACCAAACCCGAAGAAGTACAGCGATTAGTAAAAGATGTAAAAATACACACACTTTGCTTTGACCCACCCTACAACATTTCTCTCGACTACAACAAAGGTATTGGCACCAATGGAAAGTATGGTGGGCTTAAAACTAAAGACGATAAGTCAGATTCTGATTATCGACAGTTTTTACTTCAAGCATTGAAAAATGGACTAGAGGTAACACAAGAATCCTGCCATGTATTTTGTTGGTGTGATGAAACATATATTGGGTTAGTTCAAGGAATCTATCAGGAGCTGGGTATTGAAAATAAGCGTGTCTGTTTGTGGGTAAAAAACAATCAAAACGTCACGCCACAAATTGCCTTCAATAAAGCCTATGAACCTTGTATTTACGGCGTTAAAGGTACCCCATACTTATCTCCTTCAGTTACCAATCTTAATGAAATTTTGAATAAAGAGATTGGTACCGGCAACAGGTTGCCCGACGACATTCTCGACCTTTTTAATATCTGGCTCGCCAAGCGTATACCAGCTACAGAATATGAACATCCCACACAAAAGCCACCCAGTGTATATGAGAAATGGTTACGCCGATGCACGAAAACTGGCGATACCGTGTTGGATTTATTCGGTGGCTCTGGAACAACACTTATCGCTTGCGAACAGCTAAAACGCAGAGCCTTCCTCTGTGAGATTGAACCAATTTTCTGTGACGTGATTATCAAACGATACAAGGAGTTGACTGGGAAGGAGGTAAAGTATGTCAGTTGAATTAGGTGAGGCATATCAACTGGGCGACCATGTTCTTTTCTGTGGCGATTGCACTGACGAATATACGGTGAAAATGTTTCTTGGTGACAGAAAAATAAAAGCCGTGATTTGTGACCCACCATATGGCGTTCACTATACCGAAAGCAAAGAGTTTCTCCAAAACGGAACAGTAAAACACAAACCTATTATCAATGATTGGATTACCTCCGAATCTGAATACTACAAATTTTCTTACTCTTGGCTCAACGCTGTGATGCCTTACCTTAATAAAAAGAATGCACTGTATGTGTTTAGCTCCGACATTATGTTATTTCCCTTGCGGGGAGCAATGGCTCATGTTGGTATGCATTTTGGACAACTCTTGGTTTGGGTCAAGAATCACAGTGTATTGGGACGACTCGACTATCTCCCTCAACACGAAATGATTGTTTATGGTTGGTATGGCACTCATGAGTTTATGAAGTCGAAAGATAAAAGTGTTCTACTTTGTCCAAAACCCAATAAAAGCAAACTTCATCCCACCATGAAACCTGTATCGCTCTTGAGGCGGTTGATCCTCAACAGCACAACTGTTGGTGATTATGTCTATGACGGTTTTGGCGGGAGTGGCTCAACTCTTATCGCTTGTGAGCAAACCAAACGAAAGTGCTTAATGATCGAACTCGACCCTGAATATTGTCAAGTTATTTGCGATCGATTTGAAAAAGTTACTGGGATTAAACCAACGAAAATTGATGACTAAAACTATGGAAGATACTACTGTTCAAAAACGGATTGATAGCAATAAAGAACTCTTAATTGAGCAATTAAAGAAAACACCAATTGTGCAAGTTGCTTGTGAGAAGGTCAGTGTTGGTCGGGCTACTTATTATCGCTGGCGAAAAGAAGACGAGGAGTTTGCAAAGTTGGCTGACGAAGCAATTTCTGAAGGAAACTTTCTCGTTAATGACATGGCTGAGTCCCAACTCATGAGTGCAATTCGGGATAAAAATCTCACAGCCATTATTTTCTGGCTCAAACACCACCATGCTTCATATGCTACTAGGGTTGAAGTCACTGCACGGTTAAAACAAGACGATGAACAACTTACACCAGATCAAGAAGCACTGGTGATGAGAGCGTTAAAACTTGCCTCTGTCCTGCCCAGCAGTTTGCCTGAGGTGATAGAAGAAAAATAATTATGAATATTCCAACCTTAACACCAGACGAATTAATTCAAATTAAAAAGAAACGGTCGATTCGTCGAATGCTCGCCAAGAAGAGCCATTTTTGGTTTTTCTCCATTTACCTCGGACACTACATTAACTACCCCTTTGCACCATTTCATCATGAAATGTTTGCATTAACGGAAGATATTAATTTGAGGTTAGCCGTTCTTGTAGCCTTTCGTGGTTCAGCTAAATCAACACTCATGAGCCTTTCATATCCCATTTGGGCAGTAGTGGGAGCTCAGAAAAAGAAGTTCGTCTTGATTGTCAGTCAAACCCAAGCACAGGCACGACTGCATCTCTCTAACATCAAAAAGGAGCTGGAAACCAACGAACTTTTGAAGAAGGATATCGGACCGTTTGAAGAAGTCAGTGACGAGTGGGGGGCAACATCTATTGTCCTATCAAACTTTGATGCCAGAATTGCAATCGCCTCAACAGAACAAAGTATCAGAGGCATTCGTCACGGACAGTACCGACCTGATTTGGTTATTTGTGACGACGTTGAAGATTTAAATAGTGTGAAGTTCAGAGAAGGTCGAGATAAAACATTCCAATGGCTTACGGGAGAGGTGATGCCGATCGGCGATCAAAATACCAAAATCATTATTGTCGGTAATTTACTTCATGAAGATTGTTTGCTCATGCGATTAAAAGCAGCAATCGACCAAGGAAGATTGCAGGGATGCTTTTTGGCATATCCCTTAGTAGATGAGAAAAATACTATTTTCTGGCCTGGCAAATTTCCCAATATGGATGCAATAGAAAAGCTCAAGGCAACAATTGGAACAGAGTCGGCGTGGTTTCGAGAGTATCTTCTGAAAATCATCTCTGATGCAGATCGTTTAGTTCATCCTGATTGGATTAAATACTACGATACGATTCCACCCGAAGTTGGAAATAAATTTCGCTATACCGCAACAGGTGTTGATCTGGCGATCTCTGAAAGAGAATCCGCAGACTATACAGCCATGGTAACGGCAAAGGTGTATGACTACGGAGAAGATTTACGAATTTATATTTTGTCTAACCCAATTAACAAACGGATGGACTTCCCAGAAACAGTCAAAACTGCTACTGAAATTGCCCGTACCCTTAAATCCAAACTGTATATTGAGGATGTTGGCTACCAGCGAGCCCTTATTCAGCATTTATCCAATGTGGTTAATATCTCTGTTGAAGGGTTCCAGACAGCAGGACAGGATAAACGATCCCGTTTAGCTTTGATTACACACTTTATCCAACAAGGAAAAGTTTTATTTCCTCGACACGGAGTAGAAGAACTGATTATGCAACTCACTGGCTTCGGAATTGAAAAACATGACGATTTGGCTGATGCGTTTTCACTTTTACTTATCAAGATTATGGAAGAGGATAACAGTGGTCAGCCAAATGTTTTTATTGTAGATATGGGAAGTAGTATTTATGACTATCGACGGTCTGGAATAGCTTCTCGTGCGTTTGAGCCATTTACGATGGATGACAAATGGTAGTAAATTACTTCATTTTTGATATACTGGAATTATAGCAAAAGAAGCTCTTGAAGCTCGTGCCGGAACTTTGTTCTTGCCGAGCTTTTTTAATATGAAAAACATACAAAAAATCGAACACAGATGTGTGAAATGTAGCAAATTACTAGCATTGAGAGAACTTGATTCTCCCGCTGTAGAAATCAAATGCAGTCGTTGTAAACATGTCAATTTTTTCCTCGATAAGGAATCTGATCAAGTGGTAATCACAGACATTGATGGGAAAATTTTATATGCAAACGAAGCATTGGTTCATCTTACTGGATACTCAATTTTAGAGATGATGGGAGAGAAACCCTCACTTTGGGGAAATCAAATGCCATCCGATTTTTATCAAGATTTATGGCACAAAATTAAGGTTGAAAAACAAATTGCAATAGTAACAATTACTAATAAAAAGAAAAATGGCCAACTTTATAATGCAAAGTTGCGGATATCCCCTGTGCTTGACGAAAATGGAAATCCTAAGTTTTTCGTTGGGATCGAAACTGAAATATTTGAAATCATCAATCAAAAAAAAACGGAGCAACCTAGTTAGAATAGTTTATTTTTGAGAAGCTCTTGAAGCTCAATTATATTGTCCGAAATAGAAGTCCTTGAGACTCATATTCGAACGCAAATAATATGAGTTATACAAGAATTTCTAAAATAGCATTAATTATACTCATTATTTTCTGCTTTTTTCAAAAGCCAGTTCTTGCTTTAGAGTCTGAAAAAACTACTCCAGGTTCATTTTTTAATGTTCATATTAAACCAGCATTGTGTTTTATTACTTCACGCTTCGATAAATCTTGTAATTCGATAGCCAGTATAAACAAAAAACGAGTTCTGGGTGCACAAACCACAAATAATAATCAAGGATTTGCCAGAGAGCTATATTGCAGTTTGTTTTGGAAAAGAGACCCAACTTGTATCGATAACCTCAAAAACTCGATTTCTGAGAATAACAAAGATTCTGAACAAAACATTGTTGCGCAAAGTGTTAAAACCACTAATGGACTTACTACACTTCAGATCCAAGCATTTAAAGGAGATAAGGGAGATCAGGGTTCTCAAGGCACTCCTGGTATAAATGGTTCAAACGGTGCACTGGGACTGCAAGGTATTAAAGGAGACAAGGGTGACCAGGGCATTTCTGGTAATGGCGGTGCAAAGGGTGACAAAGGAGATAAAGGTGATCAGGGAAATAGTGGGCCAACGTACAGTGCGGGTTCGGGGCTAACTTTAAGTGGTACTACCTTTTCAGTCGGTGTGCTAGGAGTCAGTAACGGTGCTACCGGAATTTCGTCGTATAGCCTCGGAGATATTCTATATGCTAATAGCACATCAACATTGGCTGCATTGAATGCTGATAGCGATGGTAAAGTTCTAAAGTTGGCAAGCGGGGTACCAACGTGGGGGGATGATAATGGAGGAACCTCGTATGTGGCTTCTGAACAGGGACTGCATTTGGATTCCGGAACTGGGACTTTTTCATTAGCCTTGGATAGCTCTAGTTTATCAACTTCTCTTTCAGGCCTAAAGATTTCATCTGGTTATACTGGCCAGACTTCCATAAACACGCTTGGTACTGTAACTACAGGTACTTGGCACGGCAATGTCTTGGGTATTGCGTATGGTGGAACGGGTCTTGCCACAACTCCGACAAATGGTCAATTACTGATTGGCAATGGCACCGGATATTCTCTCGCAAATATAACTGGGACTGATGGAGTAACCATAACAAATGGCAGTGGCTCAGTAGCCATTGGTTTGGCTATTACCTCAGCGCCAACAATTACAAGCGTTTCGGGAAATGATTACCTTCCCATCTATACAAGTGGTGATGAAACCAGAAAAAAAATTACCTATAATGATCTTTTTGCGGGAGTTTTGGGAGCATTAAATTATCAAGGTGTTTGGAACGCTAATAGCAATTCGCCAACCCTTGTTAACGGTGACTGTACCAGTGGAAACAAAGGGAAATATTATGTTGTTAATGTAGCCGGCTCAACAAGTTTAGGGGGAATAAGTTCGTGGGGCGTTGGTGACTGGGCTGTGTGTAATGGTACTTCTTGGGATCAAATCCTCAATACCAATGCCATCGCAAGTGTCTTTGGTCGTACTGGCACAATTATTGCTCAAAATGGCGACTATACCGGGTCACAGATAACCAATACTCCTGCTGGAAATATAGCTGGTATTACAGTTCAAGGGGCTATTAATGAACTGGACACCGAGAAAGAGGCTGCAATAACGGCAGGTACGACTGGTCAATATTATCGGGGTGATAAAAGCTGGCAAACTTTGGATACTGCGGCTGTTTCCGAAAACGCTTCAGCACTTTACTTCACGAATGCTCGTGCTCGTTCCTCTCTATCAAGTAGTGCAACAGGGTTGTCGTACAACAATAGTACAGGTATTTTTGCCCTGACCAGCGGATATGTCATCCCAACAACTACATCGACTTCAGATTGGGACACGGCTTATTCCTGGGGAAATCACGCATCCGCAGGATATCTAACCAGTGTAAATTTTTCTCAAATCCAAAATGGTGCCGGAGTGTATATGAACTATAAACCCAACAACACGGCCTGTACCGTCAACCAGGTTCTCAAATACAGTGTAACCAATAGCCGTTGGGAATGTGGCGATGACAATAATACTAATTTAGCCGGATCGAACTTAACCTTGGCTGGAGACAGGGCCTTGGTCTTAGATGGGCACTCCCTTACTTTTGATGGGGCGAGTGACGTTGTTATTAACGACAATGGCAACACTACTATCGGGGGTGATTTGACTGTTACGGGCGATGACCTTTATATGGCCACAAACACGTTAGGCGCATTGCTTGTGGCTGATGGAACAAATTTTAACCCGGTAGTTTTAAGTGGCGATGCCAGTGTTGCAGCTTCTGGTGCGTTAACTATTAATTACGCTACCGCTCAATCAGCGGATTCCACCCATAAAGGATTTTTAACTGCATCTGATTGGAGCACCTTTAACAGTAAACAAGCGGCCCTTGGTTTTACCCCGGAAAATGTAGCAAATAAATCCATCGATACAGGCTTGGGTACTTCGGACGTATATTATCCCACCCAAAATGCGGTTAAAACATACGTTGATAATCGAGCAACAGGTTTAAATTGGCAAAATCCAGTTGAGCTAATCAATGTCATAGGTGATGCTAGTTCTCCGGTATCGCCTGTCAGCAATGATGCCTATATTATAAATACCGGTGGAAATACAGGAGCCTGGGCGAGTTTCGCTGCCGGTGATTTGGTTCAGTATCAATCCTCTGCATGGGTAAAAATTAAATCAATGGTAGTTGGCGATCGATTTGGCGTGGCTTTCAAATCATCAACAACACCATCCGGCTCTATGACAGGCAAACTAAATTATAAGGCTCAAATAACAGGTGGTACTCCAGGTGCCTTTACCTATACCTTTACTGCTCCTGCCAATAACGATGCTCTTTTTGTTCAAAATACAAATGCTTACTATCACAATGTTTCTTTCACCTACTCCTCCACACTTACCTCATGGGTACAGCTTTCAGCCAGCGTCAACTTTGTTTTTGGCAATGGTCTGACAACTTCTGGAACTAACATTAGCTTAGGTCCTTTGACTTCAGACTGGACTCAGAGTGGCGCTTTTGACATAAATACAGCAGGCGATATTAGTATTAATGGGGCTGATTTAAAAACAACCGCCTCAACGGCCACCCTTTTTAACACAAACGCCACGACTTTGAGTGTTGGCGGTGCTGCAACCACTGTTAATTTGGGGGCAGCAGGTGCCACTTTAGCTGGACCAGGTGCTTTAACAATTAAATCCGGGGATACGACTGCTCTAACTATAGATTCCGGTACAACGGGCGGCTTAAATTTGGGAACCGGCAATAATGCGAAAACGATTAATCTTGGTACCGGAACAGCCGGTAACACAATTAATATCGGGACAAATAATACAACTGCTGACGCTATTAATATTGGTTCGGCTTTAGATTCATTTGCTCTGAGTTCAACAGGGTTAAAGGTAACTTCACTTGGAGCGCTGACTGGCGTTGCTTCAATTAATACAATCACAGCTTCGGCTACCGGATTAACATTTGCAGGAGCAGGTACCATATCTTCGACTGGTGTTAATACCATGACTATCGATTCTGGAACGACTGGTGCGGTCAATATTGGGACAGGCGCAAATGCAAAAGTAGTGACGCTTGGCTCGACAAATACGTCCGCATCGACAGCTATTAATTCGGGCACAGGCGGAATTGCTGTGCTCACCGGAACTTCCGGGGCTCTTTCTTTAACCACGGGTACAACTGGTACTGTTACCCTTGACTCAGGAACCACCGGCGCAGTTAACGTAGGTACTGGCTCAAATGCCAAAACGGTTACATTAGGTTCATTAAATACAACCGCCACAACTAATATTAATTCCGGCACCGGCGGACTTACTTTATTAACTGGTACATCTGGAAATTTATCTCTTACAACAGGTACAACTGGAACTGCAACACTCGATTCCGGTACCTCTGGTGATGTCAATGTCGGAACAAATGCTAATGCAAAAACTGTCACAATCGGGAACTCTACCGGTGCTACTACAGTCAATATCAATACCGGTACCGGCGGACTAACACTGACAACTGCAACTACAGGTGCAGTATCGTTGAAGTCTGGTACGACCGGAGCTGTGACACTAGATTCAGGAACAACTGGCTCGGTTAACATTGGAAATGGCACTAATGCAAAAACTGTCACAATCGGGAACTCTACTGGTGCTACAGCAGTCAATATAACCAGTGGCACAGGTGGAATCTCATTGCTTACTACGACCTCAGGTAATCTTTCATTGACTTCCGGTTCAACGGGGTCAGTAACGCTAGATTCAGGAACAACTGGCTCGGTTAACATTGGAAATGGCGCCAATGCTAAAACCATAACTATCGGAAACGGTACCAGTGCAACAGCCTTAAATTTTACCTCAGGGACAGGAGCTCAAACACACACCTCTTCCAATGCTACGGGAACGACTACCGCTTCCGCCTTCGTGTTTAATCCCAACGCAATTACTTCCGGTACAGGTCTTTATCTTTCGTCATCAACGCTGACTTCAGGCTTACTTATGGACCTGCAGGTTTCCGGCACTGCAGCCGCGGCCAATCAAACTGGTTTAAACATTTTAACTACCGGAGTTACGGCTACGAATGGTATCACTACTTATGGCGCGCAAATTTCCAATACCCATACGAATGCGACTTCAGGTACAAACGTAGCTTTATATTTGAATGCTTCAGGTGCTACAACTGCCAACTATGGTTTGATTGTAAATTCTGGTAACGTCGGGATTGGCACCACTACTCCCTCAAGAACGCTTGATGTGACTGGTGATTGGGGAGGAAATGTGGTCACAACGTCTACCACAAATTCAGGAACCACTTCCACCATCTCCACAAGAGCACTCGCATATTATGTTCAATCCTCCGATACTACTGGTACTTGTGCAACCGCTACAAAAACCTTCAATATTACCGGCTTGTCAGCAACAGAAGGATCTTACGCATATATCGTGAGCAAAGCAATAGATGCTGGCTGTAATTCGGGCACATTAACTTTGACTGTCAGCATTAATGGAACAACCATTAGCACGGTAGCTAATGCCAATACTAATGGCACAGTTACGGAAAATTATATAGTAGCGTTTATTAACGGCGCTTGGAGAATTTTAGGTACTCCGAGTACTGCTGACGGCGCAGATTTAGCCGAAATGTATTCGACAAATGATGGAAGTCTTGAAGCAGGAGATGTAGTGAGTTTAGATTCATCATTAAAGTCCGGAGTAAAGAAATCTGAGGGAGTAAACGACAGAGGACTAATGGGGATAGTCTCTAGCGTACCTGCAATGGTAATTGGAGAAGCAAGCGGTGAAGGGGTGACTGCAGTGCCTATTGCTCTTTCTGGGCGGGTACCGGTAAAAGTCTCGACTGAAAATGGTCCTATTAAAGCTGGTGACCAATTGACCACCTCTTCTATTGCCGGGGTAGCCATGAAAGCGACAAAAGCCGGCTCAATAATTGGCATGGCAATGAGTGATTATGGAAATTCAGGAAAACAGGGTCTTATTCTCGCCTTTGTAAAAACAGGCTACTTTAACGGTGAAAACACTTTAACGACTTCGGTTTCAGATGGGCAAGATTCCGGACAGGTGATACTTGGACAACTCATGAATGGAACTTTGACGAATCCAAAAGCATCAACTCCCTCAGAAATATTTACCGATCGGGTTATAGCCGGCTTAGAGATTGTAACGCCGAAAATTACTACAGATGAACTTATCACGAATAAGATTAAAGTTACCCAAATAGAAGGATTGAAAGACTTTGTCTTAAATGTCGCTAGTTCTTCAGCAACTCCGGACACTATCTCAAATAACCTTATTGCAGAGGCTATCATTAAGGTTTTCAACTCCGTTGCTGAATTCTTTGATAAAGTTATTTTCCACGGTGAGGTAATCTTTTTAGGTCGAGCAACTTTTAACAATGATGCTGCTGGATTTGCGGTGATTAATGCCGGCGCTACCGAAGTAGAAGTCAAGTTTGACCAGGAATATCAGAATACACCTATTATTACAGCCAGTCCTGACACCGCAGTGCTCTATTCCATCAAAGAAACAGATACGAAGGGTTTTAAAATTAAATTGACTAAGACTGAAAATGAGGATATTAAGTTTTCATGGGTTGCTACAGCTGTCAAAGATGCAAAGACTTCTGTGGGGAAGGTATCAATACCTATTCCAACGCTAACTCCTGCATCAACAAATTCAGGGGAACCCAGCGCAACGCCAACTGTTTTCCTAATACCAACGATCGAATCCGCTAATTCCGATGCAAGTCAAAGTGCAAATCCAAGCATTTTGCCTTGAAATTACAACTGAATTTTGTAATAATGAAGGGAGATTATGAAAAACTTGTTCAAACTTAAAACGCTACTTTTTCTCGCTATATTCATAGTAATAATTGGTTCTATTGGCACGGCTTTCTATTTTTATCAACAATACCAGACCATCAAGAAGAATCCAGACATGATTTCCAAAGAAGAGGTAAAAACAGTTACCTCTTCCATAAGTCGTTTTATGGAATTGCCCACTGATGAGGAGCCAACGCTGGCAACAGTCACCGACGCAGAAAAATTAAAAAGTCAAGATTTTTTTAAGAAAGCCCTTAATGGAGATAGAGTTTTAATATATACCAAAGCTCAAAAAGCAATCTTGTATAGACCTTCGACTGATCGGGTTATTGAATTTGCGCCACTATCCTTGGGGGCACAAACACAGGCTGACCAGGGCAATGTCCAAACTGAGAAAATTAAAGTTGCTATTTATAATGGGACCAGTACCGTTGGTTTAACCACCGAATATGAAAAGAAACTTGCCAGCATAACAGGTCTAGTGGTAGCAGCCAAAGCAAACGCGGCAAAAAATGACTATACAAAGACATCAGTAATAGACCTTACAGGGAAAAATCAAGCGATGGCAAATCAAATCGCTCAACTTTTTGGCGGTAATGTCGCTGATAAATTACCAGATGGTGAAACTAAGCCTCAAGCAGATATTTTGATTATCGCTGGAAAATAGCACCATCCTAGTTCGAATCCATATATAATAGGAGGCTTTTTGCCTTTATACTTATAGTATCTTGCGTCTGGACTTCTTGGAAACCTTCCGATACCTTGTGTTCTGATGAAAGATAATACTAGGCTAAAGTACTGCTTATATGCCCGTAAATCAAGCGAATCCGATGAGCGACAAGCGATGTCGATTGATGGTCAGCTTAAAGAAATGCAACTTCTTGCTAAACGAGAAAAGCTCGACATTACAGAAACAATTTCAGAGAGCCATTCAGCCAAAGAATCAGGACAACGACCAGAATTTAATAATCTTCTTCTTGGTGTGATTGAAGGCAGATACAACAGCATTCTCACATGGGCACCAGATCGGTTATCTCGAAATGCAGGAGACTTGGGACGAATAGTTGACTTAATGGATCAAGGAAAACTGACTCACATTAAGACGTACTCACAATCCTTTACGGATAACCCCAACGAGAAATTCCTCCTCATGATTCTCTGCTCACAAGCAAAGCTAGAGAATGATAATCGAGGTGTGAATGTTAAACGAGGATTACGAAATAAATGCCAGATTGGGATTAGACCCGGAGTCGCGCCGATAGGATATCGAAATGTCTTAAAGGTAAATCGGATATCAACAGTTGAACTCGATCCCGAACGAGCACCTGTCATTAAACAGATATTTCATAAAGTTGCCGACCAAGGATTCTCAGGACGAATGGTAAAGAAATGGCTAGATGATATCGGATTCACCACAAAAAGTGGATGCAAAATGTCTCTGAGCAAAATCTATGTCGCTCTTCAAAATGCTTTTTACTACGGCGAATTTCAATATGGAAACATCTGGTACAAAGGGACATATGAACCGCTCATAACAAAAGCATTATTTGAAAGAGTCCAAATTCAACTGCAAGTTGCGCCGAGACAATGGAACAAACAACTGTTTCCGTTCAAGAAAATTTGCATTTGCGGATCGTGCGGTGGAAGTGTCACTGCTGAACTCAAATATAGAAGAACGAAGGCTAACATTGTAAATTCCCACATTTATTATCACTGTAATCGGATCAAGAAATACGACTGTCCTGAGCCGTATATTACAGAGCAGGAGCTGATCAAACAATTGATTGGTTATCTACCCAGAATAAAACTCAACACCTCGTATTTAATGCAGGAGTTCGAAGTAGAAGTGAAACGGCTACAACATTTCAAAGCAAACGTGATTAGTGACTATATACCCCGAGTTGAAATCACTCCTCATAATACCGGAGACATTAATCCGAGAGAATACAGCGAAACACATACGGAGATGCTCAAAGAATATTTACTCCACGTTCTACAATTTGGAACACCTGAGGAAAGACTCAAAATCCTCAAAGGTGTGAATTCAAAATTCAGCCTGAGAGATAGACAGATTCAATTGCTCCATTAGCTGATCCTACTCGATATATAATATACGTATGGATCAGCAACTCACTCTTACGGAAGAAATTGAAATTAATGATGAGATCGATAAACAATTACTCGAAGAGATCTTACTTATTGTTCAAAACACTCATATTCTTCCTCTAGTTAGTTTTTTGGGGTCATCAAAAATTACAGATTGATAAAGCGGATGAACAGTTTTTAAAACACATCATGCTTTCGATTAATGCTTTAGTAAAAGCTAATGCTTTAAGAAGAAACTATGTAAAAAGAAAAGATGACCTAATTGAAGAGATCAAAAAAGACAGGAGTATCTCAGGTACAAATATAGATATTTTATTCAATAAAGTTGATGCATTTATTCTTATTGAAGCTTTTTTTGGACAGATTAAGACGTCATTAGATTTACTGGCTCAAAGCTTAAAACCAGTTTACGGCAGAGAATTCCAAACATGGAAACGAAAAAATAATTTGAGTGGGATGGCAATTGCTGATACTTTAGCTACGAGTATTAAAGATGATATTAAGCCCAACGCAAAACCAATAATTGAGTTAATTAAGCACCACTCTGAGTCGATAACAAAAATTGTCGCCCATCGAGATGATACTGTGCATTATGGAAAGCTAAAAAATGTTCAAGGATTCAGATACTCCGTTAAGACTAAGGAGATTATTCCACCATTAATAAAAATTACTGAGACTGAAGCTGGTTATGTTGATGAGTACATGATGGAGGTTCTCAAATATATCGCTGATTTTGTACAAGAATTCATAATTACACTCTTATCTAATCTTTTACCAGATATGAAGGTAGTCAAACATAAAGATGGTCAATGGGGATGGGTATCTGGAAAAGGTGGCGAGATTAATGGCGTTTTCGAATATATAAAGCCAAATCCTCCAAAAGCTTAGAACCGAGCGCAAATACCTTGAGGGTCATTTAGGCGATTTTCTACATTACAGGCTATGTTTGGGATACTTGCGTTTTTCCTCGACTTTTTAGCAAGCCACATAGGGCTAATCGAGCATAGTAGATGGGTCTTGGAGCAACCGAAGACCTTATGCGGAGAGAGAGGGATTTGAACCCTCGATACCTTGCGGTATACCGCCTTTCCAAGGCGGCGCACTCGGCCACTATGCGACCTCTCCGTGCTGGGATATTATACATGGCTTGGGTGAAATATTTAACTATTGCAGAAGATATGAAAACCGCGGGCTTTATACCCGCGGCCTGTCTAAATATTGGTAGGTTACACTATTAGAATATTTGGCTTGCTAGCCAGATGAGGGCCAGTACTGAGAGTGGTACTCCGAGTACCCAGCCAATTAAATATGCCATAACTTTGGTACCCCCTTTAAATGTTATTCTAGAGAAGTTTTTCAAATGATGAGTAAAATAAGGGAAAGAATCTGGTGAGAATTGCCTTCGGTATTAATTTGGGGTAACATGACAGGGTTTAGTGTGGAGGGTCCAGGGTTTAGTTAGAATCGTAAACTGTACGCTAAACACTCTACCCTATACCCTGTTCTTTATGGATGACATTGAACTTATAAAATCCAAAATAAATATAGTTGACTTGATCCAGGAATATTTGCCATTAAAGAAGGCGGGGATTAACTTTAAAGCCAATTGCCCGTTTCATCAGGAAAAATCGCCATCGTTTATGGTTTCGCCGGAGAGGCAGATCTGGCATTGTTTTGGATGCCAAAAAGGCGGAGATATTTTTAAGTTTGTGATGGAGAAGGAGGGACTCGAATTTAAAGATACGCTGGAGATCTTAGCCTTAAAAGCAGGAGTGGTATTAAAAAAATCCGGGAAACCTAAAGATCATACAATCGAAAGATTATACGAGGTAAATCAGAAAGCAGCTCAATTTTATAATTATCTTCTAACTGAGAATAAAGTTGGAAAAACTGCTTTAGAGTACTTATTAAAACGGGGATTAACAGAGAAAACTATCAAGGAGTTTAGTATCGGTTATGCACCTCAAAATTGGGAGACTTTAGTAAGGTTTTTAAGAAAAAGAGGGTTTACAACTGAGGAATTGACTGATTCAGGATTAATTGTACCTTCTGGAAAAGGCGGGTACGATAGGTTTAGGGGACGGATTATGTTTCCGCTGTTTGATATTAGAAGCCGGGTTTTGGGATTTTCAGGCCGGGTGCTAGGAGACGAATTACCAAAATATATAAATACTCCGCAAACGCGATTATTTGATAAAGGCAGATTTTTACTGGGACTTAATTTAAGTAAATCGGCTATTAAAGACAAAGGTGAGGCGATTATTGTAGAGGGTGAAATGGACTTTTTGATGTCATATCAATCAGGGGTGAAAAATATTATAGCCTCGAAAGGAACGGCTTTGACTGAAGCTCAGGTTGAAGAATTAAAGAAATATGCCGGAACAATACTACTTTGTTTTGATACTGATTTAGCTGGGGATGCGGCAGCCAGGAGGGGAATTGAGATTGCTGATAAAGCAGGGCTTAACATTAAAGTTATAGACTTTGAGGGAGTAAAAGATCCTGCGGAACTAGTTAAAAGTGAGCCGGAAGCTTGGAAAAAAGCAGTGGATGAGGCAATTCCAATTTACGACTATTATCTAAAATCAGCAGGTGTCAGATTTAGTCCAAAGCAAGCAGCTGGTAAAAGGTCGATACTGGCTGAGCTTTTGCCAATCTGGTCTAAGATTTCAGATGCTATCACCCGCGAACATTATATAGAAAAATTATCGGCTTTTCTTAGTGTTAAGGATGATTTTGTGCGGGAGGAATTAAATAACTATCAAAAAACTGCGGCTTTGCCGGTATATAAACAGGTCCAGGAGCAAAAACCAGAAGTTGCAGCATCACCTATAAAAGCTGTCACTTTCGACAGGCGGGAGATGTTGGAAAGATACCTGATCTCAATGCTGTTACACCAGCCGGCAGACGTATCTTTTGTGCCTAATTTCCCGGAAACACTTTTTACTCAAGAAGAGCTCAAACAGGTATATGTTTTACTCGTTTTATTTTTGGATTCGATTTCTTTTAAATCAGAGAAATTTAAGATTTCTGAATTTATTAAGACTCTGCCGCCGGAATTTGTAGATTTAACCGATAAATTGTATCTGTTGGAGATAGAAGAAAAGCTGCGGGATAAATTTGTCTGGCAAAAAGAGCTTGATTTGATAGTGTCTGAGCTTAAGAAGATGTTGATTAAAGCGTCACTGGAGAAACTAAGGCTGCAAATAAAGAATGCTCAGGAGTTTGGAAAAGAGGAGAGTTTAGAAACTTTAAACAGGCGGTTTAGGGATTTATCGGTGAAGTTGAAGAATCTTTAGAATAAAATTCGAAGCACGAAGTTCGAAACAAATTCCATCGCTCTTGTAAACAAAAAGTTTAGAATCGCTGCGCTCTTGAAAATATTAGGTTTGTATTGCCGTGTTCTTGGAAACCTAATATTTATAATCGCTAACGCTCTTGTAAACAAAAAGTTTAGAATCGCTGCGCTCTTGTAAAGGTAAACTTTATAGGGTAGAATACTTAGATTACGCTTCTATTGAAGCTGACAAAGCTGCGCGAACAGGGGACGACAGCTATTGCCAGGATACTTTTTTCTATCCCCAAAAATTAATTTGAGATTATCGAATTTTTGCCCTTGTCAAAAACTTTCCACTGGAAATTTTTTGCAAGCGATCTCATAAGTTCTTATTAGTAATGGCAGTCAGAGCTGCCGAAAGAAAGGAAATTATTCCGATTGGCTAGACGATCAACAAAACAAATAGTACTTGATGATAAAAAATTGCTCAAAATTGGAAAAGAGCGCGGATTCGTCACGCAGGAAGAAATTCTGCAAGTTTTTCCTAAGCCTGAGGAAGTGCTGCTCGAACTTGATGACTTCTATTTAAAACTCATAGACCTTTCAATTGACGTATTTGAAACAACAGCTGAGGAGCCCGAAGAAGGAAAGTCCGTAACTGATTTGGAGCGGGAACTTGAGGTACTCGCGGCTTTGGACGAAGGGGCGGTGACTGATCCGGTCAGGCAATACCTAAGAGACATTGGAAAAGTATCACTTTTGACTGCAGCTCAGGAAATAGAACTGGCAAAACAAGTTGAACAAGGTAAGACATTAGCAAAACACAAATTAATTTCAGCAAATTTAAGGTTAGTTGTTTCTATCGCTAAAAAGTATGTTGGCCGAGGAATGAGTCTTTTAGACTTAATTGAAGAGGGAAATATCGGACTAATGAGAGCGGTAGAGAAGTATGATTGGCAAAGAGGTTTTAAATTTTCTACTTATGCAACATGGTGGATTCGTCAGGCGATAACCCGAGCGATTGCTGATCAAGCCAGAACTATCCGTATTCCAGTACACATGGTTGAGACTATTAACCGCTTTAATAGAACCCAAAGAAGAATGATGCAGGAATTAGGTCGTGAGCCAACCCCTGAGGAAGTGGCAGAAGCTTTAGGCATAGAACCATCAAAAGCCCGTGAGATCGTTAAGGTATCCCAAGAACCAACATCATTGGCCACACCTGTCGGGGATGAGGATGACTCTCAATTAGGGGACTTTATCGAGGCTCCAGGACTAAAGCCTGATGAGCAAGCAACACGCGAATTACTTAAAGATCATTTAGACGAAGTGCTGGATACTTTATCTCCAAGAGAAAAGAGAGTTTTGCAGCTTAGATTTGGTTTGGAGGATGGTAAACAAAGAACTCTTGAGGAAGTTGGACGGGAGTTCGGGGTTACTCGTGAGAGAATTCGTCAAATTGAGGCAAAAGCGGTTAGAAAATTGAAACATCCAACAAGAGCAAAGAAGTTAAGAGATTATTTAGAATAAATTAAAGTTTGCAGCTCCAAGCATTAAGCCCCTGTTTTCTTTTTATTTCAACAGCTATAGCTGAATTTCGGTAAGGATTTAAAGAATCTATAGCGTAATCCCAATTTCTCTCCTCAAACTTAGACTTGTGTTCCGGCATAATTTGCCACCATCCCCGGGCTCCGGTAACAGGATTGACAGCTTTTGGGTTGAATTCACTTTCACACATTATTAATTTGCGGACAGCTTTTTCAGAAATTCCCATCTCAGTTGCGGTCCAAGTAATTATGAGATCATGGTCTTTTGGTTCGCTATAGTTTGTTTCAGGCATTGGGCGAAAAGCCGGATTAAGAGGGAGTGGTTTTTGAGTCCGGGTTAATTCGCGGTGGGTATTAATTGAGTCGGGTACGGTAAAAAGAGGTGAGGGCGTTGGGGTGGAGGGCTTTTCCACTGAAGGTATGGATTGCGCTTTGGCTTCCGGACTATAAAATTGGGCAGCTCCGAGGACGAGGCCTATTAATATGACGGATCTGTATTTTTTGAATCTTTCCATAAAAAAGCACGAAGGGTAATTTTAAACTAATTGATGAGCTTAGCCAAGTCTGGAAATAAACGTTAAAAGAGGTTTTTTTCGATATAAACCCGGCACATTTTACAGCCGTTGTCTGAGTGAAATACTGCATGGTGAAGGAGGTGGATTCCAGTAGTATGAACACTGAATTCCATGGAGCGTTTGAGCTGCTTATGAGTGATAAAAAAACTTCTGATGCGGCTCCATTTGAAAGGCTTTTTCTTTTTGGCGGGTTTTTGAGAAAAGAGAATTGAGCCTTGGGTATTACTGTTTTTGGTTTGATCTACTTGTTGGTCGATGCGGGTTTCATTATGGCCGCTATATTCAAAGGGTGTAGTTTCAAGGTGTTCTTTATCCATAAAATATTTGCAGGTTTAGGAGACCTCAGCCTTAACAGTTTTTTAAAAAAAGGACTTTTCTTACAATAGAATAAATGTTCACTCCTAGTCAAGAATAGGATACACAACTTATTAGTAGTCACTTTACTTTCCTTGGTAACTCTTCTATTCTTAAATAAGATGGGTTATTCGGGATTGCTTGCTGAAAAACAAAGGGCTCAAGATTTAAGAAAGCAGGGGTGGTCCTATGGGCAAATCCTTCAAGAAGTTAATGTTTCGAAGAATAGTATAAGCCGCTGGTGTCAGGAGATTGAATTAACGGAAGACCAGCAGAGAGATTTGATAAGTAGAAAGATTTTAGGCCAGCGAAAAGGATCAATTGTGGCAGCTGAAAATAAGCGAAATCAGAGAAGAGACCGGGAAGAGAAAGCATATGTACAAGCTAAAGAAGAGATAGGGTTGTTTTCTAGGAGGGACCGTTTTATTTCGGGAATTGCTTTATATACAGGAGAAGGAGATAAAGGGAGAAATAAAAGTGCGTTTACCAATTCGGATCCAAAATTAATAGTATTTATGATGGGTTGGTTTAAGGAATTTTGTAAAGTTCCCAGAGAGAAATTTAGAGGAGCAATTTGGATTCATGAAGGTAATGATGAGGCTGAGGCTAAAAAGTATTGGTCGAGTTTAACAAGAATAGCCCAGGATAAGTTTCATAAGACTTATATATCTAAGAATAAGAGTGAAAGTAAGAAAATCAGAAAGAATATTCATAAACATGGAATTTTTTCGATTAGATTCTCGGATACTAATATTCAGAGGCAAATATTGAGCTGGATTTTGGCTCTATTTGATGCTAAAATTCCGCAAGTTCCTTAACAATTTAATATTCCCCTGTAGCTCAATGGTAGAGCAGTTCGCTGTCAAAGGCAGCTCCTCCGGGAAACCGGAGTTGAAAAATCGGGTCAATTGCCCTCCGACGCATAAAATGCTTTGGAAGGGTCCATCGAAGCTTTAGCGAAGATGGATCGGGAAGCCTAAGTCGCAAGATAAGGTAATCCGCAGCCACCTCTGGTGAAAATCAGAAAGGTTCAGAGACTTAAAATCCGACTCCTAAGGAGAAATCTATGGAGATGAGATAGTCCAAGCCTGAATGAAAATTTAGGGCACTTGTAACGAAAAGGTTCCTAGTTCGAATCTAGGCGGGGGAGCAAGCATCTAGAGATTAAAAATCATTTTAAACAGGAAAGCAAAAAGAATTAAGCATAGTAACCATAAAACTATATTTAACCACTTTGGCCCTTTGGTCTTCTTATCTATCATAGATGCTATTATTACTCCTGAAGCTCCCATGAATTTATTATGAGTAGATAATATGAGGCTGTCAATGAAGTTGATGATGTAAGTTTGCCTGGAGTATTTCCTTAGTGTAAAAAGTTCTCACAGCTTTCAAGCGTCGGAGCAGTATTACTTACAAAAATAATACATAAAAGTTTTTAAAGCGTGATAGAATAAATAAAATGAGTAAACTAATTACATGCATCTGGTTTGCGGGCAACGACGGAGAAGAGGCAGCGAACTATTATATAGAGACTTTCAATTCAGCTCCAGGTGAACACACAGCAAAAATGGGAGACATTACAAAAGCGCCTAAGGCATCGGAAGAAGTTTCGGGTAGACCTGAGGGGTCTGTTCTGACAGCTGAATGCGAACTTGACGGGATTAGCTTTATGTTTCTTAATGGAGGTCCTGTTGAGCAATTCAAACTTAATGGTGGAACCTCGTTTATTGTTGAGTGTGAAACTCAAGAAGAAATTGACTTCTTCTGGGAAAAACTTTCGGCTGTTCCTGAAGCCGAGCAATGTGGGTGGTGTACAGATAAATTTGGTATAACATGGCAAGTAGCACCTAGAATCTTAGATGAATTGATGAGAGAGAGCCCTGAAAAAGCAGAGGCCGTAACTGCTGTATTCATGCCAATGAAAAAACTTGATCTTGAAGCAATCCGAAAAGCTGGCGAATAAAGCTGGGCTATTCTTTATGTTCGACCTTCAGAATTAAATCTGGTTTTACTCCAGCAACTGCAGGCAAGAGATGATTCAGTACTTGTTCGGCGGTCATTCTGAATAGCGTCCCTTTTGCTGATACCTTTACCCAACCTTTTTCATCTTTATAGTATTTCTCTGTAAAGTTTTTTGTTCCCATTAATATTACATAGCTTTCGTTTTTCAAATTCATGATTGGATCTTAACATTAGAAATGATTAATATCACTGCATTTTTATATTAAATGACTATTATTAATACAATGACTAGGTCTGAAAAGTTTTTCTATTGGGTACCACGCCTACTTAGTATAGGATTTGTATTATTCATATCCATTTTTGCTCTTGATGTTTTTTCAGAATATTCTGGATATCAAATCATTCTGCCTCTTTTTATGCATCTACTTCCCTCTCTGCTTCTTTTAGTGGTTACAGCAATTGCTTGGAAGTATGAATTAGTTGGTGCAATTATTTTTCTTGGATTTGCAGCGTTTTATGTTTGGGATGTGGGCTTTACAAAGCCTTTGAGTTGGTATTTGGCGATAGCTTTACCTGCTTTAATAGTAGGCATACTTTATCTGATCAGCTGGATTAATAGAAGAAATTATAAAAAAAGGAGGTATTAAAAAATTAAAATTAATGCGCAGTGGCATCTTGAGAATAAAATGCCTAAGAATCCGACTCTTGATCAAAGAGTGGAGTGGCATTTGGCGCATGCAAAAAATTGCAAATGTCGACCACTGGGCGGGAAAATTTTAGAGGAAATACAGAAAAGAAATTAATATGAGTAAGAAGTTTTTGAAGGATGGATTTGGGGGTTATGTTGGCTCTTCCGATCTTAGTCGGCTGGAAGAAAGCCGCTATTAAATAAGACTGTTAAAGGAGTAGACTGTATTTATGGAATATATAACGATGCTACGATCTTATAGAATTGGTCCGTTTACCATCTTTGATACAGTGCTGGCTTATGTTGGGGTTGCGATACTCTCACCGCTTTTAACGAAGTTATTTTCAGTAATTCATCTTAAAATTTCTTTGACTTCGTGGCTTTGGCTGACAATGCCTTTATCAGTGATTTTCCATTTAGTTTTTAGTCAGAATACTCCTTTAGTAAAAACGTTATTTAGTTCAGATAACTTCTATATAGCTTGGGTAGTGCTTTTATTTATGAGTTTTATGGGTTTAAAAGGTATTAGAAGAATTTAAAGGAATTATTATGAAAGTATTGCCGGTTAGTGCTGATGAAGTTAAAAAAGTTATAGAGGCTGGGGATGATATTTTACTAATAGATGTGCGGACTCCGGAAGAGTATTTGAGAGGGAAAATTGAGAAGAGTATTAATATTCCACTGGATGAGATAGCCGCTACTGCTTTGGATAAATTGCCTGATAAATCAAAGAATATTTATGTTTATTGTTTAAGCGGGTCAAGAAGTATGATGGCTGCAGAAGAGTTAGTTAATCTGGGGTATGAGCATGTTTATAATATAGAAAGCGGACTTTTGGCGTGGCGGGCAATTGGTGGGGAAATCGTAATGTGAACTAACTGAGGGAGGACGAAGTTTTTTTGCGAAAGATAGATTTATTCTTCAGATTCAGCAGGAACAGATTTTGGTTTTCTAGGAGCTCTTGGTTTCTTTTCAGTTTTTTGGGTTGAATCTTCAGGAGATGCAGTTTCTAGAGGTGCATTATTGTGCTCAGGTTTAGGAGTTAGAAGAGTGATGA
>CXWK01098720.1_pt1 | contig 56176 bp, 56 predicted proteins | sample 590851 | NCBI WGS metagenome assembly CXWK01 (sample SAMEA3498364, study PRJEB10139) | wastewater metagenome | biome: wastewater treatment plant; material: activated sludge | place: Denmark | collected 2014-08-01 | reverse complement strand
GTCCAGGGCTTTGTCGATGTCTTCAGCCGTGGAGCGCGGGAATTCGGCAATCGGTTGGCCATTCACGGGCGAGGTATTGGTGAAGTACTGACCTTTGACAGGCGCGACGAACTCGCCGCCGATGTAATTTCCATATTTGCTCTTGAACGAAACGATAGCGCCTTCAGTACCGGGGTGAGCGTAACGCATGATGGTTTCTCCTTGGGTTCTTGTGCTTATAAGGAAGACGCGCATGTGCGCTTGCTTTAAGCGTAGAGCAAAGGCCGGGCCACTGCGTTGCAGGTCAGGTAAATCAAGGTGTTGCGCGTTTTTTGTCGGACGGGCGGGAGGCGCCTGTGACGCTTTCGGTACAGTCCCTGTGACACTTTGTACCGGTTCTGGTGCGGCCTGTGACTGAACGGTCTTGCCAGCGTTGCAATGCGGCCCAGGCTGGAGGATGCTCAGACGCTGCATCACCCTGTAGGAGCTGCCGCAGGCTGCGATCTTTTGATTTTTTTAAGATCAAGATCAAAAGATCGCAGCCTGCGGCAGCTCCTACAGGGAACGTGAACCTTTCGGGGGGAGAATAATAAGAAATGCACGACAACCATTTGAGTCGCCATGCCCAGCAAGTGTTGACCGTGACCCAGGGCAAAGCTCACCTGCACGGCCCTGGCAGCGACCCGTCGATCGCCCGTTCCTGGCTGCGCTGCCTCGAGGACTACCACCTCGACCCGGCCTTGAACATGGCGCCGACGGTGCTGGAACATGGCCGCGTGCTGGAAAGTCGCGAACGCTTGCAGCAAGTGCTACACATCGCCGGCAATGAAATGACCAGTCTGCATCAGCAGCTCTCCGGTGCCGGCCATGCCGTGCTGTTGACCGATGCTCGCGGCGTGATCCTCAATTGCGTGACGGCGCCGGCCGAACGCAAGATTTTCGAACGTGCCGGCCTCTGGCTGGGTGCCGACTGGAGCGAGGCCTGTGAAGGCACCAATGGCATCGGCACCTGCCTGGTGGAGCGCCAGTCGCTGACCATTCATCAGGACGAACATTTTCGCGGGCGGCATACCGGCCTGACCTGCTCGGCGAGCCCGGTATTCGATCCGCACGGCGAACTGCTGGCTGTACTCGACGTGTCTTCTGCCCGGCACGAGGTATCGCGGCAAAGCCAATTCCATACCATGGCTTTGGTCAATCTGTCGGCGAAGATGATCGAGAGCTGCTATTTCCTGCGTTGTTTCGATAATCAATGGCTGCTGCGTTTTCATCTGCAGGCCGAGTCCGTCGGCTTGTTCAGCGAAGGGCTGCTGGCGTTCGACGGCGAAGGGCGGATCTGCGCGGTCAATCAGAGTGCACTGAACCTGCTGGGGCATATCCGTGGCGGTTTGTTGGGCAAGCCGGTGGAGGCATTTTTCGACTGCTCGCTGGACGAACTGCTCGGCCGCGCGAGCGTCAATGCCAGCGCGAGCTGGCCGCTGCGTACCCGGGACGGACGCCATCTGTTCGCCGTGTTACGCGGGCAAGCGCGAAAAGTCCCGGTGCCGCTGGTGCAGGGGCCGGTGGCTGAAGAGCGCCCGCAGTTGTCGGGCATCTGCCTGGGTGATCCGATCTTGCAGGCGGATTTCCGCAAGGCCCTGCGTGTGTACGAACGGGACGTGCCATTGCTGATCAACGGCGAAACCGGTTCGGGCAAGGAAGCCTTTGCCAAGGCCGTGCACCAAGCCAGCCAGCGCGCGGAAAAAGCCTTCGTCGCCCTCAACTGTGCGGCCATCCCCGAAAGCCTGATCGAGAGCGAGCTGTTCGGTTACCGCGGCGGCAGCTTCACCGGCGCACGCAAGGAGGGCATGCGCGGCAAGCTGCAGCAGGCCGACGGCGGGACGTTGTTCCTCGATGAAATCGGCGACATGCCCCTGGCCTTGCAGACCCGTTTGTTGCGCGTGCTGGAAGATCGGCAAGTGGTGCCGATCGGTGGCGAGCCGGAATCGGTCAATGTGCGGATCATCAGCGCCACGCACCGCAATCTGCTGGAGAGGGTGCAGGACGGCAGTTTTCGCGAGGATCTGTATTACCGCCTCAATGGCTTGGAAGTCGCGTTGCCAGCGTTGCGCGAGCGCAGTGATAAATCGCAGTTGCTCGACTACTTGCTGGCCGAAGAGGCGCGCGGAGAAACCGTATTGATCGACGGGCCGGCGCGTGAGGTGTTGTTGGGATTTGCCTGGCCGGGCAACGTGCGACAGATGCGCAATGTGTTGCGTACGCTGGCGGCGTTGTGTGACGGCGGTCGAATCGCGCTGGAGGATCTGCCGGCGATGATTCGTCAGGTGCGGCAAGTGGTCATGCCGAAAATTGAACGGCCCTGCGAGCATCCACTGGAAGATGCCGAGCGCCTGGCGCTGTTGAATGCGCTGGAGCATACGCGCTGGCATATGACGAATACGGCTGAACAGCTGGGAGTCAGCCGCAATACCCTGTATCGAAAACTTCGCAAGCACGGCATCGCCCGGTAATCCGCGGCGTGTCCATTCGCGAGCAGGCTCGCTCCCACAGGATGTTGGGTTGAACCCACAATTCGGGGGCTGACCCAGATCTACTGTGGGAGCGAGCCTGCTCGCGAATGGCGTCATTGAGGACGAAACAAAGGTGCGAATTTTTCCCCCCTAAGCTAACCTGCGGCCATGTTTTACGAGGTCGACTATGCACATTCATATTCTGGGTATCTGCGGCACTTTCATGGGTTCGATGGCGGTTCTGGCCAAAGAGCTCGGCCATCACGTGACCGGCTCCGATGCCAACGTCTACCCGCCAATGAGCACTCAGCTCGAGGCACAGGGTATCGAGTTGACCCAGGGCTATGATCCGGCGCAACTGGACCCGGCGCCTGATCTGGTGGTCATCGGCAACGCCATGTCGCGAGGCAACCCGGCGGTCGAGTACGTGCTGAACAAAGGCCTGCCTTATGTCTCCGGCCCGCAATGGCTGGCCGACCACGTGCTGCAAGGTCGCTGGGTACTGGCCGTGGCCGGTACGCATGGCAAGACCACCACCAGCAGCATGCTCGCCTGGGTGCTGGAGCACGCAGGCATGAGCCCGGGCTTCCTGATCGGTGGTGTACCGCAGAACTTCTCGGTGTCGGCACGCCTGGGCGACACGCCGTTTTTCGTGATCGAAGCCGATGAATACGACAGCGCGTTTTTCGACAAGCGCTCCAAGTTCGTTCACTACCGTCCGCGCACGGCAATCCTGAACAACCTGGAGTTCGACCACGCCGATATCTTCCCGGATCTGCCGGCGATCGAACGGCAGTTCCATCATCTGGTGCGGACTATTCCGAGCGAAGGCCTGGTGATTCATCCGACCACCGAGCCGGCCTTGCTGCGTGTCATCGAGATGGGTTGCTGGACCCCGGTGCAAACCACCGGTGCGGGCGGGCAATGGCAGGTCAAGCTGCTCAGCGACGATGGCTCGCAATTCGAAGTGATGTTCGAAGGCGTCGCTCAAGGCGTGGTCGAGTGGGACATGACCGGCCAGCACAACGTGGCCAACGCATTGGCCACGTTGGCCGCGGCGCGCCATGTTGGCGTGGCGCCGGCCCTGGGCATTGCTGCCTTGAGCGCTTTCAAGAGTGTGAAGCGTCGGATGGAAAAAGTTGCCGAGGTCCGTGACATCACCATCTATGACGACTTCGCCCATCATCCGACGGCCATTGCCACCACGCTCGACGGCCTGCGCAAGCGCATTGGCGATGCGCCGTTGATTGCGATCATCGAGCCTCGCTCCAACTCCATGAAGCTTGGCGCGCACCGTGACGGCTTGCCAGAGAGCGTGGTCGATGCCGACCAGGTGATCTGGTATGCACCGGCCAATCTCGGCTGGGATCTGGCAGGCACCGCCGCACTGTGCACGGTACCGTCGATAGTCAGCGACTCGCTGGAAGGCATTATTGAGCGGGTCAAGAGCCAGGCCCAGCCAGGCACCCACGTGGTGATCATGAGCAACGGCGGCTTCGGCGGCCTGCATGGCAAGCTGGCCGAGGCGCTCAAATGAGCAACGGTCCCGATCGCATCACGCTGGCGATGACCGGCGCTTCCGGCGCCCAGTACGGCTTGCGCCTGCTCGATTGCCTGGTGCGCGAAGACCGCGAAGTGCACTTCCTGATTTCCAAGGCCGCGCAACTGGTGATGGCTACCGAAACCGACGTCACGTTGCCGCCCAAGCCACAGGCGATGCAAGCCTTCCTTACCGAGTACACCGGTGCCGCCGCCGGGCAGATTCGGGTCTACGGCAAGGAAGACTGGATGTCGCCGGTGGCCTCGGGCTCCGGCGCGCCGGCGGCGATGGTGGTAGTCCCATGCTCTACCGGGACGCTGTCGGCCATCGCGACGGGAGCCTGCAACAACCTGATCGAGCGTGCCGCTGATGTGACGCTCAAGGAGCGGCGCCAGTTGATCCTGGTGCCGCGTGAAGCGCCATATTCAAGCATTCACCTGGAGCACATGCTCAAGCTGTCGAACATGGGCGTGACGATTTTGCCGGCATCGCCGGGTTTCTATCATCAGCCACAAACCATCGACGACCTGATCGATTTCGTTGTGGCGCGGATCCTCAATCTGCTGAGCATTCCCCAGGACATGCTGCCGCGTTGGGGTGAATATCATCTGAGCAGCGATGAATAAGCTGCTGGTGATTGTGCTGGCGCTACAGCTGGCGGGATGTGCCACGGCGCGTACGCTGGATGCTGCCAAGCCGGGAGCGCCAGTGGTCTACTCCGGGACGCGGCTGGATTGGTATGCGCTCAATGGCGGCTGCTGCGCGATGGACCGTTTTGGTGCCGAGGCACCGAGCTATCCGGGTGTAGATCTGCCGGCCAGCGCGTTGCTGGACACGCTGTTGTTACCGTTGTCGCTGCTGACTGTGATCGGGGTCAGCTTTCAGGCAACGGGTGGACTGTAAAGACAAAAGATCGCAGCCTGAGGCAGCTCCTACATTGGGAGTGTGTACACCCTGTAGGAGCTGCCGCAGGCTGCGATCTTTTGATTTACTTGCCCAACTTCCTCAACTCATCCGACTCGACAATCCGCACCCCATCCTGCTCCTCCAGAGCGAGGCGCCACATCGCGCGGGCCAGTTGGCAGGCTTCAATGCCTCGGTATTTGCCGGGAATCAGTTTCGACAAAGGCCCGGCGAACTGCTCGCCCAGGCGTGGTTCAGTGCGTTCGCCCAGCAGCAACGATGGACGGCAGATGGTCAACTGTGGCCAATTCTGCGCGCGCAAGGCATGTTCCATCTCGCCTTTGACCCGGTTGTAGAAAATCGAGGATCTGCGATCGGCACCCAGGGCGCTGATCACGATCAGGTGCCGGGCGCCCATCTCCCGGGCGCGTTTGGCGAAGGCCACCACCATGTCCAGGTCCACCGCGCGAAACGCCTCCTCCGAGCCGGCCTGTTTGATTGTAGTGCCCAGGCAGCAGTAGGCGATGTCAACGCGGCCGTTCAATTGCGGCAGAAACTCAGAGGGATCGCCCACCGGATTTTCCAAGTGGGGATGCTCGGCCAGTGGCCGGCGTGAGGGGGCCAATACTCGCGATATCGTTGGCTCGTTGAGCAAGCGATCAAGTAAGTGTTCACCGGTTAATCCGGTGGCTCCGGCAAGCAACACGTGCTGAGGCGTCAAGTACATAGTGTTTCTCCCTTGATACTGTTCAGCTTAGTTGTTCTTTGCATCCTTGTTGTCAATGGAAACACTTTGCAGGGCTTTTCTTGCCTGCTGCTTGCGTAACAGTTGCCAGTGCGAGAGCACGGTTCTAGGCGCCCAGATCTGCGGTTCGGAGGCTTCGAAATTGTCTGTCAGCTCACGCTCGGCGACGGTGGCCTTGGCCAGTTTGAAGGCTTGTTCCAAGTCATCGGTCTGGTTCAGTGCCCGGGCAAACAGGGCATCGCCGAAGTAGGTGAAGTTGGCTTCTTCGGAACAACCGAAAGACACGCGGTCAGCGCGCGAGGCGGTCATGATCAGGGTGCGTTCGTCTTTCAGGGCGGGGATGAAACCGCCGGAGTAGCAGGACGAAATCACGATGATCTTGTCGCGGTTTTTCAGTGGGGCGAGGACGGCGGCAAGCTCGTCGGCCGGCAGATCGGCCAGTTCCATGCGCGGCTGGTCGAGCACCAGTTCGTGCTCGCTGGTGCCGTGACTGGTCAGGTAGATGAAAATCAGGTCTTCCGGGCCAGTGCGTTCGGCCAGCGTCACGGCGGAGCGCCTCAGGTTCTCGCGGGTGGCCATCGGCCGGTCGCCGAGGTGGTCGCGATGGTTCACCAGGCGGATTTGGCCATAGGCACCGAAACGGCTGGTGAGCATGTTCGCGACATAGTCCGATTCACGCAGGAAAACACTCTGCTTGCCATCGCCGCCAAGGGTCAGGGTGTACAGCTCCACCGCCGGGGTTGAGGCTGGGACGTTGGTAAACGCTTCTTCGAGCAAGCGTCCCTGGGCCAGCAAACCCAGCTCGAGGGTGTCTGGCAGTAATTTGCCTTCGGCGTCGCGCACGCGCTGGCCGTTGATCCAGGTGCCACTGAGCACGGCGCCGTCGGTGAGGACCAGGGTGCCGCGTCCGGAATAAGTGTCGTTGTCGAATTGGCCGGTGTAGAAACTACCGTCGGCCAGGTTCAAGCGACCTTGGCCGCTGAAGCGCCAGTCATTGAAGTGGCCGATGTAGTGGCTGCCGTCGGCGCCGATCAATTCGCCCTTGCCATTTAGCGAGCCTTCCTTGAATTGACCCAGCCATACGTCGCCATCGGCATTTTCATAACGGCCCTTGCCGTGCAATTGGTTGTTTTTGAACGCGCCGACATAGATGTCACCTTCCGCACTGTTGAAGGTTCCGTTACCTTCCAGCTGACCGTCGACGAAGTGTCCGGTGAATTGATTGCCGCTGCCGTCGCTGCGCTGGCCCTCGCCGTTGGGCTTGCCGTGGGCGAATTGGCCCTGATAGGCACTGCCATCTTCGAGTTCCAGGCGACCGAGCCCTGAAAATTGATCGGCCTTGAATTCGCCGCGGTAGATCATGCCGTTTTCTTTGAGGGTGCCTTCGCCGTCGCGACGGCCAAGCTTGAAACCGCCGTTGTAGCTGCCGGCGTTGGTGGTCAGGGTTCCCTGGCCGTCAAACAGGCCTTGCTTGAACTGGCCGCGATAAGCCTCGCCATTACTGCCATGCCACTCACCCTGGCCATGCCATTGGCCCTGGTCGAACTCGCCGGCGTACCAGCTGCCGTTCGGGTAATCGATACGGCCCTGGCCCTGCAGCAATCCGTTGACCAGGTCTCCGCGATAGCGTCCGCCGTCCGGCAGGCGGGCGTCCGCGGGCAATAGCGATTCGCCGTCGCCGCAAGCGGTGAGCATCAGGGTCAAGGCGAGGAGTGCAAGTGGGCGCATAGCGGGTTCCGGGCAATTAGGCGACCGAGTATGCCGCAGCCATGTGTCCATATACAGCCGGTAGAAAAGCATCTGGTGCGAAACAGCGTGTGCTGCTTCGCACCGACAGGGCTTACACGAAGCAGAGTGACAGGGATTCGGCGACGTACGCCGGTTTCTCCATGCCTTCGATTTCCAGTGTGGCGATGGCCTTGAGCAGCAATTGGCCGGGTTTTTTCTCGGTGACCTCGGACAGTTCGACCTTGAGGCGCACCTTCGAGTCGACCTTGACCGGCTGAATGAAACGCACGCTATCCAGGCCGTAGTTGACCACCATCTTCAAGCCTTCGGGCATGACGAGGATGTCTTCCATCAATTTTGGAATCAGCGACAGCGAAAGGAAACCATGGGCGATGGTGCTGCCAAATGGCGTTTGCGCGGCTTTGGCCGGGTCGACATGGATGAACTGGAAGTCCCCTGTGGCTTCGGCGAACAGGTTGATGCGTTCCTGATCGATGGTGAGCCATTCGGAACATCCAAGTTCCTTGCCGACATAATCTTTGAGCTCTGCAGCAGGTACAAAGGGCATTGAGACTCTCCTTGGGTTCATCGGTTTTATAGTTTTTAGGTGGGGGGATTTGACCTCCCGGATTACCACTTTAGATCACCATGGCAAAACGCTGCGGTCAACTGACCATGCTTATGGCGAATGCCGATCCATAGCGCAAGCGTGCTTATAATGCGTCGGCCAATGCGGGTGACGGATTTTGCGGGGGATCTTTGATGTTGTTACGTGGCCTGACCTGGCTGGTGCTGTTCCAATTGCTCGGCACCGCGACCAACCATTTGTTTTTACCCTTCCTGCCGGGGCCGATTATCGGTCTGCTGCTGTTACTGATATTTCTGATCGGTCGTGGCCAGGTCGGCGAGCCGTTGAACCTTGCAGCCAGCAGCCTGCTGCGCTACCTGCCGTTACTGCTGGTGCCACCGGCGGTGGGGGTGATGGTGTACGCCGCGGACATCGCCGCCGATTTCTGGGCGATTGTCGGCGCGCTGGTGTTGTCATTGTTGCTGTCGATGGCGTTCGCCGGAGTCCTCATGCAGCGCATGGTCAAGCGCCATGTTCATCCTGAGGACGGCCAATGATCCTTGACTGGCACGGCGCCTGGACGTCAGTGATTCATCATCCGTTGTTTGGTATCGGCATCACGCTCGGTGCCTATCAGCTGGTACTGGCAGCGTTCGAGAAAACCCGCTGGATCTTTTTGCAGCCCGTGCTGGTCTCCATGTTGCTGGTGATCGGTGTGCTGGTGGGCTGCGGCCTGACCTACGCCGAGTACCGCAAGAGCACTGAGATCCTGAGTATTCTGCTCGGCCCCGCGACGGTCGCGCTGGCGGTGCCGCTTTACCTCAATCTGCGGCGGATTCGACAGTTGTTCTGGCCGATATTTACTACGCTGGTGATAGGTGGTGTGGTCGCCACATGCATGGGGGTGCTGTTGGGCTGGTGGTTCGGGGCCGAACACATGATCCTGATGACCATGGCGCCGAAATCGGTAACATCGCCTATCGCCATGCTGGTGGCCGAGCAGATTGGTGGTGTCGCCGCGCTGGCGGCGGTGTTCGTTTTGATCACCGGAGTGATCGGGGCTATCTTCGGTCCGAGTCTGTTGACCCGGCTCGGTGTCCACAGTCCAGAGGCTCGCGGCATGGCACTGGGCATGACCGCCCACGCGGTGGGCACTGCGGTAGCGATGCAGGAAAGTGACGAATGCGGCGCCTTCGCGGCGCTGGCGATGAGTTTGATGGGCGTGGCCACGGCGGTATTCCTGCCGTTGGCGGTGTCGATGGTGGTGTAAGGAATATGTCTATGAGTCTGCCGCTTTTTCCGCTGAACACGGTGTTGTTTCCTGGTTGCATCCTCGACCTGCAGATCTTCGAGGCGCGTTACCTGGACATGATCGGTCGCTGCATGAAACAGGGCGGCGGCTTTGGCGTGGTGTGCATCCTTGAGGGAAGTGAAGTCGGTATCGCGCCGCAGGGCTTTGCCATGGTCGGTTGTGAAGCGCGTATCACCGATTTTCAGCAGCAGGACAACGGCCTGCTGGGTATTCGGGTCGAGGGCGGGCGACGGTTCAAAGTGTTGTCTACCGAAGTCCAGCGCGACCAACTGATCCTGGCCGAGGTCGAATGGCTGGAAGACGAGCCCGAGCAACCCCTGCAGGACGAAGATGCCGACCTGGTGGCCTTGCTCAAGGCCCTGGCCGAACACCCGATGGTCGAAGCGCTGAACATGGGTACCGAAGCGGCGGGCCAGCAATCACTGGCCAACCAGTTGGCGTACCTGTTGCCCTTCGCCGAAGAGGACAAGATCGATCTGTTGCAACTCGATGATCCGCAGCAGCGGTTGGATGCGATACAGGCGTTGCTGGATGAGTTGCAGGGCGAGTTGTTCGCCTGACGCGGCCAAAAGATCGCAGCCTGCGGCAGCTCCTACATGAATTTGGTATGCATTCTGTAGGAGCTGCCGCAGGCTGCGATCTTTTGCTTTTGGCTAATACGCGTACCGCAACATCGTATGTGGCAAATGCCTCAATATGAAGAACCCGAACAATGCCACCAGTGACGGCAGCACCAGCCACCAGACTTTTGGCGGCATGGCGTTCAGCGAGGTCTGGCGCTGGCTGAGCCACAGGCTCGCGGCGCAGACGCACGATGCCAGCATCGCTCCTGCCAGCACATCTGTCGGCCAGTGTGCGCCGAGGTAAACCCGCGACAGGGAAATTGCCAGCGCCGGCAGGCACGCCACCAACAGCCAGGTCAGGCGCATGCGCGGGGGTTGTCCGCGGCCGGCCAGTACGGCGAGGGTCAGGAACAGCGCGAATGACCCGGAGGCGTGGCCGCTGGGCATGCTGTAGCTGGTCAGCGGGTCGCTCAATACTTCGGGGCGCAGGCGGGCAAAGAAGTGTTTGGTCAGGGTGTTGCCCAGGGCGGTGCAAAGCAGGGTGGTGGTGGCGAAGATCAGCTGGCGCCATTGCCGTGTAACCAGCAGCAGCACCACCAGCAAGGCGCTGAAGATCAGCATGTTGCGGAATTCGCCGATGAGGGTGAAGACCACCGCCACTTCATCGAGCATCGGGCTGCGGTGTTCCTGCACCAGGGTCATCACGCCTTGGTCGAGGGCATTCAGATGCGGATAGCCGATAAACAGGCCCGCCAGAATCAGCAAGCTCATGCCGGCAATGAACACCGTGGCCTTGCGATGGCGGCGCAGGCTGCTGGTGGCGCTAAGCCCGATCATGAGTGTAATGCTGCCGGCGACGATGCCGGCTTCAGGCCAGAAGCCTTCGGGCAGTGGCAGGCGAATCGCCGCGCCCGTAGCCCATCCCGGTAGCAGGTACGCCACCGACCAGCCCGCACCGGCTAGCAGGCTGACCGCAAAGAACCGTGGGAACGGCATGTCGAACATCCCGGCGACCATCGGCAACATGGGGCGCAAGGGGCCGATGAAGCGTCCGACCAGCAGGCTGGCGATGCCATAGCGCTGGAAATACGCCTCGGCCCCGGCGATCCATTCCGGGTGATGACGCAAGCCGGGCAGGCGCCGGATGTTCTGATGGAAGTGTCGGCCGAGGAAATACGAGACCACGTCGCCCAGCACGCCGGCGAGAAACCCCAGCAGCAGCGTTTCACTCAGCGACAGCGCGCCGCTGCCGGCCAGTACCGCCACGGCGAACAGCAATACCGTGCCCGGCACGATCAGGCCGGCAATCGCCAGGCATTCAACAAAGGCCACGATGAATACCGCTGCCGCCAACCATTGCGGGTTGACCGTCAACCAACCGGTCACGCTATCGAGCCATGGGCCCATAAAAACAACTCCATTGAATTCAAGTGGCCCTTGGCGGGCGAACAAAATCTACACAACACCACAAACCTCTGTAGGAGCTGCCGCAGGCTGCGATCTTTTGATCTTGACCCTTTAAAAGCAAAAGATCGCAGCCTGCGGCAGCTCCTACAGGGACCGGGCTCACAGCAGGATGTAGTCGCGACCTTCGACCTGGCCCCGCCGCAGCGGGTTCCGCGTGCAATAGGCGGCATAGGCCGCGTCAACGAAGCGGTACATCAGGTGGTCGTCGCGCCCATGGGGAATGCCCAGGCGCGTGGCCTGGATAACATGGGCGGGCGTCTGGCCGACGTCTTCCACCAGCAGCACCTCATGGTCGAAGCGCTTGGCGTCCCAGACCGGCACTTTCAGGCCCAGGGCCTTGCACAGCAGCGTTTGCCCCGCGCAAAGCTTTTGCGACGGGCGAGGGCGGCCCTGGGCGTCGGGGTTGTTCAGCAGCATCTGCGCCAGGCTCGAAGGTCCGCTCAGTTCATCGACCCAAGGGTAGGCGGACTTGATCAGCACTGCGTTACCCGGGCCCTGGGCGCTGAAGTTCAGCGAGTCACCTCCGCGGGCGTAATACATATAGATGTGCCCGCCATCCAGAAATAAAGCCTTACGCTTTTCCGTATAGCCGAGGGAGGCGTGGCTGCCTTTTTCTGCGCAATAGTAGGCTTCTGTCTCGATGATCCGCGCGCTGAGCCACAGATCACCGACCCGATGACGAATGACTTTGCCCAGCAAGTCGCGGGCGAGAATTTGCGCGTCGCGGTCGAAAAACGCGTCTGGGAGGCCCTTGGGCAGGCTCGCGGAGGACACATGAACAGGCAAGTTGGACATGGTGGGCAGCGTTTATCAAGGCTGAGTGAGTCGTGATGATAACAATTTGCTGCTTAATCCCGGCTGAACGTCGGCAAATTGCCCTCGATTTCGACCATCCGCCCGTCACCGCTGTTAGTCGGCGGACGCGACAGCTATAATCTGCCGCTTTACTCTTTACCAAGACCTAATCAAAGACCACTCCAGACCATGACTGAGTCCGTTCTTGACTACATGACCCGTTTGGGTCGCGCCGCCCGCGAGGCTTCCCGCGTCATCGGCCGTGCCAGTACCGCGCAGAAGAACCGCGCGTTGCAGGCCGCTGCCAATGCGCTGGATGCTGCCCGCGGCGAATTGACCGCTGCCAATGAGCTGGACTTGGCGGCTGGCCGCGCCAATGGTCTGGAACCGGCCCTGCTCGAGCGCCTGGCGCTGACCCCGGCGCGAATCGACGGCATGATCGTGGGTCTGCGACAGGTCGCGGCGCTGCCCGACCCGGTCGGTGCGATCCGCGATATGAGCTATCGTCCGTCGGGTATCCAGGTGGGCAAGATGCGCGTGCCGCTGGGCGTGATCGGGATCATCTACGAATCGCGACCGAACGTTACCATCGATGCCGCCAGCCTGTGCCTGAAGTCCGGCAACGCGACCATCCTGCGCGGCGGCTCCGAAGCCATTCATTCCAATCGTGCCATCGCCGCCTGCATCCAGCGCGGCCTGGCCGAGGCCGATCTGCCGGCCGCCGTGGTGCAAGTGGTCGAAACCACCGATCGCGCTGCCGTCGGCGCGCTGATCAGCATGCCTGAGTTCGTCGACGTCATCGTGCCCCGTGGTGGCCGTGGCCTGATCGAGCGCGTCAGTCGTGACGCTCGAGTGCCGGTGATCAAGCATCTGGACGGTATCTGCCACGTCTACGTGGGCGAGCACGCCGATCTGGCGAAGGCCCAGCGCATCGCATTCAACGCCAAAACCTACCGTTATGGCATCTGTGGTGCTATGGAAACGCTGCTGGTCGATCAAACCGTTGCGAAAGATTTCTTACCGGCGATGGCTGCCCAGTTCCGCGAAAAAGGCGTCGAACTGCGCGGCTGCGAACGCTCCCGGGCAATCATCGATGCCCTGCCGGCCACGCAAGAGGACTGGAGCACCGAGTATCTGGCGCCTATCCTGTCGATCCGCGTGGTCGATGGGCTTGACCAGGCCATCGAGCACATTAACCATTACGGATCCCATCACACCGATTCGATTGTCAGCGAACACCAGGGCGACACCCGGCGTTTCGTGGCTGAAGTCGATTCTTCGTCGGTGATGATCAACACCCCGACCTGCTTCGCCGATGGCTTTGAATACGGATTGGGTGCCGAGATCGGCATTTCTACTGATAAGCTGCACGCCCGCGGCCCGGTCGGTCTCGAAGGTTTGACCTGCGAGAAGTACGTGGTAGTGGGTGATGGCCAGTTGCGCGGACAGGAGCCGGCCTGACTTGGGCGACTTCGACCCGTCAGCCCCGGTAACCGCCAGCGCGCCTCGACCCAGACGCATCGGTGTACTGGGCGGGACCTTCGACCCGGTGCACATCGGCCATTTGCGTGGTGCGCTGGAAGTCGCCGAAACCCTGGCGCTCGATGAACTGCGCCTGACGCCAAATGCGCGGCCGCCCCACCGGGGTACGCCGCAGGTATCGGCCAAGGACCGGCTGGCGATGGTCAAGTGCGCGGTAGCCGGAGTGGCACCGTTGGTGGTAGACGCCCGCGAATTGCAGCGGGACAAGCCGTCCTACACCATTGATACCCTGGAGTCGATGCGCGCCGAAATGCCCGCCGAGACCCAGGTTTTTCTGCTTTTGGGTTGGGACGCATTTTGCGGCCTGCCCACTTGGCACCGCTGGGAAGAGTTGCTCCAGCATTGCCATATCCTGGTGTTGCAACGCCCGGATGCCGACAGCGAACCGCCGGATGCCTTGCGCAACCTGCTGGCAGCGCGCTCGGTGAGCGACCCGCTGGCCCTCAAAGGGTCGAGCGGACAGATTGCATTCGTCTGGCAGACGCCGCTCGCGGTATCCGCCACCCAGATCCGTCAACTGCTGGCCAGCGGTAAGTCGGTACGTTTCCTGGTGCCCGACGCGGTCCTGGCCTACATCGATGCGCACGGGCTTTACCGTGCGTCGAACTGAATAGGAGTGCCTCAAGGCACGTGGCAACAACGTGTATTGAAGCGCCCGAACATACGAGCAAAACGAGTTTTATATGACGAACAACGACGTAAACAAAGTTAAGCGTAAAGGCACGTTCAAGAGCGCCCCGCTGCCTGAGAAGGTCCTGGCAGCCGAGCCGCCAAAAGGCGACGAGCTGGTCAAGATCGCCGTCGCTGCCCTGGAAGACGTCAAGGCCCAGGACGTGCTGGTCATCGACGTTCGTGACAAGCAGAGCATCACCGACTACATGATCATCGCCACCGGTACCTCCAACCGCCAGATCGGCGCGATGCTGGACAAGGTCCGCGAAGCGGTCAAGGCCCTGGGCATCAAGCCACTGGGTGAAGAAGGCAAGGGCGACAGCGACTGGGTCCTGTTGGACATGGACGACGTGATCGTCCACATGATGACCTCCAATGCCCGCCAGTTCTACGACCTGGAGCGCTTGTGGAAAGGTGCCGAGCAGAGCCGTGCCGCCGATGGCAAACACCACAGCCCTGAAGTTGGTCACGAGCATTTCACCAAGCTCAACAAAGACCAGGAATAAGGAACGGCTGTGCGACTGCGACTGATCGCCGTCGGTTCACGCATGCCCAAATGGGTGGAAGAAGGCTGGCATGAATATGCCAAGCGTCTTCCGTCCGAGCTGGCGCTGGAACTGGTGGAAATACCGCTCAATACCCGTGGCAAGAACGCCGACGTGGCACGCTTCATCCGTCAGGAAGGCGAAGCCATGCTGGCCAAGGTCGGGCCCAATGAGCGCGTTGTCACCCTCGAAGTCCATGGCAAGCCCTGGAGCACCGAGCAGCTGGCGGTCGAGCTCGATCGCTGGCGGCTGGATTCGCGCACGGTAAATTTCATGGTCGGCGGTCCTGAGGGGTTGGCGCCGGAAGTCTGCGCCCGTGCCGATCAGCGCTGGTCGCTATCACCGCTGACGTTGCCGCACCCGTTGGTGCGAATCCTGATCGGCGAGCAGCTGTATCGTGCCTGGACAGTGTTGTCCGGTCACCCTTACCACAAGTAGTTCTGCCCTCATGTCCCAACCGATCCGCATCAAGGACCACGAAAAAGACGCCCGTCTGGTGCGTGGCCGCGTCGTGTTCGGGGCTATTGCGGTGGTGCTGCTGATTGGTGTGCTGATTGCGCGCCTGTATTTCCTGCAGGTCATCCAGTACGAATACCACTCGACCCTGTCGGAAAACAACCGCGTCCATGTGCAGCCGATTCCGCCGACTCGCGGGTTGATTTTCGACCGCAACGGCGTAGTGATTGCCGACAACCGGCCCAGCTTCAGCCTGAGTATGACCCGCGAGCGCTCCGGCGACTGGCAGCAAGTGCTCGATGTAATCGTCGAGGTGCTGGAGCTGACGCCCGAGGACCGGGTGATTTTCGAGAAGCGCATGCGCCAGGGGCGACGGCCGTTCGAGCCGGTGCCGATCCTGTTTGAATTGACCGAAGAACAGATCGCCCGCATTGCTGTGAACCAGTTCCGGCTGCCCGGGGTGGAAGTGGTCGCGCAGCTGGTCCGTCACTATCCGCAGGGGGCGCACTTCGCGCACTCGGTGGGTTACATGGGACGGATCAACGAGAAAGAGTTGAAGTCGCTCGATCCGGTCAATTACAGCGGCACTCACCACATCGGTAAAACCGGCATCGAGCGTTTCTACGAGCCGCAATTGCATGGTCAGGTGGGTTACGAGGAAGTCGAGACCAACGCTCGCGGCCGTGTGTTGCGAGTGCTCAAGCGCACCGAACCGATTTCCGGCAAGGACATCGTCCTGAGCCTGGACATCAAGCTGCAGGAAGCCGCCGAAGCTGCACTCGGTGGTCGTCGTGGCGCGGTGGTGGCACTGGATCCGAAAACCGGCGAAGTGCTGGCGATGGTCAGCCAGCCGAGTTTCGACCCGAACCTGTTCGTCACCGGCATCAGTTTCAAGGCCTATTCCGAGCTGCGCGACTCCATCGACCGGCCGCTGTTCAACCGTGTCCTGCGTGGCCTGTACCCGCCGGGCTCGACCATCAAGCCGGCCGTTGCGATCGCGGGGCTGGATGCTGGTGTGGTGACTGCTTCATCGCGGGTGTTCGACCCGGGTTACTACATGCTGCCCAACTACGACCACAAATACCGCAACTGGAACCGTACCGGCGACGGCTTCGTCGACCTCGATACGGCAATCATGCGTTCCAACGATACGTACTTCTATGACCTGGCCCACAAGCTGGGGATCGATCGGTTGTCGGCGTACATGACCAAGTTCGGCATTGGCCAGAAAGTCTCCCTGGACATGTTCGAAGAATCGCCAGGGCTGATGCCGACCCGCGAATGGAAGCGTGCGACCCGCCGACAAGCGTGGTTCCCGGGTGAAACGTTGATTCTGGGGATCGGGCAGGGCTACATGCAGTCGACGCCATTGCAGTTGGCCCAGGCCACGGCACTGGTGGCCAACAAAGGCGTATGGAACCGTCCGCACCTGGCCAAGACCATCGAAGGCGAGAAGCCGGTGGATGAGAACCCGATGCCGGACATCATCCTGCGTGACCCGGCGGACTGGACGCGGGTCAACCATGGCATGCAACAGGTCATGCACGGTGCCCGAGGCACCGCGCGCAAGGCCTCGATCGGCGCGCAATACCGGATTGCCGGCAAGAGTGGTACGGCCCAGGTGGTGGCGATCAAGCAGGGCGAGAAGTACGACCGATCCAAGGTCCAGGAACGTCATCGCGACCACGCCCTGTTCGTTGGCTTCGCGCCGGCCGACGATCCGAAGATCGTGGTCTCGGTGATGGTCGAGAACGGTGAGTCCGGCTCCGGCGTGGCCGCGCCGGTGGTGCGTCAAATCATGGACGCCTGGTTGCTGGACCAGAACGGTCATCTCAAGGCCGAATACGCCAGCCCTACTACCGCAGAGGCTACCGCCCGTGATGAATAATTTCGATCGCATGCTCTCCAGCGAGGATGTGATGCGCCGCCGTGCCACGCTGTTGCAGCGCCTGCACATCGATGGACCGTTGCTGATCCTGTTGCTGACCCTCGCCGCCGGCAGCCTGTTCGTGCTGTATTCGGCCAGTGGCAAAAGCTGGGACCTGCTGGCCAAGCAAGCCACTTCGTTCGGTATCGGCCTGGTGTCGATGATCGTCATCGCCCAGTTCGAGCCGCGATTCATGGCGCGGTGGGTGCCGCTGGGTTATGTGGTCGGGGTGATGTTGTTGCTGGTGGTGGACATCATGGGGCATAACGCCATGGGGGCCACACGCTGGATCAACATTCCAGGGGTGGTGCGCTTCCAGCCTTCGGAATTCATGAAGATCCTCATGCCGGCGACCATCGCCTGGTATCTGTCCAAGCGCACGCTGCCGCCGCAGCTCAAGCACGTGGGTGTCAGCCTGATGCTGATTGGCGTGCCGTTCATCCTGATCGTGCGCCAGCCCGATCTCGGCACGTCGCTGCTGATCCTGGCGGGCGGCGCTTTCGTTCTGTTCATGGGCGGCTTGCGCTGGCGCTGGATTCTCAGTGTGCTGGCCGCCGCCGTGCCCGTGGCGATCGCCATGTGGTTCTTCATCATGCATGACTACCAGAAGCAGCGAATCCTGACGTTCCTCGATCCCGAAAGTGATCCGCTGGGGACCGGCTGGAACATCATTCAGTCCAAGGCCGCGATCGGTTCCGGCGGCGTGTTCGGCAAGGGCTGGTTGCTGGGCACCCAGTCACACCTGGATTTCCTGCCGGAAAGCCACACCGACTTCATTATTGCGGTGCTGGGCGAAGAGTTCGGCCTGGTGGGCATTTGCGCGCTGTTGCTGATCTACCTGCTGTTGATCGGTCGCGGGCTGGTGATCACCGCCCAGGCGCAGACATTGTTCGGCAAATTGCTGGCAGGCGCCTTGACCATGACATTTTTTGTGTATGTTTTCGTCAACATCGGTATGGTCAGCGGCCTGTTGCCGGTGGTGGGGGTGCCGTTGCCGTTCATTAGCTACGGAGGAACTTCGCTGGTGACGCTGCTGTCAGCGTTTGGGGTTTTGATGTCGATCCATACCCATCGCAAGTGGATCGCGCAGGTTTGAATAAGGTGAAGAGTTCAATGCAAGTAATGCGTGGCTGGGCGACTCGATACGCGCCATGGGTCGGCCTGGTAAGCATCCTTGGTACTGCGCAGCAGGCGGTGGCAGGCGATTACGAAGGCTCGCCCCAAGTGGCCGAGTTCGTTGGTGAGATGACTCGCGACTATGGCTTCGCCGGTGAGCAATTGATGGGCGTGTTCCGCGAGGCGCAGCGCAAGCAATCGATCCTGGACGCCATTTCGAAACCCGCCGAGCGGGTCAAGCAATGGAACGAATACCGGCCGATGTTCATCACCGATGCGCGTATTGCCCGTGGCGTTGATTTCTGGCGTCAGCATGAGGCAGTGCTGGCCCGTGCCGAACAGGAATACGGCGTACCGGCGCAGGTGATTGTCTCGATTATCGGCGTTGAAACGTTTTTTGGCCGTAACACCGGAAATTTCCGGGTCATCGACGCGTTGTCGACCCTCGGTTTCGACTATCCTCCCCGTGCCGAATTTTTCCGCAAGGAATTGCGTGAATTCCTGTTGCTGGCCCGGGAAGAGCAGGTCGACCCGCTGACCCTCAAGGGTTCCTACGCCGGTGCCATGGGCCTGCCGCAGTTCATGCCCAGCAGCTTTCGCGCCTATGCGGTGGACTTCGACAGTGACGGCCACATCAATATCTGGAACAACCCGGACGATGCCATCGGCAGCGTTGCCAGTTATTTCAAGCGACACGGCTGGGTCGCCGGCGAACCGGTGGTCAGCCGCGCCGATGTGCGCGGCGAACAGGTGGACGAAGGTTTGACCACCGGTATCGAGCCGACTAAAACCGTTGGAGAGTTGCGGGCCCTGGGCTGGTCAAGTCATGATGCGCTGCGCGATGATATGCCGGTTACCGCCTTCCGCCTGGAAGGCGACAATGGCCCTGAATACTGGATGGGCCTGAAGAATTTCTACGCGATCACGCGTTATAACCGCAGCGTGATGTACGCCATGGCCGTACATCAACTGTCTGAAGAGCTGGTCCAAGCACGGGGCGTCAAGTAATGCGGGCATTGCCTATGAATAAACCCCTGAAGCTGATGGCATTTGCCGCGTTGGCTATGCTGGTTGCCAGTTGTTCCACCAGTCGTGCGCCAACGCAGAAGTCGTCCACCGCCGTACGCTCGGCGCCGGGGCTGGACATCAACCGTGCCCACAAGGATGGCGCGCCATGGTGGGACGTCGACGTTTCACGCATCCCGGACGCCACGCCAACCCTGCACACCGGCCCGTACAAGGCCGCCCCTTATTCGGTACTGGGCAAGACCTATTTTCCGTTGCAAGAGTCCAAGACGTACGTACAGTCGGGTACGGCGTCCTGGTACGGCACCAAGTTCCATGGCCAGAACACCGCAAACGGCGAAGTCTATGACCTGTACGGCATGAGCGCCGCACACAAGACCTTGCCGTTGCCGAGTTACGTCCGGGTGACCAACCTGGACAACAACAGGACTGTGATCCTGCGGGTCAATGACCGCGGCCCGTTCTATTCGGACCGGATCATCGACCTGTCGTACGCCGCCGCCAAGAAGCTCGGCTACGCCGAAACCGGCACCGCGCGGGTCAAGGTCGAAGGCATCGACCCGCAGCAATGGTGGGCTGCCAAGGGCCGTCCGGCGCCTTTAATGCTCAACGAACCGCAAGTCGCGCAGAATAACGCCCCGGTCATTACGGCTTCGGCCGGCACCATCGAGCAATGGACACCTCCGCCGCAGCAGCACGCCGCCGCAGTCGTCCCTGTTCAACTTGCCGATGCAAAAAAAAACGCTTCTGCACCAGCGTCTGGCCAGTATCTGCAGGTGGGCGCGTTCGCCAACCCGGACGCTGCCGAGTTGCTGAGGTCCAAGCTCAGCGGGATGGTGAAAACTCCGGTGTTCATCAGCTCGATCGTGCGCAATCAACAGACACTGCATCGAGTGCGCCTGGGGCCGATCGGTTCGCCGGGTGAAATCCAGCAAGTGCAGAACAGCGTGCGCCTGGCCAACCTGGGTTCGCCCAGCGTTGTGACGGAGTAATACGTAGAACTTGATTGACGGTTCATCTGCGGTTTTGGGAGGTGGACCAGGTTGTTGGCTCTATGAAGAACAAAAGCCCGGCAAGGGTTACAGAGTGAGCAGCTGAATACGCGATGACTCGTTAGAAAGTCATCTGATTAGTTTTGCCTTCGGGCAGTTTCCATTAGCGATTTCGAGAGACGGATGAACATCACCACCTTTGCCAAACGCCTGTGCCTTCTAGTCCCGCTGCTCCTCTCGCCTGCCGCATTCGCGGTCGAGATGATGCCGTCGCCACCGCAACTGGCCGCCAAGGCCTACGTGCTCATGGACGCCAGCAGCGGCAACGTGCTGGTCGAGAACAATGGTGACCAGCGTCTGCCGCCAGCCAGCCTGACCAAGCTGATGACCGCGTACATCGCGACCCTCGAAATCCGTCGTGGCCAGATCGGTGAAAACGATCCGGTGACCGTCAGCGAAAATGCCTGGCGTACCGGCGGTTCGCGGATGTTCATCAAGGTCGGCTCGCAAGTGACCGTCAGCGACCTGCTGCACGGCATCATCATCCAGTCGGGTAACGATGCCAGCGTTGCACTGGCCGAACACATCGCCGGCAGCGAAGACGCGTTTGCCGACATGATGAACAAGACCGTGGCCGACCTGGGCATGACCAACAGCCACTTCATGAACCCGACCGGCCTGCCGAACCCGGAACACTACTCGTCGGCTCACGACATGGCAGTGCTGGCCCGCGCGATCATTCACGAAGACCCGGCTCACTACGCGATCTACTCGCAGAAAGAGTTCTTCTGGAACGGCATCAAGCAACCGAACCGCAACCTGTTGCTGTGGCGCGACAAGACTGTCGATGGCCTGAAAACCGGCCACACCGACGAAGCCGGCTACTGCATGGTGTCTTCGGCCGTGCGTGACGGCATGCGCCTGATCGCCGTGGTGTTCGGCACCAACAGCGAAGTGGCTCGCGCCGCCGAGACCCAGAAACTGCTGACCTACGGTTTCCGTTTCTTCGAAACCCAGACCTTCTATCAGAAAGGTGCCGAGCTGGCCCAGGCGCCTGTCTGGAAGGGTTCCACCAATCAAGTCAAGGCCGGCCTGGCTGAAGACCTGACCATGACCCTGCCGAAAGGCCAGCTGAAAAAGCTCGCCGCCAGCATGACCATGAACCCGCAACTGGTTGCGCCAATCGCCAAGGGCGACGTGATCGGTAAAGTCGAAGTCAAGCTGGAAGACAAGGTAGTGCACAGCGCCGACCTGATCGCTCTGGATGGCGTCGAAGAGGGTGGTATCTTCCGTCGCATGTGGGATAGCATCCGTCTATTCTTCTACGGCTTGTTCAACTGATAGTGTGCTCCTGCAAGGTCTCGTGCTGATCCGGCGCGGGGCCTTGTCGTCGCCACGGCTTACGCTTACGAGGCCGTTACGCCATGACCGATACCGAAGTAAAGGCGCCTAAGATCGAATTCCCCAACGTTGATTACCCGGTTAAGGTGATCAGCGATACCGGTGTGGGCAACAAAGACAAGATCATTGCGATCGTCAAGAAGCATGCGACGATCAACCATGACCGTGTGGATGAACGCCAGAGCACCAACGGCAAATACACCACGATCCAGTTGCACATCGTTGCGACCGACCAGGACCAGCTGTACAACATCAACAGCGAACTGCGGGCCACCGGTTTCGTGCACATGGTGCTGTGATGTCCGGCACGCTGGGCTTTCGCGAACTTGGCCAGATGGCTTACGAGCCGGTCTGGCATGCCATGCAACGCTTTACCAACGAACGTGGCAGCGATGCCGCCGACGAGATCTGGTTGGTCGAGCACCCGCCAGTCTTCACCCAGGGCCAGGCCGGCAAGGCCGAGCACTTGCTGGTGCCGGGAGATATCCCGGTGGTGCAGGTTGATCGCGGTGGCCAGGTGACGTATCACGGCCCCGGGCAGTTGGTGGCCTACCTGTTGCTGGATGTGCGCAAGCTGGGGTTCGGCGTGCGTGACCTGGTGACTCGCATGGAGTCATGCCTCATTGAGTTGCTCGCCAGCTACGGTGTGACGGCGGCGGCCAAGCCCGATGCACCGGGCGTGTACGTCAATGGCGCGAAAATCGCCTCCCTGGGTCTGCGGATCCGCCACGGTTGTTCCTTTCATGGGCTGGCCCTGAACGTGGACATGGACCTGGAACCGTTTCGACGGATTAATCCCTGCGGCTACGCCGGGCTGGCGATGACCCAGCTGAGCGATCACGCAGGATCGATTGAATTTGCCGAGGTAAGTGCCCGGCTGCGCGCGCAGCTCGTCAAACACCTCGACTATGCTGAGCAGACGACCCTCACGGGCGGAATCGACTGATATGACTACTGATGCAGTGCAAACCATGATCCCGACGCTCGATGTCACTGAGCGCCCGGCCCCGCGTCCCAAGGTTGAAGCCGGCGTCAAGCTGCGCGGCGCCGAGAAGGTTGCACGCATCCCGGTAAAGATCATTCCGACCACCGAGCTGCCGAAGAAGCCTGACTGGATTCGTGTGCGTATTCCGGTCTCGCCGGAAGTCGACCGTATCAAGGCGTTGCTGCGCAAACACAAGTTGCACAGTGTGTGCGAAGAAGCCTCCTGCCCGAACTTGGGCGAGTGCTTCTCCGGCGGAACCGCGACCTTCATGATCATGGGTGACATCTGCACCCGTCGTTGCCCGTTCTGTGACGTTGGCCACGGCCGTCCGAAGCCACTGGACGTCAACGAGCCGGAAAGCCTGGCCATCGCCATTGCCGACCTGAAACTGAAATATGTGGTAATCACCTCGGTAGACCGCGATGACCTGCGTGACGGCGGTGCCCAGCACTTTGCCGATTGTATCCGCGAGATCCGCAAGCTGTCGCCGAACGTGCAGCTCGAAACCCTGGTCCCGGACTACCGTGGCCGCATGGACATCGCCCTGGAAATCACCGCCGCCGAGCCACCGGATGTGTTCAACCACAACCTGGAGACCGTGCCGCGCCTGTACAAGGCCGCGCGCCCGGGTTCGGACTACCAGTGGTCGCTGACCCTGCTGCAACGCTTCAAGCAGATGATGCCGCATATCCCAACCAAATCCGGTTTGATGCTGGGTTTGGGTGAAACGGATGAAGAAGTCATCGAAGTCATGAAGCGCATGCGCGAGCACGACATCGACATGCTGACCCTGGGGCAATACCTGCAACCGTCGCGCAGCCACTTGCCGGTGCAGCGTTTCGTGCACCCGGACACCTTTGCCTGGTTCGCCGAGGAAGGTTACAAGATGGGCTTCAAGAACGTTGCTTCCGGCCCGCTGGTACGCTCTTCCTACCACGCCGACGAGCAGGCCAAGCTGGTCAAGGCCGAGTTGATGTCGTCCTGATTCGGTCATGAAAAACAGCCCGCAACGTTCTATCGGCCTTGCGGGCTTTTTTTGCCTGTCCCACAGCGACATCAGTCTTTTCCTGCGACTGCGCGATGCTTGATCCGCTTCTGTTTGTCTACGTTCCTGACTAATGTGTGTTTGATGTTTTCACGCAGGGAGATCCATGGATGAACGCAAGACCTGACCCGACGCTGCTTCCTCACACGCCTGTACCGGCTTTGCCGATGCAAGGCCTGATCGCTGTTATCGCGCCTGCAGGTCCGGCCGCGCTGGACACTAAAAAAGCCATCGCCTGGATGCGTGCTCGTGGGTATTCGCTGCGGATATTTCCCGGAGTGTTCGAAAAGGACGGCTATCTTGCCGGCAGCGACGAAGTGCGACTCAATGACCTGCACGCCGCGTTTACTGACCCTGAGGTCGATGCCATCATTTGCCTGCGCGGTGGCTACGGTACGCCGCGGTTGCTTGATCGCATCGATTTCCCGCTGCTACGCCAAAACGCCAAGCCATTCATCGGTTACAGCGATATTACCGCGCTGCACCTGGCAATCAGCCGTTATGCGGGTTTCGTAACCTTCCATGGCCCGCTGCTCAATGCCGATCTGCTGGGTGAGCGGCTACCACCGACCGAGTCCTCCTTCTTCAACATGCTCAGGGGCCAGTACAGGGCCGGCATGGTGCTTGCCCATCCGGTTGGCCGGCCCTTGACGACGATCGTGCCGGGTGTCGCCCATGGGCGCCTTCTGGGCGGCAACCTGTCGATGATTGCTGCAACCATGGGCACGCCTTACGAGATCGATGCAGCAGGTGTCATCCTGTTTATCGAAGACATCAACGAGCCGCTGTACCGCATCGACCGGCTGCTGACCCATCTACGCCTCGCGGGCGTGCTGCACAAGCTGCGTGGGGTTCTGGTAGGTGATATAGCGGGGGTAGAGGCCCAGGCCCTGGACCGATTGCTCAGGCAGACCCTGGAACCCTTGTGCATCCCGGTACTGGCCGGGTGGCGCAGCGGGCACTGCAATCCGAACCTGACTCTGCCGATGGGCGCTTTGGTGAAGCTGGATGCGGGGAGCCAGCAACTGTTTCTGGAGCAGAATGTCGTAAGGCGGTAGGTAGGAGCGAGCATGCTCGCGATGGTCGTGAACGATAATGCGGGAAATCTGACACCCCGCGGTGTTCTCGGGTTCATCGCGAGCATGCTCGCTCCTACAGCGATAAAGCTTTAGCGGTTACGCAACCCTTCCAGCAATTTGTGCGTCGGATACCCGTCTGCCGGCCAGCCAAATGACTGCTGGGCGCTGCGGATCGCCTTGCGGGTGTTGGCACCAATGATCCCGTCGGCAGTGCCCGCATCGTAGTTCTGCGCACTCAGCAGGTTTTGCAGTTCGATCCGTTCGGTGCGGCTCAGGGGTAGATCATCCTTGGGCCACGTGCCGCTGATCAGCCCTGCGCCATTGAATCGCTCGGACAGCAGGCTCACCGCCAGGGCGTAGGACGACGAGTTGTTGTACTTGAGAATCGCGCGGAAGTTGTCGAGCACCAGGAAGGCCGGGCCGCGGTAGCCTGCTGGCAACAACAGCGCCGCGGACAATTGCTCGGAGCCTGCCGGGAACTGGCCGCCGTTTGGCAGCACTACGCCCATTTGCCGCCATTCGGCAACGCTCTTGCGAATCGAACCATCGGCGAGAACGTAGTTGAAGTTGCCCGGCAACTGCACTTCGAAGCCCCACGGCTGGCCTTTTTGCCAGCCGGAGCTTTGCAGGTAGTGGGCGGTCGACGCCAGGGCGTCGGTGGCGCTGCCCCAGATATCGCGGCGACCGTCGCCATCAAAGTCCACGGCGTGAGTGTTGTAGGTGGTCGGGATGAACTGGGTCTGGCCCATGGCGCCCGCCCAGGAACCCAGCATTTTGTCGGGTTCGATATCGCCTTGCTGGAGGATTTGCAGGGCGGCGATCAATTGTGCGTGAGCGAAGCCTGGGCGGCGGCCTTCGTAGGCCAGGGTTGCCAGGGAGTTGATCACCGACTTGCTGCCCTGGAACTGGCCGAAGTTGCTTTCCATGCCCCACACCGCGACCAGCGCCTGGCGGTCGACGCCGTAGCGTTGTTCGATGCTTTGCAGGATGCCAGCGTACTGGTCGACCAATGCCTGGCCTTTGCGAACGCGCAGCGGCGACAGGGCGCCATCGAGGTATTCCCACACCGGTTTTGCGAATTCCGGTTGGCTGCGGTCGGCACGGATCACGGCCGGGTCGAAGCTGACATTGGCGAAGGCGCGGTCGAACAGGTCGGCACTGATACCGGCGGCCAGGGCGTCCTTGCGAAAACCCGCCTGCCATTCAGCGAAGGTCTGGGTTGGCTGGATGTCGAGGTTTTCACCGCTCGGAACCACGGGCGCGGTGACCGTCGGGGCGGTGGCGACAGGGAGGGTCTGAATTGGCTGGGCGTCGGCGGCGGTGGGTTTTTCCGCGCAGGCGACTAGCAAAATGAGGCTGGAGGCAGCAATCAATTGGCGAAACTGCCAACGACGGGAAAGACAAAGGGGCATGCACGGGTCCAGGGCAAACGAATCAGGTACAGACCTTAACATGTTGAGCGAATGCTTGCCTTTCAGGCCGCCAGAAAGTAAGAAGCCTCCCAGTTGTCAGACTGGAAGGCTTCGCGGCGGTAGCTGCCTTTGCCTTTGCCGGCGCGTTCCTGGCGGCTGCGGAACAAGGGCTGGGCGACGATGGATTTGGCCTTGTTGGGGCCATGTTTAGATGGCTTTCTGCTCATGATGGGCTCTCGCAAGTGGAGTGGTTTTTGCGGGGCAAATCATCGGCCGAATTTGGGGTTCTGTCTAGTCCCTACAATATGTAGGACCTTTCGGACGCCTTCCCTGTTGGAGCGAGCATGCTCGCTCCAACAGGGAACGAAGGCGCCAAGCCTTATTCTGCGGGCAACGACAGTTTCTGCCCAGCCATCAACAGCGTCAGGCGACTCAAGCTCATCCACGGCGAACCCGCCGCCTGGCCCTTGATCTGTGCGTCGATGCGCTGGGCTTCGAGCAACAATTGCGCCCAGCGTTGTGCCGAATAACGTTGCAGGGCTTTGCTCATCAGCGGTTTACGCTTGTCCCACACCGGCGGCCTGGCCTGGCTGAAGGCCTTGTCCAGTGGGGTACCCTGGCTGTATTGCAACGAAATATTGGCCAGCAGGCGTAGTTCCCGGGCCAGGGCCCACAGAATCACCGGGGGCTCGACACCTTCACCGCGAAGTCCTTCAAGCATGCGCAGCGCATGGGCGGCTTCGCCATTGAGAATGGCGTCGGTCAAGCCGAAAACATCGAAGCGCGCACTGTCGGCCACCGCGGCCTGTACGGTTTCGATGGTGACCTGGCCGCCTTCGGCCATCAGCTTGAGTTTTTCGATTTCCTGGGCGGCGGCCAGCAAGTTGCCCTCCACCCGTGCGGCGATCAGCTCGACGGCGTCCTGGCTGGCGGATAGCCCGGCCTGGGACAAACGTTGCCGGATCCAGCTGGGCAACTGGTTGGCATCCACCGGCCAGATCTGGACGAACTGGGTCTGCTGGCCTTCGACCAGCGCCTTGCCCCATTTGGTTTTCTGCGCACTGCCATCGAGCTTCGGCAGGCTGATCAACAGCACCGTGTCTTCGGCCGGGCGCGAGCAGTATTCAATGAGTGCAGCGGCACCTTTGTCGCCGGGTTTTCCGGAAGGCAGGCGCAATTCCAGCAGGCGTTTTTCGGCGAACAGCGACATGCTGGCGCCGGCTTGCAGCAAGGTACCCCAGTCGAAACTGGCGTCGGCGGCGAACACCTGGCGTTCGTCGAAGCCTTGTTGGCGAGCCGCCGCGCGGATGGCGTCGGCGGCTTCCTGGCACAGCAAGGGGTCGTCGCCACTGATGACGTAAACCGGCGCGAGGGCGCCTTGCAGGTGTTTGGCGAGTTGGGCGGGAGCGAGCTTCATAAGAGAGGGCAAACGGGGCGCCACAGCGCCCCGTAAGTCTTACTGCCGAGGCAGGTCGATGGGCGACTGACGCGGCGTGTTCGCCTCAGCCTTCTGCGCCGCTTCCAGTGCCGCGGCTTCCGCCTTGGCCTTGGCTTCGGCAGTCTGCTGCAACTGGTCCAGCTGGGCCGGGGTAAATTGCTGCAGGCGCAACATCATGCGTTGAACCAGCTCGCGACGCATTTCCTTGCGAGCGTCGGCGGCTTCCTGGTCGGAACCTACCAGGTTGTTGCCGTCATGGATGAACACCTTCTGCACTTCGAGCTTGTCGTTGAGCAGGGGCAGGTTGCCCTGGCCGCGAATGTCATAGCTGAGCACCGTGCTCAGTTGATATTCGCCCGTACGACCGGCGCCAGCGTAGCTGAGGATGCGCTGGGATTCCTGCTGGTCGGTCAGGATGAGTTTGTAAGGGGCGCCGTTGTAGACCTTGACGCCGCTGCTCACCAGCATCTGGCGCAGTTGCGTCACGGTATCGCCGTAGGCGTCGCGGGCGCTCAGGTCAAGTTCCTTGAGTGCCAGGTCGGTGGTGCTGGTGCCGCGCAGCTGGAAGCCGCAGGCGCTCAACAGGACCGCGAGCCCTATCACCAGCAAGTTGCGTTTGATCATTGTGTTGCTCCCCTTGAAACCATGTGGGCCAATCGAGCGGCCCGTAAGGTTTTGTTCGGCGCCCGGCACGGCCAGGCGCCTGATCCAATTAGCTGGCGACGATGTTGACCAGTTTTCCGGGCACCACGATCACTTTGCGAATGGTCAGACCATCGACGAAACGCAGCACGTTTTCGTTGGCCCGTGCGGCGGCTTCGACTTCTTCGCGAGTGGCGCTGGCCGGCATTTCGATCTGGCCGCGCAGCTTGCCGTTCACCTGGATAACCAGCGTCAGGCTGTCTTGCACCAGCGCGCTCTCGTCCAGCACGGGCCAGCCGGCATCGATCACCGGATCGGCGTGACCCAGGCGATGCCACAGCTCGTGGCAGATGTGCGGCGTGATCGGTGCCAGCAGCAGGGTCACGGTTTCCAGGCCTTCCTGAACCAGCGCGCGATCCTGCTCGGTGCCTTGTGCGGCTTTTTCCAGCACGTTCATCAGCGTCATCACCTGGGCGATGGCGGTGTTGAACTTATGGTTCTGGCCGACGTCGTGGCTGGCCTGCTTGATCGCCTGGTGGATCGAACGACGAATGGCTTTTTGCTCGTCGTTGAGGCCGGCAACGTCCAGCTGGCCCGGCAGGCCCTGGGTGACGTGCGCTTGGGCCAGGCGCCAGACGCGCTTGAGGAAGCGGTGTGAACCTTCTACCCCGGAATCGGACCATTCCGCGCTCATGTCAGGCGGCGAGGCGAACATCATGAACAGGCGGCAGGTGTCGGCGCCGAACTGGTCGATCATCGACTGTGGGTCAACACCGTTGTTCTTCGACTTGGCCATCTTCTCGGTGCCACCGATTTCCACCGGCAGGCCGTCGGCGATCAGCTTGGCGCTGATGACTTTGGCCTTGCTGTCGCGCTCGAGCTCGACGTCCGCCGGGTTGAACCAGGTGTAGGCGCCGTTGGCTTCACGACGGTAGTAGGTCTCGGCGATCACCATGCCCTGGGTCAGCAGGTTCTTGAACGGCTCGTTGGAACTGACCAGGCCTTCGTCGCGCATCAGTTTGTGGAAGAAGCGCGCGTAAAGCAGGTGCAGGATCGCGTGTTCGATGCCGCCGATGTACTGATCCACCGGCAACCAGTGGTCGGCTGCGGATTTTTCTACCAGGCCACCCTCGAAGTGCGGCGAGGCGTAGCGGGCGTAGTACCACGAGGACTCGACGAAGGTGTCCATGGTGTCGGTTTCACGCTTGGCAGGCTGGCCGCATTTCGGGCAGCTGCACTCGTAGAACTCGGGCATGCGCGCCAGTGGCGAACCGGCGCCATCGGGAACGACGTCTTCCGGCAGTACGACGGGCAATTGATCTTCCGGCACCGGCACGTCACCGCAAGTAGTGCAGTGGATGATCGGGATCGGGCAGCCCCAGTAACGCTGACGGCTGATGCCCCAGTCGCGCAGGCGGAACTGGGTGCGCGAAGCGCCGAGTTCTTTCTTGATCAGTGCGACTTCGATGGCGTCGAAGGCGCCGACGAAGTCGAGGCTGTCGAACTCGCCGGAGTTGATCAGCGTGCCGTGCTCGCCGTAGGCGTCTTGCCACGGGGCAGGGTTGGTGTCGCCTGCACTTGTACGAACCACGGATTTGACCGGCAGGTTGTACTTGTGGGCGAACTCGAAATCGCGTTCGTCGTGCGCCGGAACCGCCATGACTGCGCCGTCGCCGTAATGCATCAGCACATAGTTGGCGACCCATACTGGCAGTTTTTCGCCGGTCAACGGGTGCTCGACGAACAGGCCGGTTGGCAGGCCTTTTTTCTCTTGGGTCGCAACGTCGGCTTCAGCAACGCTGCCGCCCTTGCATTCAGCAATGAACGCTTGCAGCTCGGGGTTGTTTTGCGCGGCCAGGGTGGCCAGGTGGTGCTCGGCGGCCACGGCAACGTAGGTCGCACCCATGAGGGTGTCCGGACGCGTAGTGAAGACTTTCAGGGTGCCGGCTTCGCCGATGGAGTCGACGTTGTACGGGAACTGCACTTCCATGCCGCGGGATTTGCCGATCCAGTTGCGCTGCATGGTCTTGACCTGCTCAGGCCAGCCAGTCAGTTCGTCGAGGCTCTCCAGCAGCTCATCCGCGTAGGCGGTGATCTTGAAGTAGTACATCGGGATTTCGCGCTTTTCGATCAGCGCGCCGGAACGCCAGCCGCGGCCGTCGATCACTTGCTCGTTGGCCAGGACGGTCTGGTCGACCGGGTCCCAGTTAACGGTGCCGCTTTTTTTGTAGATCACGCCTTTTTCGAACAGGCGAGTGAACAGCCATTGTTCCCAGCGGTAGTAATCGGGCTTGCAGGTGGTCACTTCGCGCGACCAGTCCACCGCCAGGCCCAGGCTGCGCAACTGGCTTTTCATGTAGGCGATGTTTTCGTAGGTCCACTTGGCGGGCGCTACGTTGTTCTTCATCGCGGCGTTTTCCGCCGGCATGCCAAAGGCGTCCCAACCCATGGGTTGCAGGACGTTCTTGCCTTGCATGCGCTGGTAGCGGGAGATCACGTCGCCGATGGTGTAGTTGCGCACGTGCCCCATGTGTAGCTTGCCGCTGGGGTAAGGGAACATCGACAGGCAGTAGTAAGTCTCCTTGCCTGGCTGTTCACTGACTTCAAAGGACTTTTGCTCATCCCAGAATGACTGGGCGGCGGCTTCGATTTCACGGGGCTGATATTGTTCGTGCATGGCTACTTTTGAACTGAATAGGGGTGGCCTAATCCTCTTCAATGCGACGCTGGACGGTGAACACGCCAATTTGGCGTTTTTCGTTGCCCAGAGGAGCTGGAAGTGGAGTTACAGGAAGCGCCGTAGCATACATGACCGCACTCTATCGAGGGAAACCCTGATTACTGCCGCGCGTCTCGTGAAAACCGCTGCGAGGGCCGTTGGTCGCGGCGTCCAGCCGGTTTGTCGATGGAAGCTAAGCTCTAACTGGGGAGTAGTTCTTATCTTCCAATGAGGTGAGGGATGGTTGAGTCACGGCAAAAAGTTACAAAACCGGAGCTGTACGAAAGACTGATTGACCGTCTTGGAATGGCCCTGGATGCGGCGAAAACCGCTGGCCGGTTGCGTGATGAGCGTCCACTGGAGCTGGAGTTGCGTGGCCTGAGCCCCGCAGAGTTTGCATTGGTCAAGGCGTACCTCGATCGCAGTGAGCGTGAGACACACGGATGCTTGTCTGAGGCAGTGAAGCAACTCGACGCACCACGCACAGCCAAAATTATCTGGCTCAAGGACAAAGTAGCTGGCAGAGACGCGGTAAAGGTCCGGTCCCTGCAGTGCAAATAAGGCATAGAGCCATGCTCCACGGTATTTTGAAGCATAGTCCTTGCGTATTTATTGTCGCATTGCGTCAACCCACTTAGGCTTCGGGCATCTTTAAGGAGATGCCCGATGCCTTTTCGCTATTTCGTCAAACACCTTCTGATGCCGCCCGGCGTTCTTATCCTGTTGCTGGTGCTCGCCTGGTGGTGGCGCCGCTCAAGACCGCGACTTGCCGCTGGGTGCTTCGCCCTGGGCGTGGGTGGTTTCTGGTTGATGAGCCTGCCAGTCATGGTGCAGTGGGGCGCCGGGCTTCTTGAGCGTGAGGCACCCTTGGCACGCGACGAATGGGCAACGTTGGCCCAGCGCGCCGATGCGATCGTAGTGCTGGGCGCCGGGCGGGAGCGGGGCGACCTGGCGTGGGGCAGTGATCAACCCACCGGGGTGGCACTTGAGCGAGAGCGCTATGCCGCTCGCTTGGCAAAGGCTTCGGGCTTGCCGATCCTGACCAGTGGCGGATTGCACTATGGCACGCCGCCCACCGAGGCCAAGCTGATGGCGGACTCATTGCACGATGATTTTGGCGTGGCGGTGCGTTGGCAGGAAGGGCGAAGTCGCACCACCTGGGAGAATGCTACGTTCAGCGCCGAGGTCTTGTTGCCTGAAGGCATCAAGCGCGTGGTGGTGGTTACCCAGGCCTGGCACATGCCGCGAGCGGTCTGGAGTTTTCAGAAGGCCGGGTTTGAAGTGGTGCCGGCGCCAGTGGGATTCTTGAGCGTGGACAACGCCGAGCCCCTGGGCGGATGGATGCCGGAGTTCAAGGCGATCTGGCGCAGTGGGCAGTTGTTGAATGAGGCTGCGGGGCAGGTCGGGTATTGGTTGTTCTACCGCTGAAGATCAAAGGATCGCAGCCTTCGGCAGCTCCTACATTTGGAATGCAATCCCCTGTAGGAGCTGCCGCAGGCTGCGATCTTTTGCAGGCGCCACAAATATTCAGACGGTCTTGGCCATCCGGCTGGCAATCAACGCCCAGCCAAACAACAGCACACACACAATGATCAGCGGCCATGAACGCCATTGCAGGTACGGTGTGAGGTTGTGCATGGGCACCACTTCGCCGTACAGGATGCCGCGTTCGAACTGCGGGATCTGCGTGGTGATCTGGCCGAACGGGTTGATCAGGCCGGTCACGCCATTGTTAGTGGCGCGGATCATCCAGCGGCCGGCCTCGAGCGCGCGCATTTGCGCCATCTGCAAGTGCTGCAGCGGGCCGATGGACGTGCCGAACCAGGTATCGTTGCTGATGGTCAGCAGCAGGTCGCTTTGCGCGGCAAGGCCGGCGGCGAACTCTGGATACACCACCTCGTAGCAGATAAACGGCGCAATCTGGTACCCCTTGGCCTGCAGCATGGCCTGGTCGGAAGGGCCGCGGGCAAAGTCCGACATGGGCAGGTCGAAGAACGCGATCAGGCCACGCAGCACATCCTGCAAAGGCACGTACTCGCCAAACGGCACCAGCTTCTGCTTGAGGTAGGTGCCATCGCCTTCGCCGACCACGGTAATGCCGTTGTAAAAGCGTTTTTCGTGATGGACCATTTCGCGGATCGGCACGCCGGTGATCATGGCCGAATCCCGTTCGGCGGCGAATTTGCCCATCATGTCCAGGTAGCCATGGGCAGACTCCTTGAGCACCGGGATTGCGGTTTCCGGCCAGATCAGCAAGTCGACCCGTTTCGAGCTGAAGCTCATGTCGCGGTAAAGTTCCAATTGCGCGTTGAGCTGCGCCGGGTCCCACTTCATGCTCTGTTCGATGTTGCCCTGAAGCGCCGCGACACTCAGTGGCGCGCCTGATGGGCTGGTCCAGGCGTATTGCTTGAGCGCCATGCCGGCCACCCATGGGCCAGCGAGCAGCGCAATGCCCACGGCGATGAAACCTTTGCGTCCGGTGCGCACCAGGCGCATGGCGTTGTAGATCAAGGCGGCCGTCAGGGCCAAGGTAAAGGATATCAGCCACATCCCGCCGACAGGCGCGAGGCCGGACAGCGGGCCGTCAAGCTGGCTGTAGCCGGAGTAGAGCCATGGGAATCCGGTCAGGAACCAGCCTCGAAATGCTTCCTGGCCGACCCACAGCGCCGCAAATGCCAAGCTGTCCGCCAGCGGTGCTTCGTTGCGTCGCAGCCAGCGCGCCCAAATCCAGGCAGGCAGGGCGAAGAACCAGGCAATCGCCGCGGTGAAGATCAACATCAGGAAGCCGGCCAGCAGCACCGATGCACCACCGAAGTGATGAATGCTGTAATAGATCCAACTGGTACCGGCGCCAAACAGGCCGAAGCCGAAACACCATCCACGGCCCAAGGCCTGCCGGGGATTCAGTTCACGCAAGCCGGCATAGAAAAGCCCGACCGCCAGCAGTGCCAGTGGCCAGATATCGAACGGCGCCAGGGCCAGGGTGGTGATTGCACCGGCCGCCACGGCCAGCAGGTTACCGGGCCAGCCGGGGCGGGTTGTCCAGCGCATTTCAATCCTTAGGTTTTTACCGGGCGATAGGTGTCAGTCGCAGCAAATGAATCCGCCGACTGTCGGCGTTCAGGATGCGAAAGCGATAGGCGCCGATTTCGGTGATTTCGTTGCGTTTTGGCAGGTGCCCGAACGCGCTCATCACCAGGCCACCCACGGTGTCGAACTCATCGTCGGAAAATTCGCTGTCGAAGAACTCATTGAAGTTCTCGATCGGCGTCAGGGCCTTGATCAGGAAGTCGCCGCTGGGCAGTGGCTTGATGTAGCTGTCTTCTTCGACGTCGTGTTCGTCTTCGATGTCGCCGACGATCTGTTCCAACACGTCTTCGATGGTCACCAGGCCTGCCACGCCGCCGTATTCGTCAATGACGATGGCCATGTGGTTGTGGTTGGCGCGGAACTCACGCAACAACACGTTCAGGCGTTTGGATTCCGGCACGAAGGTAGCCGGGCGCAGCAGGTCCTTGATGTTGAAGCTGTCGCCGTTCTCCCTGAGGATCAACGGCAGCAAGTCCTTGGCCAGCAGCACGCCCATCACGTCATCGTGGCTTTCGCCGATCACCGGGTAGCGGGAGTGGGCCGAATCGACCACGGCAGGCAGGAACTCGCGGGGTGTCTGGGTCGCCTTGATGCTGATCATCTGTGAGCGCGGGACCATGATGTCCCGTACTTGCAGGTCGGCAACCTGGATAGCGCCTTCGACGATGGCCAGCGCTTCGCTGTCCAGCAGTTTGTTCTGATGTGCATCGCGCAGCAGCTCCAGCAGCTCCTGGCGGTTCTTCGGCTCGTGGGCAAAAGCCTGGGTGAGCTTACCCAGCCAAGACTTCTGCCCGTTGCTCGATCGATCTTCGCTCATAGCGATTACTCTGAATCCTTTGTTGTTTCGGTAGGGGATAAATCGGTTTCGTCGTCCGCGTACGGATCGCGATAGCCCAGTTCTGCAAGCAACGTTCGTTCCAGTGCTTCCATCTCTTCGGCTTCGTCGTCATCTATATGGTCGTAACCCAGCAGATGCAAGCAGCCGTGAATCACCAAGTGCGCCCAATGGGCCTTAAGCTCCTTGCCCTGCTCGACGGCTTCTCGCTCGACCACGGCCACGCAGATCACCAGGTCGCCCAGCAGCGGGATGTCGAGGAACTCGTCCGGCACATCGGCAGGAAACGACAGGACGTTGGTGGCGTAATCCTTTTGTCGCCAGGTGTTATTCAGTTCGCGGCCTTCGGCTTCGTCGACCAGGCGAATGGTCATCTCGGAGTCGGCGCTGCGCTGGCGCAAGGCCAGTTCGCACCATTGGCGGAACTCGGCTTCGCTGGGGGCGGGCGCTTGAGTCGCAATTTGCAGATCAAGCTCAAGCATCGCGTCGGCTGTCCTTTGGCGTTTCATCGATGGCACGATTTTCGAAACGCTCGTAGGCCTCGACAATGCGCTGCACCAGCGGGTGACGCACGACGTCCTTGGGCATGAAATGGGTAAAGCTGATACCCGGAACATCCTTAAGCACTTCGATCACGTGGTGCAGCCCGGACTTGGTGCCTTTAGGCAGGTCGACCTGGGTGATGTCACCGGTGATGACGGCGGTGGAGCCGAAACCGATCCGGGTCAGGAACATTTTCATCTGTTCGACCGTGGTGTTCTGGCTTTCGTCGAGGATGATGAAGCTGTTGTTCAGCGTACGGCCGCGCATGTACGCCAGTGGGGCCACTTCGATCACCTGGCGCTCGATCAGCTTGGCGACGTGTTCGAAACCGAGCATTTCGTAGAGCGCGTCATAAAGCGGGCGCAAATACGGGTCGATTTTCTGCGACAAGTCACCGGGCAGGAAGCCGAGCTTTTCACCGGCTTCGACCGCCGGGCGCACCAGCAGGATACGCCGGATCTGTTCACGCTCCAGGGCATCCACTGCGCAGGCGACGGCCAGGTAGGTCTTGCCGGTACCGGCCGGGCCGATGCCGAAGTTGATGTCGTTGCCAAGGATTTCCTTCACGTAGCGCACTTGATTCAAGCCGCGAGGGCGAATCATGCCTTTCTTGGTGCGCAGGGCGACGGAGGCATCGGCAGGCGAATGGTTGTCCAGCTCTTCGACGGCCGATTCCTGCAGGAACAGGTGAACCATGTCCGGCGACAACTCGGTACCCTTGGTTTCCCGGTACAGGCGGCGCAGCAGGTTTTCCGCGGAGGTGGTGTGCTTACGCTCGCCGATCAGTTCGAACTGGTTTCCGCGGTTGCGGATCTCGATAGTCAGGCGCTGTTCTATCAAGCGCAGGTGCTCGTCGAACTGCCCGCACAGATTGGCAAAGCGGCGGGCCTCGAAAGGCTCGAGGATGAAACGATGTGGTTCGATGGGTGCGTTCAAGGTCGTATTTAGCCGCCCTGGGGCAATTGGGATGATTCAAGGATAGCGCCAGTGGCGCGGGTGCGAAAGCTCTTAAATATCGCAACGCAAAACACCGCCCTGTAGGAGCTGGCTTGCTGGCGATAGGGGCGCCACGGTACATCAGGCGCACCGCGTTATCGTTCATCGCCAGCAAGCCGGCTCCTACATCAACGAGCCCCGCAGCGAGTGCGGCTGTGCGGCGTCGATGTGCACATCGGCAAACTGGCCGATCAGGGTCGGATTGTCGCAGCGGAAGTTGACGATACGGTTATTCTCGGTTCGCCCTTGCAGCTCGCCAGGGTCTTTCTTGGAGTAATCGGTTACAAGAATCCGCTGAGTCGTACCGACCATTTGTCGGCTGATTTCAAAGCCCTGCTGGTTCAGGCGATGTTGCAGGGCGTTCAAGCGCTCTTTTTTCAGATCTTCCGGGGTTTCATCGACCAGGTCGGCGGCCGGAGTGCCCGGGCGCTGGCTGTAGACGAACGAATAGGAGAAGTCGAAACCGACGTCCTGAATCAGCTTCATGGTTTGTTCGAAGTCTTTCTCGGTTTCGCCGGGGAAACCAACGATGAAGTCCGAACTGATGCAGATGCCCGGCACGGCAGCGCGCAACTTGCGCAGTTTGGATTTGTATTCCAGCGCCGTGTGGTTGCGTTTCATCGCCGCGAGGATGCGGTCCGAACCCGATTGCACCGGCAGGTGCAGGTGTTTCACCAGCTCCGGTACTTCGGCGTGGGCCTGGATCAGGCTGTCGGAGAATTCCAGCGGGTGCGAGGTGGTGTAGCGGATGCGGTCGATGCCATCGACTGCGGCGACCACGCGGATCAGTTCGGCCAGATCCGCCAGGCGACCGTCATGGGTCTTGCCGCGATAGCCGTTGACGTTCTGCCCCAGCAGCGTCACTTCGCGCACGCCGTGTTCGGCCAGGTGAATGATTTCGGCAATCACGTCGTCGAACGGGCGGCTCACTTCTTCACCGCGGGTGTAGGGCACCACGCAGAACGTGCAGTATTTGCTGCAACCCTCCATCACCGACACGTAGGCGCTCGGGCCGTCGATGCGTGGCTCGGGCAAGTGATCGAATTTTTCGATTTCGGGGAACGAGACGTCGACTTGCGGCAGCTTGGTGATGCGCGCGGCGTCGATCATTTCCGGCAGGCGGTGCAAGGTCTGCGGGCCGAATACCACGTCGACATAGGGCGCACGGTCGCGAATGGCGGCGCCTTCCTGGCTGGCTACGCAACCGCCGACGGCGATTACCATGTCCGGGTTGGCCAGCTTCAGCTCGCGCCAGCGGCCCAGTTGGGAATAGACACGGTCCTGGGCGCGCTCGCGGATCGAGCAGGTGTTGAGCAGGATCACGTCGGCGTCTTCAGCGCGCGCCGTGACTTCCAGGGCCTGGTGTTCGCCCAACAGATCGACCATGCGCGAGCTGTCGTACTCGTTCATCTGGCAACCGTGGGTTTCGATGTAAAGCTTCTTGGCCATGGATAGAGTCATCACGTGATTCAAAGAACCGCGCATTATAGGGAACATGTACTCAGGTTCCTACCGCTGCGCGTCCGGCGGCTATGCTATAGTTCGCGCCCTCATTTTTATCCCCCGATGTGTTGCTCGCCCACCATGACCAAACGTGAAGCTCCAATCTACAAGGTGATTTTCCTCAATCAGGGCCAGGTGTTCGAAATGTACGCCAAGCAGATCTATCAAAGCGATCTGTGGGGCTTCCTGGAAGTGGAAGAGTTCGTCTTTGGCGAGCGCACACAGGTAGTCGTAGACCCGAGCGAGGAGAAGCTCAAGGCCCAGTTCGAAGGGGTCGTGCGCAGTTTCGTGCCAATGCATTCGATCGTGCGCATCGACGAGGTCGAGCGCCTGGGTACACCGAAAATCAGCGAAGCCCGCGGCACGGTCGGCAATGTGATGCCGTTTCCGGTGCCGATGCCTGAGAAGTAGTCTTCAAGACCGAGTCGCCTCATTCGCGAGCAGGCTCGCTCCCACAATAGATCAACTGTGGGAGCGAGCCTGCTCGCGAAGGGGCCGTCAGATCAATACTGAAGTCAGGGAAGCGGCGCGAACGGCGTCCGCCCATCGGCACTCTGCAATTCCATCAGGTATTTACGGAAGATTTGCCCCAGCACCTGAGTGGCGACTTCCAGTTCCTGGCGCGGCATCTTCTCGGCGACTTCGTCGGCCGTGTCCAAGGCTTCTTCCGCACCGTTGACCGCCGCCATCTTCAGTACGATGTACGCCTGAATATTATTGGCCGGTACGCCCTCGCCGTGAAAGAACATGGTGCCGAGTTTGAATTGGGCCTGCGCATGGCCTTGCAGCGAGGCTTTTTCGAAGTAATTCAGGGCTTTATTGAGATCGCGTGGCGCGTTATTCCCATCGTAGTAGAACTCACCCAACTCGTATTGCGCTTGGGCATCCCCTTCATCCGACGCTTTCTGGCAGGCAGCCAGTGCCTGTTCCAGGTCTTGCGGCTGGGTATTGAGGGTGCAGCGACCCATCGCTGGGATTAACAACGAGTTACCGCCTGCTTGTGCGAGCGCGAGCAGGGGCTGAAGGAGCAACAGGCAGCCCAGTGAAAGGGCGCGGCCGGTGCGGTTCATGGGAATCGACTTACCTCTGAGGGGCGCGCGGACCCATCGAGGGGATCCAATAAGCGCGCATTATGAAATAAGCAGGGCCAACCTTACAAAGTCTTTACTCGTTTTTCTGCTGCGCGGGAAATATATCGCCCACTTAACAGGGATTATTAGCAGATGAGCAGGAAAAAGGGCAGGAGTGAAGGCTGACGCCGGCAATGGCCAGCGTCAGCGCTACGGCGTTACTTCAGCGCAGCAAAGGCGCGCTCGGCGGCATCCAGGGTCAGTTTCAGCTCGACTTCGCCGTGGGCGATCGAGGTGAAGCCGGCTTCGAAAGCGCTTGGCGCCAGGTATACGCCACCTTCGAGCATCAAGTGGAAGAAGCGGCCGAACAAGGCGGCATCGCTGGCCATCACGTCGTCGAAGGTCACAATGTCGTCGGCACCGCTGAAGTACAGGCCGAACATGCCACCGGCCTGGGTGGTCACGAACGGAATACCAGCCGCATCGGCACGCACTTGCAAACCGTCGAGCAGGCGGGTGGTGTAGTCGGTCAGTTCGTCGTGGAAGCCCGGACGGCTGATCAGGCGCAAGGTGGTCAGGCCCGCCGCCATCGCCAGCGGGTTACCCGACAATGTACCGGCCTGGTATACCGGCCCCAGCGGGGCGATACGCGACATGATTTCACGCTTGCCGCCAAAGCAACCGACCGGCATGCCGCCGCCAATGATTTTGCCGAAGGTGGTCAGGTCCGGTGTCACGCCGTAGTGAGCCTGGGCGCCGCCAAGGGCAACACGGAAACCGGTCATCACCTCGTCGAAAATCAGCACCACGCCGTGCTTGTCGCACAGGGTTCGCAGGCCTTCGAGGAATCCTGGGGCCGGCGGCACGCAGTTCATGTTGCCGGCGACCGGTTCGACGATGATGCACGCCACGTCCTGACCGACTTCGGCAAGCATGGCCTCGACGGCATCAATGTCGTTGAATGGCAGGGTCAGGGTGTGTTTGGCGAACGCCGCGGGTACACCCGCCGAGCTCGGCACGCCTTGGGTCAAGGCCCCGGAGCCGGCCTTGACCAGCAGGCTGTCGGAGTGGCCGTGGTAGCAGCCTTCGAACTTGATGATGCTGTCGCGACCGGTAAAGCCACGGGCCAGGCGGATCGCGCTCATGGTCGCTTCGGTGCCGGAGCTGACCATGCGCACCATTTCCATCGACGGCACCAGCGAGCAGACGAGATCCGCCATCTGGGTTTCCATCTCGGTCGGCGCGCCGTAGGACAAGCCGTGTTCAAGCTGCTTGCGCACGGCATCCAGGACTTGCGGGTGACTGTGGCCCAGGATCATCGGGCCCCAGGAACCGACGTAGTCCACATAGCGCTTGTCGTCTTCGTCGGTGACGTAGGCGCCTTCGGCATGCTTGAAGAACAACGGCGTGCCGCCAACGCTCTTGAATGCACGGACCGGCGAGTTCACGCCACCGGGGATGTGTTTCTGGGCATTGGCAAACAGGGTTTCGGAACGAGACATGATCGGGCTCTCAAATCAGATTTTCAGTAATTCGTTAAAGGCGCGGGCGCGGCGGGTCACTTCAGCCGTGCTCTCGGCGCCAAACAGGCCATGTACCACGGCGAGCAGATCGACCCCATGGGCCACTAGCGGGGCGGCGTTGTCGAGGGTGATGCCGCCGATCGCGCAGATCGGTAGATGCAGTTTGCTGCGGGCCTGGTCGAGCAGGTCGAGACTGCAGGTCGGGGCGCCGGGCTTGGTGTTGGAATTGAAGAAGCGGCCGAACGCGACATAACTGGCGCCTTCCCTGGCGGCTTGCTCGGCCAATTCAAGCTGCGCGTGGCAGGTCGAGCCGATGATCGCTTTGGAGCCGAGCAGGGCGCGGGTCGGCGACAGCGGGCCATCGGTCTGGCCCAGATGCACGCCCACGTTCAGGCGGGCCGCCAGCTCGGCGTCGTCGTTGATGATCAACTGGGTCTTGTAGCGTTCGCACAGGTCGCGCAAGGCTTCGGCTTCACGCAAACGACGGGCCTCATCGCTGCTCTTGTCGCGGTATTGCAGCAGGGTGACGCCACCTTCCAGCGCCGCCTCCACGTACGAAAGAAATTTACCGGCCAGCAACTGGCTGTCGGTAATGGCGTACAGGCCACGTAGTTTCATCAAGCAAGCCTCACCGCAGCTAATAGAGAGTTACGAACAGAAGTCCAGTGGCAGGCGGCGTGGCACGAATTGGCCTTTGCCCAACTGCTCCGCATCGCGCAGGGTGCGCCACGTGTAGTTAAGTGCAGTCTGTACGGCGCTGGCGAGGTTTTCACATTGGGCCAGACGGCCGGCAAGCGCACTGGCCAAGGTGCAACCCGAGCCGTGATAGCTGCCCGGCAAACGTTGACAGGTGTAGGTTTCGCGCAAGCCGTCGCGGCTGTACAGGCGGTTGTGGATTTCGGTTTCGTCGCCATGGCCGCCGGTGATCAGCAGGTGTTTGACGAACGGCAGGAGTTTTTCAGCGCACTCATCCGCGGTGCCTTCAGGCAGTTCGGCGAGGATACGGGCTTCGGGAAGGTTGGGGGTGGCGATGATCGAGAGCGGCAGCAGGCGTTCGCGCATGGCGTAGCCGACTTCGTCCTTGCCCAGTCGACCTCCGCCACCGGCGCGCAGTACCGGGTCACAGACCACCGGCAAGTGCGGGTGCGCCGAAAGCAGTTCGACCACGGTGTCGACCATTTCCAGGGAGCCGAGCATGCCGAGCTTGACCGCCGCGACTTCGGAATCGTTGAGCACGGCATTGGCCTGGGCCAACACCCACTCACGGTCGAGCACGCGAAAGTCAGTGACATTGACGGTGTCTTGCACGGTCAGGGCGGTGACGGCCGGAGCCGCATGGCAACCCTGAGCGAGCAAGGCTTCGATATCTGCCTGCAAGCCGGCGCCACCACTTGGGTCGTGGCCGGAGAGACAGAGGACAACGGGGCGAGAGCTGTAGATATTCATGGTGCGCGAGCTTACCACCAAACATCTTTTTTCGAAGCCCGCCGCGCGACAGTCAAAAGATCGCAGCCTTCGGCAGCTCCTACAGGGTCTTCAGTTCGACGCGAAAACCGTAGGAGCTGCCGAAGGCTGCGATCTTTTGATTTTGTGACCAAACCAAACGCTCTATCTCAATAATTTTCGCTGGAACTACCGTTCTAGAGCCTTTGTGTGAAAAATTTCGGTAGTGCTCATTAGCCATCAACGGCTATGCTAGAGTGGATCCAAACCAATAACAGGTATCACCGGTTTTACGTCTACTCAAAAGGAATGGGGGGCTTCCTGACAAGACCGGACAGGCCATGCTGGGGCATAAATGCGCTATTTGCTGATGTTTGTGTTGTGTTTGCCCCTCTTGGCGAACGCCGTTGAGTTCAATGAACTCACCCGAAGCCTTCCCCTCGGGCGAACCCTGCAAGTGTTTGAAGACGCGGGTGGTCAGGCGACTGTCGCGGATATTCGTGCGCAGGCGGCAGCTGGCAACTTCAAGGCGCATGACAAGACCACCCTTAATGCCGGCTATTCGCGCTCGGTGTTCTGGCTGAAAATCGACCTGCATTACCGCCCTTCAAACCCGACTGCGCAACGGACCTGGCTGCTGGAGTTGGCTTACCCACCGCTTGATCACCTTGATTTGTATCTGCCTGACGAGAGCGGCAACTATCAATTGGCCAGGCAAACTGGCGACGCCTTGCCGTTCTCCAGTCGTGAAATACGCCAGAACAACTATCTGTTCACTTTGGAATTTACGCCTGACCAGGCGAAAACCCTGTACTTGCGCCTGCAAAGCCAGGGGTCGATCCAGGCGCCGGTTACGTTGTGGTCCAGTACGGCCTATCTCGAAGACCAACCGGTGCGCCTCTATGTGTTGGGGCTGATCTACGGTGTATTGCTGGGCATGCTGGTCTACAACCTGTTCATTTACGTCAGCGTGCGTGATACCAGCTATCTCTACTACATCTTCTACATCGCCTCGTTTGGCTTGTATCAGCTGTCGGTGAACGGCGCGGCCGTGCAGTATTTCTGGCCAGACAATCCCTGGTGGGCCAACGCTTCGACGCCTTTTTTCATCGGTTGTGCCGGATTGTTCGGTAGCCAGTTCGCCCGCAGCTTTCTGCAGACCGCCACCCTCAGCCGCTGGATGGACCGCTTGCTGCTGGCGTTGGTGGCATTCAGCGCGTTGGTGGTCGGGTTGTCCCTGATGACCAGCTATGCCTTGGCCTTGCGTCTGGCCACTACCCTGGCCCTGACCTTCACGGTGGTGATTTTTGCCGCGGGGATTTTCGCCTGGTTGCGCGGGTTGCGGGTTGCGCGCTATTTCATCATTGCCTGGTCGGCGTTTCTGCTCGGCGGCATCATCAATACATTGATGGTGCTCGGTTACCTGCCGAATGTGTTCCTGACCATGTACTCCAGCCAGATTGGCTCGGCCATCGAAGTGGCGCTGCTGTCCATGGCCCTGGCCGACCGTATCAACGCCATGCGCGAGCAGCAGGCGCAAACCCTGCTCGACGCCGGGCAAAAACTTGAGGCGCTCAACCAGCAGCTGGCACACAGCAACAAGCTCAAGGACGAATTCCTCGCCACCCTGACCCACGAATTGCGTACGCCCATGAACGGCGTGATCGGATCGCTGGAGCTGATGCAAACCGTCGAGATGGACCCTGAGCTGGAGCAATATCAGCAAACGGCCGCCGGATCGGCGCGGGACATGATGCGCATGGTCAATGGCATTCTCACCCTGACCGAACTGCAGGCGGGCAAGCTCAAGGCTTCTGCGACCACCTTCAGCTTGCGCAACGTGGTGGAGGCATTGCGTGCCCAGTTCTACGGCAATGCCGCGAGCAAGTCGCTGGACTTCAAGGTCGACGTGGCACCGGATGTGCCGGATCGCTTGGACGGCGATAGCGCCAAGCTGGCGCAATGCCTGGAGTGCCTGCTGGATAACGCCATCAAGTTTACCCGGGTCGGCGGGCTGGCGTTGCGGGTCACCGGGAAACCAGTCAACCCAGAGCGACTGGCGTTGTCCTTTGCGGTGATCGACACCGGTATCGGCTTCACTGACCTTGGAGAGGCGACGATGTATCAGCGCTTCTTCCAGCTCGATGGTTCGATGACGCGCGAGTACGGCGGCCTGGGTGTCGGCCTGGCCATCTGCCGGCAACTGGTGGAATTGCTTGGCGGACGCCTGACGCACCGCTCCGAGCCCGGGCGCGGCAGCCGTTTCCAGCTTGATGTCGAATTTGACATTGCCACACCGCAGCGACCTACCACACCGATCGCGACGCGGGAATCGCCGCGGCTGCGCCAGCCTCAGGATTGCAGCGTATTGCTGGTGGATGACAACAACGTCAACCAGTTGGTGATGCGCGGCATGTTGCTCAAGCTCGGGTTTCGCGTGCGCACCGCCGACAGCGGCCTGGCCGCGCTGGATTTTTTGCAGCGCGAAACCTTCGATGCGGTGCTGGTCGATTGTCAGTTGCAAGCGCTCGACGGTGTTTCCGTGTGCTGCCGGATCCGGGCATTGCCCGGTTACGCGCAAGTGCCGATATTCATGATCGCCCTGGGGACTGAGCTGGAGCGCTGCGAGAGCGGCGCGATGATTGACCATTTGAGCAAGCCGGTGAAATTTGAGGACTTGCAGGTCGCGCTTTATCGTCGCGTGCTCTGTTCCGAGCAGGGCGAAAGCGCCGACAGTTAGGCAGATATGACACTTTGATCGGCCAAGGGGCGGTGCTTAACTGAAGTCCCTTGGCTGAGCAAAGGAGCCCCGTCATGAACCTGCATCAGTTCGCCGAAACCCACGAAGTCACCAACCAGCCACCCTCGCTGGATGGCGCTAACCTGTATCGCATCGACCTGCCCCTGCAGGAGTGGGCGCGGCGTTTCGGGGCCGGTTGGGCCGAATCGCGGATCGATGCATACGGCGCGCTCGCCGGCGGACCGTTGATGGCGGCGGGTTTCCTGGCCAATCAGAACAAGCCGATTTTCAGCAGTCATGATCGCTATGGACATCGTATCGACCTGGTGGAGTTTCACCCGGCCTATCATGAATTGATGCGCGCAGCGATCGAGCATGGCCTGACCTCGTTGCCCTGGGCGCATCCGCAGTCCGGTGCGCATGTCGCCCGCGCCGCCATGACCTACCTGCATAGCCAGGCCGAAGCCGGCAGCGGTTGCCCGTTGACCATGACCTTCGCCAGCGTCCCGGCACTGCGCCTGCAACCGGACCTGGCGGATCAATGGCTGCCGAAGATCCTGTCCACGGAATATGACCCGCGCAATGTCGGCATGGCCCACAAGGCCGGCGTCACGATTGGCATGGCCATGACCGAGAAGCAGGGCGGCACCGATGTCCGCGCCAACACCACCAAGGCTTATCCGGTGGGCGCCAGCGGTCCCGGCCAGGCGTACGAACTGGTGGGGCACAAGTGGTTCTGTTCGGCGCCCATGTGCGATGCCTTCCTGACCCTGGCGCAGACGGACAAGGGGCTGACCTGTTTCCTGCTGCCGCGGCATCGTCCGGACGACACGCGCAATCAGTTCTACATCCAGCGCCTGAAAAACAAACTCGGCAACTGTTCCAACGCCTCCAGCGAAGTGGAGTTTCGCGGGGCCTTGGCGTGGATGGTCGGTGAGGAAGGGCGCGGCGTGCCGACGATCATCGAGATGGTCGCCATGACCCGTTTCGATTGCATGGTCGGCTCAAGTTCGTTGATGCGCCAGGCGCTGACCCAGGCCAGCCACCACTGCGCCCACCGCAAGGTTGGCGGCAAGTTGCTCAGCGAACAGCCCTTGATGCAGAACGTGCTGGCGGACCTGGCGCTGGAAAGCGAAGCCGCCCTGGCCTTGAGCCTGCGCATGGGGCGGGCGCTCGATCATCTGGACGACTCACAGGAAGCCAAGTTCGCCCGGCTGGTGACAGCGGTGGGCAAGTACTGGATCTGCAAGCGCGCGCCGGCCATGATCAATGAAGCCGCTGAATGCATGGGCGGGGCGGGGTACGTGGAAGACAGCATCTTGCCGCGCCTGTACCGCGAGGCTCCGGTGAACTCGACCTGGGAAGGCTCCGGCAACGTGCAATGCCTTGATGTGCTGCGCGCCTTGTCCAAGGAACCGGGCGTGCTCGATGCATTGTTCAGCGAATTGGGTGATGGTCATGGCGATAAACGCCTGGCCGCGCACATCGCCCAATTGCAGTCGGCCTTCAAGGATACCGACGATATTCAATACCGTGCCCGGCAGTTGACCGAAGGCATCGCCCTTGGGTTACAGGCGAAGCTGTTGTTGGAGGCGGGGAATACGGCGGTGAGTGACGGGTTTATCGCCAGTCGCCTGAATGGCGGTGGGCGGGTTTATGGCGGGTTGCCGCGTGGGTTGAATGTGGAAGCGATTGTTGCTCGTTCGACTCCGCAAGGTTTCTGAACTGTGGGAGCGAGCCTGCTCGCGAAAGCGATCTGTCAGCCACATCGATATTGGATGTGCCATCGCCTTCGCGAGCAGGCTCGCTCCCACAGGGGAACTGCGGTGCATCCTGCATTTGTGTCGCCACTGTTCCCGTGAAGCGACGATACAGGCAAGATGAAGGCCTGCAAGTCAGAACACAGGATGCTGATCGTGACCGAAGCTTTTATTGTCGTTCAAACCGCCGAGCAAGCTGTAGACCGGCTTGCGCTCTTGCACAATCGTGCAACCACCGCTCTGAGCCAGGCGCTCAAGCGTTATCTCAAGGATCGTGTCGAGCCGGACGCCGAACAGCGGGCAATGTTTCGTTATCCCGAACTGCGTCTGACCTACCACTGCCAGGGCGAAGTCCCGCAGACCACGCGGGCCTACGCCAAGGTCCAGTTGCCAGGCACCTACAGCGTCACCGTCACCCATCCCGCTGCCTTCCGTAAATATCTGCTGGAGCAACTCGTGCCGTTGATGCACGACTTCACCGTGACCGTGGAGGTCGGTGTCAGCCAGCAGAACATTCCTTATCCATACGTGGTCGAGCAGGGCGATGAGTTGGCCGGCTCCGGTGTCACCGCCGCCGTGCTGGCGCGGGTGTTCCCGAGCACCGACCTGTCGGCGGCGACCGACGGTATTGCCGACGGCTTGTACGATTGGGAAAACACCGATCCGCTGCCCTTGGCGCTGTTCGATGCCGCCCGAGTGGATTTTTCCCTGCGCCGCCTGGTGCATTACACCGGTAGCGACTGGCGGCATGTGCAGCCATGGATCCTGCTGACCAACTATCACCGTTACGTCGACCAGTTCATCGTCCATGGCCTGGAGCAACTGCGCAAAGATCCGCGCTTCGTGCGCATGGTGCTGCCGGGTAATGTAATCATCGAAAAGAGCATGGATCACGGTGAAGCCTCGGCGATTGCCGCAGGTGTGGTCTGGCATCGCTACCAGATGCCGGCCTACCACCTGATTGCTACTGATGGCCACGGCGTGACCCTGGTCAATATCGGCGTCGGCCCGTCCAACGCCAAGAACATCACCGACCACCTGGCGGTACTGCGTCCGCATTGCTGGCTGATGATCGGCCACTGCGGTGGGTTGCGTCAGTCCCAGACCATTGGCGACTACGTGCTGGCCCACGCCTATATGCGCCGTGACGGCATTCTCGACCGGGTCGTGCCGCCAAATATTCCGATTCCGGCCTTGGCCGAAGTGCAGCTCGCACTGCAACAGGCGGCGGCCAACATCACCGGCGAGAAGGGCGACGAGCTGAAAAAGCGCCTGCGTACCGGCACCGTACTGACTTACGACGACCGTAACTGGGAGCTGCGCTGGGCTCAGGAGCGGCCGTTGATCAACTTGTCCCGCGCCGTGGCAGTGGACATGGAAAGCGGTACGATCGCGGCCCAGGGTTATCGCTTGCGGGTGCCTTACGGCACGTTGCTTTGTGTGTCGGACAAGCCCCTGCACAGCGAAATCAAGTTGCCTGGCTCAGCCAACGCCTTTTATGAGCGCGCGGTCAGCCAGCACCTGAAAATCGGTATCGAAGCCGTGGACTTGTTGCGCACAGAGCTCAACTCGTTGCACTCGCGCAAACTGCGCAGCTTCGACGAGCCGCCGTTCCGCTGATTTGGCGATGGTCATTTAACGGTCGGGCTACTAGCATTAGCAGCCCTGACCGTTAGATGTTCCTTCACCATGTCCCGTGTGCAACGTCCTGTTTCCCGCCGCCCTGGCGCAAAGCCATCCCCAGCAGCCCCGCGCCGTGTCGCCAAGGCGCCTCCCGCTGCGCCCAGGCTGATCCTGTTCAACAAACCCTTCGATGTGCTGACGCAATTCAGTGACGCAGAAGGGCGCGCGACCCTCAAGGACTACATCGATGTCCCGGGGATCTACCCCGCAGGACGGCTGGACCGCGACAGCGAAGGTCTACTGCTGCTGACCAACGACGGCCAGCTCCAGGCACGCATCGCCGACCCGAAACACAAACTGGCCAAGACCTACTGGGTGCAGGTTGAAGGCGAGCCGAGTGCCGAACAGTTGCAGCGCTTGCGTGACGGTGTCGAATTGAACGATGGCATGACCTTGCCTGCGCAGGCGCGGCAACTGGATGAGCCGCCGTTGTGGCCGCGTAACCCGCCGGTACGCTTTCGTAAAAGTGTGCCGACCAGTTGGCTGGAACTGGTGATTCGCGAGGGTCGCAATCGGCAGGTGCGGCGGATGACGGCGGCGGTCGGGTTGCCGACGTTGCGGTTGGTGCGTGTCAGGATCGGCGACTGGACGATCGAAGGGCTCGATCAGGGCCAGTGGAAGGAAGTGCCAGCGCGCTTATAAAGTGCCGGATTCGATCAGGCCAATGACCACGCTCTTGATCACAAATGCAGCAACGCCAAGGCCCAGCACGAAAAACAGAATAAACGAGCCAAACCGTCCGGCCTTGGACTTCTTCGCCAGATCCCAGACGATGAAACCCATGAAAATGATCAGGATGCTGACCAGGCCGGTCATCATCCACTCTTCGAAAACTGCAGGATCCATTGAACATCTCCGCGCGGGCGAGGCTAAAAGGGCGCGGCGAGTATACGCCAATGGATGTTGGCAATGAGTTGACCTGCGGCAGCGTGTCGCAGCTATTCGTCGCCCGACCTGCTCTCGTAGGAGCTGCCGAAGGCTGCGATCTTTTGATTTTGCTTTTAATAAACAAGATCAAAAGATCGCAGCCTTCGGCAGCTCCTACAGAAGCAGTTCAGCTGCGCAGATGAGTGAGCGGTAACTCAGTGCTGTTTAAAACCTGATTGAGCACAAAACTCGAGCGCACACTGGTCACCCCTTCAATCCGCGTCAAATGCCCCAGCAGCAATTTCTGGTAATGGTCCATGTCCGGCACCACGACCTTGAGTTGATAATCGGCATCCATCCCGGTCACCAGGCTGCACTCCAGCACCTGCGGCAAGGTGCGAATGGCGGCCTCGAAGTTTTCGAATCGTTCCGGCGTGTGCCGATCCATGCCGATGAGCACATACGCCGTCAGGCTCAGGCCAAGCATCTTACGGTCGAGCAGGGCGACCTGGCGGGTAATGTAGCCGTCGTCTTCCAGTTGCTTGACCCGCCGCGAGCAGGGGGAGGGCGACAGGCCAATGCGTTCGGCCAACTCCTGATTGGAGATGCGCGCATCGCGCTGCAATTCAGCCAAAATGCTCAGGTCATATCGGTCAAGTTTGCTCATCGAACGGTCCCTTGTCATAACTATTGCGACAGATTATCTATCCAGGGTTAAAAATTGCGCAAGTGATGTTTACTTGAGCAATATTCGCAATCCTCTGCCGGTGCTCCGGGCCTATTCTTATCACCAGAATCACTGCTCGGACAAACAGTCCAATGCGGCCCGCCGAATCAGGCCCGCCGCGGTCGCCACCCCCACAGGGGATGTGCTGGCCCCCGAGCTGCACACTGTCCAGAAGACGGCGTGAGGTGAGCCGACGTCAAAAGCGTCGAGCACGGACGAAGTTCTCAAGGGGAGGCCGACGGGTCTCCCCTTTTTCTTGCCTGTCATTTGGCACCCGCCCTCAATAAATAAGTTCCGCGACTGATAACCTGTTGCAGAACCGGCCTGTGCATTTCCAGTCTTACCTACAGGCCCTGACCCGTATAGAGGAAAAGCATGAGATTGCGCATCTGGCGGTTGGCCGGTGTTGGGCTGTTGTGTGTCAGTGTCACCGCGCAATCGCTGGCCGACCAGCCGCAAAACCGCGGTCCGGATGGCGGACAACACGAGGGCGGTGGCCATCAGGGCCATGCTGGCAACAACCCGCCGCGTCCGCAAAATGGCCAGCAACCGAATCAGCACAACGGCCAGAACCAAAATCAAGACAACGGCCAATGGCAGACCCGTCCAGCGCCGGACTACAACAGCCGGGTGCGTTCGCCGCCACCACCGCCGCAACTGCCGGCCAATGACCTGCCCATCCAGCCACGACCCGACACCGTGCAACAGACCCAACAGCCTCGGCGTGGTTACTATCAGGACGAGCCGCGGCGCAACGATCCCAACCCGCACTGGAATGGCTATATCGGCGCACCTTCCAACGACAGCAACCAGTGGCAGGGCCGTCCCAGTGGCCACGGCAACGGTTGGGGCCCCGGCCCGCAGTATCGTCCGGGGCACGTGATCGACCGCTTCCCGGATCGCGACTACCGTGTGCCCTATGGGGGCCGGGATTACTACTACTCCGGCGGCTACTGGTATCGCCCGCAAGGCCCGCGCTATGTGGTGGTTCAGCCGCCGCGCGGGATTCGCGTCCAGTACCTGCCTGATTATGCCCGTGAGGTCTGGATCGATGGCTCATTGCTGTTCCTGGTAGCCGGCGCCTACTACGCCTATCAGGAAAACACTCAGGACTACAGGGTGGTCGAGCCGCCTGGCCAGCCGTTGGCCACCGGCAATGGTTACGACGTGGAGGCTTATCCGGCCAACGGCCAGTCACCGGAGCAGATCAACCAGGATGGATACGATTGCTATCGCTGGGCGGTCGAGCAGAGTGGTTTTGATCCGAGGGTCGACACCTGGCAACCGGACCCGGCGGTGGTGCAGGCCTACCGCCAGGCCCAGGGTGGTTGCCTGGATGGTCGCGGTTATCGGGTGACGTTCTGAGCACCGGCCTTGACGACTTCCTGCGGATCGGCGTGCACCAGCACTTCGGCCCGCGGGTAGGCGGCGTGAATGGCGTCGGCGGCCTGGTCGCTGATGCCATGGGCGACTGACAGGGTCAGTTCCCCCGGCAACTCCAAGTGCAGCTGCACAAACCACTGGTTGCCGGAAATCCGCGTGCGCAAATCATGGGCGCCCAGTACCCCCGGTACTCCGCAGGCCAGCTCCAGCATGTGCTGGCTGACATCCGGCGGCAGCTCCTCATCCATCAAGACCGCAAAGCTTTCCCGAGCGATCGTCACCGCGCTCCAGAAGATGTAGGCGGCAATGCCCAGGCCGAACCACGGGTCGACCTGATGCCAGCCAAACCCGGCCAGCACCAGCGCCACCAGGATGCTGCCATTGAGCAGCAGGTCCGAACGGTAATGCAGGGAGTCGGCGCGCACCGCGTTGGAGCCGGTGGCCTTGACCACGCGATGCTGCACCATCAGCAGCGCCAGGGTCAGGCCCAGCGAGAACACGATCACCCCGATGCTGATCCACGGTGCACCCACCGGTTCCGGATGCTTGAGCCGATCCCATGCCTGTAGCGCAATCAACACCGCACTGCCGCCGATAAACAGCGCCTGGGCCATGCCGGCCAGTGACTCGGCCTTACCATGCCCGTAGCGATGGTCGTCGTCGGCCGGGCGCAAGGCGTAGTGCACGGCCAGCAGGTTGAGCAGCGAAGTCACGCCGTCAAGCGCCGAGTCGGTCAACCCGGCGAGCATGCTCACCGAGCCGCTCAGCCACCAGGCGATGGCTTTGGCGACGATCAGTGTGCAAGCCACCGCCACCGAGGCACGGGTCGCCAGCCGCAGCAGGCGGGCGTGTTCGACGCTTGAGATCATGGGTGCGGATTTTCCTTGTCGTGCCTCGATTACGCGGCGGGTTGCAGGCCGAACATGGCCAGTTGCTGGGCGCTGCCCTTGTGCTGGATAAGGCGTGGATCGTCCAGCGGCAAGCTGCGGCCCGTTTCACGCTCCAGGATAGTCTGCAACTTGAGGTTATCGACCTTGCCGTCGGCACCGATGGCTTCCTTGAGTTTTTCCGGCGCCACCTGTGCGGTTTCGCCCGGTGCGTAGTAAATCGCGCCGGTGGCGAAATCCACGGCGAACGCGATCAGGCCGGGGATGATATAGAACAGCAGGCCCACGGCATCGAGCACGGCAATGGCCGGGTCGATCTTGCCGTCGATCTGGCCACGGCGGTCGGGGTAGAAAATCGAACCGCATGCGGTGATTTGAGTCAGCAGGGTCGCGACCAAAACACCGCCGATCAGGCGAAAGGGAGCACGCATATGAAATCTCCTTGGGTCATCTCAAAACGAAGCGTCGTCGATACGAATTAAGACCGCAACGAACACCGGGCAGTTCGCCGTTATACTCGCGCCTCTGTTTGGGAGCCAGCATGATTTCTTTGCCGATTGATGAAGTTTTACCCGCCTTGCGTGAAGCCCTGGCGACACGTCACGAAGCCGTGCTCGAAGCACCGCCTGGCGCCGGTAAGACCACCCGCGTGCCCTTGGCCTTGCTTGATGAGCCGTGGCTGGCCGGGCAGACCATCCTGATGCTCGAACCGCGCCGCCTGGCCGCGCGGGCGGCAGCGGAGCGCCTGGCCAGTGAGCTGGGCGAGAAGGTCGGCGAAACCGTGGGTTATCGCATTCGGCTCGACAGCAAGGTCGGCCCCAACACCCGAATCGAAGTGGTTACCGAGGGCATCCTTACCCGGCGTTTGCAGGACGATCCGGCGCTCGAGGGCGTGGGCCTGTTGATCTTCGACGAGTTCCACGTTTTGCTAAATGCGCAGGAAATCACATTGTCTTGTCAAAAAAGCCAGCCACGTCTCGCCTCAGGCTTTGGTAGCTGCCAGTAGGTGGAGTCGGGTAGGTGCTATTGCGCACTACTCAATCTCCTTGGCTGCAAAGCGCAATGCCGACCGCATCCACTCCGGCATCTTGCAGGCCCGGAGCTTCATCAGCTCTTCGCCGCTCAGCGCACTAACAATCTTGGAAACCACATTAGCGGACAGCCCTTCTTTCCCGATGTAGTAGAGAGCAGTAAGCGCCACACCTACCGTCGTGCCGGCGTGCTGCAAGCGGTCCTTGGATACGTGGCGGAGGCGAACCACCGCATTGCCAACCTTGATCTCGCGAGTAGATCCGCTGGTGTAAAAGGTCGGCAACACCTGCATCTGTGTGCTGAGGCCCAACCTCCGAACAGCCTCCGCGCCGTGTATCTGGATCGTCTCGCCGTTCGCCTTCGTGATGACCTCCATGACAGCCAGCGGACTCGGGCGCACCACCCTGCCGGTGTACTTGCTCATTTTGGGGCGCATGTAGACACCGCGAGCGACTCGCTCCAGCGTGCCTGATTGCACCAGCCTAGAAAGCGCTTTATTAATCGACGCACGGGAACCGACCTGCGCGAACACCGCGCCGGCAAATGGCCTCCCCTTTGGCATGTGCTTGACTCGATTTAAAATAGCTTGCGCGACGGACATATGAGCCCCAAAAAGTCAGAATCCACATATTTTCTGACGCCCACAAAAACTATAAGCCCTGCCAAAAACAGGACCTCCAGGCCAGCCACAGGGGACAGAGGGACAGCAAGATCAACACTCACTGTGCGGCCACGGAACCGGCCCCTCACACACCCTCGCTGAGTAATCAGTCAGGTTCGACTAGAGCTCTCAACTCCTCACCAACCTTCTCCAGGAGCTGCTCAAAACTTTCAGGAGCTTCGGATCCAAGCAAGTAGGTCAGGGCCAAGAGGGTGACAGGGTGAGTGTCGAGCACCGTGCAGAGGCTATCGAGCTTTTCGAGAGTCGGGCTCGTTGCCCCGCGCTCCAGCATGCTGACGAAGGTACGACTGCTAACGAGCGAGAAATCTTCCTGTGCCAGCCCCCTACGCTGCCGCACGAGCCTCAACGCTTTCCCGAACGAATCCCGGACTTCCATTTTGCTGCTCCGCAAAATGGAACGATGAAGCGCGATTGAACAATATATGACTACAAAATATATTGTTCATCAATCAAGTACAATTCTCATTAGGAGATTGACGCGTGTTCAAAACCAGTCGGAATGCGGAACTGCTTTCTGGGTGAATCGTTCTTGCGAGGCTGAGAGCGAGCACTTTTTTTTCTCTGGATGAACTGAATGAGAAAATCAGCTTCTGGGTCGATGAACTGAACAATCGAATCACTCAAACGTACCCAAAGAGCAGAACCAGTCGCTTCCTTGAGCTTGATTACCCAGCCCTCAAGCCCCTACCAGAACAGCGATACAGCTACAGTCAGTGGGTGTATCAGGTTCGGGTGGGTAGCGATTACCACGTGGGTTTTGAAGAGCACAGCTACTCAGTTCCTTATCACTTTGCGAACCTTCTCGTCGATTTACGAGTGCGAGACGATTGGCTCGAAATCCTTCATCAGCGCCGAGTGATCGGCTCGCACAAGCTCAACCGCCAGCGCGGATCAAGCACGCTGAGAGAGCACTTGGCTCCGAATCACAGCCATTTCCAAGACTCTCAGCCGGAGGCGCTGATGGTATGGGCTGAGACGATCGGGCTTGAAACGCTCCGTTTCGTGAAGGACAACCTCAATCTACGCAAAGATTTCGCGACCGGTTTGAAGGCCGTTATTGGCCTGAAACGCGACGTTCGAAACGGGGCGATCTCGCCGTCTCGTCTTGAATCTGCGTGCGGCTATGCCAACAGCCTAAAAGTCCTGAGTTCTGAGCGGTTACGGTCAATCCTTCGGAACGAATCTGACCTGCGTCCCAGCTACCAAAGATCCGCCCCTTTGGTTGAACACGCCAACATACGTGGTGCTGAATACTACGCCTCACAAGGAGATGAGCCACTATGAAGTCAATCCTAAATACTGCGCAAAACCTGACGCGCTATTGGCGCTGATCGCGGCTATTTGCTTGGGAAACCGCCTCGCCCAGGAGCACTGGACTGAGGCACCCAAGATGCGAAAGTGTTTTTACACACTCTGGGCCGGTTAGCGACCACTGTTCTGGCTAGCCATGCTTGTCCTCCCACATGTGGAGGACTTGTCATGAACATCATTGCTACCTGCAGCCGCCGGCCCTGGAACAAAGGAAAGTTGGTTGGGCAGAAAACCCCGCTCCGGCTGAGAGATATATGGGCCATCCGAGTAAGGCTTCAACTTGCAGAACGAACCCGTGATCTGGCTCTGTTCGATCTGGCAATCGACAGCAAGCTTCGAGCCTGCGACTTAACCAAGCTTCGTGTATGCGACGTTGCTCATGGCGAGCATGTGTCATCACGAGCAATGGTTATGCAGCAGAAAACGAAACGGCCAGTGCAGTTCGAAATTACTGAGCAAACACGGTCTGCTCTCGCGGCCTGGATACACCAAGCCCAGCTCCGTAACCAGGACTGCCTTTTCCCGAGCAGGCTGCACACCTCAGACCATCTATCCACTCGTCAATATGCTCGTATCGTCAAGGGCTGGGTGAAAGCCATTGGCCTTGATCCAGCAATGTATGGCACTCACACAATGAGGCGAACAAAGGCATCACTGATCTATCGCAGGACGAAGAACCTACGGGCGGTTCAGCTGCTGCTTGGCCATACGAAGCTGGAGAGCACCGTTCGATATCTGGGGATTGAGGTCGATGACGCCCTGGAGATGGCGGAACAGACCGAGGCTTGAATGTATAGCGACGGTCGAAGTCAGGCCGTCGCTAACCGGCCCAGAGTGTGTAAAAACGCCCCGGTGAACCCTTGCTATGATTTCTGAAAATCTCATCACAAGGGAAGCCCATGAAACGGTTTATCCAGGGTGAACACCGAGGTCAAAGCACCTTACTTCCCGAAAGCCTCGACGACTATGTCAGCGATACCAATCCGGTTCGGGT
>CXWK01000806.1_pt1 | contig 56737 bp, 57 predicted proteins | sample 590851 | NCBI WGS metagenome assembly CXWK01 (sample SAMEA3498364, study PRJEB10139) | wastewater metagenome | biome: wastewater treatment plant; material: activated sludge | place: Denmark | collected 2014-08-01 | reverse complement strand
CGGCACAGCAGGGTAGCTATGTGCGGACGGGATAACCGCTGAAGGCATCTAAGCGGGAAACCCACCTCAAAACAAGTTCTCCCTCGAGAGTCGTGGAAGACCACCACGTTGATAGGCCGGGTGTGGAAGCAGGGCAACCTGTGTAGCTTACCGGTACTAATAACTCGATTGGCTTGATTGCTCTCATTAAGCAATGCTCATCGTTACGCTCACGGAACCGGTTCGCGCGCTGAGAAGCGCGCGGGTTCCTCCGCGAGGGCGGCACTCACTTCCTTGGCGCTTCGGATGCCCACAAGCATCCGCGCCGGAAGCATCGCCGCCACGATGAGCGTAGGAAAGCATGGAAAGACCCAAAGAAGTTCTGTGCGCGCTGTTCAGGTCCCTTTTCAGGGGCTCGTCAGCGCCACAGTGTTCCGCGCATGGCGGCTGGCTCCCGGAACGGGAGTCGCCATGCGCCAACAAATATGACGTCTCCGCTGACCTGGTGATTATGGCGGGGTGGCTGCACCCGATCCCATTCCGAACTCGGCCGTGAAACGCCCCTGCGCCGATGGTACTTCGTCTTAAGACGCGGGAGAGTAGGTCGTTGCCAGGTCTGCCGAGCCGTCATGTGAAATACTTCAAAAAGAAGTCAATCAGTGCACCCTCTTTGCAAGGTATGCAGAAGCGCGCCGCGTGGATTTTTCCACCGGCGCGTTTTGCGTTTGGGGTGACGTTGAAGCCAGCCCATGTCATCACAGCTCCGACGGTCACAACCAACGGAGGGGCACGATGGTGAGACGATTTCCGCTGATCGTATCGATGACGTGGGCGTTGTCTTTTGGTGTCAGCGCCGAGCCCGTCACCGACCCGCTGACGGACGAGATGATACTAACGCAAGTGATGGCAACACGTGAATTCTGCAAGAAAAGTGATGCGGGCCGTGCCGGCGACTATGACAAAGCCTTCGTGTCGATCACGAAAGAGTCGCAGGCGGAGCTCAAGGCACTCGAAGCCAAGCCTGATTTCGCAACAACCATCGCCAATCGCGTGGCGGAATTTGAGTTGCGCGAAAAAGAGCCGGACCAGGCTGGTGCGGGCAAGAACATGTGTGCGAATTTTCTCATGATCGAGTGAGCTGCGGCAGGTGGACTGCGGACCAGCCGTGACAGCCGGCGCGACTTCGTTGCGATCGGAGGCCAAACGAAACTCAGCGCGACGCCTGAAATCGTAAGCGGCGCGCTTTTTATTTGCGGTGTGCCTGCAACCGACTATTTTGCCGTTCGATCGAGACAATGATTTCGACCGCGGGGCGGGTCGACGCGTTACCGGATTGGGACGGCACGGCGGGCGATCATCATAGAATTTTGAGAGGTTCTCAGTGAAGGCCATCGAGGCAACAGCTGCAGTCGCCGGCGGAAAAATGCAGATCGTGCTGCAGGGCGTGCCGTTCACCGTCGCTGCAGACCGGCCAGAGGCTGCGAAATTCTGGCGCAAGGCCAACAGCGGACGCTGGGAAGCCGACACCTTCGAATTCATCAGCCGTCACGCCGGCGCCGATCTCACGTTCGTCGATATCGGCGCCTGGATCGGCCCGATGACGATTTATGCCAGCAAGCACGCCGGCCGCGTCATTGCGCTCGAGCCCGACCCCGTGGCCCACAAGGACCTGGTTGAAAACGTGCGATTGAATGGCGGCAACGTCGATATCTGGCACGTCGGCGTCGACAACATCGAGGGCAAGCTGACGCTCTATGCCGCGGCGGGGCTAGGTCAATCGACTTCATCGGCGGTGAAAGTCGGCGGCGCCGAGGAAATCAATATTCCGGTCGTGACCTTCGATCAGCTGTCAGAGCGCGTCGGCGACGCCAAGCGCGTCATCGTCAAGATCGACATCGAGGGGCACGAATTCACGGTCGCCGATAAGCTGATCGCCTTTGCCAAGCGCCACAACGCGCCCATGCACCTCTCGGTCCATCCGCGCATTCTCTACGACAATGCCAAGGGGACGCTGTCGAAGCTTGCCGCGCGCCGTAAGATTCATCGTCAGACGAAAACTTTGATCGACAAGCTGCGCGCGATCGGCACGCTGACAGATACAGAAACCGGAAGGCCGATGACCGATTTCACACTATGGCAATTCATCTTCCCGCGCACGCGGGTGCACAACTTCACACTCGAAGTCGTCCCGCACGGCCCGCGCGCTTAGAGCCCTAGATCACTCAAGCCCGGATGATCGTCCGGCCGCCGCCCCTGCGGCCAGCGGAATTTGCGGTCCGCTTCGGCAATGGGCAGATCGTTGATGGAGGCAAAACGCTTCGCCATCAGGCCGCGCGCATCGAATTCCCAATTCTCGTTGCCGTAGGAGCGAAACCACTGGCCGCTGTCGTCATGCCATTCGTAGGCAAAGCGGACCGCGATGCGATTGCCCTCGAACGTCCAAAGCTCCTTGATCAGCCGGTATTCCAATTCGCGGGCCCACTTACGCTTCAAGAAGGCGGCGATTTCTTCGCGGCCGGCCGGAAATTCGGCGCGGTTGCGCCAGCGGCTATCCTCCGTATAGGCAAGAGATACCGCGACAGGATCGCGGCCGTTCCACGCATCTTCGGCCTTGCGAACCTTGATGATCGCGGTGTCACGCGTGAAGGGCGGCAGGGGTGGTCGTTCGCTCATCGATGTGAACTCGCTCTCTGGCATCAGCAGAATACGCCGACGTCTTTGCAGGGCGCAATGCCGTCCCGTCAATATTGATCACCGGCCTGAACTCGTCCACTGTCATGACTGAGGATTCAATCGAGGTTGGTGACGATGGCCCTGACGGACACTCCGACAAGCGTGCCCTGGTGGTCGTGGGGGTGGCCCGCGGCTGCCATTGTGGTGATGCTTGCGAGCTTGGCGCTCGGCCTGTCCACTGCCTTGACGGTCCTCGCCGCGATCGTTCTGATCGGTACGGTATTTGCGGCCGTCTACCATGCGGAGGTCGTCGCCCACCGCATCGGAGAGCCATTCGGCACGCTGGTTCTCGCCGTCGCCGTCACGGTGATCGAGGTGGCGCTGATCGTCTCGGTAATGGTCTCCAACCCGGAGGCGAAGGCGGGACTTGCGCGCGATACTGTCTATGCGGCGGTCATGATCGTTTGCAACGGCATCGTCGGCCTGTGCCTTTTGATCGGCGGGATGCGCCATCGGGAACAGAACTTTCAGCTTCAGGGCGCCAGCGCCGCCCTCGCTGTGCTGGTCGCCCTCGTGACGCTGTCACTGATCGTGCCCAATGTCACGACCAGTGCGCCCGGGCCGAGCTACACGAATTCCCAACTCATATTCGCCGGCGTCACGTCGCTGATCCTCTACGGATCGTTCGTGTTCGTGCAGACAGTCAGACACCGAGATTACTTCCTGCCGCCTGATGGTGACGGCGAAGGCAGCCACGCCGAGCGGCCATCACGGCCGATTGCCATAATCAGTTTCTGCCTGCTCATCGTGGCGCTTGCCGCAGTCGTCGGTCTTGCCAAGGCGCTGACGCCCGCGCTCGAAAGTCTCATCGCAGCGGCCGGCGCGCCAAAGGCAACCGTTGGCATCGCGATTGCGGCGCTGGTGCTCTTGCCGGAAGGTCTCGCAGCGATGCGGGCGGCAGGCGCCAACCGGCTACAGAACAGTCTCAATCTGTCGCTCGGCTCGGCACTGGCCAGTATCGGCCTGACCATCCCGACGGTCGCGGTGCTTTCAGTGATCATGGGCTATCCTCTTCAACTGGGACTATCCGCCAAGGATGAGGTGCTTCTGGCCGTGACGGTCGTTGTCGGAATAATCACGTTGGGCAACGGACGCACGACGGTCTTGCAGGGCATCGTTCACCTGGTGCTGTTCGCCTCGTTCATCTTTTTCGCCGTGGTACCATAGAGGTAGTTTTCCGCCCGTCCGGCGCGGCTCGGGCTATTATTGCCGGATAGCGAACGGAGGCCGATCCATGTACGACAACGCCAACTTGGCGAACCTGCCGCATTTGAAGGGGCTCGCGCCGTCAGCCATACACGCGTTCGAAACTTTCGACCGCGCGGCCATGGCGGCGGGCGCCATCCCCCGGAAATACAAGGAGCTGATCGCACTTGGCGTAGCGCTGGCGACCCAGTGCCCGTACAGCCTGGAAGTGCATCGCACCAACGCCACCAACGCCGGCGCGACGGAAGCCGAGGTCGCCGAGGCCATCTTCATTGCGGCTGCAATGCGCGCCACCGCTGCTATTGCCCACGGAACCCACCTCGTTGGCGCGCCGGCCGGAGCTTCCCGCAAGTGATCCTCCGGTCTGGCAAAGATCCCCGGCGTTGTGGCATCCTCGCACTAGTGCCGGGTACGCCTGCCGTGGCTAATTGCTACTCATGAGGATGTTCCGAGTTCGGCAAACCCGCGCATTTTTTGCGCTGTGCGCGCTTTTAGGCGCGTTGATGTATGCTGGCTGGGTCCCTCATCACGCATTGATGCGGGTTGCAGCCGCCGCCGGACCATTGTCGGCCGTTGAAGCGGCCATCGCCGCCGCCGATGCCAGCATCTGCTCCATCCATCAAGGTGCGATCGGCTCTGACGATACATCACCGCCGCCGGGACATCCTGCGGCATCACAAATATGTCCGATCTGCGCGCTTCACGCCTTTGCGGTTCACAAGGCGCCGGACAGTGCATTGCAGGATCACCGGCCGTCTTCGCTGCCGGTTCGATTGGCCGTTGTTGAAACGGTCCCGCCACAGACAGTCGATCATGATCGCCCGCCGGCGCGCGGCCCCCCTGCGCTCGTCTAGAGCGACGCGCCTCTGATGCCGGGCGCGCGGACAATCGCGCGCGCCAGCTTCAACACATCACGCTGAAACAATCACGTTTCCTGTGACGTCACGGACGAACCGTGCACGTCCGCCCCAGGGGGATTTCCCAATGACACGACATCTCATCACTGCCAGCGCCTGTGCCTGCGCGGCGCTTGTCTCATCGCTCGCCACGGCGCCGGTACTCGCCGATGCCGGCGCCAAGCCCATCCCTGAAGGTCATGCACCGGCCGGCGTCATGGTCGATCACATGCACAAGGCCGGCGAATTCATGGTCGGCTATCGCTACAGCTGGGGCCGTATGGATGGCGACACGCTGCATGGAACGGGCGCCGTCGACGATCATGAGATCCGCCACAACGCCTGTCTACTTCCGGGCGAAGATCCGCACGATCACGGCACCCATAACCACTGCGCGATGAAGCAGTCGGAAATGACCATGCAGATGCACATGCTGGACATCATGTACGCGCCGACCGATTGGCTGACGCTGATGGTGATGCCGCAATGGATGACGATGGACATGACTATGTCGCCGGTCGAAGGCGGCGGCATGCATGGCGGCCATGACGATCACGGTGGCATGGGGTCGCACAGTCATGGCACCGACGGCTTCGGCGACACCATATTCGGAGCGCTGGTGAAGCTTTCGGATGGGCCTGGTTACCATCTGCACACCGGCCTCATGTTTTCCGCCCCAACGGGCTCGACCACTGAAAAGGGATCGAGCGGAAATCTCACCCACTACATGATGCAGCTCGGCTCGGGCACGTGGGATTTCCTGCCGAGCTTGACCTATACCGGCCGCGCCGACCGACTGTCATGGGGCGCGCAGATGTCGGGCGTGATCCGCATGGGCGGCGAAAACGACCAGGGCTATCAGCTCGGCAACGTATTCCAGGCGACCGCCTGGGGCAGCTATCGCCTGACCGACTGGATCTCGGCCTCGATCCGCTTCATCCATACTAATCAGGGTGAAATCGAAGGCCATTATAATGCTCCGCACGGTCACGGCAGCCCGCCGGACTTCGGACGCAACTATGGCGGCCGCTTCTGGGATGCAGGCTTCGGCGTCAATCTGGTGGTGCCCGATGGCGCGCTCAAAGGCCATCGCTTGAGCGTCGAATGGCTGGAGCCGTTGCAGGACGACGTCAACGGCTATCAGCAGGAACGTGACGGCACGCTCTACGTCAACTGGAGCAAGGCGTTCTGACGGACGACGCGGCGCGACCGTCGCACCACAAAGCAGTATGAAAACGGGCGCCATGCTTGGCGCCCGTTGTTTTTTATCCGGGTGAGAATGAGCGTAAAGCGTGGCCGCGCCTCACACACTCTTGCCTGGGTTTTTCTCCGGTTCTTTGACCGGAGCAGGCTCGGGTTCCGGCGTGGGGATATCGGGATTGTGCACCGGATCGGGATTATAGGGATCGCTTGCGGGACCACGGCGGCGCTGCGGTTCGCCGTCGGGCGTGACCGGCTCCTCCTGCGGATCGCGCGGATGACCATTTGAATGCTGTGCTGCGTTCGCCATTGGGTATGTTCCATGCTTTGCGGCCCGATGCCGCTGCCGGAGCAGGAACGGTGAATGGAGCGGAAAGTTCCCCGTTGTTTTCCTCAACGCGCTACGCTGCCAAAAGCGCCCAGGCCCAGTATGCGGCGGCGGCAATGACCAGAACGGCGGCGAGCCGCCACCAGCGGCCGCGATCGGCCTCCGCGGCCTGACGCTTGGCAAGCCGGGCGATGGTGTCGTCATCGAGGCGCACGCCGTTTTCAGCCATGCCGGCCAGTCCGGTGAGTGCGGTTTCGGCTTGCTTCAAGAGACCGGGTGATCTCAGCAGCAATTCGCCCAGCGTGCGCACGCCGTTGCCCGCTTCCTTGATCTGGCCGGCGAGGCCCAAGTGCGACTCGACCCAATCGCGCGCGATTGGCTCAGCCGCGGTCCACATGTTGAGATGCGGGTTCAACGTGCGCGCCACGCCTTCAACGATGACCATGCTCTTCTGCAGCAGGATCAGCTCGGGCCGCGTCTCCATGTCGAATACTTCGGTGTAGGCGAAAAGCTGGCCCAGAAGATCGGCCATGGAAATCTCTTCGGCCGTGCGGCCATGGATCGGCTCGCCGATCGCCCGCATGGCCTGGGCGAATTCTTCAACCGTATGATGCGGTGGCACGTAACCGGCTTCGAAGTGCATGGCGGCCGTGCGCGTGTAATCGCGGGTGATGAGACCGTGAAGAATTTCAGCGAGGAAGCGCCGCTCGGTCATGCCAAGCCGGCCCATGATGCCGAAATCGACAGCGACGACCTTGCCATCGTTATCGATGAACAGGTTGCCCTGGTGCATGTCGGCATGGAAGAAGCCATCACGCATCGCATGGCGCAGGAACGAGCGCAGCACGGTGAGCCCGAGCTGCTCGAGGTCGAGTCCGCGCGCTTTGAGCGTGGCGACATCGGAAACCGGCGTGCCGTCGATCCATTCGAGCGTCAAGACCCGCTTCGATGTGCGCCGCCAATCGACCTTCGGCACACGAAAGCCTTCGTCAGCCGTAATATTGTCGGCCATCTCGGAGATAGCGGCGGCCTCGAGCCGCAGGTCCATTTCCAAGTCCGTTGTGTGCTTCAAGTTATCGACGACGGCGACCGGACGCAGGCGCCGTGACGGAGGATGCCAGCGTTCGATGGCCGTGGCGGCGAAATAGTAGCTGTCGAGATCGCGCTTGAAGCTTTTCTCGATGTCAGGCCGAAGGATCTTGACGGCGACGGCCTTACGCACGCCGTTGTCGATCACGGTGGCCTTGTGAACCTGGGCAATGGAGGCAGCCGCAACCGGCGGACCGAATTCGACGAAATGATCTTCAAGCTTGCCGCCGAGCGCGCGCTCGACAGCCTTTCGCGCTTCCGCCATCGAGAACGGTTCGGCCTTGTCCTGCAGGTGGCGCAGGTCGTCGGCAAGCTCCGGGCCGATCACGTCGGCGCGGGTGGCGAGGAACTGGCCAAGCTTCATGTAGCTCGGGCCAAGCTGGCTCAGTGCGCCGGCGAGCCGTGAAGATTTTGGCTTGCCCCAGCGGAACGGTGCGGCCAGGGCGACAAGCGGCAATGCGGCGACGCGCGCCAGCTTCAGCGGCAGCGGCACCGGCGTGCCCTTCGGCACGAAGCGTACGCCATGCTGTGCGAGGACCAGTCCGGCGCGAGCAAGTCTGAAGGTGTGAAGCAGGGCTCCGGTCATCGGGATCGGGCAGTCCTCAAATCAATGAAGCCGAGCCGCAAAGGCCAAGCTTTTTGTCCACTTTGCGCGGCAAGGGGGCAAGGTCAAGCACAGCCCGGCTATCGGGTAAAAACGCCGCTAAGACGCGTTCGCGTCACTGTCCGTGATCATGCAACTAGAGCGCCGGCCGGACGAAAAAGGACGCCCGAAGCTCAAGCTCCGGACGTCCTCGCCGATTGGATCGCTGCCGGCGGGCTCAAAGCCCGGCAAGCGCTACTTGGTGGTGCAGAAAGTCGCGCGTCCGTGGCAGGTGATGCCGCCCGTATCCTTATGGCAGCGATAGCGCTCGTTCTTCACCGTATGTCCGGCAACCTTGCCGTTCGACAGCCAGCCGGGCCACAGGCTCCAGCTCACGGCCTGAACCATCGTCTCCATGGCGTACCACTTGGCATCCTTTTCGGTGCCTGACGTGGCCACGGCGCCCTTGTTGACGCAACCTGCGCTGGCCGCCGTCGCGCCTAGTGCAAGCATTCCTGCAACGATCACACCCTGAATCACACGCGTTTTCATGAATCGATCTCCCCTGTCGCCCTTGATGCCCATTGGTGCTCATTCCCCGGCCGCGACCGATCGCGACGGAGACGAAGCTAATCCGCTCGCGCATGCGTGGTCAACGCCGCGAATGAAACCGAAAAGAAAGACTAGATTTTCCAGCCGGAATGCATGGCGGCGATGCCGCCCGTCAGATTGCGGTAGCTGACGCGCTCGAAGCCAGCGGCTCGAATCAGGCTGGCGAACGGCTCTTGCTTGGGGAACTTGCGAATGCTCTCGACCAGATACTGGTAGGGCTCGGCGGCCCCGGCGGTGAGCTTGCCGAGCCGCGGAATGACTTCGAACGAGTGAAAATCATAAAGCCGGTCGAGCAGCGGCACCTGGCACTCGGAAAATTCCAGGCAAAGGAAGCGGCCACCTGGCTTCAACACCCGGTAGGCTTCGGCGAGTGCGCGATCGATGTGGGTGACGTTGCGGATGCCGAATGCGATGGTATAGGCATCAAAGCTGCGGCTGGCGAAGGGCAGCGCTTCGGCGTTGCCTTCGACGCACGTGACGCGGTCCACCAAGCCTGCATCGCCGATCCGGCGGCGGCCGACGGCCAGCATCTCGGGACTGATGTCGCAGATCGTGGCGGTTGCGTTGGGACCGCTCATCGCCGCATAGCGCATGGCGATGTCGCCGGTACCGCCAGCCACGTCGATCAGCTTGAACGCTGAGTCACCCTTGGGTGGATTGAGCCAGGTGACGAAGTCGCGCTTCCACAGCCGGTGGAGGCCGCCCGACATCAAATCGTTCATCAGGTCATAGCGCTCGGCGACAGAGGCAAAGACCTCGTTGACGAGGCCTTGGCGATCGGTCTCGGCCACGTCGCGGAAGCCGAACGAGGTCTGCGTGCCGCCGGCATCAGATTGGGATGAGCTATCGGTCATGGCTGCAGCATAGCGATGCGAGCCAGAGAACGCTATGGTCGCGGCAAAAGAGCGTCAATTTCGCGCAAAACGCGCGGCGCTCATCCAAGTCCTTCTATTGAGAGTTCAAAGCGCCGATGCCTGAACTGCCAGAAGTGGAGACGGTCCGCCGCGGATTGGAGCCTCATCTTGTCCACGCGACGTTGAAGCGGGTCGAGGCGCGGCGCCCCGACTTGCGCTTTCCGCTTCCCCAAGGTTTTGCCGAGCGGCTTGAAGGCCAGCGCATCCTGTCCCTTGAGCGGCGGGCCAAATATCTCATCGCCCAATTGTCGAACGCGCAGTGTCTCATCATGCACCTCGGCATGACCGGGCGCTTTACGCTCGTCGCAAAGGGCAAGGGCGAGACGCTGGGCGAGTATGTCTACGATACCGGTGCCGATCCGCGTCACGATCACGTGGTGTTCCACCTCAGTAACGGCGCAGATGTCGTCTATAACGATCCGCGCCGTTTCGGCTTCATGCTGCTCATCGCCGAAAGCGAGCGCGACGCCCATCCGCTGTTTCGCTTACTGGGCACCGAGCCGCTGGGCAGCGGCCTGACGGCGGAATATCTGGCGCGCCGCGCGCACGGCAAGAAGGTCAATCTCAAAACCTTCCTGATGGACCAGCGCATCGTTGCCGGCATCGGCAATATCTATGCATCCGAAGCGCTATGGCGCGCTGGGCTGAAGCCGGGGCGGGCGGCGCACACGCTTGCCGACGCACGCGGGCGGCCGACTGAGCGGGCGCATGCACTGGTGCCCGCCATCCGCACAGTTCTTGAAGACGCGATCCGTGCCGGCGGTTCGACGCTCAAGGATTATCGCAACGCCGGCGGCGGCGAAGGCGCGTTTCAGGAAAGTTTCGCGGTCTATGATCGGGATGGCGCGCCGTGCGCGCGCAAGGGCTGCGGCGGCCGCATCCGGCGCAGCGTCATCAGCGGGCGGGCAACGTATGCCTGCAACCGCTGTCAGCGCTGAACAATCGAAGCGGACCTCACCCGAGCGGACACCGTCAGGCCCGCGACGGACTGTTGATCAGGGCATTGACGCTGATGGCGGCGATGGCCAGCGCGCCGAAGAAGAAGATGTTGCAGCCGGCCCAATCCGCGTAAGTGACGGCGCGGGGGAATTTTCCATCGATGAAGATGGAGATGATAGCCGCAACCATGCCAACGAGCTGCAGCATGACGAGGATGCGGCCGAGGTTCATGACGCTATCGTCGACCCGGCCCGATTCCGCATCGCGCGACAGCATCCCGGCGAAGATCATGCAGGCGGCGCCCGCCACCAGAAAGCCGAGGAAGAAGTGCCACCATTCCGGCCACTTGCTCTCGAGGATGAAGGCGTATGTTACAAGGATGCTCAGCGCGCCCCAGGTCCAGATGAGGCCGGTATGCTGGGCAGTCGAGCTTGCGACCTCGCTCTTGGATGCGCCGGCGTTCATGAGCCGCGTATGGTCGGCAATTGCGATGCCGGCAAACAGCAGGCTGATGGCGCCTGAGGCAACCATATGCAGGTGGGGCGCATTGGCTGCGGCGGTCAGAATGATCGCGCACAGGCTCAGCGTTAAGGCCACCATCCAGGTCGCTATCGACGTCATTCTTGCCCCCCTCCAAAGACCTCGGCGTGCGAGGAATCACGTTTGCGGCGCGACAATACAACGAAATGCGCTTTTTGACGCCCATCAGGGGCGACTTTTGACCGGCAAATGCGCCCGATTGTGACCTTCCTGGCGTTGACCGGCCCGAACTTGACCGGTATAGAGCCCGGCATCGCCGCTCGGGATGGCTGTCCCGGGCGGTAAACCTGTTTTGGGGTGTACTACCCAAAGGCTTCCGCATGATTATCCGGGGCCTCGAGCATCCCGTTTCGAACCCTGTTGAGGACCACACATGGCCAATACCTCGTCGGCAAAGAAAGCCGCACGGCAGATGATCCGCCGGACCGAAGTCAACAAGGCGCGCCGTTCGCGCGTCAAGTCGGACGTCCGCAGCGTCGAGGAAGCGATCGCCTCTGGTGACAAGAACAAGGCGGACGCGGCGCTGAAGGCCGCGGAGCCGAACCTCGTGCGCACGGCACAGAAGGGCATGATGCACAAGAAGACCGCAAGCCGTAAGGTTTCGAGACTCGCAAAACGCGTCAAGGCCATGTCTACTTGATAGACAAATTGACGGCGGGGCCGACTTTTTCTCCCTGTCACATAATCGCAACAATTCAGAGCGGGTCCGAATGCGGGCCCGTTTTTTGTGAACGCAGCTAACCGACTGGATTCAAGGCAATTGCTTAAGCGCCGGGCCTGATATCGGACGTTCGTTTGCGGCACTGCGAGAGAGCCCGCCAAGTGTAAAATGACATCGTGACAGGAAATTCGAGGCGTGATCTGGCGCGAAATGTCAAAGTCCGAGAGGGCCGAAAAAAGGTGTCGAGTCAGGCGGTTCTCCACAAGGCTGAGGCGGTTGCGCACAGAGGCTGTGGAAATCTTTCTCCGCTGCGACGAAGGTCGGTGCGGACCCTGCCTGGGTTGCCCTCAGCGTGGTTAACGGTTAATTAAGACCCTGTGGATGGCGGCGGGGTAAGCAATCGTCCTGGTAGACGAGTTGACGTGCGTAGAGCCAGAGTTGAGCGCCAGTATGGCTCGACCGGCGAAATCGTCAAAATTGGTTGAGTCTTCATAAGTCTACGGCCGTGCGGGCTGTTGGACTTGAGAATGACTTGCCAAGTCTCGGATCAGTTGTGTGGGGCAGTCTCAAACCGCAGAAGCGGCGAGGCGGAAGTCAGTAAGGGGGCCCAGTTGGTGCATGTGGAAACGATCCACATCGACGATGTCTCTGTTGAAGAAACCTGGGCCCGGCTCAAGGCCGACCCCAAGGCAGTGCTCGTGGACGTCCGGACAAGAGCGGAATGGGCCTTCGTTGGGCTCCCCGATCTATCGGCTCTCGGCAAGCGTGTGCTCACGCTCGAGTGGCAGACATTTCCGGACAGTGCCGTCGATCCTGCCTTCGCAGAGCGCTTGTCCGCGGCACTTGCTGCGGGCGGCACGGACAAAGACGACGAAGTCTTCTTCATCTGCCGGTCCGGCGCGCGCAGCCGCACGGCGGCACAGGTGATGGCAGGGGCCGGATACGGCCAATGCCGAAACGTGGCGCAGGGGTTCGAGGGGCCACTCGACGAACAGCGTCATAGGGGCAGGCTGGCGGGTTGGAAGGCCGCTGGGCTGCCGTGGATACAAGGCTAACGCATCGACGTCCGGAAAAGACGAGGGACTGCCAAGGCGCGCGGGCGCCACGGCGTTCCGGGCGGCGGAGCGTCACGACGTGAGTAATCATTTAGTTAAGCGGGGAGACGACACATCATGCAGGCAATCCAAAGAAGCGGCGAAGTCCAGGTCAAGCGGGCAGCGGATCAGGATGTCGAGTTGCTCGATCCGGCGGCGGCGGCCGCTGCCGTGGAGGGCTGCGGCCAAAAAATCCGCGCCTTGTTGAAGGCCCGGCTGGGTGAGGAGATTTACAACAGCTGGTTCAAGAGCATGGAGTTCGAGAGCTTCGACGGGCGGCAGATCCGGGTGTCGGTCCCGGTCAAGTTCGTCCGCAACTGGATCCATGAGCACTATTCGGACCCGCTGCTGGTGTGCGCGCGCGCCGAATTCCCGACCGCGGAACGAGTTGACGTCGTCTGGCGCCAGCCCGGCACCGCCGCACAGCGCCCCACTGAAACGCGAGCAGCAGAACAGGCGACCGCCCAGCAGGCCCAGGCGCCGATGGTGCCACCGCTACCCGATCAACAGCCGCGCTCGGTGACCATGCGTCCGGTCATGCCGGCCCAGCCGACGACCCGGACCACAGCCGGCGGCCTGGAAGGCTCGCCGCTTGATCCGCGCTATACCTTCGACAGTTTCGTCGTCGGCACGGCCAACCGCATGGCGCACGCTGGCGCCACGCAAGTAGCCGAAACGGTGATGACTGATACCGCGAGCTATAACCCGCTCTACATCCATTCTTCCGTCGGCCTCGGCAAGAGCCACCTTCTGCAGGCGATCGCCTGGGAAGTGAAGCGGCGCGCACCCAACGCGCAGGTGCTTTATCTGACGGCTGAGCGCTTCCGCTATCAGTTCGTCGAGGCGCTGCGGTCCTCCGATCCGCTGGCGTTCAAGGAGCGGTTCCGCAACATCCACATGCTGCTCATCGACGATCTGGAGTTCCTGCAGGGCGAAAAGACCGAGCAGGAGTTCGATCACATCATCAACGCGCTGCTCGATGGCGGCAAGCAGGTCGTCGTTGCCTCGGCCCGCGCCCCCAACCACATCGAGCGGTTGAACGAGCGCATGCGCTCGCGCCTGCAGCGCGGTCTTGTGTGCGAGCTTGGTTCGTTCGACCACGAACTGCGCCACAAGGTTCTCGAAAAGCGTCTGGCCGAGAAGCGTGGCTCCGACCCCTCGTTCACGCTGTCGCGCGATGTGCTGGAGTTGCTGGCCTCGCGGCTCACCGAAAACGGCCGCGAGCTTGAAGGGGCGGTCACCCGTCTCTATGCGACGTGGCAGTACATGCGCACGCCGATCACGCTCGATCTGGCCGAGACCGTCATTCGCGATCTCGTCCAGAATCTCGAACCGCGCCGGATCAAGATCGAAGACATCCTGCGCATCATTTCGCGCCACTACGGCGTGTCGAAGGGCGATCTGTTGTCACAGCGCCGGCATCGCTCTGTCGTCTGGCCGCGCCAGATCGGCATGTACCTCGCCAAGCAGTTGACGGCGCGTTCGCTGCCCGAGATCGGCCGCCGGTTCGGCGGAAGGGATCACACGACCGTGCTCCATGCCATCCGCAAGATCGAAGGCGAAATCACCAAGAATCCGCGCCTGGAAGACGAGCTTGAGGAGCTGAAAAAGCTGCTCAATCACTAATGTGGCGTCGCGCCATAGTTGACTAATGGTGAAGCAAGCCTGGTGTCAACTATGGCGCGATGACCGCCACACCAAGCCCATGGTTTTGGTAGTGGCCTTTCATGTCGCGCCAAAATCGAACCGAGTTGCGGTCATGATGCGATTTTGGCGCGACGGGCCACCGGGGGCTGGCGGGGGCCTCAGTGGGGCTCGGCGAGCGCGAAACGGGGCCGGCATGCCGCATTTGCGGTGTGCTGGCCCTCTTCGTTCCGCCAAAGCCGCGTGAAACCGCATTTTTCCGGTCAAAACCGATGCCTTCGCGCTACATCTTGGCTTGAATTGTGGGCTCCATTCGGGTCTCATCTGGCGTCCGTGCGCGATTCCGGTAACGAGCGCAAACGGGGGCAGAATTTTCCATTCAGCGCGCGGTTTGTGGCCCAGCTTAGCCAGCCGGCCCGGCGCGCGTTCCAGATAGGCAACGTTGAGGACCAACATGCGTCTTGAGATCGAACGCGGGGATTTGCTGAAGGCGCTGGGCCACGTGACGAGCGTCGTCGAACGGCGGACCACCATTCCGATCCTGTCGAACGTGATGTTGAAGGCGTCTGGCAATACACTGATGTTCAAGGCTACCGATCTGGAACGCGATGTCAGCGAAAGCGTCGACGCCAAGGTTCAGACCGCTGGCGCGCTCACCGTTCCGGCCCACATGCTGCACGATATCGTCCGCAAGCTTCCCGAGGGCGCCGAAATCGAATTGAAGCGCGACGGCGACAAGGAGCGCTTGACGCTCACCTCCGGTCATTCGCGTTTTTCGCTTCCCACCCTTTCGGCTGAGGATTTTCCGGATCTCGCGGTCGGCGAAATCGGCCACGAGTTCACCATCGAAGCGGCGGACCTGAAGCGGCTCATCGAGAAGACGCGGTTCGCGATCTCTACCGAAGAGACGCGCTATTACCTGAACGGCATCTACCTGCACACGGCCGAGACCGGGAAGACCAAGACGTTGCGCGCGGTCGCAACAGACGGTCATCGTCTGGCGCAGGTGGAGCTCGCACGTCCCAAGGGCGCTGACGGCATGCCGGGCGTCATCATCCCGCGCAAGACGGTGCATGAGCTCGCCCGTCTGATCGAGGATTCGAGTGCGAAGGTGAAGGTCGGCGTTTCGCAGACCAAGGTGCGGTTCGAAATCGGCCCGGTGGTGCTCGTCTCCAAGCTGATCGACGGCACGTTCCCGGATTATGGCCGCGTCATTCCGCACAACAACGACAAGGAAATGGCGGTGCCGAATGCGGCGTTCATCGCCGCCGTCGATCGCGTGTCGACGATCGCCAGCGAACGCGGCCGGGCGGTGAAATTGAACCTCGGCAAGGACAAGCTGATCCTCACCGTCAACAATCCGGAAGGCGGCAGCGCGACGGAAGAGATCGCGGTCGGCTATTCGGCGGCGCCTCTGGAGATCGGCTTCAATGCCCGCTATCTGCTCGATATCGCGAGCCAGCTCGAGAGCGAGGAAGCGCGCTTCCTGTTGGCCGATCCCGGCTCCCCCACCATGGTCCGCGACGGCAGCGACGACGGCGCGCTCTACGTGCTGATGCCTATGCGGGTGTGATGAGGGGGGCTTGCCGTTTCGGGACTCGGTCATGGCTGAGCACGGCATAAGTCAGCCGTACACAAAGTAATCAGTAGGTTGGGAATTCAGACTCATCTGATCAGGCGCGAAGAGTCTCGAGGCCAGAAGGTCGCCTACATTTCTCAAGGTGATTACCAAATTCTGCTAGAGACGCTGATCAATTCGAGCGACGCAGAAATAGATGCTGCTTCAGACACCACTATCCCGGGGTACTTCTACATCATCCAACTTGAACCAGCGTTTGACGCAGGACGATTTAAGCTAGGCTTTGCCAGCGACCTTGACGAAAGACTGAGAACTCATAGGACGGCTGCGCCATTTGCGGCACTTGTAGGCAAGTGGCCATGCAAGCTGCTTTGGGAGAAGACAGCCATAGATTGCATCTCATCCGGCTGCGAGAAGCTTCACACGGAAGTTTTTCGGACCTCAAATTTTGAAGATGTAGTTCGGCGTGCGAACGCGTTCTTTGAATTGATGTCGAGAAGCTGAGGGACTGGTTATGTTCGCGATTGCGCTGCAATTCCGGGCCTTCCCCTCCCCAGCGGGGAGGGGTTAGGGGTGGGGAGAGACCAAGAGCGGATGCAGCGCGAGAGGCGCAATGGCCAACCAAATCGCGCGCAAGCTTCGCAAGACTGAAACGGTTGCCGAGAAGCGGCTCTGGCAAGAGCTGCGTAAGCTCCGTGCCCGCGGGTATCACTTCCGTCGCCAGCATCCGATCGATTTCTACATCGTCGACTTTGCGGGCCTCTCGCAAATGCTCATCATCGAGGTTGATGGCTGCCAGCATGTTGAGGCTGAGCATGCGACCGACGATTCGGCGCGCGATCGGCATTTGAGATGGCGCGGCTATACAATTCTGCGCTTTAATAATGGCGATGTGCGAGATTGTCTCGATGGTGTGATGCTTGAGGTGCTCGCCGCCTTGGGCGCAGTTGCGAAATCGGACTGACGCCGCAGACACCTGTCGCTCGGCTTCTCCCCACCCCCGCCCCTCCCCGCTGGGGAGGGGAAGTTTCTTACTCGCAGGAGGCGGCACTCGCAAGTCGTCGCTAGAATCACTTCTTCCGTGATACGACCCAGCCAATCACGGCACCGATCACCGCGCCGATGGGGCCGGTGACGAATGCGCCGGTCATCGTCATTTCCTGGCTCTTATCGTGGCTGTTGCCGGACAAGATTTCGACAGCGCCGGCACCGGCCAGCGCTCCGGCGACATATCCGGCGGCGAGACAGGCGAGTACGAAGGTCAATCTGCGCATTGGGCTTGCACCGCTCCTTGCGAATCTCGCGCGTGATGTTATGCGCAACTCATGACGTCTTCAGACCATAGCCTGTGGGTCGAGCGGTTGTCGCTCACCAACTTCCGCAATTACGCGCAACTGACGCTCGAGACCGGGTCGGAGCCGCAGGTGATTGCCGGCGCCAACGGCTCGGGCAAGACCAACCTTCTCGAAGCCATCTCGCTGCTGGCGCCGGGGCAGGGCTTGCGCCGCGCAACCTTTGCCGAAATTCCGCGCGCTGCTGGCGATGGCGGCTTCGCGGTAGCCGCGCATGTGCATACCTTGAATGGCCCGGCCGATATCGGTACCGGACTGCAGCCGGGCACCGTTGCGACACGTACGTCCGAGCGCGGAAGGATCGTCCGCGTCGACGGCGTCGCGCAATCGGGTTCCGGCATTCTCGCCGACTATTTGGAGATCGTCTGGGTCACACCGGCGATGGATGGACTGTTCACGGGCGCGGCGTCGGAGCGGCGGCGATTTCTCGATCGGTTGATCCTGTGCTTCGATCCGGCCTATCGCACCCTCGCCGGGAGGTTCGAGCGGGCCATGACGTCGCGCAACAAATTGCTGGCCGATGGTTCGCGCGATCACATCCAGCTGCAGGGCTTCGAGAGGGTCATGGCCGAGACCGGCGTTGCCGTCGCGGCGGCGCGGCTCGAGGCGGTGGCGGCGATGGCAACCATCATCGCCACGCGCAAGGCACGTGACGAGAAAAGCGCATTTCCCTGGTCCAATCTGACGCTCGAGGGGCGGCTTGAGGACGAACTTGCAGCGCGGCCCGCGATCGACGTTGAAGATTTGTATGCGCAGATCCTGCGCGACACGCGCGAGCGCGACCGGGGGGCAGGCCGCACGCTCGATGGCCCGCACCGCTCCGACCTCTTCGTCGGCCATGGACCGAAGGCGATTGCTGCGCGCCTGTGCTCGACGGGCGAACAAAAGGCGTTGCTGCTGGGGCTCGTCCTCGCCCACGCGGAATTGCTGACCGAGCGGCAGGAGGGTGCTGCGCCCATCCTGCTGCTCGATGAAATCACCGCCCACCTCGACGAGCACCGCCGCGCCGCGCTGTTCGACGAAATCCTGCGCCTCAAAGCCCAGGCCTGGATGACCGGAACTGATGATTCAGCATTCACCGCATTGGAAAAAAATGCGCGATTTTGGCGTGCCGATGACGGCGAACTGAGCGCACTTTGACCCGGTTTCGATCCGGCCGCAGAGCCGCGCCATTAAGTCGCTGATAAAAAAGGGCGAATTTAGCGTCTCAGGCGGTGGATCGGGTGTCGTTTTGATGACGCTTTCGGCCGCCTCATGTGGTATGTTTTCCGGGCAAGATTCCACCCCCTGAGACAGGTCCTCGATGAGCGCTCAACCCGCCAAGAAAACGCCCCCTGCCGACGACTACGGCGAGGACAGCATCAAGATGCTGAAGGGGCTCGACGCGGTTCGCAAACGCCCGGGCATGTACATCGGCGACACCGACGACGGCTCGGGTTTGCACCACATGATCTACGAGGTGGTGGACAACGCCATCGACGAGGTTCTGGCCGGTCACGCTCAATCCTGTCAGGTGACGCTGAACCCGGATGGCTCGTGCACCGTGCGCGACGATGGCCGCGGTATTCCGACCGGCATCAAGAAGGACGATGATCAGACCCCGAAGCGCTCGGCGGCCGAGATCGTGTTCACCGAGCTGCACGCCGGCGGCAAGTTCGACCAGAACTCCTACAAGGTTTCAGGCGGTTTGCACGGCGTCGGCGTGTCGGTCGTCAACGCGCTCTCGTCCTGGCTCAAGTGCCGCATCTGGCGCGAAGGCAAGGAACATTTCATCGAGTTTCACAATGGCGTTCCAGTGGCTCCGCTCAAGATCGTCGGCGACGGCAAGGGCGAGCGCGGCACGGAAGTGACCTTCCTTCCGTCGACCGAGACATTCCACAACGTCATCGAGTTCGATTATTCGACGCTGGAACATCGCCTGCGCGAACTCGCATTCTTGAACTCCGGCGCCAAGATCGTGCTGACGGATGCACGTCATGCCGACGTCAAGCGCGAGGAATTCATCTACGAGGGCGGCACGGCCGCGTTCGTGCGATACCTCGACCGTTCGAAGGCCGCGGTGCTGCCTGAGCCGATCATGATCAAGGCCGACAAGGACGGCATCGGCGTCGAGGTCGCATTGTGGTGGAACGATAGCTACCACGAGAACGTGCTGTGCTTCACGAATAACATTCCGCAGCGCGACGGCGGCACGCACTTGGCCGGTTTTCGCGGTGCACTGACCCGCATCATCAACAAGTACGCGGACGAGAGCGGCATCGCCAAAAAGGAAAAAGTCACGCTGTCGGGCGACGATGCGCGCGAAGGCCTCACCTGCGTACTCTCGGTCAAGGTTCCTGATCCCAAGTTTTCGTCGCAGACCAAGGACAAGCTCGTTTCATCGGAAGTGAAGCCGGTGGTCGAAAGCGCGGTCGGGGATCACCTTTCAGCGTGGTTCGAGGAGCATCCCAAGGAAGCCAAGTCCATCGTCGGCAAGATTGTCGAAGCGGCGATCGCGCGTGAAGCGGCGCGAAAGGCGCGTGATCTGACGCGCCGTAAGGGTGCGCTCGATGGGTTGCGCCTGCCGGGCGGCCTTGCCGAATGCCAGGATCGCGATGCGTCGAAGACCGAACTGTTCATTGTCGAGGGCGACTCGGCCGGCGGTTCGGCCAAGCAGGGCCGCAAGCGCGAGTTCCAGGCCGTGCTGCCGATCCGCGGTAAAATCCTCAACGTCGAACGCGCCCGTACCGACAAGATGCTCTCGTCCGAGCAGGTGACCAACATCATCGGCGCGCTCGGCACCGGCATCGGCCGCGACGAATTCAAGCTCGATAAGCTGCGCTATCACAAGATCATCATCATGACCGACGCCGACGTCGACGGCGCGCACATCCGCACGCTGCTGTTGACGTTCTTCTACCGGCAGATGCCGGAGCTCGTTGAAAAGGGTCACGTCTACATCGCGCAGCCGCCGCTCTACAAAGTTCAGCGCGGCAAGTCGCATACATATCTGAAAGACCAGCGGGCGCTGGAAGACTATCTGATCGACCAGGGCCTGCACGATGCGGTGCTCACCACCGGTGACGGTTCCGAACGCGCCGGCCGCGATCTGCGCGACATCGTCGAACAGGCGCGTCAGATCACCGGCGGCATCAACGGCCTGCACTCGCGCTACAATCGCAGCGTCGTCGAGCAGGGCGCCATCGGCGGCGTGTTCGATGCGTCGATCCTGGCCACGCCCAATGCCGACAAGGCCAATGCCATCGCGAACCGCATTGCCGCCCGCCTCGACAGCATCGCCGAGGAAATGGAAACCGGCTGGGAAGGCCGATACGGCAACGACGGCTACGTCTTCAAGCGCGAAGTGCGCGGCGTCACCGAAGTCCACATCCTCGATCGCAACCTGCTCGGTTCCCAGGACGCGCGCAAATTGAACGAGCGCCACGCGCACTTGAATGAAGTTTATGGCACACCGGCGAAACTGCGCCGCAAGGATAAGGTCGACATCATCCACGGGCCGCGGACCTTGCTCGACGCGGTTTACGAAACCGGCCGCAAAGGCATCGAGATGCAGCGCTACAAGGGCTTGGGCGAAATGAACCCCGAGCAATTGTGTGAGACGACGCTCGACCCCATCGTGCGCACGCTGCTTCAGGTGAAGGTCGGTGACATATCCGAAGCCGACGAGATATTCTCCAAGCTCATGGGCGACGTGGTGGAGCCGAGGCGCGACTTCATCCAGGAAAACGCACTCAACGTGTCGAACCTGGACGTTTGAGTTTCCAGAATGCAGAGTGGGGGTATGTCCGCGCCGCCAGAGCCGTCATGCCGCCTCTATGCCATCCTCGCGCGCGACGGCCGCTCGGCCGTCGTGTTTCGCCGCGGTCCCTCAAAGCAGGTGCTGCTGCTGCGCTGGTGGCTCGATGAGGACCGGTTTGAAGAAGGTCAGTGGTTCAAGGGCCGCATCTACGAGTACCGCTGCGATCTCTCTCCGGACGGCGAATTGCTGATCTACTTCGCAGCCAAGTGGAAAGGCCCGCACGATACGTGGACGGCCGTCAGCCGGCCGCCGTATCTCACCGCACTCGTCATGTGGCCCAAGGGCGATGCCTGGGGCGGCGGAGGTGTGTTCAACTCGGCAACCAGCATCGGCCTCAATCATAGATCGTGCGATGGCGGCAAGGCTCCGGGGCGCCAAGGGACATGGCATCCACTGGGGCCTGAGCGCAGAGCGCCGGTCCCGTCGCGCTATTCCGTGGCGCTCGTGAGCGATTGGGCAGGAGCCGGCGAAGACAATCCAATCCACGCCCATCGCATCATGCGCGACGGCTGGACGTGTATCGCCGAAGGCGATGCAGGTCCCTACAGCAGCGGCTCCGTTGCATGGGATTTCAGGTCACCGGAGATCTATGAGCGCGCCTCGCCCAAAGGCGGTTTGCGGTTGCGGCGCCTTTTGAAAGCCATCCATCAGCGCAACGGGCCGTGGTATGTTCACGACTTCGAAGTCGTGACTTCCGAAGGCACCTCGCTTCGCCTCATCCCGGATTGTTCCTGGGCGGATTGGAGCCCCAATGGCGATCTGCTGTTTGCGGTCAACGGTTCGCTCTATCGGTTGAAGGCGGCGGATGCGAAGGCCGCTGCAGCGTCGCCCCAAGAAGCGGGCAAGCAGATCGTCGATCTGTCGAACCTGACTTTCCAGCATCGCCCCGCTCCTGACTGGGCCACCAAGTGGCCGTGATCAGAGCGTGTTGCGGACGCACGGGTCCCCGGCCGAGCCGATATCCAAGACAAGTCCGGCCAGAGCCGCCGCTTCTCGTCCTCGATCCGGCGCGCGGCGTCCATGCGCACAAAACATTGAGATCAGCGGAACCTCGCATCGCATTTGAGTGTTTGTTACAGGATGGCCCGGCAATGCTGCGTGCCGAATTTGATGTAAAGCCAATAGCAAATTCTAGAACACACACCGGAGGCCCCCATGAGCAAGTCGCCGTCAGCTTCGAAATCTTCGAGCACGAAGACCAGCCAGGGCTCCGAAGCGGAGACCAGCGCAAGCCCGGCCACAGGCACCGTCCGCCTTCATCGCGTGCTCACTGCCACGCCTGAGAAAGTCTTCCGCGCGTTCACCACGGCGGACGCCCTGGCGCGCTGGGTGCCGCCGGATGGCTTCACATGCACCGTGCATCACCTGGACGCCAAAGTGGGTGGCACGCATCGCATGTCGTTCACGAACTTCACGACGGGCAACAGCCACTCGTTCGGCGGCAAATACCTGGAAGTGGTCCCGGGCGAGCGCATCTGCTACACCGACAGCTTCGATGATTCCAATTTGCCGGGTGAGATGACGGTCACCGTGACGTTGAAGCGAGTGTCGGTCGGCACGGAATTGACGATCGTGCAGGAAGGCATTCCCGCCGTCATTCCTGTCGAGGCCTGCTATCTCGGCTGGCAGCAGTCGCTCTCCTATCTCGCCAAGCTGGTCGAGCCAGACATCAAGGACGGTGCCTGACGTCAAACGCGCTTGAATTCGCCGTCGATCGTCTTGCCGTCGCGGCCCGTGAAGCCCTGCTTCTCCAGATGCCGTTTCAAGAGAGCGATATTCTTGCGATTGGCCCGATAGGCGACGTCGAACACGTCGCCGACGAAGGGCACCGCGCCGACAACCGTATCGACCGCCACGTTTCCGGCCATGCGGGCGAGCACCAACTTGGGCGCGCCGAGCTGCTTTGCTTCCCAGATCAGATAGCTGGAGATGGTTGCCGAAATGACATCGCCGATCCCGGGCAACAGACCCAGCAGCGCATCGGCGCCCATGGTGATGTTGGTGCCGGGAATGGTGACAGCGCTATCCATCACGCGAGACAGCGCATCGAGGCGGGCGAGCGACTGCTCGGTCTCGGCAATCGACTTCGGCAAACGCGCGGTGCGCCCTGCCTCCCCGCCAAATCCTCCGGGAAATTGGTTCACTCGGTCCTGATAGGGGGCCACACTCATCCTCCTTGCGGCCGCACCAGCGGCAGACAAGATGTAGGGATGGCGCAATCCAATTCAATCGCCCTGCTTACTTCGGCGGACCTGCGGCTGGTGGCCTACGCTTCGGGAAGGCGCGGGTTTCGGTGCCGGCCTTCTTGGCAGCGCCCTGCAGTTCGGAGCGGAAATCGTCGCGCTTCTGGTGGATCGAGGCGATGACAAGCCCCATCGGCACGCCAAGGCCGACGAGCGAGGCTTCCGACAGCTGCAAGCTCGCCTCGATCGCTTCCGGCACCGCGTCGTTGACGCCGAGCGCATAGAGCCGCCGGGCGTGCGAAGCATCTTTCGCGCGGGCGACGATGAACAGCTTGGGATAGTGGAAGCGCAGCGTCTTCACGATCTCGTCGATGTCGCTCTGGGTGTGGATCGTTATGATGGCGGCCTTGACGGCATCGAGACCGCAGTGTTCGAGAAATTCGAACCGGCGCACGTCGCCGAAGTACACGGGTTTGCCATCGTGGCGCGCCGCCGAGACGAGCATCGGCGCGTTATCGACGGCGATGTAGGGCACCTTATGTTCGGCGAGCATGTCACCGATCAGCTGTCCGACCCGGCCATAACCGACCACCAGGGCCCGCGCGCCGGAATCGGGTGGCGGCTGGACCTGCAATTCGGGTGCAAGGGCAGGCACAGGCGGAGAGGTCCAGGCCGCAAGCTTGCGGCCGATGATGCCGATGATGGGGATCAGCGCCATTGATATGGTCACGGATGCCAGCAGTGCGGTCGATTGGGTGTTGGTGATGAGCCCGTAGCCGAGCGCCAGCGTTAAGATGACGAAGGCGAACTCGCCGCCGGGTGCCAGCAGCGCCGCCGTCTCGATGGCCGCCGGCGTGGCGATGCCGAACATGCGAGCGAGGCCGAAGATGATGACGGCTTGAAGCAGCAACAGGCCGAGCGTCACGGTGACGATCACATCCGGGTTCGCCGCAACCACACTCAGGTCGAGGCTCAAGCCGACCGAGAAGAAGAACACACCAAGCAGCAGCGTCTTGATCGGCTCAATCGTCGTCTGGACGGCGCGGCGGTATTCCGTCTCCGCCAGCAGCAGGCCGGCGACGAAGGCACCAAGCGCCATCGACAGGCCGGCCGCCGCGGTCAGGAAACTGGTGCCGACGGCGACGAAGAGAGTCGTGGCAATGAAGCTCTCGTGACTGCCGGTCATCGCTACCAGGCGAAACAACGGCTTCAGCAGAAAGCGTCCCAGGCCGACGATCAGGAGGAGCGCGCCGACCGCCTGCGCCAGGGCCTTTAGAATTCCGCTCAAGATCGAGCCGGAATTTGACGGATCGAGAATACCGAGCAGAAACAGGATCGGCACAACTGCGAGATCCTGGAACAGCAGGATCGAAAAGCTGGCGCGTCCGGTCGCTGTGGCAAGCCGCTTCTGGCCGGCAAGCAGTTCGATGACAATCGCGGTCGACGACAGCGACAACGCCGCGCCGATCACCAAGGCCGAAACGGGGGCCACGCCGAACTCGACGGCGATCGCCGCAATTGCCGTGGCGGACAGGATGACTTGAAGAGCGCCCAGCCCGAACACCAGCCGGCGCATCGTCATCAAGCGCTCGAATGAAAGTTCCAGACCGATGAGAAAGAGTAGAAAGACCACGCCGAGTTCGGCGAACTTTGCGACCTGCTCGGGGCTCGAGACCGTGAGCCAGCCGAACGGTGCCGCGTACTCCCGCAGCAGACCGAGGCCCTGCGGGCTCAGCACGGCACCGGCGAGGAGAAAGGCCAGAACCGGGCTGACCTTGAGCCGGGACATGAGCGGAACGACGACGCCTGCGGTGCCAAGCACCAGCAGCACATCCTTATAGACCGCCAGATCAGTTTCCGGTGCCATTGCGCCCCCGCAGCCGCCACCTGCAACTATGACCAAGGCGGCGGGCCTTCGCTAGACCTCTTACGACGCACGCCTGTTCCAAGGCTCGCGCCGCGGGCCTGTTCCGCCACGCCGAGCGGCCTCTGCAACCTGGAAATTGCGGCTCGGGCCGCTCCCGGATCATCACGGTTAACCCGGTCTTAGAGACATCTATAGCATTTTACCGGTTGCCGCGCCGGCTCCGGGGAGAGCTGCGCGTGCACGCCGACACCAAAGCGTAGAGCTTCGTCCTGGAATTGTATCGCGTCATGGGCATTTTTCGCCGGTCAAGAAAAGACCAGCCGAACGACGGCGTTTCACCGCCGCCGCTGCCGCCTATTTTGCCCGGGCCGTTCCAGTCGATCGCCAGCCAATTCGCCAAAGCTCCACTCGATTATCTCAGCGCGCCGCGCACCGCTTCGGCGGGCGATGACAGGACGTCGAAACGCCTGTTTGTGAGACTCTATAAGCGTCTGCCGGTCAAATACCGGCTTGCCGTGGCCGTGCCCGCACTTTCGCTCGGCGCGCTCGCCATGTCGTTTGCGGTGATGATGGTCTACTACACCGTCACGTTTCCGCATCCGTTGTCGATGCGTGCCAAGGAACGGGCGCCGATCGTGCGCATCCTCGCCCGAGACGGCGCGGTCCTTGCCGAGCGCGGCGGCGCCCACGACTACATGCCGATCGATTTGCTGCCGCGCCACGTCGTCGCCGCCGTCGTCGCCACCGAGGATCGCCGCTTTTTCGATCACTACGGGCTCGATCCGATCGGCCTTGGCCGGGCCGCGTTCGCCAACCTGCGCGCTGGCCGCGTCGCCCAGGGCGGCTCGACCCTGACCCAGCAGCTTGCCAAGAACCTGTTCCTGTCGCCGGACCGCACCTTCGCCCGCAAGGCGGAAGAGTTGGCTCTGGCAATGTGGCTGGAGCTGAGACTCTCCAAGCTCGACATTCTGGAGCTGTATCTCAATCGCGTCTATTTCGGTGGCGGCGCCTACGGCATTGAGGCGGCGAGCCAGCGCTATTTCGACAAGTCGGCGCGCGAACTTTCGATAGCTGAGGCGGCGGTGATCGCTGGTCTGCTGAAGGCGCCGTCGAAATATGCCCCGACGGCAAGCCAGACCGCGGCCTTGAACCGCGCCCGCGTCGTACTCGCCAACATGGTCGATGCCGGCATGATTTCTAAGGAAGACGAGCGCCGGGCCGGTCTTGAGCGTCTCGTGTTCGCAGACCGCAAGGCGGCCAAGGATGCGAGCGGCATCGAATATGCGATGGACTTCGTGCTCGAGCATCTGCCGCCCCTGGTCGGCAGTGGCCATGCCGAAGTGATCGTCGAGACGACGCTCGATGCGGCATTGCAGCGGCGCAGCAACGAAATCGTCACCAAGGGTCTCGCCCGGCAGGGCGAAACGTTGGGCGTCAGCCAGGCCGGTGTGGTCGTTCTCGATACCGACGGCGGTGTCCGAGCCATGATCGGCGGCCGGGACTATTCGGCAAGCCAGTTCAACCGCGCCGTCAAAGCGCGCCGCCAGCCCGGCTCAGCCTTCAAGCCGTTCGTCTATCTGGCGGCACTCGAGTCCGGCATGATGCCATCCACCGTCACCTACGATCTTCCGGTCACGATCGACGGCTGGGCGCCGCGCAACGACAACGGCCAATTTGTCGGCGAAGTGACGCTGCGCGAAGCGCTTGCCAAGTCGATCAACACGGTTGCCGTCCGGCTCAATCAGATGGCCGGCCGCGGCCGCACGATTGCGGTGGCGCGCCGTTTGGGCATCTCATCGGAACTTCGCGAGGGACCGTCGCTGGCGCTCGGCACGTCCGAAGTCGGTCTTCTGGAACTGACCGGAGCCTATGCCGCGTTCGGCAACGGCGGCCTGTCGGTACAGCCGCATATCATTCGCCGCGTCCGTATCTCGTCGGGACGTGTGCTCTATGCGCGGGAGGCGCCACGCGGCGATCAAGTCGTCGATCCTCTCAACGTCGGCGCCATGAACGACATGTTGCATGCCGCGCTCACATCCGGCACCGGACGCCGCGCCGCCATCCCCCATCATCCGGCGGCCGGCAAGACCGGCACGACGCAGGATTTTCGCGATGCTTGGTTTGTCGGCTACACCGGACATCTGACGGCTGGGGTGTGGATCGGCAACGATGCCGGCAAGCCCATGAACCGTGCGACCGGCGGCAGCCTGCCGGCCGAACTGTGGCACCAGATCATGCGCGTTGCCCATGAAGGCAAGGCACCCTTGCCCCTTCCGGGCACCAGCGAAACCTTGCCCTGGGGTGCAACGCCTGTCGCCGCAGCAGCACCCGGCGCGCAAGCTCAACCGCAGTATTCAACGCGTCAGCCGGGATCGGTTGCGGAAATGCTGCCCTGGGCCGCAGAAAACAGGCAGATCGCCAAGTCGGCTCCGCCGCCGTCAAGTAACAAACGCATCCGCGTGACGCCGCCGGCGCCGAAATATCCCTCCGAACGGATCGATGATGACTTCATTGCCAAGGCACTGGCTGCGGCGCCGCCGCAAAATGCGGGCGAAGCGCTAGCTAACGCCAAGCCGACGCCGCAACCGGTCGCGCGGCCGCAAGGCATGATGTCGCTCGGCGGATGGTGGTAGGCATCAGAACCGCTTAGGCGGCATTCGCGCCGTAGCGGTGGAGATCGAGTCCGTAGATCTGCAGCCAGCGCTTGGCATGATCGAGATCCGGCATCGTCTGTTCGACAAGGGCCCAGAATCGCGGGCCGTGGTTCATTTCCTTCAAGTGCGCCACTTCGTGGGCGGCGACGTAGTCGAGAATGGCGGGCGGTGCCAGCACCAGCCGCCATGAAAATGACAGCACGCCGGTGGTCGAGCACGATCCCCATCGGCTGGTCTGATCGCGGATGGCGATCTTCTTGGCCTTGAGGCCGAGGCGGCGAGCATGGACTGTAACACGTTTGTCGAGATCCCGCTTGGCTTCATCGAACAGCCAGCCGCGCAAGCGCTTGGGTGCCAGTTCCACATCACCCGGAACGTGAATCTGCGGCCGGCGGCCCTCTACGATTACAATGCGAACGATGCGGCTCGATTTGTCGCCGGTAAAGACGATGCGATGCGGCTCGCCGCGCAGCGGCATGGCGGTCAAGTCGCGGAATGGCACGGGGTCGGGCAGGCTGTCGAGGCGCTCGCGCACCCAATCGATATGCCGGCTCAAGAACGATCCTGCTTCGTCGAGATCGCACTGCACGGGAATGGTGACGATGACCGCGCGGCTCGTGCGGCTGACGCGCAGCGTCAGACGCCGGGCACCTGGATGACGGCGAACCTCAACCGGGGCGCCGATCACGGGCGCGCCGATCGCAGGAGCGTCGCTGTCTTGGAGCCCGGTATTCGGCTTCTTCAAAGACGCTGCCGCTTTGGTCTGCCGCATGAGTGGTGACCCCCGATCGAGACGCACGAGACTGTGGTGCAAATTCGAGCCTGCGAGTTGCGTGATGTCATCAGGCGTTTCAGCCGCTCACTCGATGCAACTCGATATCCGTTCCCCTAGCAAGGTTCGCCGCAACGCTCTAGCAGGAAATTTTATACACACGCATGGCCTGTTGAACTGTTGCTGGCGCGTCGCAGCGCGTACCGGTGATTTACGGCAACGATTTGTCGAGCGCTGCGACGACTTTGTCGACATCTGTTGTGTGCGGAATGTGAGTGATGAACTGGCCGTCGGCGCCCATCAGATAAAATATCGCAGAGTGATCCATGGAATAGGTCTCCTTGGACTTCTCGTCTTCGATCTTCAGATAATACACGCGGTACGCCTTCGCAGCCGCAGCGACCTCCTCGGGTGTTCCCGAAAGGCCGATGAAGCGTGGCGAAAAGCTCTTCAGATATTCGGCCATCTTGTCCGGCGTATCGCGATCCGGGTCGACCGTGACGAACACCGGTTGCAGGTTTTTCGCTCGATCGCCAAGTTTGTCGAGCGCGGCGGTCACGACCTGAAGTCCCGACGGACAGATGTCTGGGCAATTGCGGTAGCCGAAGAAGACCAGCATCGGCCGGCCAAGGAAATCCTTTTCCGTGACTCTCTTGCCGGTGTGATCGACGAGCGAGAACGGACCACCGATCAGCGCTTTTCCAGTCACGACCGCGCCGGACTGGGGCGCGTGCGGCGACAGCATCATGTAGGCCGCACCAGCCCCCGCCACGAGGCCCGCCATCACCAAACCTAAAAATCGGCCGTTCATGTGCTTGAAGTTCCTCTAAAGGCCAGGATAATTGCCGTGCGCACTGTGGGGGAAACAACCGGCCCTTGCAAGCGTTACAGGCCTGCGGCATGTGACGCGGCACGGCGTGTTTGCGCCGGTTGCGATTGAGAAAAGAAAAACGTGAACAGGATCGTGCCAGACGCCTCGGTGAAAGGCATCGTCAACGAGCGTCAGAGCCGGCTGCGGCTCGATACCAGCGTGAGATTGCGCTGGGTCGCGGTGCTGGGCCAGCTTCTGGCCATCGGCGTCGTCATCGGCGTGCTGGGGTTCGAGCTCGATGTCGGCATCTGCCTGGGCATAATCGCGCTGTCGGCGTGGTTGAATGTGTTTCTTTCGATCACCTATCCGGCGCGCCATCGGCTGAGCACCTCGTTTGCGACATGGCTGCTGGCCTACGATATCGTCCAGCTTGCCGCGCTGCTCTATTTCACCGGCGGCATACAAAATCCGTTCGCGGTGCTGATGATCGCCCCGGTGGCTTTGTCGGCCGGCACGCTTCCCGTGCGCTCGACCTTGTTGCTCGGCTCCGTCGCGCTCGCCGCCGCGATCGTGCTGCTGCAATCCTACTATCCGCTTCCCTGGTACGAAGGACTGAGGTTTGAATTGCCGCGGCTCTATAAGCTCGGCATCCTGGCCGCGCTTTCGGCCGCAACCGTGTTCATGGCCATGTATACGTGGCGCCTCAGCAAGGAAGCGAGGCAGATGGCGGCGGCGCTTGCGGCAACGGACATGGTATTGGCGAGCGAGCAGCGCTTGCATGCGCTGGACGGCCTTGCCGCGGCCGCGGCGCACGAGCTGGGCACGCCCTTGTCGACCATCGTGCTCGTCTCCAAGGAACTCGAATACGAACTTGGGCCCGACAGCAAGTATCGCGAAGACCTGCAACTGCTGCACAGCCAGGCGCAACGCTGCCGGCAGATCCTGCAGAAGTTGACGCGCAAGCCCGACGATCAGGACCCGATGCACGCCAGCATCACGGTGCGCGAGATCATCGAGGAATCGTCCGCGCCCCACCGGGTCAGCGGCAAGCGCATCATAATCACCGCCAATGCGGTCGCCGGCAGCGATGAGTCTGCCCGGCAGGAGCCGGTCGGTCTGCGCCGGCCAGGAGTCATCTACGGGCTCGGCAACATTATCGAGAACGCTGTCGATTTCGCCGCCAGCGAGGTCGAAATCGACGCCCGCTGGGGGGGCGAGAGCGTGATCGTCACCATTTCCGACGATGGTCCGGGCTTCGCGCCTGAGCTGATGGACACCATCGGCGAACCCTACATCACCACCCGGCGGTTTCAGGATAAGGGCGCCAAGGCCCATTCCGGCCTTGGACTGGGCTTCTTCATCGCCAAAACCCTTCTTGAGCGGTCCGGCGCCACGGTCAGCTTCTCCAACCGGCCGGCACCGCGAACAGGCGCCGTCATTTCGATAGCCTGGCCCCGGTCCTCGTTTGAAATGAGGTTAACGGCGGCGGAGCCAGCCAACGCCTAAGACCGGCCGATCTCCCGATACTAACGGTTGCATCCGCCCGAACCGGCCGGCCGGTGCTTCCCGCCAAAAAAGTAACCCTCGCAGCGTCAAAACCGTGCAACAAAGGGTTGCGCCTGACAGTAGTCCATTGGAAAATACAATCGAATTGATGACAAGCTCAGCGAAGACAAGGGGTTGTTGCCCCGGAGGCGAATGTGGTTACCGAAGACCTTTCCTTCAAACAAGACGAGTTGCCGGCTGATCGTTCACTCGTGATCGTCGATGACGATCGCGCATTCCTGCAGCGCCTTGCGCGCGCCATGGAGCTGCGAGGGTTCGAAGTCCGCTTCGCACATTCGGTGCAGGAAGGGATCGATCTCATTCGCGACAAGCCGCCGGCCTTCGCCGTCGTCGACATGCGTCTTGAGGACGGCACCGGTCTCGATGTCATTGCCGAGCTTGCGCGCGTACGCGCCGACTCGCGCGCGATCGTGCTCACCGGCTACGGTAACATTGCAACGGCGGTGAGCGCGGTGAAGCTTGGCGCGGTCGACTATCTGGCAAAGCCCGCCGATGCCGACGACGTCACCGACGCGCTGCTGGCACCTTCGGATTCCAAGGCCCCGCCGCCCGACAATCCCATGTCGGCTGATCGCGTGCGCTGGGAGCACATCCAGCGCGTCTACGAGCTGTGCAATCGCAACGTCTCGGAAACGGCGCGGCGGCTCAACATGCATCGCCGCACGCTGCAGCGCATTCTCGCCAAGCGCGCCCCGAAGTAGGCGCTTTCCAAGCAACCGTTTTCTGATCTTGATCTGGAATCGCCATCAACGCCAAGGGGCCGCTGGATCCGTCATGGCGAGCAGCCGCATGGCCGCCGTGCGCGCGAACGTGAGCGTCAGGGCCTTGCGCCGCGCCGCCGAGATTGGCAATGCGGGCGCCTCGCGCACGATCTCCGCGCCATAGGCGTCGGCGACGATGATGCCTGCTCCCTCAGGAAGAATGTCGAGAGGAAATCCGGCGCCGACGGCGAAATAAAATCGATCGCAGAACTCGGCATACTCGGGCCACTTAAAATCCGATCGGAAGTCGGCAATGCTCGATTTGATCTCAACGATCGTGAATTCGCATTTTGTGCTGATGGCGAGAACATCGGCGCGGCGGCCGTTGGCAAGCGTCACTTCAGCCAGGCTTTCGAGGGCATGCGCTTGCATCATGCGCTGCACACCACGCAACAGCGTACGCGCGCCTGCCGTCAACGGCTCGCCGTCGTAACCAACAGCTGCAAGTTTTGCAGGAGCATCTGCCTCATTTGTCATGGTGCCGCCATTATGCGCGTGCGTGCTTCTCGCACAAGCTGCCGGCGGGGGCAGGCCGATTCGATTTCCATCTCTCCATCTCGGATTTTCCTCAGGGCAGGAATACATGTTGTTCTGGCGCGCGAAGGCTCATAAGCAGGCTACGGAGGCCGCTCCGGCCGGCCAATCAACGGCAAGCTCCTCGAGCGAGGCGGAGGGGGCGTCACCCGCTCCATCCGGCGATGCCGCCAAGGAAACGGCTATAGAAACAGTCACTGCCGCGGCGAGCGCCACGACGGCGACCGCGGCTGCAAGCGAAACAAGCAACGTCGTCACGCTGCCGTCATCGCGGCTCACCGAACGTTTGCACGATATCACCTCCAAGACAGCTGATCGGCCGGTCGACGACAAGCCTGAAACACTTGCCAGCGCCGATCTCGACACGTTGCCGGGCCAGTCGCGCGCCTACCGGGCTTTACAGAACGCGGCTGCCGAGGTGCGGTCAGGTTTCAACATTCTCGTGCTGGGGGCCGCGGGCACGGGGCGACGCACGGCTGCGATGAGAATTGCGCAAGCACGTGCAGCCGCTCTGCCGCCGCCCAAGGATTGGGTCTACGTTGCCAATGCGGGCGATGCCGCGCGCTTCGAGGCTTTCGCGCTGGCCCACGGCGAGGGCAGCAAGCTTGTCCGCGAGGTGCGCTCAGCCGTGGCGAAATCGGCCGCCATGCTCGACCGGATCATCGCCAGCGACGATCACCGGCTCAGCATCGACGTTCTGGAAGAAGAGCACCGCCATCGCCACGAGCATGCGCTCGATTCGCTGAGACGGCGGGCCGAAGCGCAGAACATTGCGCTCGTCAAAACCGCCGACGGGTTTGTGCTGGCGCCGATGCATGAAGGCAAGGTGGTGCGCTCCGACGTATTCCGCGCCTTGCCGGAAAGTCTTCAGCGTGAGGTCGAGGCCAAGATCACCGCGCTTGAAGCCGAACTCAACAATCTGGTGATCGAATTGCCCTCGCACGAGATCGCCACCGACGACAAGCACGCGGCGCTGGCACGCGAGACGGCGCTGCGCGCCATCAAGCCCAATCTCGGGGTCACCCGTAAGGTCTTCTCATCAAGCGAGACCGCCGGCGAAATCCTGAATGTTGTCGAATCCGGCTTCATTACGCGTGCTACGGCTCGCGTCCGTCATCAGTCGCGCGAACCGATTGAACAGGCATTTGTCCATTCGCTGGTTCGCAGTGATGATGAATTCGCGGGTCAGGCCGCGCCGGTTGTTCTCGCCCGCGATTTGACGCCGGCCAAGCTGTCGGGCGTGATCGGACATGACGCGGCCGGCCGGTTGACCATCCGTCCCGGTCATCTGATGCGTGCCAACGGCGGTTTTCTGATCGTCGAAGCTTGGCGGCTTGCCGCCAATCCGGCGGGTTGGGATACGCTGTCGACGGCGCTCGAAAGCGGCGTCATCACGCCCGAAACCGCACCCGATTTCGCGCTCGAGGCTGAACCCGTTCCTCTGTCGATCAAGATCATCCTCATCGCCGATGATGGGGACTGGAAAAAGCTACTGGCGCTGGATCCTGGGATCGCCCGGCATTTTCCGGCCGTCGTGCGCTTTGCCGCGACTGCGCCCGATGCCGACGTCAGCGAAGACGAGTTCGCAGCCGTCGCTGCCGCGACCGCCAAGGCCGGCGGCTTGCGGCCCCTGGCGCGGGAGGTGTCCTCCGAGCTCTACAAGGATGCGAAGCGCCGCGCCGGGTCCGCGGACGCCATCTCGCTTGATCTCGTGGCCCTGTCTCACATCCTGATCGAGGCCGATATTTCGGCCGGCGCAGACAATGCCCCGCACATTCGCGCCGTCGATATCGAGGCCGCCTCCCGCCATCACCAGCAAAGCCGCCCGGCCGTATCATGATTGCGCACGTCGCCGAAGCCTCGGAGCTGAGTGGACGTGTCGTCCTGTGGCTCGACCCTGCCAACGCCGTATCGGCAGCTGCAATCGATGCCTCGGCACGCGTCGCCGCTGCCTACGGCTCTGAAGTTGAAACCGTCATCGTCCGCACCGGCGACATCGCATCCACTCAAGATTTACCGGTGCGGCGAATTATTTCGGCTCGTGGAAGCATCGCGGCGACGGCCGCGGAAGACGCGCTGTCGTTCAGCGCCCGGCGCCAGGAAAGAGAAACAGAACGCGCGGCGCTGAGATGCGGCATATCCTGGCGTCACACCACTGTTGAAGGCGATGCGTTCGACAGGCTTGCGGAAATGTGTCAGGCACGCGGCCCCTGGAACATCGTAGGGTTGACGCAGACGCCGTCGGCCGGGCTCGGTCCCATCGTCAGCTCCGTTCTCGCCAACGTTTCAGGCGCGACCGGCGTCATCGCGGCGCCTTCACGTGTCGAAGCGTCCCGCACGCGCGTTTGTGTGGTGATCGAAGACATGGACCGGATGCCGTCGATGTTGCGGGCGGCCGAACGGCTGCGGCGCAGCACAGGCGACGTGCGCGTGCTCATCGCCGAGCAGACGCGTTCAGCCTACGACGAACTTGAGACGGCGGTTCGCCTGCTGACCGAAGGCCGCCCAGGCATCGTGTTTGAGGCGGCGCAACCGACGTTCGGCGTTGAAGGTGCGTTGGATTCGGCCCTGCGCCGGGCGGCGCCGGCATTCGTCATCGCCCGCTTCGGTGGGGCTCTCTTACCGTCGAGCCGGGCGCTGGCACGCACCATCGCGCTGACGGCAGCGCCGTTCTTGCTGGTGCGCTAGCCAACCTTCAATAATTGCCGAACTGGCTCAGCAGATCGCGGATCTGTGCTTCGGCGCCGCTTTGCTCCAATTCCCGGATCACCTGGCGCATCGCTTCTTCGGCCTCGCGCATCTCGCGCTCGCTGCCTTGATAGCCGTTTTTGAGCGTCTTCTGAAACGTCTCTTCCGCATCCGGGCTCATCATGCGGCGGTTGCCCTGGCCGTCGTCAGTCGGTGTCTGCCGCTCGGCGGTGCTTTCGACGTAGATATCGACTTCCTTGATGCCCGCCATTTTCATGATGCTGGTGGGCACCTTGTCGTTGACATGCATGGTCAGCGCCTTGTCTTCAGGAGCGAAAGACAGGGTGTAGCTGTAGGTGTTGTTTTCCGCCGGCAGGTTGGCCTGCATGTAGGCGCGGACGGTTTTTTCTATTTCGCTGTGGGGACCGCCGAGCAATTTGGCGGCGGCATTGGTTGCCGCGTCGGCGGTATCCTGCAGTTTGTTCTGCCGGCTATACGCGGTCGTGTAGTCGAGCGCCGCCAAGCTGATGCACAGGATCGGCGTCACCATGAGTGCGAACAGGATGGCGGTGGCTCCGCGCTCGTCGCGGCCAAAGCGCGACAGGCTGGTAAGGTGCTGCCGATGTGCCGGTATCTTCATAGCTGCCGCCCTGGCTCATACTTCACTCGGGATACGAACCGTGGGGCAATCGCGGCAAATAAAGTGTTTCTTAGAAGCTGTTGAACGCTGATCAACGCGGCACGCCGCAAAGCGTCGTTAATGCCGCGTTAGCGGCTGCGCCGAACGAGGGCAGAGGCACCCGGTGCGGCGGTGCGGCGGCCTCAGCCACCGTTCAAAAATTCAGGACTCGAGCCGACGATCAGCGGATCGGCCTTGCCGACGACCTTGGCGTCCTTGCCCTCGTAGTCGATGGCCGAGAGAACGGTGCGTACCGTTTCCAGTCGCGCCCGGCGCTGATCGTTGGCGCGCACCACGGTCCACGGCGCGATCGTGGTGTTGGTGAAGCGGAACATCTCGATCTGCGCTCTTGTATAGTCGTCATATTTCTCCAAGGCCGCCACATCGATGGGCGAAAGCTTCCAGCCTTTGAGCGGGTTGTGGCGGCGCTCGTGAAAGCGCTTCAACTGCATCTCGCGGCCGATGGTCAGAAAAAACTTGAACAGCTTGATGCCGTCGCGAACCAAGAGACCCTCGAACTCGGGGGCTTCGCGCAGGAACACGGCGAGCTGATCCTCAGTGCAGAAGCCCATGACGCGCTCGACGCCCGCCCGGTTGTACCAGGAGCGGTCGAACAGCACGATTTCGCCGGCCGACGGCAGATGCGCGGCATAGCGCTGGAAATAAAGCTGCCCGCGCTCGGTTTCGGTCGGCTTCTGAAGAGCGACCGAGCGCGTATTGCGCGGGTTCAAATGCTCGGTGAAGGCCTTGATGCAGGTGCCTTTGCCGGCGCCGTCGCGGCCTTCATACAGGATCAGGATGCGGCCGCGGGTCTTGATGTTGTGATCCTGCAGCTTGACGAGTTCGACCTGAAGCTTTTCGAGTTCGGCTTCGAAGTCTTCCTTCTTCATTCTCTTGTCGTAGGGGTAGCCGCCCGAAGTCAGTGCGGCGTCGTCGAGGGCTTTGGGAAATTGCGGGTTGTCGAGGTCGAAGCCCTTCACCAGCTTCGACGTCCCATTGGGCTTCACCGCAGCCGGGGATGACACCGGCTTATCGGCAGCGGCTTGAGGCGCCGCGGCTTTGTCCTTGTCTTTGTCCTTGGCCATCTGCGGATCCCTTGCGTCACGCCGTTTCGCCACAGCTAACATGACAGCCGCGGGCGGAGCGAGCGCTGTAACGCCCTGGCGTCGAACTATGGTTAGGCCCTGCGGAAAACCAAGCGCACCTAGAAAAAAGAAGGGCCAGCGTGCCCCCCGGCTGCTGGCCCTTCTTCCCCCAACGCCGGGTCCGGATATCTCCGGTCCCGGCCCGTCCATGGATTGTCCGTCTGTTCGAGGACGGAATGCAGCGCGCTTAAGCGCGTTCCTTCTCGGTCGTCTGCGGCGGCGCAAGCGACACCGGTGCCTCGACTTCCGTGCGCTCGCGGCGGCGCGGTACGGCCGGCTGGAAGGCCCGGCGGGCGTGGAATTCGCAGTATGGTAGAACCGCGAGCTTGGTCTTGCCGCAGAAGTGGAAATCAGGCGCCTGCGGATCGCCGATCGGCCAGCGGCAGCTCGATTCCGTCAGCGTCTGGATGGTCTTGCGCTCGGCCAGAGGAATGACGAGTTCTTCGACCGGCGGCACGTAGACTTCGGCATCGAGATACAGTGCGCGCACAGCCGGGTTGCCGGGCTGAGCGAAGCGCGGCTTGGTGGCCGTGCGTTTGGCGGCATTGGCCATGCGCGAGCGCGGCCGATGCGATTTCATCCGAGATGTGGTGGCCCGGCCTGACAGGCCGAGGCGATGGACTTTGCCGATCACGGCATTACGCGTGACACTGCCGATCCGTCCGGCGATCTGGCTGGCGCTCAATCCTTCCGACCAGAGCTTTTTCAAAAGCTCCACGCGTTCATCGGTCCAAGACATGCGTTGGTCGCTCCCAAGTCGAGCCGCAAAAAGCGGCGGAACACCCCCCGGTGCCCGCTCGATCGGCCGCGACCGCGGTCCGGCGCGCGCAAACGTGTTGCGGCGGCGACGGAAAACGCTCCCGACCGGGTGAAACGCATGACTAGATGGACGCTGAATACTGCGTGCCGGACCCTGAAGCGGGTACAACGCGGGCGCTCATACGGAGCACCCAAAGCACGGATAGGCCTACTCAAAACCGAGCTGCGCGGAGAATAACCCCGACATCTCGTGGCCTGACGGGAGGCAAGTTACAACATGCTGAATCCCGTCTACAAGGCGGGCGTGGTTTTTAATCCGCCATTGACAGGGAGACGTGGCTCACTCGCCACAGACTGATTCGAGACAGTGGATATGTCGGCCCGAAACTAGGAACTCGCCGCATTGCAACCGTTGGGGTGTAGTGCTGCCGCCAGAGTTTTGAACCAAGCCTCCGAGGTCCGCTACGCCCCCTTTGTGCCCCGTGTTTGCGTTGACAGCCTAGAGACCCAAGCGTATCAAAGGTTGCAATGGGCCGCCAGGAATGGGCGGCTTTTTGATTTTCTGAGCGAGGTTGAGCGCTTAATGGCCGGGTCGAAAGCGGCATTGGGGGCACAGGCCCGGTCCGCCGCCGCCAAACCGGGCACGGCGGCCGAGGCGGTGATGGGCACGTATGCCCGTCAGGACGTGGTCTTCGCCCGCGGCGAAGGCTCCTGGCTGATCACGGGCTCAGGCGAGCGCTATCTCGATTTCGGCTCCGGCGTCGCCGTCAATTCTCTCGGCCATGCGCATCCCGCGCTTGTCGCCGCGCTGACGGGGCAGGCGGAAAAGCTGTGGCACACGTCCAATCTCTATCGCGTCGAGGGCCAGGAAGGGGTCGCCAGCCGGCTGACGGAACTGACCTTTGCCGAGCGGGTGTTCTTCTGCAATTCCGGGACGGAAGCTTGCGAAGGGGCGATCAAGGTTGCGCGCCGCTACCATTATGTCAGCGGCCGGCCCGAGAAGACGCGCATCATCACCTTCTCCGGCGCCTTTCACGGCCGCACGCTGGCGGCACTCTCAGCCGCCGGAAATGAGAAGTATCTGGAAGGGTTCGGACCTGAAGCGCCGGGCTTCGATCACGTGCCGTTCGGTGATCATGACGCGCTCAATGCCGCGATCAGGCCTGAGACGGCCGCCATCATGATCGAGCCGATCCAGGGCGAGGGCGGCGTGCGCGCCGTTCCGGCGCAATGCCTCAAGGGCCTTCGTGACCTGTGCGATGCCAATGGTCTTCTTCTCATCCTTGATGAAGTGCAGACCGGCATCGGCCGAACGGGAAAGCTATTCGCGCATGAATGGGCTGGCATTACACCTGATGTGATGGCTGTCGCCAAAGGCCTGGGCGGCGGCTTTCCGGTCGGTGCCATCCTCGCCACCAAGGAAGCAGCCAAGGGGATGGTGCCCGGCACGCACGGTTCGACGTTCGGCGGCAATCCGCTGGCAATGTCGGTTGCCCGCGCCGTCCTCGATATCGTGGCGAAGGACGACTTCCTGCGCGACGTCGAACAAAAGGCGTTGCGGCTGAAGCAAGGCCTGGCGGCGCTCAAGGATCTGCATCCAGCCATCGTCGAAGACTTCCGCGGCCAGGGTCTCCTCACCGGCATCAAGTTGAAAGCCAACGTCGCACCGCCTGAAGTGGTCAAAGCGGCGCTCGGCGAGAAGCTGCTCCTCGTCGGGGCTGCCGACAACACCGTGCGCGTCATGCCGCCGTTGAACGTCGGCGACGGCGAAATCGCCGACGGACTGGGCCGATTAGGCTCAGCCTTGCGATCCCTTGCCAAAAGCAAGGTCTAGGCAGCACGTCCGCCAATCCCATTCTTTTTCACCCAGCCTCCGGCGCCATCTAATGAAACAGCCTCCAACACCCAGACATTTTCTCGATATCTCGGCGCTCGACAGCAAGACGCTGCGGCGGATCATCGACACCGCGCATGCGATGAAAAAAGCTGGCAAGCGCGTGCCGGTCAAGCTCCGCCCCAAGGGCATCGAGGATGATGTGCTGGTCATGATCTTCGAAAAGCCGTCGACGAGGACGCGCGTGTCGTTCGACATCGCCATGCGCCAGCTGGGCGGTACCGCACTCTCGCTCAATCATACCGATCTGCAGCTTGGCCGCGGCGAGTCGCTCGCCGATACCGCGCGCGTGCTCTCGCGCTATGCCTCCGCCATCATGATCCGCGCCAATTCGCACGAAACGCTGCTCGATCTGGCCAGATACGGGTCCATTCCCGTCGTCAACGGTCTCACAGACAAGAGCCATCCCTGCCAGATCATGGCCGACATCCAGACGTTTGAAGAGCATCTGGGCAACATCAAGGGCCGCACGGTCGCCTACGTGGGTGATGGCAATAATGTCGCCGTCTCCTGGATGCACGCCGCCGTGCGGTTCGGCTTCACGCTGAGGCTCGGCTGCCCGGATCAATTGAAACCGGAGGACGAGGCGGTCGAATGGGTGCGGACCGAAAAGGGCGCGGTCACCATCACCAGCGATCCGGAAAAGGCCGTGCGCGGCGCTGATTGCGTCGTCACCGACACGTGGGTGTCGATGGGCCAGTCCGATGCGGCAAAGCGCAAGAAGCTGCTGGCGCCCTATGCGGTCGACAGCGCGCTGATGTCTAGGGCGGCCAAGGGCGCTATTTTCATGCACTGCCTGCCGGCCTACCGCGAATATGAGGTGACCGAAGAGGTCCTGGAAGGACCGCAATCGGTAGTGTTCGACGAGGCCGAGAATCGCCTGCATGCGCAAAAGGCGATCCTCGCCTGGTGCCTAGGGGCGTAAGCGCCATGACCGCGCGGACAGGATCTGAATTCGCGCCGCCACTGCCCATCGACGATTGCATCATCATTTTCCGCACCGAGCGTTCGGGTGTGCGCGGCCGGTTGGTCCGGCTTGGCGCGGCGGCGAATACGATCCTTTCAAGTCACCAGCTTCCCCACGCGGCCGCGTCCGCCCTGGGCGAAGCGTTGACGCTCGTCAGCCTGTTCGGCTCGGCGTTGAAGGCCGGCGGCAAGATCATCCTGCAAACCCGCACCGGCGGCATGGTCTCGTTTCTGGTCGCGGATTTTGTCGCCGCCCCGGCCGGGTCAAGCGCGTTGCGCGGTTATGCCCGTTTCGACGAGGCCACGCTCGCCGCCATTGCGCGCAGCGGCGCCGCCGCGGATCGGAGCCGCGTGCTCGGCAATGGCACGATGGCGGTCACGCTGGACGAAGGCGGAGACGACGGGCGGTATCAGGCGGTCACTGCGCTCGAAGGCGTGACGCTGGCTGAAGCCGCTTCGTCCTATTTTCAGGACCGGGAGGCGACGCCCGCGTTCGTCAAGCTGGCCGTGGCGCCCCTCTATCTGAAGTCTTCAAGCGAGCCGCAGACTCAATGGCGAACCGGCGGGCTGATGCTTCAGCCCATTGCGCCGGCGCAGCAGGGTACATCGGGCGGTGATGAGGATGATGGTTGGAACCGGGCGACGATCCTCGGCGGATCGGTGGAAGATCACGAACTGCTCGATCCGACGCTGACGCCCGAGCGGCTGCTGTTGCGGCTGTTTCACGAAGATGGCGTCAGGATCGAACGCGTCATCCCTCTCGCCGCACGCTGCCGGTGCTCGCGCGATCGCATAGCCGACGTCTTGAAGAGTTTCGGCAGGCATGAACTCGCGGACATGCGCGACGACAGCGGCCGCATCACCGTCACGTGCGAATTCTGCACCGCCGCCTATCACTTCGAAATGCAAGAAATCGGCGAATGAAGCGCCGGTCGCGGCGGTTCATCTGCCGCCGTTAGCAACCTTGCCCTGCTCGCCGGTGGCTTCGCGTGGATCACCGCTCTGGCGCGGCTTGGCGGCGACGTCATACTGGGTCTTGGACCGTGCACCCGCGATCTGTTCCCCATTGAGGGAGCAGGTCTTGCCGGTATCCATGAGCGTGAACGCCGGGTTCGGCCGGTCGACGAATTCGGCGCGCGTCACCTTGCCGTCGTTGCTGGCGTCGAAATAGTCGAGGTTCGCGGTGTCGAACATGCGGTCGACCTTGACGACGCGCGGCCACTCGGTCGCGTCCAATGCATCGTCGCGGTTCACGTCCGCGCCGCTGAAGAGTTCGGCCGCATACGCCTTCCATTCGTCGCAGGTGACGGCGTTGTCGCGGTTGCGATCCCAGCTGCCGGCGGCCATCAAGAAGACGCGGTCGGTTTCGGGAATTGACGAGCCGCCGGTGATCGAGCCGATGGCGCTCATGGGCGAAGTGGACGAGCAGCCGCCCAGGGCCACAGGGAGTGCCGCAGCAAGTGCGGCGGCGGCAAGAATCGCGCGCGCGGAGCAAAACATCGGTTGGGTCTCTCTGGCTGCACAAATTCCGGCACAGGCGACGCGCCGGGCTCGAGATTAAGTCCTGGCCGTACGAAACCCTATAAATGGGCCAAACGCACGGCATGGGGCCGAATTCCCTTTGGGATAGTTTACATGCCCAGACCGGTGTCGCAAACACGTCACACAAATGGGCCTAAGAGCCAGGGGGTTATTGGCTTTCAACCTCTGAGGCGAGGGGGATTGAAGAGTGTTTTGATCCGATGTGCGGCCAACTCCGCGCGCTCCATTCTGGGCGAGGCCATATTGAACCGTCTGGGTCACGGCCGGATCACGGCCTAATCGGCCGGCAGGCATCCGCGTGGCGTGCCCAACCCGCAGGCCATCGAGCTTCTGGAGGCAAAAGGCGCTCCAGTTCAGCAACTGCGGCCCAAATCGTGGGATGAGTTTGCTGACGAAGGCGCGGCCAAGCTCGATATCGTCATCACCGTTTGCGACGCGGCGGCGGGCGAGAGCTGCCCCTACTGGCCGGGTGCGCCAGTTAAGGCCCACGGGGGCATCCCCGATCCGGCAGGTGCTGCCGGTGGCATCGAGGCTGAACGGGCGGCGTTTCGCACCGCCTGCGACAGGCTCCATCCCCAATGGCCGCGTTCGTCGCATTGCCGCTTGAAACAATGACGGCATTGGAAACGTCTACTGCTCTGGAACGCATCGCGGCGTTCGAAGGTGCGACGCCCAAAGCGCGCCATGAGGAAGATTGATCATTGATGGCGGGTACATCCTTGACGCGGCGCGCAGCTGCGGAATTCACCGGCACGGCCTTTCTTCTCGCCGCCGTCGCCGGTTCCGGCATCATGGCGGACAAGCTTTCGGGCGGTAATGTGGGCCTCGCACTTCTCTGCAATGCCATTGCGACCGGCGCTGCGCTGTTCGTTCTCATCACGATTTTCGGTCCGATGTCAGGCGCGCACTTCAATCCGGCGGTGACGGCGGTGATGCGGCTTCGCGGTGCGATCGAGACCGGTGCGGCGGCGGCGTATCTCTTCGCTCAGGTCGCAGGAGGCCTTGCCGGCGTATTCGCGGCTCACATCATGTTCGACCAGCCGGTCCTGCAGATCTCGGCTACGGCCCGCACGGGTTCCGGTCAATGGACGGCGGAAGCCATCGCCGCTTTCGGTCTCATTTTGACGATCCTCGGCACGGTAAAGTTCGCACCGGAAAAAGTTCCAGCCGCTGTCGGCCTTTATATCCTGTCGGCCTATTGGTTCACGGCCTCGACCTCGTTTGCCAACCCGGCGGTGACACTGGCGCGCGCCTTCACCAACACCTTCGCCGGTATTGCGCCAGGCGATGTTGCGGCCTTCGTCGTCGCCCAGATGGCCGGCGCGCTTGCAGCCCATGTCACCGGGCGTTGGCTGTTTGACGGCGATAGGGCCTAGCTGCCTGCTGGACCTCAGCCTTCCGCCCAGTCGGCGAGGCGGGTGAGGAAGGCTGAACAGGCCACAAGCTCGCTTTCCGCAATCCATTCGTTCGCCGTGTGAGCCTGCGCGATGTCTCCGGGGCCGCAGACGATGGCCGCCGAGCCCGCATCCTGAAACAGGCCCGCTTCCGTCGCATACGAAACAGTGTGCGTTTCGTTGCTGCCTGTGAGTTTCAAGGCCAGCGTCCGCGCCGCCGAGCCGGCAATGGCCTCGAACGGCGGCACGGTGTTGGCGCGGGTGACCGTAATGTCGGCTTCGGCCGCAACCGCGCGCATTTCAGGCAGACACTCGGTTTCGGCGAAAGTGCGGATGCGCCGCTCGATGCCGTCGATGTCGGTGCCCGGCATGGCGCGCACGTCGAAGCCGAACCGGCAGGTGACGGGGATGATATTGGAGGCGGTGCCGCCTTCCAGCCGCGTCACCTGCAGAGTCGCGTACGGGGGATCGAAACGGTCGTTGCGAGTCGTGATTTTGAGTTCCGCCGCCATGCGGTCGAGTTCACTAATCAATCGCGCGGCGAAGGTGATGGCATTCACGCCCAGGTGCGCCATGCTCGAATGGGCGGCGCGCCCTTTCACGTCCACCTGCCAGCGTACCGGGCCCTTGTGGGCATCGACCACGTGCATCGAAGTCGGCTCGCCGACGATGACGGTCGCAGGCTTGATGAGCGTCGCGCCGAATTCGGCGATCATCGGCCTGACACCCAGACAGCCGATCTCCTCGTCATAAGAGAGTGCGATGTGGATCGGCAATTTCAGGCTGCGGCGTTTGAAGTCCGGAACCGCGGCCAGCACGCAGGCGATGAAGCCTTTCATGTCGCTGGTGCCGCGGCCGTAGAGGCGGCCGCCGCCGCGGCGAACGGTGAAGGGATCGCTGTCCCAGGTCTGGCCATCGACGGGCACGACGTCCGTGTGCGCGGAGAGTGCGACGCCGCTCATGCCGTCAGGGCCGATGGTTGCGTAAAGGCTCGCCTTCTCGCCGTCGGGCGCGGTCACGCGCTCTGCCACCACGCCGTGCTGCAGCAGGTAGTCCTCGATAAAGGCGATGATGCCGAGGTTGCTCTTATGGCTGGTGGTGTCGAAGGCGACGAGACGTTCGAGCAGTTCGACCGGCGTATAGATGGGACCGCGCATGTACCCTGCTCTTCGTACTGCCAATGCGTCAGTTCATCGAACGCTGGGTATAGGGGCTGTCCAGCGAGAAGGCGGGAATGGCGACGTCGAACATCGAGCCGGCCTCGTCCGTCATCTGATAGCTGCCGACCATGATGCCCTGCGGCGTCTTGAGCGGGCAGCCCGACGTGTAGCTGAACGTGCCGCCCGGCGGGATCACCGGCGTCTGGCCGACGACTCCCGGTCCGCGCACTTCTTCTGTCCTGCCAAGCGCATCCGTGATGCGCCAGGTCCGCGTCTTCAGCTGCACGGTTTCGGAGCCGTCGTTGATGATCTCGACCGCGTAGGACCAGACGTAATGCCCATCCTCCGGTGACGATTGATCATCCAGATAGCGCGGCTCGACACGGATGCGGATGCCGCGGGTTGTGGCCTCGTACATGTCGAATTCTGCGCTTCTGACTTTCTTTGATTTCGCCACGGCTGAGGTGCTCTTTCCAATCGACAATTCAAGACCGCGCCGCGGCGACCGCCTGGGCCAGATCGTTGATCAAATCTTCCGCCGCTTCAAGTCCAATCGACAATCGGATCATGCCGTCGGTAATGCCGAGTTCGGCGCGCTGGGCCGCCGTCAGCTTGAAATGGGTGGTGGTGGCCGGATGAGTGACCAAGCTCTTTGCGTCGCCGAGATTGTTGGAAATCTTGACGAGACGCAGCGCATTGAGGGCGCGGAATGCGCCGGCCTTGCCGCCTTCGACCTCGAACGCGATCATCTGCCCCCCGCCCGGCATCTGCGCCTTGGCAAGGGCGGCCTGGGGATGGTCGGCCCGGCCGGGGTAATAGACCTTGGTCACGCCGCTCAGTCCCGCGAGCGCATCGGCAACCCTGGCCGCTGACTCGCACTGGGCCTTAACGCGGATCGGCATGGTCTCTAGGCTTTTCAGCAGCACCCAGGCGTTGAAGGGGCTGATCGACGGGCCGGTCTGGCGTACCCAGTCCTGGAGGTGCTTGGTCAGGAAGTCCGACGAGCACAATACCGCGCCGCCGAGGCAGCGGCCCTGTCCGTCGATATGCTTGGTGGCCGAATAGACGACGATGTCGGCGCCAAGCTGCAGCGGCCGCTGCAGCATGGGCGTGGCGAACACATTGTCGACGATGGTCAGGATGCCGTGCGCCTTGGCGATTTGTGCGACACCGGCAATGTCGACCAGCTCGAGATTGGGGTTCGACGGCGTCTCGAAGAAGAACATCTTGGTATTGGGCTGGATCGCCTTTTTCCAGGCATCGAGATACTTGCCGTCGATCAGCGTGCAGGCGATCCCGAACCGCGGACACAGCGTTTCGACGATATACCGGCAGGAGCCGAACATAGCGCGCCCGGCAACCACGTGGTCGCCGGTCTTCATGTACGAAAGCATGGAGGCGGTGACGGCGGCCATGCCGGTCGCGGTGGCGCGGCATTCCTCGGCGCCTTCGAACAGCTTCAGCCGGTCTTCGAACATCGATACTGTCGGATTGCCGAAGCGCGAATATTGGAAACCCGGGTCTTCGTTCTTGAAGCGGGCTTCGGCCTGCTCGGCACTGTTGTAGACGAAGCCCTGTGTCAGATAGAGCGCTTCCGACGTTTCTGCCCACTGCGAGCGCACGATGCCGCCGTGGATCAGCTCCGTCTGCGGGCGCCAGGCTGGCGCGCCGTCCCGTTTGTCCTCATCTGCCATGTGTTTCCGCAGCCTTTCGCGCAATAAAAAATCCGGTTCCTGACAGCGCCGGACGAATGATGCCGGGCGCAAGGAAACCGGGTGCGCGCACGGCCTCTTTAGCAATTGATTTTACGTGGCTGCAAGCCGGCCGGCCAAATGGACCACGAGTGATGGTTGGGATTAGACCCGGCGGGGCCAGTCCGTCAAGTGTGGTGGCCGTCAAGAGCGGTGGCCGTTAAGGGTGGTGGCCGTCACGGGGCGTGTGCCCGCCAAGGGTCGCGCCCTTCACGCGGCTCAGCCGCCTCGCCGCTTCCGCCAAACCTCGATGACGTAGTAAACGCCGGGCTCCGGCTGCTCTTTGGCAAAGCGCCGCGCGGCTTCAATCGCGTCGTCCAGCCGGTCGATCAGACAGTGGCGGTTGACAGGAATTTCAGCCGCCATGCCGTTGCAGCTCAAGGGCGAGCAGCCGAAGCCGGATATTGCGCGCGCCCAATCGGTCTGCACGCAATCGAAGCCGAGGCATTCGTAGTTTGACGGCAATTCGGCAGCCGCAACGGGCTCGCCCCATTGAGGCAGCGCGGCGATGTCGAGGGTGGTCTCGCCGGTGCCGTCGAAGCCTGCGGGTAGCAGTTTGTAGGCATACATATCGGCGCCGGTGCCATCGGCATCTGCCGCGATCGCGGCGCGCGCATCAGCCTCAGTGTTGAAGATCTGCAGAGCGTTGTGAATCCATAAATCATCGTTGCAGTCGATTGCGGGCGAAATGCAGCCGCTGACCGAGCATATGTCCACAGCGCCCGGCGCCACGAGCCCATCGGGTTTGCTGGCGGTCCGTTTCAGCAGGTAGCCGACGAGAACGGGCACATGGTCCATTGTTTGCCCCTCAGGTAGCGTTCGCGCTCCAGCCTAGGACGCATTGCCCCTTGGCGCAAAGCGCCCCTTAGGCTACAGCCGACCGCAAGTGCCAGGGATTCGCAATGCCTAAAACCGCCGGCAAAGCTGTGCCTCAAAAAGAACCGGCAGCCCGCCCGGGCATTCTGCCGTCGCAAATTTTGCGCGCGCTTATCGAGGCGGGCGTTATCAAGATCGCCGAGCCATTGGCTGATACGCAGCTCCAGCCCGCAAGTCTCGATCTGCGTTTGGGTGCGGTCGCCTACCGCGTGCGGGCGAGCTTTCTGCCTCAGCCTGGCAGCAACGTGCAGGCCAAGCTCGACGAATTGCAGCTTCACACCATCAGCCTCAGCCAGGGGGCGGTTCTGGAAACCGGCTGCGTCTACATCGTGCCGTTGATGGAAAGCTTAGCGCTGCCGGCGCACATCGAAGCGTCCGCCAATCCCAAGAGCTCGACCGGCCGGCTCGACGTGTTCACCCGCGTCATCGCCGATGGCGTCGCCGCCTTCGATCAGGTCCCGGCCGGATATTCAGGCCCGCTCTATGCCGAAATTTGCCCGCAGACATTCCCCATCGTGGTGCGCAAGGGCTCGCGCCTGTCACAAATCCGCTTTCGCGTCGNNCGCGTCGGCACCGCCGCCGACAACGACGTGCAGCTCATGGACCTGCACAAGCGCGAGACGCTGGTTTCCGGCGGCGATGCCGACATTTCAAATGGCATCGCGCTGTCTGTCGATCTGGCCGGAGATAAGTCGGGCCTCGTCGGGTTTCGCGCCAAGCGCCACACCGGCGTGGTCGATGTCGATAAGCCCGGCAGTTGCCCGGTCGAAGACTACTGGGATCCGATCCACGTCAAGGACAAGCACCGCCTGATCCTCGATCCCGACCAGTTCTACATCCTCGCATCCAAAGAAGCCGTGCACGTGCCGCCAAGCCACGCCGCCGAGATGGTGCCGTTTAACCCTCTCGTTGGCGAGTTTCGCGTGCATTATGCTGGCTTCATCGATCCGGGTTTCGGCCACGCGGCGGCGGGCGGGCACGGCTCGCGCGTGGTGCTCGAAGTGCGCTCTCACAAGGTACCGTTCATCCTCGAGCACGGTCAGATCATCGGCCGGCTGATCTATGAGCGCATGAGCGAGACGCCCGACATCATCTATGGCCGTGACTTGAAGTCGAACTATCAGGGCCAGGGCCTGAAGCTGTCGAAGCACTTCAAGTAATCCCGCAGGTGGGGCCCATTCCCGCCACCCCTGAACTCGCCCAAGGATCGGCCCCCCGTGCGATCCTGGCCCCTGTGCCGCGCTCCGAAGGCCGAAAATCCCCGGTTTTGGCACCTAACCCTGCCCTCGACCGTGTTTTCCGGCCACAAATCGCGCTTTTTTGACTGGCGACACAAAAAAGACCAGCAAAACCGCAGTTTTCTGCCGCGTCTCATGTATTGTGCTCTCCATCACCGATTCGCCAAACGTTCAGAGGGAACAGAACAACCATGGCCAAAGCACCTGCAAAAGCCGCTGCAAAAGTTGAGACGGTTACGCTGAAGCACATCGCCGCCGCGCTGGCTGAAGCTCACGAGATCCCCAAGAAGCAGTCGGTCGCGCTGCTTGAAGACCTCGTCGCCCACATCGCCAAGAACTTGAAGAAGGGCGCACGTATCCGCATCGGCGGCCTCGGCGTTCTCCAGGTTCGCAAGCGCCCGGCACGCATGGGCCGCAACCCGGCCACCGGCGAAGCCATCAAGATCAAGGCGTCGAAGAAGATCGCTTTCCGCGCCGCCAAGGAACTGAAAGAGTCGATCTAAGCTTTGCGCTTCGATTGAACCGAAAAAGGCCGCTCGCTTGAGCGGCCTTTTTTGTTTGCGCCCGGCCCTACTCGTATGGAGAACCTGCCGCCGGACACACCGCTCCTGCCCATCCGGCAGGCTTCGCGCAAGCGGAGCCGGATGCGCCAACGGAACGTGCTAAGCGTTCACGAAATAGTTGGAGATGAAGCGGCCGTAGATCTCGGTCAGCGCTTCGAGATCGGCGACGCTTGTGTGCTCGTCCACCTGATGGATGGTCGCGTTGATCAAGCCGAACTCGACAACCGGACAGTGATCCTTGATGAAGCGCGCGTCCGATGTGCCGCCGCCCGTCGTCAGCGCCGGTGTGCGCCCGGTGACGGACTTCACCGCCTCTTTGAGCGTCGAGACGAGCGGCCCGGGCCGGGTCAGAAACACGTCCCCCGTGCCGGCAAAACTGATGTCGAAACGGGCACCGAGTTCGGCGGCGGCGCTCGCCGCAGTCTCGCGCACAAAGGCTTCCATCGTCGGCCGCGACCAGCGATCATTGTAGCGCACGTTGAGCGTCGCTTTGGCATGGGCCGGGATGACGTTCGACGCCGTGTTTGGCACCGAGATCACCGTCACCTGCAAGTTGGAGGGCTGGAAATCCGCCGTGCCGTCGTCGAGCTTGGCGGAACACAGCCGGTCGATGATGCGGGCGAGCTTGGGCACCGGGTTGTCGGCCAGCTGCGGATAGGCGGAGTGCCCCTGCTTGCCGTGCACGATGATCTCGGCCACCAGCGAGCCGCGCCGGCCGATCTTGATTTCATCGCCGAGCGCCTTGGGGTTCGATGGTTCGCCGACGAGGCAGGCGTCGATCACCTCGTCGCGGGCTTTCAGCCAATGGAGCACTTTCACCGTGCCGTTGATCGACGGCCCTTCCTCATCGCCCGTGATGAGGAACGACAGCGAGCCGCGCGCCAGATGATGATGCTTGGCGAGGTGGCGCATTGTGGCGGCAAGAAACGCGGCGACGCATCCCTTCATGTCGACGGCGCCGCGGCCGTAGAGCAGGCCGTCCTTGATTTCGGCGGCAAACGGCGGCGAGGTCCACGCCGCTTCATTTCCGGCCGGCACCACGTCGGTATGGCCGGCAAAGCACAAATGCGGCCGGCCGGTGCCGATGCGGGCATAGAGATTGTCGATGTCGGGTGTGCCGGGCTCGGTGAACACGAGCCGGTGGCAAGTGAATCCCGCGGGCTCGAGCAGGTTCTGCAACAGCGTCAGCGCCCCGCCCTCGTGCGGCGTCACGCTCTCGCAGCGGATCAGCGCCTGGGCAAGTTCGACGGGATCGGTGGCGTGCAGGGTCATGTGGTCGGCGCCGGTTGGACAACAGGGGGTGAGATGGACGCGGATGGCAGCGGCAGGTTGCGGCCTTCGCGCGCCTGGACCAGCGTGATCTTCTGCCAGATTTTTCCGGAAAGATTGGCGGTGATCTGGCCGATGTCGCTCGCCGCTTCGATGACGATGGAATCCTTGGTCGCTTGCGCATAGAGCGCGGCGACCTTGCCGGTCAGCGACAGCATTTCGGAACAATAGTCGAGATAGCGCATCAGCTCGAAGTCCGAGAGCGCCCGTTGCGGCGCGCCGGGTTCGGAAACGGCAACGGTTGCCGGCCGATCGGAACTTGGGTCCTTTGGCAACTGATGCATGTCGATGACGTGAACGATGGAGCGCAGTTCATGCAGATGCTCCATGGCCTTGTGGCGCTTCCAGCGGCCTTCAAGCGTTGAGAGATAGAGCATTCCGCCGCCCATCAGTAAGAGGATGTTGAAGGCCGAATCGATGCCCTGCAGCACGCCCGAAAGATTCTCGTTCTCGCGCTTGAACTCGATGATGGCGCCGATCTTCCACAGCATGAAAATCCCGAGCGCGAGAACCGCAGCGCCGCCGAGGCGCAGCGCAATGTTCGGCCGCGCCGTCGCATTCACGCGCGCTTCAGTCTCGCGCGCCACCTGGATCAGCTCACCGCACACCTTGTTCAGGCCCGAACTTGGAAAGCGCGCCGCCACACGCTCATTCAAGGCGACGATGGTCGCGATGATCCGGTCCGGGTCGAGCGTGCGGTACATGGCGTTCCGCTTCGGTTGTTAGTCGCGCAGAAGCTCGTTGATCGAGGTCTTCGAGCGGGTCTTTTCATCGACGCGCTTGACGATGACGGCGCAATAGAGGTTCGGACCGGGCTCGCCGTTGGGCAGCGGCTTGCCCGGCATGGTGCCCGACACGATGACCGAATAGGGTGGCACCTTGCCGAACATCTTTTCTCCCGTGGCGCGGTCGATAATGGTGGTCGAAGCGCCGAGGTAGACGCCCATGGAGAGCACCGAACCGGTGCCGACCTGCACGCCTTCCGCCACCTCGGCGCGCGCGCCGATGAAGCAGTTGTCTTCGATGATGACCGGGCCGGCTTGCAAGGGTTCCAGCACGCCGCCGATGCCGGCGCCGCCCGAGATGTGGCAGTTCTTGCCGATCTGGGCGCACGAGCCGACGGTGGCCCAGGTATCGACCATGGTGCCTGAATCGACGTAGGCGCCGAGATTGACGAACGAGGGCAGCAGCACGGCGCCCGGCGCGATGTAGGCCGACTTTCTCACATAGGCACCCGGCAGCACGCGGAAGCCGCCCTTGCGGAAGTCGGCCTCGGTCCAGCCGGCGAATTTCGGCGCCACCTTGTCCCAGTACGAGCTGCCGCCCGGGCCGCCGGGGATTGTTTCCATGTCGTTCAGGCGGAACGACAACAGCACCGCCTTCTTGAGCCACTGATTGACCACCCAGTCGCTGCCCTTCTTTTCGGCAACGCGGGCTTCGCCGCGGTCCAGCAGGTTCAGCGCGGTCTCCACCGCATCGCGCACCGCGCCCCTGGTCGAAAGGTTGACGCCGTCACGGGCCTCCCAGGCGGCGTCGATGGTCTTTTGCAGTTCGGCGTGCGGCATGGACAGGCGAGGCTCCGGCAAGGATGGCGAAGGGTGGGGTTGGAAACGGCTGGGGTGGGTTGTGAGGGAGGCGGGCCCAGGTGTCAATCGCGGCGGCCGCTTCAGCCCCGATGTTGTGCCCATGCCGCCGCGTAAAAAAGGTGATTTGGCCTGGGCCCGCCATACCGCAAGTCGCGCGAATCGGCGATTGTCACGCTCCGTGACGGTCGCCCGTCTGGGCGGGGGCCTCACCAGGGAATTCTCAAACAGAAGGCAACGACGCCCATGGCGAAGTCTGAAAGCACCAGCAAGAAGGTCGCCTCGGCCGCGGCCAAGGTTTTGAAAAGCAAGACGGCATCGAAGGCCGAAAAGTCCGTCGCCGCTTCGGCGCTGACGCAGAAGGGCTCGACCGAGCAGACGAGCGCCCGCGTCGCCTCATCGGCTGCGAAAATCCTGAAGAGCAAGACCGCCAGCAAGGAAGCGAAGTCGGCTGCCGCGTCCGCACTGACGCAGAAGACGAAGAAGAAGTAGGGCAGGGGCGCGCGTCACTGGAATTGAAACGAGAACGGGCGGCTCGCAAGGGCCGCCTTTTTTGCATATTAGAGTGCGCATTGCTTATTGGCGGCGGCGACAAGCTGTGGGTCGTCGAGGTCATCGCCCGCCCTTCGGCGGCGCGGAAGAGATGGTGAAGGACTTGAAAGAGAAAGTGTCCCCCAGCACGCCGACCAGCTTCCTGGCCTTGAAGGACGGGAAGAGGGACGTGAGGGTGGTCTAAGTTGTTAGGTCACGGCCAGATGACGCTCGCGAACAGGAGAAGCTCGCATTTGCTCGAAAAATGCCGACTATGGATTGGGATCGCCGCAATGGTAATCGGTTCGGACCTTGCCGGAGCCGTTGAGACTGACAAGGGCCCGTCAGTCTCTGAGGCTGGACCGCTAACATATGAATTCTCTATAAAACTTCCCGATTACCCTTCGCAACTTGCCTGGAGCCGCGATGGAAAGCGCTTGGCGGTTTCGCAGTTCAACTCTGGCAAGGTCAGGTTCGTAGATCTTGAGAGCAGACGTGTCCTAGACACGGTCCTCGAAACGTCCGGCGACCCGAAAATGGTCTGGAGCCCAGATGATAAATATTTGGCACTGAATGATGGTGGCAAGGCAAATGGGCTTCGCATTTTCGAAACGGCAACATGGAAGGAACTTGGGCGCAAACCACGACTGACCGGCGAATGTATTCTGCAGGATGGTTCATCTCTGGGATTTAGCAAAGACGGCAAATTTCTCTGGATTGCTTGCGCCAAGCGGCAGAGCAAACCCGAACCCAACCAAGGTCCGTACAAGGCGTTGTTGAAGCTTAATGTTCCAAATCTTTCGGTTGCAGAAATTGTGGAGAGGCAGCCGCCTCCATTAGCTAATTTTGTATGGGTCGACGACAACGATGCAATAGCGACTGATCGTGGCGTGCAACTCAGTATTTTAGTCAAGGTGCCGACTGGGAAGCGAGACTATCTGGGCAAATACTCTGAGCGAAAGTTAGTTCAACCCTCCCAACTCGACTCCGATGAAGTTCTTGGCCCCATGGTCGAACTGCAAAACAACAAGTTCTATCGATCGAACGTTCGTAAAATTCTGCAGTGGCCTGAGCGCAATGCAATTATTGCATTTTGGGCGTGGCCTGAAAATCCGTTAGAAAAGGATGCACCTGTTCCCGACAAATATACACTGCCGCGTCTCGAAACATATGATGCGCGGACCGGCGAGCGGGTTGCTGCATTCGCTCGACCAACGGAACATCGGGTTGCGCTCCATGATGTCGTGATCGCGCGCAAAGCCGGGCTGGTGTTAGGCGCCCTATCGTCGATGAACCCTGATGCGGGTGGGATAGCGGCTTGGGACCCCATGACCGGAGCACAGCTGCAACTGCTACCGACTTCGCACCAAGCTGCTTGGCTTTGGCTGTCTTATGACGAGACGCGGCTGGCGGTCATTGTTCTTAGAGAAATTCAAATCTTCCGCGTGAATTGAAACTGGCCAACTCAGGGGTGCGACGTGCAAGCTGCCACGAACAATCTCAGCGTTCAATCTCTCGCCGGCTTGGCCGCGAGCACCTATTTGACCAACGCAGATTTGGCGATTGGAACAAATTCCGGCGGGTTCGTGCTGTGGGCAAGCGTCTCCGACGAGGTGGCCGAGCGGCTGGCGTCCGGCACATCGAAATTGCGGCCCCAGGATTGGAAGAGCGGCGATAAACTCTGGGTCGTCGAGGTCATCGCCCGCCCTTCGGCGGCGCGGAAGAGATGGTGATGGATTTGAAAGAGAAGGTGTTTCCCACCACGCCGATCAGCTTCCTGGCCTTGAAGGACGGGAAGAGGGACGTGAGGGTGGTGTGATGGTCAGCAGCTCGCGTGGCCCACAAAGAAAAGAACACTTGTAGGGTGCAATAGCCCCGCTCTTCACGCGGGGCGTATTGCACCAAGTCAAGAGCGCCGTTTCCCGCCGCCATGCGGCGCATTACGGCTCGCGCAAGTGTAGGGCGCGAACCTAATGCGCCCTACGGTCCCAACCAGCCCTCCCTCACATCACCCCCTTGATCAACGCCTTCGCATCCTCGCTGTCCCACTCGGCCTCGCCCGCGAGCCGCCCCACCTCGCGGCCGTCCTTGTCGATCAGGATGGTGGTCGGCATGCCGACGATCTTCAGCGCCAGACCCTGCTTGGCGGTGGCATCGACGTAGAGCTTCAAGGCCTTGGCGCCGACCTCGTCGAGAAACTTTTTCGTCGCCGCAATCCCCTGCCGGTCCAGGCTCAAGGCGACGACCTCGAATTTGTCCGAGCCGAGCGCCTGCTGCAGCCGGTCGAGCGCGGGCATCTCCTGGCGGCAGGGCGCGCACCACGTCGCCCACAGGTTGAGCAGGACCGTCCGGCCCTTGAAGTCTGAAAGCTTCAGGTCCTTGCCCTCGCCATCGGTAAAGGTGATGTCGGGCAGCTCCTGCGGGGCGGCTTTCTTGACGAACGCGACCATCTTGCCGCTGCCCTTGGTCGTCGCGGCGGGCCCGGCCGCCGTGGACGCCGCAGGCGTCTCTTGCGGCGTGGCGTTGTCAGAGCGCGGTAAAACCAAGTATACCGCGCCGAAGCCGGCAACGGCCGCCAGGGCAAAAACCCACAATCCGCTTGTGCGACCGGCGTTGCTGCTGCTCATACCTGCTCCATGATCACTTGATGCGATGACCGCGCCGGAGACCCCATGACCGACAAATCCGCCAACAAGATGTGGGGTGGCCGTTTTGCCATGTCGCCTGCCGAGATCATGCAGGAGATAAATGCCTCGATCGGCTTCGACAAGCGCCTAGCGCCCCAGGACATCCGCGGATCAAAGGCCCACGCCGCCATGCTGGCCGACGCCGGCATCATTACCAAGGCGGACGCGAAAGAGATCGCCAAGGGGCTCGATGCGGTCGCGGCCGAGATCGAAGCCGGCACGTTCAAGTTTTCAACCGAGCTCGAAGACGTGCACATGAACGTCGAAAGCCGGTTGAAAGCGGTGATCGGTGCGGCGGCCGGGCGGCTCCACACCGCGCGCTCGCGCAACGATCAGGTGGCGACCGATTTCCGCCTCTGGGTCCGCGATCAGATTGACGGCATCGATGAAGCGCTGGCAAACGTGCAGCGGGCGTTGGCGGAAAAGGCGGAAGCGCACGCGGCAACCGTCATGCCGGGCTTCACCCATCTGCAACCCGCCCAGCCCGTCACTTTCGGCCATCATCTGCTGGCCTATGTCGAAATGATCGGCCGCGACCGGGGCCGGTTCGCGGATGCGCGCAAGCGGTTGAACGAAAGCCCGCTTGGCTCCGCGGCGCTGGCCGGCACGTCGTTTCCCATCGATCGCCACAAAACCGCGGAAGCGCTCGAGTTCGACCGGCCGATGGCCAATTCGCTCGACGGCGTGTCGGATCGTGATTTCGCGCTGGAAACGCTCGCCGCTGCGTCCATTTCTGCAATCCACTTCTCGCGGCTCGCCGAAGAAATCGTGATCTGGATGACGCCGCAGTTCGGCTTTGTGAAGTTGTCGGACCGGTTCACCACCGGGTCCTCCATCATGCCGCAAAAGCGCAACCCCGACGCGGCGGAGCTGTCGCGCGCCAAGGTTGGCCGCATCCTCGGCGCCTTCCAGTCGCTGGCTGTGGTCATGAAGGGCCTGCCGCTCGCCTATTCCAAGGACATGCAGGAGGACAAGGAGGCGACCTTCGACGCGCTCGAAAGCTTCAAGCTCGTCGTCGCCGCCATGGCCGGGATGGTCGCCGATCTGGAGCCGGTGCCGTACGCGATGCGGGCGGCGGCCGGGCGGGGCTATTCGACCGCGACCGACCTCGCCGACTGGCTGGTGCGGGAACTGAAAATGCCGTTCCGCGACGCCCACCACGTCACCGGCTCGATCGTCAAGGCGGCCGAGGACAAGGGCGTCGATCTGGAGGCCCTTTCACTCAATGACATGCAAAAGGTCGAGCCGCGCATCACCAAAGCCGTCTTTTCGGTGCTCAGCGTTGAAAACTCAGTGAAAAGCCGGACGAGCTATGGGGGAACCGCGCCACAGAACGTCCTAAAAAGTGCACGAAGCTGGCTGAAGCGCTTGGAAAAGGAGCGGGCCAGGGGCTAGAACCTTGGCCAGGGGCTCCTTGTCATGGGCCACGTGAGGTTACCTCACATTTTCTCGTCATCCCGGCGAAGGCCGGGATCCACGTCAAGTTTCCGGCTGGCACCTGATGCCACACCGGAACCGGATTGGACCGAAGTGATGCAGACGCTGCGCACTGCCAGGCATTTGATGACCGCCGCCACGCTCGCGCTGGCCGCGGCCGCCTTGAGCGCGTGCGGCGTCAAAGGCCCGCTTGAGCCGCCGGGCGGTCAGGCCGCCACC
>CXWK01000647.1_pt2 | contig 56944 bp, 43 predicted proteins | sample 590851 | NCBI WGS metagenome assembly CXWK01 (sample SAMEA3498364, study PRJEB10139) | wastewater metagenome | biome: wastewater treatment plant; material: activated sludge | place: Denmark | collected 2014-08-01 | reverse complement strand
GCGGAGCCAACCCGTGCGAGCGCTCCCTCTCGGAAGGCCAGGTGGCCAGGTGCGGATACGGTTGGCACGAGGTCGATCGCCGTGACTGGCGCGACCAGGATGCCGTAGCGCTCGAGCGCTCCATCTGGCAAGACTACGTCGTCTTCGCAGTCGCGTCGGTCTTCGGCGACGTGGTGCGGATCGGTCTTCGGGGCATGTTCCTCGTGAGCAGCCTCCGGTTCGTGGCTCTCCTCGCCGTCGGCATGGTCGTGGACTTCGTGGCCCGTTTCGCCCTCCTGTGAGCACGAGAGGAGCAGTGGTCCGAGGAGGGCATTCGCAGCGAGCAAGCGCCAGAAGCGGCCGCTGGATCGCGGGCAGGATGAGATACGATGGTTGTTCATGATCAATGTGCCCCTTGTGAAACTGACTGGAAGAGCACTGGTCCTCCGACTGATCGCTCGAGTCGGAACTGGGCTAATGCAAGATCGCGCGCAAGTTCGACTCGCCTAACTTGGGTCTCCTGGAGCGCTTGATCGGCGAAAAGCAATGCCGTGACGTCGACGAAGCCACTGTTGAAGGCCTCCTCGATCTCACTTCTTCTGCGCGTTTGGAGCGGTAGCAGATCCTGGTCGACACGCGCGAGGATCTCCTGCAGTCCAACGAGCGCCGCCAGCGAGGCGCGGACGTCCTCGATTACCGTGCGTTGTGCCTCTGTGAGACGGTGGCGATCCTCGGCACTGAGGGCACGTGCTCGGTCTCTCCGTGCCCTGCCTGTGTCGAAGATCGGAAGAGGAGTCGATACGGCCGGTCCCAGCGACCATTCCGCGTCGCGTTCGGCATCGAGCCCGACCGAAGCGCCTTGCAAGACTCCGCCCCTCGCAAGGGACTCCTCTTCTTCACGGGCCCGCAGCTCCCACTGGATCGCCAAGACCTCCGGCCGGTTAGAGAGAGCCGTGTCGATCCAGGCTTGTTCTGTCGCCTCGACTGGTGAGGGGACGATCCACGGTTCGAGCTTCCAATCCGCGGCCGACGAAGGCTCTCCGATCACACGTGCGAGCGCGAGACGCGCAATACGAAGTTCTTGTCGCTGTGCTGCGATCTCGACATCGAGTGTGATGCGCTCGGAATCGAGGGTCGTTACGTCGTGCCGGGTGCCTTCGCCTACCTCCAGGCGAACTTGCGCCACCTCGCGCAAGCGCTCGAGAACTGTCATGCGTTGCTCGAGAAACGCGAGTAGCTCTTCGAGAGACTGGACGCTGAGATAGCGTTGTTCGACCTTGATCACGAGGTCGAGCGCGGTAGTGAGCGCCTGCGCTGACTCGGCTTCGAGACGGTGCCCGGCGATTCTGGCTCGTCGCGGCCGCTGGAGGATCGCCAGCAAATCCGCCGCCAGTCCCGTCTCGATCTGAGTCCCTCCACCCCCTTCCGGAAAGCGAACGACGAGGCTCAGGACAGGGTTCGGCAGCAGCGACGCAAGGTCGGCGTCCGCTTGCTCGGCCCGCACACGTGCGAGCGCCGCCTGAACCTCTGGACTCGCCTCGAGAGCTTGCCGAAGGACGTTCGGAAGCGTGAGGATCCCGTCCGCACTCGCAGGCATGTCTGTTGGCGTGCCCTCCCAGCGAAACTCGATCGAAGTCCCGGTGGAGCGGTGAATCGCCTCCGCGGGCTTGGCTTGCACGGGTTGACTGGCACAGCTCGAGATAAGAACCGCGAACAGAGCTCCCGCAATGAGCGGGGCAGAAGCCGAAGCGAATGGGACGGCAGCGGAAGAGTGGTACATGATCCTCGCGAAGGGTGTGCGACGACGGCGATTTCCAGTGCGGCTTGTGACCCCAACGTCAGCGGCACTCCGCGGTGCGACCGAGCGTTCACACCTTGAGCGGTGGCGCAGCGCCAGCACGAAGGCCCGGGGCTCCGTCAGCGCGCCGATCTCCGCCGGCACATCAATCGGCTCGCCCTCGGAGGGCAGAACGGCTTCTTCAGCAGGCCAACCGGCCGGGGGGAGCCACTCGTACTCGCGCAGCGCGAGCGGAGGTACGGCGCACGATGGGATCGTGCGGAACAGGAATGAGAAACTGATTGCGCGTGAGTGCAGCATGTGGAACCTGGGACGGAGAACGGAAGCGGTGCAAAGGTCCGGCGAGGGACATCCGCAATTTCAGAAGCGTCCCCGAAGGACGCTGCTCGCTTTCGTTCCGTCTAGGTCCGCAGCACGCGCGGAGCGGCCCCGGCGCCGGGAAGATCCGGCCGGCCTCGATCCGCCTCGAATGACAACTGATTCTCAGTGCGCGAAGCTTCCGGCATGGCCAGCACGGTGGCCGGCACGGTACAGGGCAGTAGGGCCGGCAGATCCTTGCCCGCGGCCCCGAGGTCGAGACGATGCAGCAGCAGGAAATCCGCGGGCAGGTCCACGCAAGGACAGGAATCCTCGGTCAAGATTACGGAGCCGGGCGCCGTTGACGCCTCCGCACGGCCGGAATCGTCGTTGTCCTCGCAACAGGCCTGCAGCAAGAATTCCAGAGCCGGCGCAGATTCCCCTTCCGCGCACAGCACGAAGGCGCCGTGGCCCATGAGGCCCGTGAGCAGATAGACGGCGAGAAGGAGTCGAGGCATTCGCGGCAGCAGGGTAACAGTTATCGGCCTTCTCACGCAAGAAATTAAGAGGCCTGTCCGTCGGCCACTGCAGCCATTTGGGGCAAATACTCAACCGGATCTAAGTCCTTCATTCCAAAAGACTTAGGCTCGACCATTAACAGTCCCTGAGAGTCGATTTTCTTCCCTCCCGGGTGCTCGTGCTGACCGTGTCTGGCACGGTGTACCGGGAGCAGCAGGGCGAGATCGTTCACTTGGTCGAGGACAAACGGGCCCTTCGTAAGTAGATCGGGAAACGCTGGCTTGGTCTGACCGACCATCAGCCGCGTCGCCTTACCCATCACCATTATCCGCTGGCACCTGGGTGGCAGAATTCCTCGCCGACTCCTACCCTCGCGCTTATTTCTCCTGGGACTCCAGTCGTCGCAACGCCTCCGTTTCCGCCTCGGTCCGGTCGGTAAAGAGGGTTGGGTTCTCGGCCAGCGTCAGGCCGCCCTTGAACTGGAGCAAGAGGTCCGTCAAGGACGCGGCGAACAGGATGTCGACCAGGATGCTTTCCGGCGTGGGATCGATCACCACCCAGAACTTGTCTTTCGGTCTATATCGCATGGTTTTCTCTATTACTGAACGTCCACGTATTCGAGGCAAAGCTGCAGGACCTCGTCGTAGGATCGGGACTGGAACGCTCGCTCTGCGAAGGCGCTGGCGCGCTCAGGCTGACTGGCTTCCCGGAGGGTCCGCCTGACCTTCCCGATGATGGCGAAGACGTTGCCGTCGGTCCCGATCAGGCGACAAACCGGCAGGGGATCAGAGGGCTCGGAGGCACCGGTATTGGGCTCCACGGAATGGTCATTTCTCATCCTGGCTTGGCTCCTAGAGCCGCCCCGTTCAGGCGGCCGCTAGGGCGCCATTAGCGCTCCGAAGTGCCGAAGTAGCGAGTAGAAAACGCGGCGCCGTGAAGGCCTGGAAACGCGCCTGGGAGGCCTCTCACAACCGACCCGACCAAGCTGCGGTGCCGGGGTGGAGGCCCGCCTGCAGGGGATGTCGCACCCCCGACCTTGCGACACCCGTAAATCCCGATAAACACGTGACTTACGTCAAATGGCACCCTGGAAAGTACGACAAAAGTGACACCAAAATCGACACTTTCGATCCGGTATCTCTCAGTCAGCCTATGGTGTCCCCGCTACCAATACCAAGAGATGACCCAGGGCGCAGAGCGGGCCCTGGGTCTTCTCGTTTTGGCGAGGGGAAGAGTTGGGAAGGATCCGCATTGCCAGCCCTAACGAAGCCTGCTCACAACGGTGGCGGCACGGGTGAGGACCAGTCCCGTGCGCCCGTCGGGCCAGAGACGGCGGGGCAGCACCCAGAAGATCCAATCAAGCTGTTGGAGGTGCGGAGGCTACGCCCGGCGCTTGAGGAGGTCTAGCAGTTGTCGGAGAGCGAGCTTCTCCGCCGCCAGGGCTGCTCGGGGAGCGAGGAGATACTAGAGGACGAGCAGGAGATGAGCCATCCGGAGACTAGACTCGGGACGCGGTCTGCATCCGTTAAGTCGCAGGAATTGGTACTAGACTTGCGTGATGAGGATTTCGGGACCCACAGGCCCTCGGAGCGAGGCAATACTCGAGGACGAGGAGGAGATATTCCTTCCCGAGCCAAGGCTCCGGCTGCGGCCAGGACTCGACAACTCGAAGGAATCGGTCCTAGACTGGTGCGATGAGGTTCTCGATTCCCACAGGTGCGCACTACCGGTTGCTGTGGCACTCTGCCAATCGATCATCGAACTCGCCGCTGCGCGTACTCCTAGTGAAGGCCACCAGACCAAAATGGAACTGGTGTACCAGCATCACACCGGCCCGCGCTTCCGCCACCGCGTGCAAGCGATCGACGAGAAGTTCGCCGACATGCAGAAAGACCTGGAGAAGGAACGCAAGGTCATGATCAAGCAGTGGACCAAGCGCGAGGAAAAGATTCGCGGCGTCATCGAATCCACCGCCGGTATGTACGGCGAACTTCAGGTCATTGCCGTCAATACGATCCAGTATTTCGATGGATTGGACGTGAAGATGCTCGACAGCAGCGACGGACAGCATGTGGCTTCAGCACAGAGCTGAACACGGCTCTGAATAGGAGGCTTCGCGCGACCCGTGCAAATCCAGCCCGTCAACTCCTTACTAGCGCCTGCCGGGTTTGGCCCACCGACACCGTATGGTGTAAATATTCGGCCGAGCTCTAAGTCTGTCTCCCGCAAGCACTTAGGCGAGCGGATAATGATCTGATGCGCGCCGACTTTCTACCTTTCCGGGTGCTCCTCCTGGCCGTTTCGGGCTGGGTGAACCGGCACCACCAGGAGGTGATCGAGTACTTGGTCGAGGAGAACCGGGTTTTGCGCGAGCAGATCGGCGATCGCCGCCTGCGACTGTCAGATCAACAACGCCGACGGCTTGCTGCCAAGGGCGCAAAGCTCGGGCGGCAGATCTTAGAGCGGATCGCCTCGATCGTGACTCCAGACACCATCCTCCGCTGGCATCGCCAGTTGATCGCGGCCAAGTGGACCTTCGCTCGGGTGGGAGCTGGAAGGCCCGGCGTCATGCAAGACATCCGAAGCCTCGTCATTCGCATGGCGCGCGAGAATGCCGGGTGGGGGTACTGCCGCATCCAAGGCGAACTCAAGACGCTCGGCCATCGCGTGGCGCCTTCCACCATCCGCAACATCTTGAAAGCGAACGGCATCCTGCCGGCTCCGCAGCGCCCGACCACGTGGCGGGCGTTCATGAAGTCGCACTGGGGCCAAGTCGTCGGCACGGACTTCTTCACGGTGGAGGCCTGGACCGGGAAGGGCTTGCGCACGCTCTACGTGCTGTTCTTCCTCGATCTCAAGTCACGACGGGTTTGCTTCGCTGGCCTGACGTCGAAGCCGGACGACCGGTTCATGGTGCAAGCCGCAGTGAACGCACGTGACTTCCTGCAGGGGAAGCGGTTCCTTCTCTGCGATCGGGACACCAAGTTCAGTCATCGATTCCGGCAGTCGCTGCCCGATGTCCTGCAGCTCGTGCAGACGCCGCTTCAGGCTCCCAATGCCAACGCGCACGCGGAGAGGTTTGTGCGCTCGATCAAGGAGGAGTGCCTGAGCCGGATGATCTGGTTCGGGGAGGCACGCGTCCGACGCGCGATCTTCGAATACCTCGAGCACTACCACACCGAGCGGAGCCATCAGGGCATCGGAAACGAGTTGATCGAGGCGCCTGCCACCCAATTCACCTTGGGAGAGGTGGTGTGCCACGAGCGGCTCGGCGGCGTGCTGCGGCACTACCAGAGAGTGGCGGCCTAGCCGGGATCCAATGGAGCGGAGGGGTGGCTCGGTGACATTGAGAACTCCCCAGCATCGGAGATAGACCATGTTCCTCGCTCCCATTTACGGTCCGAATCGAGCCACTCAGAACGATCGCGGAGCCGGACGGCGGATTTCCCGAAGGATCGAAGCCTCCGCGGCAACATAGGGGGGAAGGAGCGTTGACCGATGGATCCCATGGACACCCGCGAGATCCTGGAGCACTCCGCCTGGGTGCGTCAGGTGGCGCGGGCTATGATCCGCGACGAGCACCTCGCCGAGGACCTCGCGCAGGAGGCGCTGGAGGCGGGCCTGCGCCGGAGAGAGGCGCCGACCGGGGGCTTGCGAGCCTGGCTGCGGGGCGCGCTCCGCAATCTCCGGCTCAATGCCGCGCGCAACGACGGTCGCCGCCGCGAGCGTGAGCTCCGCACGGAGATTCCGCCGCCAGCGCCTGCCCCGGATGAACTGCTCGAGAAAGTGGAGGCGCATCGTTTGCTCGCCGAGGCGGTCATCAGCCTGCCCGAGGCCCTCCGATCCGCTCTGATCCTGCGTTACTACGAGGGCCTGCCGGTGCGCGAGGTGTCGCGCGCACTCTCAATCACCGAGAAGGCAGCCGAATCGCGCATCCACCGTGGAGTGCAGCGTCTGCGGGAGATCTATCTGCATCGGAACGGCACCCACTGGGAGGCGGCGCTGCTGCCCTTACACGAAACTTCCGCTGGAGCGATTCCGGCACTCCTCGTTGGGACTGCAATCATGACCATGAAGACCAAGATCTACATCGCGGGTGCCTGTGTCCTAGCGCTGTTCGCTGCCTTTGGAAGCTACCAATGGCTCACGGACCCACTCACCAAGAACGGGAATGAAGCCCTCGACTCCGCGCGGCTTGCGGCGGAAGCCATCGACACGGCAGCCAGCGCGGAGCCTGTCACGAAGGACGCCAGCGGACCGCCGCCGGAGGCGTCCATCACCCGCTCAACGCTGTCGAGCGGATGGCGACTCCGCGTGGTGGACGAAGCCGACACTCCGGTGCCGAACGCCGAGATTGCGGTCTACGGCTCGCGCAACGCATCCTCGCAGAACCTCGCAGCGTTCTTTGGATCCATCGAACAGCAGCACGGATTCAGAGCACCCGATCTCGTCGCGACGAGCGATGCCGAGGGACGAGCCGTGCTGCAGCCCCTCGACCAGGACTTGACCGGACTGCTCTACGTGCGCGCATCTGCCTTCGTGTGGCAGGCCTTTCTGTTGCCTGCGGGAGAGGGCACGAACCGTGACCTCGGCGATCACGTCTTGAAGCCGGGAGGCCAGCTTGCATTCCGAGTCCGGGACGGCGACGGGCGCGCATTGCCGGGTGTAGTCCTCTTTTTTCGCGCCTCTCGCTTCCCCGGCACGCCAGGATCGCAGAGCTTACAGCGAGGTCGGACTGACGAGCGGGGGCTCCTCGTGTTCGATAGCCTGCCGCTTGGGAGCGGCGACGTCATGCTCGGCTCGCCCGGCTTCCTGCGATGGCAGGCACTTGGGCTCGAAGCGACCGCCAGGCTCGCACCGCCACTCGAAGTGGTGCTTGATCGGGGGCACGTCGTGCAGGTGCTGGTCGAGGATGCGCGCGGTGTACCAGTTCCTGGAGCGGAACTCTTCGTGCATTCGTTTCTTCGCTTCGGGCCGGCGAATCGCTTGGTGAAGGAGGATTCCTCATTCGCTGGTTTCACCGACGACCAAGGCCGAGCGGAGATCGGCGGCATGACTGAGAATGGTCGTTTGCTCTTGCTTGTTCGATCGGGCGCTTGCTGGACGGAGCACGAGATCCGATTTGCAGAAGATCCGGTCGTGATCCGGCTGCCAGCGATGTGCACTCTGAGCGCCCGCTTCCTGCGCCCTGATGGATCGCCGCTCGCGGGCGCCACGGCGATGCTGATGGACGCAACACGGCCGACCTACTCGCCGGAGTACTCGCAGGAGTTGGGAGCCGATGGCTCTCTCTCGATCGTCATGCCTGCAAGCACTCTGGCTCTAGCGGTTCGACATCCGCAGGGCAGTCGCGTCTGGGAGGAGGAGATCGCGCTCACGAAGGATCTGGATCTTGGTGACGTGCTCGTTCCCGAAGGTCCCGTTCTCGTCTTGAACGTTCGCGATGCCAAAAGCGGTGAACCCGTCCACGGCGTTTCGGTGCGTTACGACCCGGCACCGGTCCACTTCACCCAACAGGATCCACCTTGGCGCGAACCGCTGCTGGAGACCCTCTGGCACGAAGACAGTTACGAGGTCTCCGGATCTACCGTCCGCTGCCGTCAACTCTTTCCGGGTCGCCACGCACTGCGTCTGACCGCGCCGGGCTACGTTGAGCAAGTGTTCGAAGTCGAGTTGCGTGAGGGATCGACTACCGAGAGTGCGGTGGTGATGCAACCAGCGACGCGGCTGCGATTGATCGTGCAGTCCTCGGACGGACAACCCGTGGTGGGCGAAGAATTCGAGATTGTCGGAGATTCGCCCTCAGAGCCTGGCAGGGAACCACGCGCCGGCGTCTCGGATGAAGAGGGAGCGATGCTTTTCGAGGGACTGCAACCGGGGACATGGCGCTTCGGTTACCCGTCCAGGGCAATGAGCGGTCAGTTCTTGACCGAAGTGGAACTGGAGGCGGGCAGCAACGAGCGCATCGTGACTGTGCCGACACCGGTCGCTGTGAGCGTGGAGCTGGTGGCGAGCGGACGATCGGTGGCGAATGCCCGAGTTGAGTTCCGCCGCGAAGCTGCAGGCGAGCGTGACGGATTCGAGAACGGCGGTTTTTCGGCGGAGTCCGACGCTCAGGGGCAAGCACGCTATTCCTGCAAGGAGCCAGGACGGCATCTCGTCCGAGTCTTCGCGCCGGGCCTCCTTCCCCAGCAACGGGAGGTCGTGATCGAAGGTGCGTCACAACTCTTGCGCTTCGAGTGGTCCGGTGTGCGCGTCGCAGGCCGAGTCGTCGGCGGAGACGGCGCTGCTGAGGTGGTGCTCTTGGAGTTCCTCGGCACACAGAAGCGAGACGCCCCCCGTCATTTGCGGGGCATGTTCCAGCGCGGTTCCAGCTACGTTGCGATCAGTCCATCGCAGAGGTTCCTCGTCGCCCCTGTGGAAGCCGGAGGTGCCTTCGAGCTAGGTTCCGTGCCACGGGGCTCGTACTGGCTCATTGCGCGAGCACCGAGATGGAGGATGAGCGAGCCACTCGCGATCGAGATCGGAACGGAAGGATCTTCGGATCTGTTCCTGAAGCTCGAAGCGGCAGCGGAGATCGTAATCGAGGTTGTCGGCGTCACGGAGTATCGAGCTGCGCATCCTGGCAAGCATCTGCGCTTCACGTTCGAATCGGACGGCGAGGACTGCGACGGCAATCCATTGGGGGTGGGGGGGGACGGAGAGTGCCGAATCCTTCAGGCGCCCGCACGTCCTGGGAAGCTTGTGGTGTACGAAGTGACTCCTCGACCTTTCAAACTCGCACAGATCGCAGAGATTCCGCTTCATCCCCCTGCCGGACAGGAAACCAGGATTTTCTGGGACGCGCGAACCCTGTCGGCAGGACCGCCGAAATAGAGGAGCAGTTCAATAGCCGCTGAAGTCGCCAGTGCGTTCACGACTGCTTCGAGATCCAAGCCTTGCCTCGGAGGCGAATCTTGGAGTCGGAGAAGTTCTGAACGACGAGAGCGCGCCGTAGGCTCTGCGGGAACCTTACCCGTCGCGCCTGCGCAGTCGTGCCTTCGCCTCCACTTCGGCCTCGGCTTGGTCGGTGAACAGGGTCGGGTTCTGGTCGAGAGTTAGTCCACCGCGGAACTGCATGTACAGTTCCGTCAGGGAGGCCGCAAACAGCACGTCGCCCAGAACGCACAATGGGCTCGGGTCGGTCACGACCCAGAATTTGTCTTTCGGTCCAAATCGCATGGTGGATCTCATCTAGTGGACGTCGACGTACTCCAGGCACAGGACCAGGACCTCGTCGTAGGATTTTGCTTGGAACGCTCGGGTCACGAACGCTTCGGCGCGCTCAGGCTGACCGGCTGCGCGGAGGGACCGCTGGACCCTGCCGATGATTGCGAAAACGTTGCCGTCGGTGCCGACGAGGCGGCAGGCAGGAAGGCACTCAGGAGCCTCGGTGCGGGGAGGGGGGACCGGCTCGGAATCAGCATGCGGCTTCATGAATCAGCTCGTTCGCAGGGCATCAAAGGTGGCGCCCTGGGTGTGGCCATTACCGCTCTGAAGTGGCTGAATAGCCAGTCGAAATCCGAGCCGTCCTGGGCGACCACGCGGGCTTTACAGGCCACGAATTCCGGGTCGGCAGGGCCTGCACCTGGGCCAGGAAGGGGGTCGCCGGACGGCTTGTCGCATCCCCACCGCCGCGACACCCGTAACTGCCGACAACGTCGAGACTTAGGACTTTCTAGGGGTCTGAAAACATGACAAAAACGACAGGAAAACTCGCATCTCATGGGCAGCCTATGAGGTCCCCGCTACCAATACCAAGAGAAGCCCGGCGCCGAGAGGTGCCGGGCTTCTCGTCTGGCAAAGAAATGCATCATTTGAACGGGTCCCAATACGGGGGCATCAAATGGGCTGATGCCGCGCCCGTCCCCGCAGGCCTTCTCAGTCACCCGCCATGATCTTCGCCTATCAATTGCGCCCTATGCGGTCGTAAGGCGGCAATGACGGAAACTGTTCACCCGCTGTGTGAGTAGTCACGGACCGTCGTAGTACGAAATCAGGCTCGGTGCTTCAATCTCCCCGGCCATTCGCCGTTCCACGAAGCTTTCGAGTTCCTGTCCCTCGCAATAATTCCATTCGAGCACCGGAAGCGTGATTCGCAGGTCCGATTCGCTCACGCGAGCGACAACCTCGATGCGCAAGACGTCGTGCGCGCGCATCTGGACGGATCTCTCACGCGGGAAATTGCGCTTCGAATTAGATTCGCAGCTTAAGCCGCTCGTGAATAGATGTGATGCAGCCCGCCGAGGACTCGAGTTGCAACGATGCGACCGGAAGACCATCGCGGTGACGGGATCGGTTGCATTCCTGCCAAGCTCCGATGGGCGCGTCCTGAGTTGTAGTAGTCGACGAACTCATCCAGGATCACCTGGAGCCCCGCGGCGGACAGGACGATCAAGTGATCGAGACACTCTCGCCGAATCGTGCCAATCACGCGCTCGACGTGTGCGTTTTGCCAAGGAGACTGGGGCGAGGAGCGGAGGGTTCGAATACCCATGTCGTGAAGAGCCGCGCCGAACTCTTGGCCGTACGACGAGTCCCGATCACGGAGAAGGAATCGTGGTCTTGTGGCATTGGTTCTGAACGCGATTCGAATCTGTTCGGCCAACCATGAGTCGGTGGGGTGAGCAGTGATGCCGAAATGCAGGATCTTGCGCCGATCGTGAGAGAGCACCACGAGCACGTAGAGCAGCCGGAAGGTCAGCGTCTGCACGACCAACAGGTCACAGGCGGCAATTTGGCGCGCGTGGTTCCGGAGGAAGGTCGTCCATCTCTGGCCGCCGCCGGGCCGGCGAGGACGCTTCATGTACTTCGCAATCGTTCGATCGGAGAGGTCGTGGCCGAGCAGTCGGAGCTCGAGCTGAATACGCGGCGCTCCCCATAGTGGATTCTCCTCGGACAGACGCCGAATCAATCGAATCAGCTTCTCCGGAATGGGAGGTCGGCCTGGGGGACCAGATTTGAGTCTCCAGAACAGCCGCCATCCTTGCCTGTGCCATGCCAGCACGGTCGAGGGCTTGATCAGGACCAGGCCGTCTCGCCAACCACTCCATACGCGTCGAAGAAAGACCCAGAACAATCGATCCCTGCGTCTGGGTTTAGGCCGCGGCGCGTGGCGCTTGAGGACGGCAAGTTGCTGGCGGAGGGCTAGGTTTTCCGCGACCAGCGTGGCTCAGAGGGCGAGGAAATACCTCAGAATGAGGAGAAGATAAGCCATCGAGTCTCCAGCCTCAGGCCGCGCTAGAAAGTCGTCAAGTCGGAATCAAAGGCGCTAGACTGGGCGCATGAGGTTTTTGCTAGGGACAGGAGGCAGTCATTGAGTCTGCACTTGTCCATCGCGATCTGCTACATCGCAATCATTTCCTGCAATGGGGCAAAGTCTGGGTTGGAGAGTCCACGGGACAACCGGCATGCATCTATTCAGATTCTGGATATCCGAACTGGAGAACAAATGGATGGAGGTCGCGTTTCCATTGAGCGCAAAGAACATGGGCCACTGAAGCCAGTATATGAAGGCGAATACCTAGCACCGGATCTTGATCATTTGAACCTGATGGATGGCTGGTATCGACTCAGTTATGTGCCGCCTGATGAAGAATATGCCTATTGGCCCAACTGGAAGCACTTCGAAGTTACGGGCACTCGCTACCAAGTTACGCTAAAATCGAGTCCCCAACGCGTGGCAGAATTGCTTATCTTCGGAATGCATTTGTCTGGCATGACAGGAAATCTGCTCGTGTATTTCAGCGATCAAGACAGGGTATGGTACGATGAAGATCATAGTTTTGACATTCGTACGCGCGACCATGATGAGACCTCGTATTCAATCGTGGCTCCAGTTGGCGTGATTGCAATGGCATACTCGCAGTTGGAGAGAACTGTTGGATCAGAGACGCTAATCCGACTCGCGTCGTGTTCTTGGCTTGTCTCTGTGCCTGAGCGGCACTTGCTTGAAGAGACAGAGTTTGGGGTAGCCGTAGACGTTGCGCCCTGTGATCTTCCGCGGATCCTGCAAGTTTATAACACGGCAGGCACTCGGGAGAATCCCCAGTTTACATTCCAGAAGCCTGCACTGCAGCGTGATGGGTACCTTATGGCCAGAATCCCTGCGGGTACGACGCGTATGGTCCTTGAGGGCCTGCCTGAGCAAGGGAACTACTATTACAGTGTCTTCGACTCAGCCGGTGGCCTTATTGGGTCAGGCCAGCTTGCGGTTCGAGATCATTGACTGACTGTCCCTCTCAATAATGTTGACGTGCTCCCCGCTTTAGGTCCAGCTCAGATGGTGCACTCTCAGTCTATTGACCTGCCCCCATTCTCTGGACCACGGTAGGGAGGAAATCCTCGGGGTGAGTAGAGTCGACATTCGCCTCATCCGGCGAGAAGCCCAGCTACGTAGGCAGCTGAGGCCAAGTAGTCTAGTGGGAACGGGCAGCGGGCCGGTCATTAGCCTCATGCCCAGGTAGAAAGCTGCGCGAATGGAGTCCACTCAGTCCTCCCTTACTCGGATCTCAGTGCGTGCGCTGCGGTCACCAATCTTCCACGCGAGTGCAATATTGGGTACTGTGATGACGATTGTGGTCGGACTGATCGGGGCTTCCTCCACATGGGGCGCAGTCGCTGGAATTGTGATCGGAGTTGGAATGGGAATGGTTCCCGTTACGTTTGGATTCGTAATTTCACTTATGTCTCTCTGGCGTCAGGATGCTAACGTTAATAGGAATCAAGTTGCTCCGCACGAACGGAGCTGCGTAAACGATCATGCATTCTCTCGGCGTATTCGTTTGGGGATAGGATTCCCTCTGGGCTTCGTCCTCATGTTCTTTACAGCGCCGAGCATGTTTGGAATACTTCCTGTCTTCGGATGGGTGCTCTATTGCCTGATACCCTTCGCTGTTTATGGTGGAATAACGGTCATGATCGTTGTCGTCAGTAGGCTTTGCCGAGCATTATCTACACGGCACTAGGACTCCGCGACGTGCTCCCTACTTTATGTCCAGCTAAGTTGGTGAATCTGACCTGACCTGACCCGCCCACGACTCGGTTCAGGTCTGCCCGATCCACTCCGGCTGCGCGGTCGCCTTCCAGGTCGCGCGAATCGAAGCCTCGGCCTCCTTCGTCAGCGGCCCCGCACGCAACAATTCCGCATTCTGTTTCCAGCGCTCGGGCTTGGTCGTCCCGACGATCATCACGTGCACGCCCGGCTGCATCGCGGTGAAGCGCAGCGCCACGCCGGCCGGACCTTCCGCATCCACGCGCGTGCGCGCCTCGCCGTTGGCGAAGTCGTACTTCAACTCCTGCAAGCGCCGCCAGTACTCCTGGTGATAGCCGTTCTCGGGCTTGGCGTCGTAACGCCAAACCGCGTTCGCGATCGGGCGCTTGGCGATCACGCCCATGCCGCGCTTGTGCGCCAGCGGTAGCGTCATTTCCAGGCACTCCTGATCGCAGAAGTTGATCGAGGTCTGCAAGGCGTCGAAGCGACCGCTCTCGATCGCGTACTTCGCGGCGCGCGAGTCGCCGCTGTAGCCGATGTAGCGCGTCTTGCCGGCCTGCTTGAGCTTCTCGAGCGCCGCAATGCACTCGCCCTTCTCCAACTCTTCCTGCGAACAGGAGTGCAGCAGCACCAAATCCACCGCATCGGTGCGCAGGCGCTTGAGGCTGCGCTCCACCGATGCCGTGACGCCCTCGCTGTCCCACGCGCTGCCGCGCTCCCCACTCGGCGCGATGTGCCCGACTTTGGTGAAGAGATGAAAATCCTTGCGCCGATGTCCGATCGCCACCCCGATCTTCGTCTCCGATTCGAGATAGCACTCCGCGGTGTCCACGACGTTCAGGCCGGCATCGAGCGCGGCGCCGAGCAGCTTGTCCACCGTGGCTTGATCCACTTCCTCGTACCCGATCTCCGCGCCACCGAAACCGAGGATGGCCACGCTCATGTCGGTCTTGCCGAAGCGCCGACGCTCGACGCTCGGTCCGTCCTGCGCGGTCGCACCGGCCGCCGGCTCCTGACCGAAACCGCGCGCGATTCCGGCGAGTCCGAGATAGGCGCCCGCGCGGGTGACCCCGTGCAGGAATTCACGACGGTTGGGATGGAAGGCGGGCATGAATGAGGCTACCACCTTCCGAGGCATGCTTCCCCAGCCAGCGTCGCTACCCCAATGCGATGATCGGCGCGCCACGCTCCAGGAATCCCTCTTTCGTGACGACGCAGTAAACGCCGAGACGGCCTTCCCGCGCGCGTGCGATCGTACGCAAGACCTTCGTTTCGACCTCAGCGGTGAGCGGATCGCAGTTCACGATCACACACCGCGCGTCCTTCTTCGCGACGAAGATCTCGAGCGTCTCCCCGATCCGCAAGCGCTTGCCGACGAGGTCGTCCTCGAAGAAAGGCATCGGTTCGTGCCATCGAGCATAGAGGTTGGCGCGGAATCGCCGCCGGAACACCTCCTCCGGTCCGGTGTCGCCGACCATGCGAGCCACCGACTGCGCGCTCTCCAGGCCGATCATCGAGAGCGGCATTGCGTCCTGTTGACCCATTTCGGAGAAGCGGAGCGTGACGCCACCGCCGTGCAACTGCTCGAGCTCCGCGCGGAGTTCCTCGGAGTCGATGGGCAGGACTGCACCATGGGGGGTCGTCACCTCCACGGCATAGGCTTCCTGATTCGGGTGGTGTCGCACCTCCGGCTCCATTCGGAACCTTGGCGTGTAGCTGACGAGTCGCGGAATCTCTCGCGCCGTCAACCAGGGAAACTCCGGGCGGCCGCCCTCACGCACGAACGCCCACACGCGGTCGGAACACAGACCACTGGTGGTGACGAAGGCTCTGCTCAATGATTCGCCAGCCATGCTCTTCACCGGGTAGCGGGCCACCTCGGCGACGACTCCCAGTTCAGCGTGGGTCATGGCTGCGTTTCTGTGTCTTCATGGGGCATTTTGCAGACGATCGCAGATCCTAGCAATCAGGCGGCTCGATCGGCTTCGAGGGGCGTGCCTCCGACCGCTAGACTGAACTCATGAAGGCATCGTGGCTCTCCCTCGCGCGGCATGCGGGCGTGCTGGCGGCGGCCGCGGCGACAGCGGGGGTGATGGCGACGGCGGCGCCGCAGGAGCCACAAGGCAAGGTTTCGGGGCAGGAGCCCGCGGCCTGGAACCACGAGATCCGCCCGCTGCTCGACAAGTACTGCGTCGCCTGTCACGGCGAGGAGAAGTCCAAGGCCGGCATTCGCTTCGATCGGATCAACCCAGACCTTCTGCGTGGCCACGACGCGGAGACTTGGTCCGAAGCCCTGGACATGCTCGAGTTCGAGGAGATGCCGCCGGAGGATGCTGACTTCCTTCCCACTGCGGCGGAGCGCGCCACGCTCGTCGCCTGGATCAGCCATGAGCTGAAGACCGCCGCCGAGACTCGCGCCGCCTCGCGTCGCACCGTGATGCGCCGCCTCAACCGCGAGCAGTACGCGCGCTCGCTGCAGGAGCTGCTCGGCCTTTCGATGGACTACGGTCGCCGTCTCCCCGACGACGGCAAGTCGCGCAGCGGTTTCTCCAACAACGGCGAGACCCTGCGCGCCTCGGCGCTGCACTTGGAGTCCTACCAAGCCATCGCTCGCGATGCGCTCGATCAGGCGATCGCACTCGGCGAGCGCCCGGCACCGGCGCGCTACCTCGTCGAGCTTGGGCGCGGCGTCGGGGTCGGCCACGTCGGCGCGCGCACTGGCGGCTACCAAGCCGTGCCGCTCGACCCCGACGATTTTCGCGTGACGCTGCTCGACGCCGATGGCGCGGAAATCATTCCCCATGACGCCGCCGCGCGCGCCGAGATCGAGCGGATCCAGCGCAAGGTCACGGTCGGGCTGCGTGGTTCCTCGCAGGACCGCTTCCACGTCGTGCCCGAAGGGGTGATCCTCTACGGTGCCTTGCCGCATCAGGAAGTTGCGCCTGGGTCCTGGCAGGGACCTTCGCCGAACATGAAGTTGGAGATGCAGCGCGTCTTCCCCGATCGCGGCGACTTCGTGCTGCGTGTGCGCGCCTCGCGCGGCTATCTCGTGACCGAACGCAAGGAACTGCTGGTGGCGCTCGAGGAGCCGACCGCGCGCGTCCACACGCTGGCGCGCACCCCGGGCGCCCCGCCGAGCGCGGACGAACTCCTCGATCGTGCGCCGACCGAACTCGGCCCGTGGTATTTGGCCGGACCGATTCCCGCCGCCACCGGCGAAGAAGCGCGCAGCACGGCCTACGTGGAAGCACCCTTCGTGGACTTCACGGCACCGCTGAAGGACGGCGTGACCCGCTGGCGGCTGGCCGGCGAGCTGGACGGAATCATTCAGCAGTACCAACTCGATCGCGGCGTCGTGATCCTCGCGCGCAGCATCCACGCGCCGAGCGCGCGCACGATGGATATTGCCGTCGGCAGCGACGACGCCTGCTGGATCTGGGTCAACGGGGAGCTTGCACTGGCCGCTGACGTGCAACGCGGCGTGGCACCCGATCAGAACTTCGTCTCGGTACCGCTCGCGGCGGGCCGCAACGACCTCGTCTTCAAAATTGTGAACGATCAGGGCGGATTCGCGAGTTATCACCGCTTGGTCCACGACGGCACGCGCCGCGAGCCGCCGCCTTACGAGGCGGAGGCACCCCCGGGCGCAAAGATCCTGCGCGCCGACCGCGCCACCGCGCTCCAGAACCTGCGCTTCGAGCACGGCAGCCTCGTTGCCGAAGCTTTTCCGGCGGAGAGCCGCGCGCGGCTCACGCTTCCGCTGCCCGCCGGCTGGTGGCAGTTCGACCTCGTGCATCCGGCGCTGCCGCCGAACGCGATGGGTTCGGTGCGTCTTGCGGTGGACGGCCTGCAACTCGACCTGCGCCCGCTTTGCAGCGAGGCGGAGCTCGCGCGCGGCCACCGTGTCACGCCGCTCGGTGCCGGTTATCTCAATGCCGGTCAACGCACGATCACCCTCGGCGGTCCCTTCTTCGTCGGCTTCAGTCATCTGGTGCTGACGCCGCTCTCCGCCGATCACCCGCTGGTCGCGCGGCTCGAAGCGCAAGCCGAGGTCGCGGAGTCCTCCGAACTTCCCGCGCTGCGCGCCTTCATCGGCACGCGCACCGACGACGGCATGGACTACGCCACCTTCGACGCGCCGCGCACCGTGAGCGCCCCACTCGGTGCATCGCAGCTCTACGAATTCCACGGCCGCCTCGAGAACTTACCGATTCCGGAACCCGACACTGGCGACCGCGAGGAACTCTCCGGCATCATGGTGCTCGGTGTCTGGAACGACCATCTCGTGAAGCAGAGCGACGAGCCCGGCCCGCCTCTGATGATCGAATCGTTCGAGTTCGAAGCGCCCTTCCATCCGACCTGGCCGCCCGCATCGCATCGGCGCCTCTTCCCCGACTCGCTGCCGCGCGACGACGAGGAAGCCTCCGCGCGCGCGATCCTCGCCGATTTTCTCCCCCGCGCCTTCCGCCGACCGGTGGAGGATGCTGAGTTGGAGCGCTATCTCAGTCATTGGCGCGGCGTGCGACCCGAGTACGCGCGCTTCGAGCTCGCCGTGCGCGAAACCTTGGTGGCAGTCCTGTGTTCGCCGAGCTTTCTCTTCCTCGTCGAGCCCGAGGACGCGCGCGATGCCGAAGGGCGCATCGAAGAAGACCTGCTCGCGACGCGGCTTTCCTACTTCCTGTGGAACGCTCCGCCCGACGCGGAACTCGCCTCCCTTGCCCGCGCTGGAGATCTGCGGGCGCAACTCGCGGCTCAGACCGAACGCCTGCTCGACGACCCCCGCAGCGAGGCCTTCGTGCGCGCCTTCACGCGCGAATGGCTGCGGCTCGACCGGCTGGAGAACGTCACCATCCATCCCATCCGCTTTCCGGCCTTCACGCGCTTCGTGAAGCGCGACATGGCGGAGGAGACCTGGCGTTTCGTCGCGCACGTGCTGCGCGAAAATCTTTCCCTATCCACCTTGGTGGACTCCGACTTCGCGCTGCTCAACCAGAACCTCGCCGAGTTCTACGGCATACCGGGCGTGCAGGGCATCGAGTTCCGTCCGGTGCCGCTATCGCCCGGCAGTGGGCGCGGCGGCCTGATCGGACAAGGCGCCTTCCTCGCCGGACACAGCGACGGTGAGGAGCCGCATCCGATCAAGCGCGCGGTATGGGTGAAGGAAAAACTGCTCGGCCAGGCGCCGAAGCCGCCGCCGCCGAACGTGCCCGACCTCGATCCGACTCAGCCGGACTTCGAAAAGCTCACGCTGAAGGAAAAACTCGAACGCCACCGCGACAACCCTTCCTGTCACGACTGCCACGCGAGCTTCGACGCCTACGGCATCGCGCTGGAGTCCTACAACGCAGTCGGTCTGCTCGAGGCGATGCGCAAGGGTCGCTCGGTGGACGCCGCTTCCGTCCTGCCCGACGGCACGCGGGTGGAGGGTGCGGAGGAACTGCGCGCTTATCTGCTCGCGCGAGTGCCGGATCAGGTCACGGCTTCGGTGATCGAGCATCTCTTCGCCTACGCGCTCGGCCGCGACCTGGATTTCGCCGACGAGACGGAACTGCATGCCCTTGCCACCCGCGTCGCCGCGGAAGGCGGCAGCCTACGCGCGGTGGTGCACGCCATCGTCCAATCGCGCTCCTTCCGCGACCTCTAACGGCTATCCTGGAGCAAGCATGGCGCGCAAGTCCTGGCACCTCGACCGCCGCACCTTCCTGCGCGGCCTCGGCGTCGCCTGCACGCTGCCCTATCTCGAGGCGATGGAGCCCGCGTTGCGCGCGATGCGCCAACCGCCCACGCCGCCGCGCCGCGCGCTCTTCCTCTACTTCCCCAACGGTTGCAGCCTACCCGAAGTCAAGGAGGAACGATATCGGCAGTGGCGCTGGTTCCCGGACGGTGAAGGCCGCGATTTTCGCTTCACCAAAGTGCTGGCGCCGCTCGAGCCCTTCCGCGAGGATCTCGCGATCTACGGCGGCTTGAGCCATCCGAAGAGTCGCGAACTCCTCGGCCACCTCGCCGGCGACACCTGGCTGACTTCCGGCGACCTGCGCGGCGGGCTGTACCAGAACTACGTCTCGGTGGATCAAGTCGCGGCGCAAGAGCTCAAGCAGCACACGCGTTTTCCTTCCCTAGTGCTCTCCTCCGACGGCGGCGTCGGCTACAAGTCGCGCATCTCCACCCTTTCTTTCGATGCACAGGGCCGCCCGCTGCCCTCCGAGCACCGCCAGCGCGCCATTTTCGAGCGCTACTTCGCCCCCGGGGGCGGCGGCACGACCGAGGAGCGCCGGCGTGCGATTCACGAAGGTAAGAAGGTCGTGGACCTCATGCTGGAGGAGTCGAAGAGCCTCGAGAAACGGCTCGGCGAGAACGATCGGCGCAAGCTGCAGGAACTGCTGAGTTCGATCGCGGAGATGGAGGAGCAGATCCGCCGCAACGCGTCTTGGCTGGACACGCCGCTGCCCGAGTTCGACGCATCGCACGTCGTTTTCGACGCCGCGGCCGCGGCCGATCCCACCGCCTACGTGCGCGCGATGTACGACCTCATCGCGCTCGCCTTCCAACTCGACCTCACGCGCGTCGCCACCTACATGTTGGCGCGCGAGGACGCGATGGGCGTCGGCGAGAACTGGCCGCGCACCACCGTCGGCGTGGACCGCGGGCACCACACCATCAGCCACGATTCGCACGAAGGCCATTGGGATCAATGGGGACCCTTCGATCGTTGGTACGCGGAACAGTTCGCGCACCTGCTGAAACGTCTGCGCGAGACCAGCGATGCGCACGGCCCGCTACTCGACCGCACCATGGTGCTCTACGGCAGCTCCTGCACCACCACCCACAACGCGCGCAACTACCCGACCGTGCTGGCGGGCGGACGCGCGCTCGGCCTGCGGCTCGGGCATCACACCCGCTTCAGCCGCACCGCGATGCTCGAGCGCCAGAACGACGCGCTCACCGGTGCGCAGATTGCGGACACCAAGCGCCGCCTCGGCGAGGACGATTTGCCCTTCGCGAATCTGCTGTTGAGCATGCTCCACGCGCTCGGCATCGAGACCGATGCCTTCGCCGACAGCGAAGGCCCGCTCGAAGGCTTCTTCGCTTAGCCCTGAGTCGAAGATTCGGGCCATAGTTCGGGTCACCAGACGCGTCCCGGACCGTATTGGGCCCGATGACCCGATTCCTATCCCCCTGGTGGACCTTACTCCTGAGCCTGTGCGTCCTCCCGGTGCGGCCCGCCGCTCGCTCCGACGCCGCCGAGCCGCTCGACTATCTCCGCGTCGGCAAGGAGCTGCTTCAGCGCCATGGGCTCGGCCCGGTCACGCTCTTCCTCGCCTCTCCGCACGGCATAACGCCATTCCACGTGGATCGCTATTCGACGCTGCTGCTGCAATTCCAAGGACGCAAGCAAGTCTCCGTGTTTCCGGCCTGGGACGAGCGCGTGACTCCCGCGAGCTCCGTAGAAGCCTTCGTGGTCAAGCGCGACCAGAGACCGGAGTGGACACCGGCTGCGGAAAGTCTGGCCACGCGCTTCGATTTCGGGCCGGGTCATGTCCTGCACATTCCCTTCGTGGCCGGTCACCACGTGCAGAACGGCGCGGACGCGCCTTCCCTCTCACTCTCGATCATCTTCAACACCGCCGAGACCAGCGCCAGGTGGACGCTCTGCACTTCAATTGCCGTGCGCGGCCGATCCTGAGCCGACTCGGCCTGCAACCGGTGCCCATCGGTTCGCAGCCGCGCCGCGACGCCGTCAAAGCGCGGGCACTCGCACTTGTGCGCCGCTTTTCGGCGCGCGCCTAGCCAGCCCGCTCCGGCCGTTCGCCGAGATAACTCAGGTCAATCTTGAACAGTCGCGCCGAAGTCCGCCACGCGAAGTTCTCGCGCTGCTCCTGCGTCAATTCGATGTTCTTGAGGAAGTCGATGTACGGCCCCATCCGCACCAGCGGCCAATCGCTGCCGTACATCAACTGCTTGCCCGGGTCGCCGATGAAGGTGATCATCTCGTGCAGTTTCTGAGCCATGTAGCGTTCGAACTTGTCGGTGAACTGTCCGAGCGTGAGGCCCGACACGTCGGCATAGACGTTGTCGTTCTTGTAGAGCACCTGCGCGGTGTCCTGGAACCACGGATTGCCGACGTGGCAGATGATGAACTTCACCTTCGGATAGTCCACCGCCAGATCATCCACCAGCAGCGGATGCGCATGGCGCACCTTCGCGGTTTTGCTGTAGGTGTCCCCGGCGTGGATCATCACCGGCACCTCGTGCTTCTCGGCGATCTTCATCACCGATTCGAGCGAGGGGTCGTTGATCGGATACGGTTCGTAACCGGGATAGAGCTTGATGCCTTTGACCAGGCCGTCGCGGATGCGCTCTTCCATCGAGAACAGGTCGGTGCGGTTCTCGCCGCGCCAGCGCAGGCCCTCCACCACGGTGGTGCGCGGATCCTGCGCGAGCTTCTCGAGCAGTTCCTCCGCGCTCGGCCGGTCCAGATCCACCTTGTAGGAAGTGATCACCACCGCGTGATCCACGCGGTACTGCGCCATCTTGTCGAACAGGTCCTGGATGTTGTCGGTGGTCGGCCGCCGCGTGCTCTCGTGATAGTTGTTGAGATGAATGTGGCAGTCAATCAGGTAGCGCGTGTCGGCCATGGCGTTGCACGCTCCATGCCGATGGAGCGAAGTCAGTCTAGCGGTCCGCGATGCGACCGAGCAGCACAGGTCCGATCTCGCGGAACAACCGTGCCCTCTGCTCGGCGTTCATCAGACCGAGTTCGCGACCGATGTTTGCTACCGTGCCTAGGCCGACGATGGCCCACGAGGCCAGCATGGGATCAGGGACTGCGGCGGAGCCGCGCGCGCTCCTGCTGAGTCGTAATTGGCGCTCGATGAAGCGACGGAATCGCCCGTAGAGCAACCTCAGCGCCTTGCGAATCTCAGGGTCGTCGGACTCGGAGAGACCTGCAAAAACAATCCGGTAGAGACCGAACTCGCCATGGTGCGTGGCTTCGTACGCGAGAATCGCCGCCGCCGGATCCACGCGTTCGCCGGCTTGCGTCACCACTTCTGACCAGACGCGCAGTGAGGACTGATACACGTAGTCAAGCGCCGCCACGAACATTGCGGGCTTGTCGGGCCACAGCCGGTAGAGGATCGTCTCCTGCACCCCGCAACTCGTGGCGAGTGCGAGAGTCGTGGTGCGTCGGTAGCCGAGATCAGCGAAAACGCGCGCGAGCACCGGCGCAAATGCGCGCCGGCGCTCCACGCTGAGGTCGGGTCGCGGCAAGCCTCACAGCCTAATCGCCGCGCGAATCGCTCGCGAGCTGGTCTGTGCGGATCGGCTTCTGCTTCAGGATTTCGGGCAACATTCTGCGGGTCTCCGCGTCTGGCGAGAAGGCTTCAGCCAGTGCCAGGCTAAGATCCTCACTTACGGTCTCAGGCTCCTGCCACGCGAGATCCCATTTCGAGACGAGGACGTGCACGCCCGCATGGCGAGCAATCGCCGGAATCTTGTCCTCGATCAGCGCCATGATCTCAGGAATTGGCGCGGTGCCGAATCCTTGACGGTGCATGAGCTCCTGGAGGGCCTGCATCTCCTTCTCGATGCGCTGCCGCTCCTCAGTAGGAGCGGCCAGATGGTGCTCCACGCGCTCGCGTTGTGCGAGCAGGAACTCCTCGGAGCGATAGTAAGCGATGGCGAGCACCCGCGAATCAAAGGTGCCGAGGACGACGGCGGGTGCACCGGGGACGGAGCTGGCCAGCTGCGAGGTGTGGCCGGAGGGCTGGGAAGCGCATCCTGCGAGCAGGAAGGCGATCACGGCAAGCGGAGGTCTCATGGTTTGGGGCGATGAAGGTGTGGATGGGGGCGAGGTTCGCCCTTAATGTCAGTATACGCTTACATAACCGACTGTTGGACATTTCTCAGCATGCCGCGGAAGGCATCTTTAAGGAGCCCGAGTCGCATTCTGGAGGATTTGGCCGGGAACCTTGGGGATCAGGTCGGGTGAGTACTGCTAGGTACCGAGCTGATCCACGGTTGACCGCCCTTGACGGACACGCCGTCGAAGCCATGGGGATTTCCCGTTTGGAGTGGTCCCGACAAGGCAGAAACGCCCGAAACCCTGGCGGTCGCCGATCTTGCCGCCGTGCCCTGGCGAATCCCGCGACGGGTACGGAAGACCCAGCGGAAGCTCGTGAAGGAGCCGAAGCCGGTTTCAGCGCAAGCGCTCCCGCCCCTTGAGGCCTTCCTCCGGCGTAGCCCATTGGACTCATCGAGCTGGTGCCGCCGAACACCAACAAGCGGCGAATCCCCGGTCGCCCGCAATCGGACGCGAGTCCTCGCCTTGCGTCGCAAAAAGCAAAGCGACCCGGCGGCCGAAGCCACCGGGTCGCGAAGATCGAACTCTGGCCGAAGCCTAGAGGATGATCGTGTTCGACACCGTGCAGGGTCCGGCTCCGATCAGCACGGCCTGGATGGTCTTGCCGCAGAGCGCCGGGCTGGCGTTGAAGGAGAAGGAGGAGGTGCCCGCGCCGTTACCGGCGGCGATCGCCAGTTTCTTCGGGTTGGAGATGTTGACGGTGGTGCCCGCGCACACACCGCTCGGCTTGGTCTTCAGACCGGCGTTGCCGTAAACGTAGGCAACGTTGGTGTTCGCAGTGCCACCGGTGGTGGACAGCGTCATCGAGCCCGGGCAGGTGCCGGACTTGCTGAGCACGAAGCCGCCGCAGCTCGCAAAGGTACGGAAGGTGTAGTCGTAGCCCGGGAAGCTGCCGTAGCCAGAGTTGGCGTACACCTGACCGTTCGGGTAGCCGTTGTAGATGTCACCCGCGTAGCACTTGTCCGGGGTGTTGCTGAACACCAGGTAGTAGGTGGTACCCGGGGTGACGGCGACGCTCGCCCAGGAGACGTCGAACCACGTGCCGGGAGTCGCGATGCCGGAGCCGGTCGCCAGCATCACTGCGCCGCCCACGTTGGGCAGTTTGGTCCAGAGCGAGATGCTCTCGGTGCCCGGGGCGCCGAGGCCTGCGGAGAAGAAGACGCCGGCACCCGTGCAGGTGCCCGCGGTCGGCTTGAAGGACTGCGCCAGGTCAATCTGACCGAAGCCAGCCATGCACGCGTTGTTGGTCGGCGCGTTCTGGTCGATGCACTGGGCGTTGGCCGCATTGCTGATCAGGAGCGAAGCCGAAAGGGCGATGAGGGAGAGTTGGAGTTTCACAGTAGAGTTGTTCGAGTCAGGGAAGGTGGGGCAGCCATTGGCCGCCGTACCACGAGGATATCACATTCTGGACACATTCGGGCGGCGCGTATCCCGCTCAGAGAATGGCGGTGTTGCTCACCGCGCAGGCTGCGACGTCCACCGCCTGCACCGTCTTGCCGCACGCCGCGGTGGGTGCCGTGAAGTTCAGAGCGGCCAGCCCAGAGGCGTTCGCCGTCAGCATGGAAGCCAGAGTCGGACTCGCGAGGCCGAGCTGCAGTCCACTGCAGGGATTGCCGCCTTTTACGAAACTTCCGGGGTTGCCGTAGAGCAAAGCAACGCGTCCGCCCGGCGTGCAGCCCGCCACGCTCAATTGCAGGTTTCCTGGGCAGGTCCCGGACTTCGTGAGCGAGGGGCCGCAGCAGCGATACGTGCGAAACGTGTAATCGTAGTTCGGGAAAGGGCGATACCCGAGATTGGCATAAGCGATCCCGTGCGGATATCCGTTGCGATTATCGCCTGCATAACACATGGACGCGGTTCCGGCGAAGACGAGGTAGTAGGTCGCGCCCGGTGTGACGCTCACGCAGGACCAGTGCACGTCGAACCAAGTTCCCGGCGAGCCGATGCCGCCGCCGGAGGCGAGAAGCTGGCCTCCGGCATTCGGGAGGGCGTCCCAGAGTTGGATCCACAAGGGCTCGGGAGAGCCGATCGCCACGGAGAGGAAGACGCCTGCACCGTCCATGTCGTTGGCGGTGGGAATGAAGGACTGGGCCAGATCCGTCTGACCGTAGCCCGCCATGCAGGTGTTGTTGGTGGGCGCACTCTGATCCACGCACTGCCCGGACGCGGAATCCACGAGGGCGAGCGAGGCGAGGAGCCCGAGCGAGACGGCGACGGCCTGCATGGATGCGGCCCCGATCCTAACCTCAAAGCGGTGAAGCGGGAAGCCGTGCACAGTTCCTGGCGTCAATTCCCGTCACCTCGCGCATTTGCCGCGTAGTTTCGGAGTCGAGGAACCTCAGGGCCGATGGCCCCGCATGATGCACCCCTGCCTTTCCCATTTCATGACCACCGCCCTGCTGATGGGCGGCAGCGCATCCTCGGTTTTCGCACTTGCTCCGCAGGCGGAGCTCGAGATCGCCGTCGGCGAGATCAAGTACCTGCTTCCGGCCGTGGGAGAGAGCGCGGCGTCGGACGTGGTGGCTCCGCCCTTGGATCCCGCGACGCTCAGCGTGATCGAAACCTGGCGGGGATTCGCGTGGAGCGCAGAAAAGAAGAAGTACCTCTACCGCTTCGCCGCCACGCCGAGCTCGACGGCGCTGATCCTGACCGCAGATGCTTCGGCGGGGGAGTTCGCCGGAGAGTTGGAGCGCGGGACGGCTCTGCTGCAGGGCATGGTCGGTGCGGAGAGGCTCGGCAAGACCGGCGTGGCGATCGTGTGCGCGACGCAAGCCGAGTACGAGCGCGCGGTGGAGCATGCGGCGGAGCAAGCGCTCGCGCTCACGCAAGATCCGATCCAACTCGAATACTTTCGCAGTCCTTGGAAGAACGCGGCGAAGAAGAGTGCCACTTTCATCCTGCCGTTGGCCGGCATCGTCGGTTGCGTGGAAGGCAATAGTGAGAAGTGGTCGCCGCAGCACGAGGTGATCCGCGGCTTCGCGGAGGCGGTGGTCACCGGCTTCGCTCCGCAACTCGCGAACCTGCTACCGCTGCAGATCGGTCTGTCCTGGAACTTCGAATTCGATCTCACCGGCGAGATCCTCTCGATGCCGAACTCGGACGAGTTCCAGTTCGACATCGGCCGCGGCTCCTGGAGCGCGAGCAAGATCTCCTCAGCACTCAAGAAGATCGAGAAGGAAGTGAGAAAGGAACAGAAGCGCGAACTCGAGCTGCGGGATCTGCCCTATCTCTCGCGTGGCGCAGTTTCGACTGCGGATGCCGCGGCGATCGCGTGGGCGTTTGCCCGCCACTTGATCCGTCATCACGGAGCACGCTTGCCGGAGGTGTTGACCGCTCTCTCGGAGGAAGTGATCGCGCAGAACACGCGCGTGGATGGCGACGGCACCACTGGCTTCACGCTCGCGCCGGGTTACGTGCTGGCTTGGGAGCAGGTCGAATCCGTGATGAGAGCCGCGCTCCCGGAGTACCGTTTCGCCGATGCCGCAGCCTGCATGAGCAGTTCCTGCACCACCTGCAAGGCATGGGGCAAGGAGCACGGGGCGCGCTGAGGGGCCGCCAACTTCGATTTGCGCGAACCAAGGGCCACCTTCCTGCTAGATTGGGAAGCATCGGGGGGTGCTTCCCCGTCCGTACCTTGGAGTTTTGAGCATGTTCCACTTCGCGCGCGCCTTTCGCTTCGGCCTCGGGACCGGCCTCCTGGCCGCCTCGCTGGCTCCCCTTGCCTCCGCGCAAGAAACGGTGAAGCTGGAGCCCAGGGCGTTGCGTAACTGGGACGTAGTGTTGCCGGCACCGGCCTCGCGCGAAGTCGCGGGCGGCATCCCGGTAGCCCGCGGAGGTCTCTACTCCGCGCTGACCGAAGGCGAAGTGCTGCGGGCCGACCTCGACGGCGACGGCGTGATGGAAGCACTCGTCGAAGGCGAGACCGGCTTCTTGACGCTGCGCTCCGGCGGCGTCGGTGACGATGCCTACAGCTACTCGGTGCGGCTGGAGCGTCGTCCGCTCCAGCCGTGGACCTACACCACCGGCGGAGGCATGGCGGGAGAGATCGCCGGCGTGCCGGTGCTCTTCCTCGATCAGAACCTCGACGGTGATTACGCCGATCTCGGCGCCGACGCGATGCTCATCGGCAAGGACCACGCCGCGAGCTTCCTCTCGCGCGTGGTCTCGGTGAATGGTTCCCTGTTTTCGATCGAGCTCTCGGCCGACGGCACCACGCTCCGCTACGAGCCTTACCTCGGACCCTCTGGCACCCTCGATCTGCTCGAAGCCTTCCAGTCGAAGGCCAAGCTCGACGCCGCCGTGGTCGTCAACGCCGATGCCACCCTTTCTTTCAGCATGGCGCGCGTGCGCGGAGGATTGAGGGTTCCGGCTGGCGAATACAAACTCCACTCCGGTCGCCTCGCGCTCGGTGAGTCGAGCGCCGTGATCGGCACCGGTGCGAGCAAGGCGATCCTGGTCGGAGCGGATCAGCACGTCGCGCCGGCTTGGGGCGGCCCCGTGCGCGCTGAGTTCGCCGTCCAGCGCACGCGCGATGAGCTCGCCTTCGCACCGTGGGACATCTGGTTCTACGGCAGCCTCGGCGAGGAGTACTCGAACTTCCTGCCGCTCGGCGAATCACCCCTCTTCACGATCAAGGAGCGCGCCACCGGCGAGTGCCTGATCTATGCACGCTTCCCAGGCAACTGCTGAGGCTTCGGATTCGCACCGGTCGCCGTGAGCGTACCGGCAGGAAAGGAGCTGAGCGTGGAGATGAGCGCCGAGAACTGGGCCTTCGGCACCGTCACGGGAGAACCGCGTGAGGCATCCTTGCGCGAGCGTCCGGTCGGCACCGACAAGCCGGTCGTGGGCTCCTAGGCCAGCCCGCAGAGAGTGAGCACCCTTCTCGTCGCGCTGCTGCTCGCGGTCGCGCCGCAGGATCCCGCCGAAGCCGTGCCGGGACCGCCGGCGGGGCCGCCGTCCGCGATCGCGCGCATTCCGGTGCGCATCGTGCACGGGAAGCTGGTGGTGGCCTGCCAGATTTCCGCGCGCAAGCGCATCGCCGCGAATCTCTTCGTGGACTACGACGCGCCGGTGGGGCTGCTGCTCCACAACGGCGCTGGTGCCGGCATCGTGGCCGAGAACGACGACGGCACGCCGAACGTGATTACCGTTCACCTGCCAGACCTCAACCTCCAGGTGGATCGGCGCGAATTCGGCGACGAGGAGTTTTTCAATCGTTTCACCAAATGGTGGTCGGCGGAATTGGGAGAGAATCCGGTGGTCGGAACGCTCGGCGCGAAGGCTTTGGCGCGCTATCATGTGGTCTTCGATCTCGACGCGGGTTTCTTGGAGCTCTCGGCGCCGCACCCGGCGGGGCAGCCGGCACCTGAGCCGCCACCGGGTGTCCACGCGACCCCGCTGAGTCTGCGCGCCGGATTGGTCTGGTTCCCGGTTGCCTACGGAGTGGACCGTGCCGGTGCGATGGCGCTGGCCACGTCGAACTTCGACACGCGCGTGGACGAGGATTTGTGTGCGGAGCTCGGCCGACCGGCGGGGGATCTCGGCGCGGTGCGCATCGCGGACTTCGATCTCGCTCGTTACGTGCCGCTCCGTCCGGAACGCAGTCGGCATGCGCATCCGGACGGTGCCTTCGGCACCAGCGGCCTCGACCTGCTGCTGCATTTTCGCGTGGAGGTGGATCGTGCGCGCGGTGTGATCTGGTGGCAGGAAACTCGGCCGCCGGAGTTCCCGCAGGCGGAGCAGGACTACTACTTCGCGCGTGAGCGCGACGACGCGGAAGCGCTGGAAGCCTGGCTCGATGCGCATCCGGAGCAGCGCCTCGCCGAGGAAGCCGCCACGCGCCTGCTGCAACTGCGCATGGACGAAGGCGCCGATGCCGAGACCATGCGCGCCGCGCTCGGGCGGCTCCACGCCACGCGTCCGGCCGATCTCAAGGCCACGGGAGCGCTTGAACTGATGGGCGAAATGCTTCAAACCGGTAGGCCGGATGCTGCGTTGCTCGCTGGGGAGTTCGGCGTGGAACATGGACGCACCGACCGCTACCCCGAGGCCGCCTATCAACTGCACGCGCGTCTCGGGCAGATCCGCCTGCGCCAGAACGAACTGGACGCAGCCTGGAAGCACTTGCTTTCGGCGGCCTTCGGGTTGCCGGAGGATGGCCCCGTGAACCTCGCGCTCGCCAAGGTCTATCAACGCCAAGAGCGCTGGTCGCGCGCCTTCTCGCGCTACCTGCAAGCCGTGCTCGCGCCCGAGACGGCGGCGGAGGCGATGCTCGGCATGGAACGTGTGTGGCCGCTCCTGCCGGATGCCGAGAGCTTCTCGGTGGATGCGGTGGAGCGCTTGCTCGAAGGGCGCGTGGAAGCGTTTGGCGTGGCCACCGAGTACCTGCCCGAGGATGGCGTGGCGCCCAGTCGTCGCGTCGCGCTGGAATGGTGGACGAATGCGCATCTGCCCTTCGGCATCGGCGCCGGTTTGGCGCGCGACGGGCTGCGGGAGCATTTTGGCGCGGAGTGGCTGACTGCCATCAGTTACCACGGGCTCGAGCCGGAGTTGGATCCGCTCGCCAACGAGTTCTCGGTGTGGATGTGCGCGACCTTTGCCAAAGGCGGCGCGCGTCACGCCGCCGACGGAGTGCTCGAGCTGCCGACCGCTGCGCGTTCGCGCTTCAAGCAGGAGGTTTACGAGGTCTGCCTCGGCGCAGTGCTGAGCCGACTTGGTGTGAGTTCCGAATTTCAGATCGAAGTCAGCGCGAGCGGCAACGCGGAGGAACTGCGCGGTCGCGCGGGGGTGCGCGGGCCCGCCAGTTCCGGTTTGTTCCTGCAGATCATCCTGTGCGAGCGGAGCGTGCTCTTCCCGGGTCGGAGCGGTGTGATCTTTCACCGCAACGTTGCACGCGCTTCGTTGACCGATGCTCTCGAAGGTGCCGATTACGCCCCAGTGGACGGCGGGATGGCGGTGGATTTCGCGCGCCGTTGGCAGGAGATCGAGCAAGTGAATTTCGCTTACCTCGACCGCATGGCTGCGGAGGGGCGTGGACGCGTGCCGCGCATCGGCGCGCGACTGCAGCCTCGTCAGAGCGTGGTGGTCGTGCTGCTGCGCGAGCGCGCGAGCGGCAGGATTCTGCAATCCTCTCAGACCGAGGTGGCTTTCGAGGAGGACGCCGGATGAGTTCCATGCGTGCCGCTCTGGAGGTCGTCGGCACGCGGATCGCGCGTGAGCGACGCACACGGCTCGCGCGGCGACTGGCGCTTCGTGCATGGTGCCGATCCGGAGCGTGGATGCTCGCAGTTCCCTTCCTCACGCTGCTGCTGGTGATGGGTGCGCGCTTCTTCGGGCTCGCAGGGCGACATCCTGGGCTCCTGCTCTTGTTGATGATGAGCTTCGTTCCCGCCGCGCTGCTGGCGCTGATCGCGGTGGTGCGCCTTCGGCTGCGTCCGCTCGACCCGCGCGAGGGATTGGCACGACTCGATCGTGAGTTGCGCAGCGAGGGCCGATTGCAGGCTGCCTGGGAATTCAGCGGCACGGCGCAACCCACCCCCTTCATGGAGGCCGCGATCGCCGACGCACAACCCGTGCTCGCGCGCGCGGACGCGCACCGCCTGATCCAGGAGCCGCGCGCGCCCCTCCCGATGCGAGCGTGGCTGTCGCCACTGCTCGCCGCGCTGCTGGCCGTGATCGCGACGCTTCTGCGCGCCGATTTCGAGTCCGTGAGCTTGCCGACCGAGGCGCATTTCACGGCAGCAGATTCCGCACTCGCCGAACGAGCTGCGCGCGTCGCCGACGAGCCGGAGCAGCCTGCGGCACCGCTTGTCGCGCCGGAAGCAGCCGCCAGCGCGCCGCGCGTGGCGGGAGTCGCTGGGGAGGGTGCCGAGCAGAAACCGCAAGCGAATGCCCCCCAAGATCCGAAGTCGAGCCGAGGGCTCACGGGCGAAGGTGCTGCCGCGACTCCCGCGCAAGCGAGCGCTTCCAGCGAATCCCAAGGATTCCCCTCCGCGAAGGCGGATAGTCGGGAGGCCGGCGATTCGGGCCAATCGCCCACACCGAAGCCGCGCCAACCGAAGCCTGCGAGTCAGACGGAGCCGCCGAAGAAGAAGGCGACCGAAGAATCCGGCAGCACGGCGGGCAAAGGCATCGGCCACGGCTCCAGCCGCAACCCGGGCAGTACGGATTGGGAAAGCAAGGATCAGACTTCCACCGACGAAGAAGATCCGCTCGACGACGACGGAGACGTGGATGACGAAGACTCCGAATCCGAGGCGCGCGGTGGCTTGCAGCCGAGTTTGCGCGATCGGCGGCCGGCGGTGAACCGCGATCTGCGCATTGCCTTCGGCAACCGGCCGAATCCGGATGCGAACGGGCGCGGTGCCGGCGGCGAACAGAAGAAATCACGCGGCGTGGCCTCGCTGGTGCTCGGCGTGCCGATCCCGGATCACGTCAAGGGCAAACCCAACCCTGGCCGCACCAAGATCACGCAGGAGCGCGTCGAGCCCAAGGCCGAGGACGCGCCGCCCGCAGACGCCGTGGCGCACTCTCCGCGCTCCGGGTCCCCAGGAATCCTTTCCCAATTCGATCTCGAGCCCTGGATGCGCGCCCTCGTGCGCGGATACTTCGACCGCGGCGGATCCGCCGCTGAACGCCAAGCCCCATGACCTCCACGACCACCCACAGCGCCGGATTCGCCCGCGAGCAGGCTCAACACTTCCGTGAGATGCACGCGCGCTTGAGCGCGGAGATCGGCCGCGTGATAGTCGGCCAACGCGAGATCGTGGACGGTGTGCTCACCGCGCTGCTCGCCGGCGGCCACGTGCTGCTCGAGGGCGTGCCGGGCCTCGGCAAGACTCTCTTGGTGCGCACGCTCGGCCAGGCGCTCGATTTGCAGTTCTCTCGCGTGCAGTTCACGCCGGACATGATGCCGGCTGACATCCAGGGCACCATGGTGTTGGTGGAGGGCGAGAATGGACTGCATCGGCTCGAATTCCAGCAGGGGCCGATCGTTTCCCATTTGGTGCTCGCCGACGAGATCAACCGCGCCACCCCCAAGACGCAGTCGGCGCTGCTCGAAGCGATGCAGGAGAAGCAGGTGACCGTCGGCCGGCGCACGATTCCGCTGCCCGAACCCTTCTGCGTGATGGCGACGCAGAATCCGGTCGAGCAGGAAGGCACCTATCCGCTGCCCGAGGCACAGCTCGACCGCTTTCTGTTCAAGCTTCTGGTGGGTTATCCGAGTGAGCAGGAGGTGCACGCGATCCTCGATCGCACCACCGGTTCCGCAACGCCGACGGTCTCGAAGGTCGGTGATGCCGCAGCAATCCTCGCGCTGCGCGCCGTGGTGCGCGCAGTGCCGGTGCCTGAACACGCGCAGTCCTACGCAGTGAAACTGACCATGGCCACGCAGCCAGGCAGTGGAGTCGGTCCGCGCATGGTGGATGAAATGGTCGCGCTCGGCGCTTCACCGCGCGGCGCGCAGGCGCTGCTGCTCGGCGCCAAGGTCAAGGCACTGCTGGCCGGGCGCTTCGCGGTGGCCTGCGAGGACGTGGCAGCCGTGGCGCCGCCGGCGCTCCGACATCGCGTGATGCCGAACTTCCGCGCCCATTCGGAAGGCATCGGCGCGGAGGAACTGGTGCGCGGAGTACTCGCGCACGTGCCGGTGCCGCGCGCCTGAGCATTCCATGGCGGCGCCGCGGATTCCCGTCGAGGAGCTGTGCGATGCGCGCTTCCTGGCCGCTCTCGAGCGGCTCCGCATCGTCGCGCGCCGCGTCGCGCCCCGCGGTCGCTACGCCGAGCAGCGCTCGCGAGACCGCGGCAGCGGCTTGGAGTTCAAGGATCATCGTGCTTATTCCTCCGGCGACGATCTGCGCACGGTGGACTGGAACGTCTATCGCAGGCTCGGAAAGATGTTCCTGCGCTTGTTCGAGGAGCTGGAGGATCTGCCGCTCTATCTGTTGGTGGACGTATCGGAGAGTGCCTACTTCGAGAATCCTCCGCGCGCGCGTGCCGGTCTGCGGGCGGCGCTGGCGCTTGCGGCCATCAGTTTGAGCCAGCACGATCCGGTCGGGGTCTATCCCTTCTCCGATGATCTGCGTGTGCTGGTGCGGCCGGTCTCCGGAAAACATCGCGTGCTCGGACTTGCGCAACGCATGAGCGAGATCGAACCAGCCGGCAGCACGGACTTCCAACGTTCGCTGGCGAGCTTCCTCGCACTGCGGCAGCGGGAAGGATTGGTCGTGATCGTGTCGGACTTTTTCGATCCCGCCGGGGTCGAGGCCGTGACGGCGGCACTTTCCACCTTGCGGCATCGTCTCCTGCTGCTGCGTTTGAAACGCGCTGAGGACGCTGCGCCGACGCTTCGTGGCGACCTGCGACTGCTCGATTGCGAGAGTGGCGAGGCGGAAGACGTTTCGCTCGACGCTTCCGTGCTGGCGCGCTATCGCGAAGCCTACTCGCGCTTCGAGGAAGCCCTGGCCAACTTCGCGCTCGCGCGCGGAGCAGGTCTGTTGACGCTCGACGCTGATGCCGAGGTCGTGCCTCAACTCGAACGCCTCTTCGCCGGAGGCTCCTGGACCGCATGATTCTCGGGAACCTCGGCCCCGCGCTCTTCGCGGCTGGATTCGCAGCGCTTGCCGGCGCGCTCTTCTTGCTGCAGCGACTGCGCGTTCGCCATCGCGAGCAGCGCGTGCCGACGCTGCTCTTTTGGAAGGAGGCGGTGCGGGAATCTCGCGCACGCGTCTTCGTGCGCCGCTTTCGCCATCCCTGGGCCTATGCGCTAGCGCTCGCGGCCGCCGGACTGCTGTGGTTCGCGAGCGCACTGCCGCAGCTCGAGGGCGAGCGCGACGTTTCGCATCTGTTGGTGCTCGACGCTTCCGGGATCATGACCCGCGGCGTCGCTTTCGAGCAGGCGTCCGAGCGCGTGCAACGGCGCGCGCGGGAACTGCCGCGGGCGAGTACGCGCGTTCTGCTCGCGGCGGGGCGGCCACTGAGCTTGCTCGCGCCGGGAGAGCCGATCACCCTGCTCGCACCGCGCATGCGCGGCTTGCTCCCTGATGCTTCGCCCTCCACTCTCGCCGAAGCCGTACGTGCCGTTGCTGCTACCCTCGCACCGGAGCAAAAACTCGAGGTCGAGATTCACGGGGACGGTGCGCTCGACGCCGCATGGGAAGTTGCCCTCCCGGAGAGGATTCGCGTGGTGCGCGTCCCGTCGGAGAACGAAGACGAAGCCGCGCGCGCCGGAATCACCGCCTTCGGCATCAGTGAGGCGGCTTCGGGACGCTGGGATGCGGTGGATCTCTATGTGCGCGTGGCGGGGGATCATGCGCCGCTGCAGATCACCCTGGATGCTGAAGTCCTCGCGATGACGCGGAGTTCGGATGCGAGAGGTGCCGAGTACCGACTCGCCGACGTCGTGGCGCGCGGCCAGCGTTGGAGTGCGCAACTTGCCGAAGGAGTGCTTGAGGAGGCGCACCACGCCACGCGGTTGCTTCCAGAACGCGCAGCGTTGCGGGTGGGAGTTTCCCCGCGCGTGCGGGAATCCGCCCCCGAACTGCTCGCTGCGCTCGCCGCGGATTCCGGAGTGCGCATGGTGGAGGACGCGGCGGAGCTCGTGGTGCGCGTGCAGGAGGAAGCTTTCGGCACCGAGTCCCCAGCCTTGGTCCTGACGGATGCGGACTCCGCGTCGGCGGCATTCACGGTCCGCGGCCCTGCGCCGTCGGACGCGGAGGAGGAAGTCCTGTCGCTCTTCGAGCAGCTCGGCCTGCGCGAGGTGGATGCGCGGTCGCTCGCGAGCGCTGCCGGGCGTCCGATCGAACTACGCTTCCTCGCATCGGAGACACCACGGAGCGTCGAAGTATGGACGACACTGCTCAGCGCCGACTACGACTTCGTGCAGACGCGCGCATTCCCGTTGTTCTTGGCGGCAGCGCTGCGCTGGCTCGCCGATGCGCCGCCGCTGCGCGCGGAGTTCGCTGCGGGCCTTCGGTTTCCGGCTGCGGAAGCTCCGCTGCGCGGAACGGACGAGACGCTGCTCAATGGTGCTGGAGCGGAGTTCCGCCTGCCCCGCGCCGACGCATGGACGGATGCGCGCGGTGATCGCGTGGACGCCGCGCTGCTCGATCCCGCACTCTTCGCTGTCGCCGCTCCGAGCGTGCACACGGTCGAGCTCGTCCTCCCGGGGGTGACGGATCCACTGCCCTGGATCGGGTTGTTGGCACTCGTCCTGCTGGTCGGCGAGTGGGTTCTGTTCCGCAGGGGGCGCATCCCTTGAGTTTGGTCTTCCTCACGCCGAGTTGGCTCTGGCTGCTGCTCGCTCTGCCGCTGCTCGCACTCGCGCGCGGAACCGAGTTTGTGCGCGGTCATCTCTGGTTGCGAGCCTTGACTTGCGCTCTCGTCGTCCTTGGTTTGGCGCGTCCAGTTTTCTGGACGGAGAGTGCTGCCGAGCATGCGGTCTTGGTTGCGGACTTCAGTGCCAGCGTGGATCCCTCAGCGCGTGCGGCGCTCGAAACCATTTTGCGCGACGTCGCAGAGAGTCCGTCCGAGGCAACGCGCACGACTCTGATCGTGCTCGGCACTCCGTCGGCTCCGATTCCAGGTTTCGCGAACGTGGAGCTTCTGCGCGACGGAAGTTCTCTGTCGGCCGCCCTCGCTGCGGCAGTGCTGGCGATTCCGGCGGCGGCGCGCGGCTCCGTGACGATCTTGAGTGATGGCGCGGCCACGGACCGCCGTTGGGGTGATGCGATCGCGACGTTGAGCGAGCGCAGGATCCCCATCCACGTGGTCGCACTCCCGCTCGCACCTCGTCCGCTGCGCGTGGCTTCCGTGCGCGCGATGCAGGAGCTGCAGTGCGGTCAAGCTGCTGAGTTCTTGATTCACGTCACGGGTCCGGATGGCGTTGCAGAGGTTGAGTTCGGCGCCGTGGAAGGAGCACGCGAGAGCGCCAGCGTGCAGATCGCGGATGGCGAAGGCCGCTTGCGCATGTCCTGGGAACCTCAGACGGCCGGCTTCCTCGCCCTCGAGGCGCGCGTGGCCGGGCATGCAGTGCGACGCAATTTTGCCGTGCAGGACCCTCTGCGCGTGCTCTATCTCGGCAGCCGGACTCTGAGGGGGGGGGATTCGCTGGCGGAGCTGCTCGGTCCAGGGTTTGGGTTCGATGCCGACACTTCGGCCGAGACTCCGCAGTCACGAGCCTTTCGCGACTACGATCTCGTGGTCCTCGACGACCTGCCTGCCGAGGAGATCTCACACGCGCGCCAGGAAGAACTGCGCGAGGCCGTGACAGGGTCCGGCACCGGGCTGTTCTTCTCAGGCGGGCGCGGTGCCTACGGTCCAGGAGGCTGGCACGATGCGCCGGCCGCCGCGCTGCTACCGGTCGAGAGTCTGCAGAAGGAGGAGAAGCGCGATCCGAGCACCACCTTGGTGATCATCATTGACACTTCCGGTTCGATGGGCGGTGAGCGCATCCAACTCGCGAAGGAGGTGGCGCGCCTCGCGATGATGCGCTTGCTCCCGCACGACAAGGTCGGCATCGTCGAGTTCTACGGCGCCAAGCGTTGGGCCGCTCCGATCCAACCCGCCTCGAACTCGATTGATCTGCAGCGCGCGATCAACCGCATGGACGCCGGCGGCGGCACCGTGATCCTGCCTGCGATCGAAGAGGCTTACTACGGCATGCAGAACGTGCAGACACGCTACAAGCACGTGCTGGTGCTCACCGACGGCGGCGTCGAGACCGGTGCTTTCGAGCCTTTGCTGCGGCGCATGGCCGACGACGGCATGAACGTTTCGACCGTCTTGATCGGTCCCGAGGCGCACAGCGAATTTCTGCTCAACCTCGCCAACTGGGGGCGCGGGCGCTTCTACAACGTGCCGGATCGCTTCAACCTTCCGGAGATTCTGCTCAAGCAGCCGACGAGTTCGCGCTTGCCCGGCTACAAGCCCGGGAGCTTTCCGGTGCGCGCGCACGGCGGCGCCGGTTGGTGGGGCGAGACCGATCCGCACGCTGCGCCGCCGGTGGCGGGCTTCGCGGAAACGCGCGCGCGTCCGCAGGCCGAAGTTCTGATGGAGATTGCGGGCGAGGGAGCACCGCTGCTCGCGAGTTGGCATCACGGTCTCGGACGCGTGACGGCGCTCACCACGGAAGCCGTCGGCTCCGGCACGGAGCCATGGCGCGCGTGGCCGGAGTATGGAACTGCGCTCGCGCGGGTGCTCGCGCGCACGGCTTCGCGCGAGCGCTCGTCGTTCGTTTTCACGCTCACGCGCCGCGGTGAAGAGCTGGAGCTGCGCGCCGTCCGCCGACGCGAGAGTGCCGAGCAACCGTGGGCGCGTCTGCTCGGAGAGGAGCGCGCGCTCGATTTCGATCAGCGCGCCGAGAATCTCTTCCTCACGCGATGGCACGCCGATGCGGACGAAGAAGTGCGGCTGCTGGCAGGAAGTTCGGCGGACTTGGGGAACGCCACCACGCGACGCTTGGCGGCGCCTCGTGAGGACGAGTACGAAGAACTCGCCGTGCCGCCTTCCGCGGAGTTGCTCCTGGCTGGGGTCGCCGCCGCCACCGGCGGCGATCTACGCTCGCTCGCAGAGTTCGCCGCCGCGCCGCCCCGCGCTGGCGGACCTGAAACGGTGCGCGGCGCACGCGACGCCACCGCTGGGTGCTTCCTGCTCGCTTTGCTGAGCTACCTCTTCGATCTCTTCCATCGCCGCCGCACGCGGAGAGCTCTCGCATGATCGAAGTCCTGCTTCTCCTCTGCGCGCAAACGCCGGTCGTGGAAGCGCCGGTGCAAGCCGGACTGGCGGAACGTCTCGCCTCCGTCGAGCCTGCCGCTGAACTCGCCGCTGCTCTGCAGCGTGAGGCTTGGCTGGAACACGGCGAGGCCGACGCCCTCCTCGCTGCGCTGCGCGCGCACGCCGAGGATCAGGCGGACATCGGTGCGCAGGCGCGCGCCTTCGAGCTCCTTGCCGAGTTGCAGCACCGTGAAGGCTTGCTCGCGGAGGCCACCACCAGCGTCGAACGCGCGCTCACTCTCGCCGGCAGCGCGGAACGCTACTACCTCCACGCTCGCTTGCTCGACGCTCAGGATCGCGGCGAGGCTGCGGTCCAAGCCTATGCGAAGTTCCGTGAGGCAACCTCGGATCAAACGCTTCGCGCTCTGGTGGACCGGCGCCTGGCCCTGCTCGCGGCCTTCCGCAAACCCGCGCCGGGTGCGCACTCGCCGCAAGCGGACGCGGAGCCGCAAGCCTCGTCGCTCTACACGCTCGCTGCCGCCGAAGGAGTGGACGACGCGGCGCGCAGTCGCGCGGCGGTGGTGCTGGCGATGCTCGGACGTCCCGCCGAGGCGATCCGGCTTTACCCTGCGACCGGTGAAGGCACCGCGCGCTTCCGGCGCGAGGTGCGGCTTGCGGAGTGGGCACTCGCGGCCGACGATCCGGCGGTCGCGCAACAGCACGCCTGGCAGGCGCGCCGATTCGCGGCAACCCGGCGCGATCGCCTCTACGCGCTGACCGTGCTTTCGGAAGCGCATCGGGCCGATGATTCGCTTGGCGTTCTGATGGATCGTTTCGCGAGCGAACCGGAACTCGACGCGGAGTCGCGTCTGACGTGGATTGATCTGCTGCGCGAAACCGCGCGCGTGGATGAGGCGCTCGCGCTCTTCGAGCAGAGTGGGGAGGAGGGCTTCACGCCCGAGATGCGCCGGCTGCTGCTCGACATCTGCCGCGAAGCTGGACGCGAGGAAGAACTGATCGCCGCCTATACGGAACTGATCGCCGCTGAGCCGCTGCAGCTCGAGTGGCGCGCCGGACTGGCTCGCTACCGCCTCGAGCGCGGTCAGCAGGCGGAAGCGCGGGCAGTCTGGCAGGACCTACTGGCTGCGGATGCCGATCCCGCGCAGATTCTGCTGGTCGCCGAAGCAACGGCGGCCCTCGGTCTCGATGAACTCGCGCGCAGTGCCGCTGATCGTGTACTGGGCAATGGCGAACTCGGCCTACAGGCGCGATTGTTTCTCTTCGAGTTCGAGCTTCGCCGCGGACGCATCGAGCAGGCGCAGGCCGAATTGGAAAGCTTCGATCGAGAAGCCGATCCGCGTTCGCCGGCGCGCGTCGAGCTGGCGGAAGCCTATGAGCGAATTGGTTGGAAGAAGCGTGCGGTGGAGGTTCTGGAGGGCATTCGTGCGGTAAGGGGGGGGGAGAACGCGGAGGAAGATCTCGAGATGCGCCTGGCTTGGCTGCTCTCGGAGACGGGGGAGGAAGAGCGCGCGCTCGAGCTCTGGCGTGGACTCTGGAGCCACGTGCAGTCCGCACCGCGCCGTCGTCAGGTCGAAGACCGCCTGCTCGCCACCGCCTCGCGTTTGGGCGTACTCGCCGACATCGCGGTGGAGCTCGAGCAGAAACTTGCCGCCGGATCTGCGCAAGAACGCGACGCCGCCCTCCTGGTGCGCCTTTATCAGAAGGTCGGCGATCCGGTCTCCGCCGCTGAGATCCTCGAAGAGTACATGAAGCGACTCGGCGACGATCCCATCGCCATGTTGAACGAAAAGGCGCGGGTTTATCTCTCTGGGCGCGACTACTACCACTTCGAACGCACCATCCGAAGGCTGATCGAACTGGATCCCGAACACCGCTCCGACCGACTGCGGCAGCTCGCGATGAGTCAGCTCGAGCGCGGCAAGCCGCAAGAGGCGCGCGCCGTGTTGCGTGATCTGGCGGCACTCGAAGACCCGTCGGACGCCGCTGAATTCGAAGCTGGCGTGCTCTCGCTCGCCAAACTCGACGACGAAGCGATCCGCATCTATCGCAAAGGACTCGCCGCCCACCCCGGGCGCATCGACAGTTACCTGCTCCTGGCCGAGGCCATGCGGCGCGTCGGCGCCGGCGAGCGCGCGACGGGCATGTTTCAGTTCTTGGTCGAGACGGCAGAGCAGGACGACCTCTTCACGGTCGCGGTGGACGGAGTGCTCAACATGCGCGCGCGCGCACCGGTGCTGCGGTGGACCCTGCGCGCGACTCTCGAACGGCTCGCTGCGCGCGACGACAAGACCTATCTCTTTCAACTCTGTTCGGATCTCTACGAGGAATTGGAGGACAACGAGGGCCGCATGCGCGCGCTCGAGGCTTCGTTGCCGATCGCCGGCGAGCAGCGTGCCTCAGTGCTACGCGAACTAATGGATCTCGCGCTCGGCCGTTCACTTAATAGTTACACGATCGTCAACGGCCGGCTGGTTCCGATGCGCAGCGGCGGCGACGAAACGCGTCGGCTCGCTTTCGGACGCCGCCTGATCGGGCTCGGCGACTTGGTGCCTCCGGACGTCTATCTCGAACTCGGCGAGGCCTTTCTCGCACACGGCGAGGTTTCCAACGCCGCCAAGACCTTCGATCTGGCGCGCGACGTGCCGGATTGGGCCAACTACCAGCGGCAGATCGCGACTTCCTTCGAGAATGCGCGCTTCGTGGCCGAAGCGCTCTCGATCTACGAACGCCTGATGGCGAGCGCCGGTGCCGATGCCGCCTTGCTGCTCAAGGCCGGCGAATTGCACGAGGAGCTCGGACGCGACGAGCGTGCCGCAGAGATGTACCGCGCGGGCATGGAATTACTCCTTGATCGCTTTCCTCTGTCGGCGGCCACGGTTGAGAAGCAGGCGGAGGAGAATCCGCGAGATCGCTGGACGCCGCGCAACGTCAACGAACACGACGCTTTGTTTCCGGTGCTCGAGAGTGGATTCCTGGTTGCCGCGACGCCAGCGGCGCTGCACGACTTCGTGGAGGCTCAATCGCAGCGACTGCAAGAAGACTTGCGTGCGTTGGACGCCTCCGGCGCGCTCCGTGAATCGAAGCTCACCGGACACCCGCGCATTCAACGCCGTTCCGAGTTGTTGCGCCGCGTGAACCTCGCGATGGCTTGGTTGGATCGCGCAGAGGCGACGGATCTGAGCATTCTCCATACCTTTCCGGAAGATTCCGGCCTGCTCGATGCTGCTTGCTCGGCGCGTGAAGAGTTTGGCTATGCCACGGCGGCTGCAGGACTCGTGGAACGCAGTGGGCGCAGCGCAGCGGAGCGTCAAGCGGTGCTCACTCGCTTCGGAATCGGCGAGCAGACCTCCGCACGCGGACCGATTCCGCCGTCGGATGCGGTTCGCATGCTGCTCCCGCTGCTGCTCGCCGGTGATGAGGACGGTGCCGTGCGCCTCCTGCGCAGCACCGATCTGCGCACCGCGGAGCGTGTCACTCTGCCGGCGCTGCAGCAGCTCCTCTCCGCCGCCCTTTTCCTCGACGATCCCTATGTCGCCGTTCAGTTCGCGCAGGCCACGCTCGGAATCCTCGCCTCGGAAAGCTCCGACTACAACGACGTCAACGCGGCCGACCTCCTCTTCAAGCGCTTGCGTCGAGCCCTCGACGGAGAATCCTTCGATCTCGTGGTGGACGGTTACGTCACCGAGCTCGTCAGCAGTGAGGAGGAAGTGAGTTTTCAGAATCATCTTCGCGTGCTCGCGCGACTCCGTCGCGAACTCGGACGCGATCTACTCGACCCCGAGAGCCTGCGCGAGCGCGTGGAGGCCTGCGTCCCGGACCGCGCCTACTGGCTCCCGAATCTGCTCGGGCTCGCTCTGCCGGAGCAGCGGCTCGGCTTGCTCAAGCCAGTATGGAGCCAGGTGCCGCCGACTCGACGCAGCACGATAGCCTTGAACCTGCTGAACGATTCTATTGGGCAGCTCGATCCGGACTACGCCGAGTTCCTCGTGCAGTCCTTCCTCAGTGGGCTCGGTGACGTCGAGAACTTGGAGGTCTTCTCCTACGCGGTCGAGCGCGCTCTGCGTGGCGGGAGTGAAATCGTTCCCTATCTAGAGCCGATCGTAGAGGCCATTTCTGCCAAACTTCCCGAGAGCCCGATCTTCCTCTCCCAACTTGCGTCGGTGCGGATCGAGCGCGGGCGCATGGGCGCGGCACTCGAGGCCATGAACGCGGCGGTCGCGGCGATGGCAGCCAGCGGCGCTGAGGACGATTACAACCTCTACAGCGCGCGGCGGGTATTGGTCGCCGCCTTCGTCCCAGAGAACGCCGATCTGTTGCTCGCCGCGATTCGTGCGCAAGAGACGCGCGGCGCGGAGGCGGAAGTGCTTGGCCAACTACGGGCGGAGGTGCATCACGCGCTCGGTGATCGCGATGCAGCCTTGCGCGAAGCGGAGGCCGCGTGGCGGGAAGCGCCGGAGGATGCAGAGAAGATTGCCGCCTACTACCAACAGCTCGAACAGCGCGGCGAGATTCGGGTTTCGATGAGCCTGCTCGAGCAGCTTGTCGCGCAGGAGACCGAAGCGAGCCACTGGAAGGAGGTGTTGGCGGGACGCTGGCGCAGCCTCGGCAACTTGGTGCGCGCGCAGGAGATCCTCGATGCGCTTGATGAACCGCAGAAGGCCCAGGTCGCCGGGGACCAGCGTCTGGAGCGGGCGAACCTCGCCGCTGTGCGAAAAGCCGCGGAGGAGGGCCGCTTCGAGGACGCGCGTGCCGAGTACCGTCGGAGCTGGCGCAAATTCGGCATCGCTGAGCACAATGGCGGCATGATGGTGAGCTTCAGTGCGAGCTACTACTACGGAGGATCGCAAGGCGCCTGGCCGGTGCCCGCCGCGCAGGACGCGAACCCGCTGCAGCCGGAGACAACGAAGACCGGGCTCGCGGCCTGGCGCATGGACCGGGATCCGCTGGTGCTCGTGGAGCGCGAGAAGCCGCGCGGCTTCGCGGAAGCCTTGGCCGGCTATGCGTTCGGACGCGAGGAGCTCGAGCGTCAACGCCGGCAACTTCGCGCGGCCGACATTGCGCGCTCCGCACCATTGATTCGCGGTTTGCGCGTGATGGAGATCGAAGAGCAGGGTGAGGACGAGGCGCGCCGCGCCTGGTTGGAGATGCTTGTCGCAGGCCGCGACGGTGCTCGCGAACGCGCGATCTATCTCAACTATCTGGAACATGCGGCTGAAACGCTCACGGCCGCCGAACGCGAGGCTTTTGCTCGCATCGCCGCGCGCGTCGCCCCACAGGATTCCGGAGGCATGCGTTCGGTAGCTCGCATCCACGCTGCCCTCGGCGAGACCGATCACGCTGAGCGCATTTACTTGTGGCTGGCATCCTTGGCCAGTGCCGCGAGTTGGCTGCCAAGCGGGAGCCAGGCAATTTCCGCCTCAGATCTGATCGAAGAAGTCTCGCGCGTGCTCACGGGCGAATCCCGCGTACGCGCACTCGATGCGATCCTGCGGCGTGCCGATCCGGGCGGTTCGACTTGGGAGCGGGAAAATTTCTTGCGACTCAGTCTGGAGACTTGGATGCGCATCGCGGGCACGGAAACCGCCATGCAAAACTGCGCGCAGATCCTGGAAGAGATCGGAAGTCTGGACCGCGGCATTCTCCGCAGGCCGGCGATCCCGGCCGCACGGCTGCTGGGAGAGTCCGGGCGCCTGGAAGAAGCCGTGCGCATGCTCGAGATCGCGCTCTGTCGTTTCAAACCGAGCGATGCCAGCTTTCCGCCGGAGGAGTGGTATTCCGCGGAAGACCGCCTGCGCGCGCCGCAGCTCGGCAGCGATGAGATCCTGCACGTTTTCCCGGGCGGTGAAGCGCGAGCGGCGATCCCGGCGGAGTGGCTACAGCTCGCCGCCGACGCGACCGAAGCATGGAACGCAGGTGGCCGACTTCACGCTGCCACTGCGCGCTCCCTCTTCCTCCTCTTGAGTCTGCGCATGCAGGAAGCGGGCCAGACGGAACGCGCGCGCGCTCTGATGAAAGAATTTTGGGGAATCGCGGAGATCTCATCGCACGAGCGCTTGATTGCTGCGGATCTCGAACGCCTGCTCGGAAATCTCGCTCGCGCCGACGCTGAGGAAGAGGCACTCTTCGAGGAACTTGCGCTCACGCCGTGGCGCGTCCCGGAGTTCTTGAGCCGCGTCGCGGCGCGGGAGGGGGCGGCAACCGCACTTGCACGGGGTGAGCAAGCAGCGCAGTGGTGGCATCACCGCTGCGTGCTGGAAACACTCGCGGCCCTCGCGCAGGAGGCAGATCTCACCGGGCGCGCTGAGCACTGGCGGGCCGAAATTGCCGCCCAGGAAGCGATTGCGCTGGCGAGGAAGCTGAGCTGGTAGAGCCTCAGCGGTTGCCCCGCCGGCCGCCCGGCGGGGCGCCGACGCTTCGCTCATAGGCAGGCAGCTTCAGCAATTCTGGATCGATTTCGGCGAGCGCGGCTTCGAGCTGGGCCAGCAGATCGGCACGCTCGGCGAGGGCGAGTCGTGCGCGCAGCAGGCGCGAGGTGTCCGAGGGCGAGAGGTTCAGTCCGTCGAGGCTGCCGGCGGATGCGGGTCGGCGCGCGAAACTCGCGAGCAGAAGTTCGGTGGCGGCGTCGAGATTCTCGCGCACGATTGCGAGGCGCGCTTGGCCGGCGAGTGCGAGCGCCACGAAGTGATCCGAAGCATCGCGGTCGCGCGGATTCACCGTGATCGCCAGCTCGAAGTGCGCGATGGCGCGCGTGTAGGCTGCGTGCGCCGCCTCGGCGGTGTTCTGGCGGCGGTGGAACTCCGCGGTCGTGTAGGAGGCCACGCCGCAGTACCACACCCAGTTCAGCGGTGCCTCGGCTTCGGCGAGACGTGCCTCGTAAGCGGCTTCGAGCTGCTCGACGCCATGGTCGGCGACGAGCCGGTTGCGCCAGCGGTCGTGCAACTCCCAAGAGTCCGGGAAACGCCTCAGCCCTTGTTCAACGGCTTTCTCCGCGGGACCGAGTGCTCCGAGCTGCACGAGGAAGTCGTAATGCGCGACCACGTGTCCGGCCTCGCCGAGTGGATGCTGCGCCAGCACGGAAAAGGCGGCGTGCAAATCAGCCAGCCAACTCGCCGGCCAGTCGCGCTGCGCCGTGACGGCGGCGCGAATCGCGCTGCGGCGCGCGTCGGCGTAGAGGCCAAGCACGGCCATCGCATTCCAGGAGGTTGCGCCGGGGGGCAGCGCGCGCACGGCGGCTTCGGCGCGCGTTGCAGCTTCGGTCGCATCGCCGAGATAGTGGGCGCAGAGCGCCGCCACGGCGTCGGCGCGCCAGCCCTTGGCGCCGACGGCGGTGGCCTCGCGCAGGGCCTCACGTGCGTCGGCAAAGAGCAGGCGCTGGTATTTGGACGCCGTGGAGGGGTCCGCCGCGAGCCGCGTCGCAGTCTCCGGCGAGACCGCCAGTGCCAGCCGGTCCTCGGCGAGAGCGAGGAGCTCCTCCGGACCCGAAGCTTCAGCACTGCGGTCCAGACTCGCATTCAATCCTTCCCAATGGGGAGGGGGCGCAGCGGGTGCGTAGGCGAGCGAACGCGTCCAGGCTTCCGGATCCACCTCACTGGCGCGCGCGCCGAGACCGCGATGCACCACCGCGAGGCTGCGCGCGCGCGGCGATTGCGCACCGAGGCGCTCGAGGGCGCCCACCAATCCTTCGCGTTCGCCACCGTTGAGCGGTGCGCGTAGCGCTTCCGCGATCAAATCCACCGCAACGGCGGATTCACTGCGCGCCAGCGCCTCGAGGGCGAGCTTCTGCAGATCGAGGTCGAGGCCGAAGAGCGCGAGCCGCAGCAGATCCACCGGGGCGGCGTCGGGATGCTGTTGCGCCGCTTGGAGCAAAGCCCGTTGGAGTTCGCGATCGCCGTCCGCGAAGGCGGCTTCGACCCGTTCGCGGTCGTGGACGTCGCGACTCGCGACGCGTTCGGGTAGCGAGCGGTCGCCGCGCGCGGGCGGCGGGGGAGTTTCGCGGTTCTCGGCGCCTTCGCGGATGGTCTTGAACACCGAATCGGTGTCCCAGGCGTAGAACACGTCGTACTGCTCCGCGCCGTCGAGTTCGATCATGATGTGTCGCGGCGACACGCGCGTGCCTTCGAAGTACTTCTCGTAGAGAATCGGCTCGATCGTGATGTGTTCTCCGCAGGTCACGGTGCCGAAGCGCGGGCAGGGGATGCGATGACCCTCCTCGTCGTAATCCCGCGGCGTGTGCCGATAGACCGATGCGATCACCGTGACGTAGGGAGCGTAGAGCGCAGCGATTTCGGGCTGGCGGTAGCGCACTCCGGCATAGTGCTCGCTCGCGATCTCCCCATCCATGTTGACGCAGATCAGGATCGCCTGGCCATTCTCCTCAGCGACGGCGAGCGCGTCCTCCCAACTCCGCTGCCACGTGATCAGGCAGGGCTTGGCCCAATCCTCCGCGCTGGGCGCGTACCACATCGCCTCGCGATCCACGCCCGGATCGGGTCCGCCCTGCGCGAAGACGCCGGCGGCGCTCGAGGTGACGGAGACCAAAGCGAGCAGGAGGGCGCGACGGCGCATCGGGTCATCATATGCGAGGCTATACTTCGCGAACCGCGCCGAAGGCCGGGAACGCAGGTGAGCGCAGTCGCCGATCTGAACCAGCGCATCGAGCGGGCGAGCGCGGGCTTGCGCGCCGTGCAGGAGGAATTGCGCTCCGTGATCGTCGGTCAGGAGGAGCTGATCGAGGGTCTGCTGATCGGCTTGCTCGCCGGTGGACACGTTTTGCTCGAGGGCTTGCCCGGACTGGCCAAGACTCTCGCGGTGCAATCCCTCGCGACGGCAGCGGGTGGCAGCTTCCATCGCGTGCAGTTCACGCCTGATCTGCTTCCCTCCGATCTCCTGGGCGCGCAGATCTACCGTCCGCAGACTGGCGAGTGGATTCTGCGCGAGGGTCCGGTGTTCGCCAACTTCGTGCTCGCCGACGAGATCAACCGCGCGCCCGCCAAAGTGCAGTCGGCCTTGCTCGAGGCGATGCAGGAGCGGCAAGTCTCGCTCGCCGGCGAGACGCGCGCGCTCCCCGATCCCTTCCTGGTGCTCGCCACGCAGAACCCGGTCGAGCAGGAGGGCACCTATCCGCTGCCCGAGGCGCAGGTGGATCGCTTTATGCTCAAATTGGTGGTGCATTATCCGAATCGCGTCGAGGAAGCCCGCATCATCGAGCGCATGACTGACGGGGCAGTGCGTCCGGCGGCGCGTACGGTGAGCTCGCCACAGCAAGTTCTCGCGGCGCGTGCACTGCTGCACGAGGTCTACGTGGATCCGAAGCTGCGCGACTACGTCGTGGGAATCGTTTTCGCGACGCGCGAGCCCGATGGCGCAGGACTCGGCGAACTCACGCCGTTGATTCTCTACGGAGCCTCGCCGCGGGCTTCGATCGCGCTGGTGCAGGCGGCACGCGCACGCGCGTTCCTGCTCGGCCGTGCCTACGTGACCCCGCAGGACGTGAAGGCGGTGGCGATGGAAGTTCTCCGCCATCGCGTGCTCACCACTTACGAGGCGGAAGCCGAGGGCCTCGATTCCGAGCACGTCGTCCGGCGCGTGCTCGACACCGTGCCGGTCCCCTGACGATCGCGCCGGCATGGATGCTCCTCGGGACGCCGCGCTGAAGGAACTGCTCGCCGAGGTCCGGCGCATCGAGATCCAGAGTCGGCGCTTGGTGACGGACGTGATGTCCGGTGGATATCGTTCCGTGTTTCGCGGCAGCGGCATCGAGTTCGACGAAGTGCGCGAGTACGCCGAAGGCGACGATCCGCGCAGCATGGACTGGGGCGTCAGCGCGCGCATGGGCAAGCCCTTCGTGCGCAAGTACGCCGAAGAGCGCGAACTCTCCTTGGTCTTCCTGCTCGATCTCTCGCCTTCGATGGAGGCCGGCATGGGGGCGTGGTCGTCGCGCGGAGCTGCGGCACGCGTCGCGGCGTGTCTGGCCTTGGCCGCGGTGCGCAATTCCGACAAGGTCGGACTGCTGGCGGCAACCGGCGAGGCGATTCGCTTCGTTCCGCCACGCAAAGGTGCACGTCATGCGCTGAGCATCGTGCGCGACATCCTCGCTCTGCCGGCTCGTGCCGATGGTGGAGACCTCGCCGAGCTGCTGACGCTGGCCGGTCGCAGTCTGCGACGCCGCTCCGTGGTCTTCCTGCTCTCCGACTTCTTGGCGACCGGAGCCTGGCAACTTCCGTTGGCCGCTTGCGCGCGACGCCATGACCTCGTTGCGGTGCGGCTGATCGGTCCGGAATTCGATGCGGAGCAGCTCGGCGGGATGCTCCGCATGGAGGACCCAAGGGGCGGCCGTGCGCGAGTGATGGATTGGAGCTCGGCGCGTCTGCGCGCGCTCTATCGGAGTCGGGTCTCCGCGTGGAGCGCCGGCCTGGAATCGGCGTTGCGAGCGGCGCGCGTGGATCGCATGGAAGTTCGCATTCCTGCACAACGCGATCCCGCGGCTCTGAGTCGGCCCATCCTGGATTTCTTTCACATGCGCGAGACGCGCGGGAGTCGGGCGTGAGCGCGCGCCTGGCGCGGGGATGGTGGACGGTCCTTCTGGGTCTCACCGCGTCCTGTGGGCGCGCAGTCTCCGAGCTGCCTGAAGGCGTTCATCAGAGCCTGCGTTGCAGTGTGTCGGAGGCCGAGTTTGGCGAATCCTTCCTCATCACCGCAATCCGCAGCCATCCGCACGCCTGGAACGCGGATCCCTGGCCCGTTGAACTCGCACCGGGATTTCCCGTGCAGCTGCTGGAGCAGGAGCACCTCGAGTCGGCTTCCGAAGTGATCGAAATGCGTCGCTATGCGCTGCGGGCCTTCAGCCTGGCATCCGAGCTTCGCGTGGAATTGCCGATGTGGCGCGTACGCGCTCCGAACGGCACCGAGAGTCTCGCGGCCTCGGCAAGCGTGCAGCTTCGGATCCGACCGGTGGTGGACCCGCAGATCCCCGGCGCCTACGAGCTGCCCACGGACCTCCTGGAAGAAACGGCCGCAGGTTGGAGGATTCCGCTCGGCGCGAGCTTGCTCCTTCTTCTGCTCCTGGGGTGGGCGCGGCGTCGCCGGCAGCCGATGTCCGTCGCGATCGTTGCGGCCGCAGTCACACCGTCCGCGCGCTTGAGGTTGGAGCTCGAATGCCTACGTGCCGAGCATCGCGCGGGCTCCCTGAGCGATCGCGTCTTCCACGAGCGCCTCGGCGAGTGGCTCCGATCTTTAGTCGCCGCGCAGGGCATCGCGCGAACGGAAGCACGCACCAGCCAGGAGTTGTGGAGCGCTTGGCAAGAGATGGGCGTTCGGGAGGACGCGGTTCACGCGCTGACTCAGCTCCTCACCGCTTGCGACGTAGTGAAGTTCGCACGCGCACGTACGGATCACTCCGAACGTGCGCAGGCTTTGGACGCGGCGGACGCTCTCGCGGAGGAGTGGGAATGATTTCATGGTTCGCGGAGAGCCTCGGCTGGACGCTCCTGCGGCCAGGCGCCCTGTGGCTGTTCTTGGCGCTGCCTCTGGCGTGGCTTCTCCGCCGCCGCGCTGCGGCACCCTCGCTACCTTTCGCCCCACTGCGGCTGTTGCCCGCGAGTGGCCTTCCCATTTCTTTCCGTCAGCGGCTTCGCGGCCTTCCGGACCTGCTGCTCACCGCGGGCGTCCTGGTCTTGGTGATCGCCCTCGCCCGCCCCGCGACGCTGGAGGTGCTTCCCCGGCGGAGCCTCGGCGTGGATCTGATGCTCGCGCTCGACCGTTCCTCTTCGATGAGTGAATCCGGGTTCGAGAGTGGGCGCACACGCCTCGAAGTGGTGAAGGAATATGCGGATCAGTTCCTGGCCGAACGCGAGGGAGACCGCGTCGGCTTGATCGCCTTCGCGCGGTATCCCGATCTGATTTGCGCGCCGACTCTGCGCGTCGCGAGCGTGCGTGAGCGGCTCGCCGAACTGGAGGCCGTACCGGTGGACGATCCCGAGGATCTGACCGGCATCGGCGTCGCAGCGGCGCGTGCGGCGGAGATCCTGCGACGCGCGCCCGGACCTTCGCGCGTGTTGATCCTGCTCAGCGATGGCGAAGAAAACGTCGCGGGTCCGCACGCACCGAGCGCCTTGGCGCCCGCAGAGGCCGCTGAGTTGTGCCGCGCCTGGGGCATTCGCGTGCACGTGATCGCGACTGGCAGCCGCGCGGCGGACTCCGCCTCCGGGCTGGAGCTGCTCGCGCGTCTCACCGGTGGTACGTATCACGCTGCGGAGGACGCCGGCGCACTCGCCCGCATCTACCGTGCCCTCGACGAGCTGGAGCCGAGTCCGCTCTCCGAGCCCGAAGTCCGCGTGCGCGAGCGGAGCAGCCGCTTCGCCCTCGCTGCCGTGTTGCTCGCCGTCCTCGGCGCGCTGCTCCGTCGCCGCGGATGGGAGGCCGGACCATGAGCGTTCCGCAGGTTGCTTCACACGAAGCCCGCCAGCACGGAACCTGGGATGCGCAGCGGCGGCGTTGGCGCCGGACTCTGCACCATCTCGCCTTTCTTCCGGCCGTGATGGGTGCAACTTGGATGCTCCGCATCGAGCAGAGCACGCTCGTAGATGCGGTGGACGCGGAACCAGGGGTGGAGTTAATCCTTTGCCTCGACGTTTCGCGTTCGATGCTGGCGCGCGATCTCGCACCGAGCCGGCTCGCGCGGGCGCAGGCGGAGATCCGCGCGCTCGCGGAGGCGGCACCCGCGGATCTGCTCAGCCTCGTGGCCTTCGCCGGCGAGGCGCGCATCGTGGTGCCGCCGACCCACGACGCGGCGCTCTTCGCCGATCTCGCCGCACTCTGCGGTCCTCACAGCCTGAGTCGCGGCGGCAGTGATCTCGGTTCCGGACTGGAAGCCGCTACTACCATGCTTACGGAGCAACTCACGCGACCGGTAACGGTGCTGGTGCTGACGGACGGCGAAGATCTGGAGGGACGTGGTGCGCGCGCCGCGCAGGAACTCGCGCGGCGCGGCGTGATCGTGCACTGCTTCGGCTTCGGGAGCGAACGTGGCAGCAAGATCGTGGTGCCGGGACCCGGAGGCGAAAGCTTTCTGCGCGATGCGAACGGTCGTGAGGTGGTGAGCGCGCTCGACGCGACGGCGCTGCGCGGCCTGGCGCAGTCCACTGGGGGAGATTACTTTCCCATCGGACCGGAAGTGGGCGCGCTGCGCGAGGTCTATCGTGCGCAAGTGCTACCGCTCACGCGCCGCGCAGCGCTCGCCGCTGCCGACTCTTCCGCGCGAACTCCGTCGGCGCTCTTGTTGCTGGCGGGACTCCTCTGGATACTCATTCTGGCCACTCGCGACGGCCGTCGGCCATGAAGTTCGCCCTCCTCACGCTGCTGCTGCTTTCCGGAGGTGCCTTCGCGGAAGGATTGCGGCTGTTCCGCGCCGGGGATGCGGCGGGTGCGCTGTTGAGCTTCGAGCAGGAGTTGCGCACCGCTGGAGAGCGCGCTTCCTTGGAGCTGCACTACGATCGTGCGCTGGCTGCCTTGCATGCCGGCGCATGGCAAGCGGTGGAGGAGAGCGAGCAGGTCCTGTCCGAACGCGGCGCTGCGAGCTGGACGTCGCGGATCGCGCTCCTGCGCGCCTGCCTCTTCGCGCTGCGCGCCGAGGAAGCAGCGGCGTTGGCTGGGGCGCCGGGAGCCATTCCCGCCGACTGGGACCTCGCGCTGGCGCGCGGCCGCGCCGGGTTGGAGGCCTTTGCACTGGCGCTCGACAGCTCCGAGCTGGATCTTCCCGCCGCGCGGCGCAATGCCGCGCGCTTGATGCATCGCCTCGCTGCGTGGGAGCGTGCGCGCGCGGCAGCCTTTCCGCCGAAGAGCGAGGCCACGCCGACGCCGCATCCGCAACCGACGCGGGTGGAAGAGTTGCTGCAGAGGCTCGAGCGCATGGATCGTCCGCCGGAGACGCGTGCGGCTCCGGAGGCGTCCGGAGTGGAGCGCGATTGGTGATCTTCGCGGCCCTCGCATCGATCCTGTTCGGAAGCACGCAGTCGGCGCCGGTCTTCCTCGAGTGGCGTGCACCGGAACTTCCGGTGTATCGCGAACAGGCCGTGCATCTCAGCTTGCGCCTCGGGGTGGAGCGCGAGTTTCTCGAACAGGCGATGGTGCAGCCCTTCCGACGTCCTCTGGCATTGCCCCTCCAAGTCGCATCGCACTGGGACGAGGAATTCTGGCGTCTGAGCGTGCGGACGGATCCGACCGACGCCGCCCTTCCTCGCTTCGTGCTCGACGGAGTCATCCTGCGTGCCGATCGCGTGCTCGAAGAATCGCGCGAAGGCCGCCGCTATCTGGTCGCAGAATGGGATCGCGTGGTGCAGCCACGACGCGCCGGAGCTGCGCAGCTCGCCTCCATCGCGGCGCAGTACTCCTGGACCGAGGGGGGGGGTGCGGATCTCTTCGGGGATCCGTTGCCGGGATCGCGTCAGGACGGGCGCGTCGAGGCGGCTTCCCTCGAGCTCGAAGTGAGGGAGTGGCCCCAGGAAAATCGCCCCGTCAACTTCAGCGGCGCGATCGGTAGTTTTCACTTCGCGGTCGAGCGTCTTCCTTCGGAGGATGCCGAGATCCTGCGCCTCCGGCTCACGATCTCCGGCGAGGGGAATCATGAATCCTTGGAGCCACCAGCACTCACCGAGCTTCCTGGCTTCCATCTGCTTGGCCGCATCGTAGAGCGGAATCCTCATCGCGTGAGTGTGACGGCAGAGTTCGCCATGGATACGGCCACGCCGCCGCGATTTCCGCGGATCTCCTTTTCCTTCCTCGATCCGCGAACGGGCACTTACGCCACGCTGCACTCCGAAGCCGTTCCGCTCACTCCGCGCGTGCCTCAGGCCGAAGCTCGGGATCCGATCCCCCCTCCTGGGAAAGGCTTTTTCTGAGGTTCCCGAATATTCCCGTGGCCCGTGTGGCTCGGATTGGCAGTGGGGGCCTTCGCCTGCGGCTACTTGCTGCAGCGCAAGCGAGGTTCCGCGCAGATCCTCGCGACGCCTCATGCCGCGTCCTCTGCCGTGACGGAGCGCGATCCTGCGGCGGCGCTCCTCTCCTTTCTCGCCCAGGAATTGGGAATCAGCGCTGCTGCGGTGCATTCCCCCGATCTGAGAGCGCGCATTTCGGTGCGCGGCATCCCCGTCGCCTTGTGCGAGCGCACGGCGGCGCTCTTCGAAGCGCTGCAAGCCGAGCGCTACGGTGGGCCGCCGGTTGCCGATGCGGCGGATCGGCTCGCGGACCTGCGTGAGGAATGGCGGCGATCACTTCCGCACTCTGGACTCTCGCTCCCGCCTCGCGCATGATGATGCGGACACTGCTTCGACCTTTGCTCACACCGTCTCGATCATCTCGGAGGACGCGCGTCGTCGGCGCGTGGACTCTTCCGATCCTCACCCTCACGGCCGCTTGTCAGCGCTCCGATTCCGGCACAGCGCCAGAGCCGTTGGCGGCCATCGCCGTTCGTCTGGTCTCGGCTCAGGAGCGCGCTTCCGTGAGCAGTTTGAGTGTGACGGGATCCCTGCGCGCGGACGAGGAGGTGTTGGTGTCGGCGAAGGTCGCGGGGCGCGTCCAAGCCGTGCACGCAGACTTCGGTGAGGAAGTGGCCGCCGATTACCTCCTGCTCGAGGTGGACGCTTCCGACTACGCCCTGCTACTGCGCGAAGCGGAGGCTGCATTCATCCAGTCGCTGGCGGCGCTGGGCTTGGCCGAGTTGCCGGAACGCGAATTCGATCCCGAGCGGACTCCGGCCGTGCGCAAGGCGATCGCCGCGCGGGACAATCTCGCGCTGCGTGCCGCGCGCGGGGAGCGCTTGGCGCTCGGCCCGCAACCGGTCATCAGCGAGCAAGACCTCGCCGACCTGCGAGCGGCCTTGCTCGGCGGCGAAGCCGAGTTGGAGTTGCAGCGTCAGAATGCGCGCGCTGCTTTCGCTCAGGCGCGCTTGCTGGAAGCCCGGATGCTCACCGCGGCGCAGCGTCTCGCGGACACGGCGCATCGTGCTCCGAAATCGGCGGCCAGTCCTTCCTTCCGGGTTGCGCAGCGCATGGCGGCGATCGGTGACTACGTCGCCGTGGGTGATCCGCTCTTCCGCTTGGTGGACGACGATCCGCTGCGCTTGCGCGTACGTATTCCCGAACGCCACCTCGGTGCGGTTGCGGTCGGACAGGAGGTCGGCCTGCGCGTAGAGGCGAGCGAGCGCGAATTCCTTGGCACCGTGATGAATCTTTCTCCGGAGGTGCAGGTGACGACGCGCAGTTTCGAGGTGGAAGTTCGCGTCGCCAATTCCGAGCGGATCTTGCGTCCGGGCAGCTTTGCCACCGCGAGCATCCGCACCGGCAGCGAGCCGCGCTTGATGGTGCCCGCCGCTTGTGTGCGACGTTTCGCGGGAGTGCACAAGTTGCTGCTCGTGCACGACGGCATCGTGGAAGAACTTCGCGTCCAACTCGGAGTGCGCGATGGCGAGTGGGTGGAGATCCTCAGCGGGATCGAGCCGGGTGAGCTTTTGATCCACGATCCGGATCCCGCTCTGGTGAGCGGAAGCGCGGTGGTCGCCGCGCCCTGAGGAGCCGATGCAAGCGCTCGCCGAACTCTGCATCCGCCGCCCGGTCTTCGCTACGATGATGAGTTTGGCGTTGGTGATCCTCGGTGTGGTGAGTTATTCACGGCTGGGAGTGGATCGCCTGCCCTCCGTGGACGTGCCGACCGTGCGCGTGCGCGCGAACCTGCCCGGCGCGGCACCGGAGGAATCCGAGATCCTGCTCGCCGATCCGATCGAGCAGGCGGTCAATACCGTCGAGGGCCTCGACGAACTGCGTTCGGTTTCGCTCGCGGGTCAGACCAACGTCATCGCCAACTTCGATCTCGAACGCGACGTGGACGCCGCCGCGCAGGACGTGCGCGATCGGGTTTCGGCGTCGCTGCCGCGGCTGCCGGAAGATGCGCCGCCGCCGACCGTCACGAAGGTTGACAACGACAGCTCGCCGATCCTCACGCTCGCGGTTTCCGGGCCGCGCGATCCGCGCGAACTGACGGAGATCGCCGACAAGTTGGTACGGACGCGGCTGGAGCGTGTCGGGGGCGTTGGGGAGGTTGTGCTACGAGGCGGTCAACCGCGTTCGATGAACCTGTGGCTCGACGCCGCGCGGCTCGAGGCGCACGGCATCTCGGTGGTCGAGGTGCGCGACGCAATCATCGCCCAGAACGCCGAAGTGCCCGGCGGCAATCTCACCGGCGCCGACCGCGAGCTCTCCGTGCGCACGGTCGGCCGCTTAAAGAATGAGGATGAATTCAACCAGCTCGTGGTGCGCGACTCCGCCGAGGCGCCTCTGCGCCTCGCGGACCTCGGCCGCGCGGAGGACGGCACGGTGGAACCGCGCACGCTCGCCCGTCTCAATGGGGTGCCGACCGTGATCCTCGAAGTCGTGCGGCAATCCGATGCGAACACCGTGGCCGTGATCGAAGGCATCAAGGAGAACCTCGCGGCTCTGGCGGCAGAGCTCCCCGCCGACGTCCAGGTCAGCGTCATCCGTGATCAGTCGGGTTACATTCACGCCGCGCAGCACGAAATCAGTCTGCACCTGATCGTGGGCAGCATTTTGGCCAGCGCGGTGGTGCTGCTGTTCATGCGCAGTTGGCGTGCGACGGTGATCGCTGCGGTGGCGATTCCGACTTCGGTCATCGCCACCTTTGCGGTCATGCACGCGCTCGGATTCACCTTGAACAGCATCACGATGCTCGCGCTGGTGCTGATGGTCGGCATCGTGATCGACGACGCGATCGTGGTGTTGGAGAACATCTTTCGCTTCATCGAGGAGAAAGGGCGCACTCCGATGCAAGCCGCGCGCGAAGCGACGGCCGAGATCGGTCCGGCGGTGCTCGCCACCACCTTGAGCCTGGTGGTGATTTTCCTGCCGGTCGCCTTCATGTCGAGCGTGGCAGGACGCTTTCTCTACCAATTCGGCGTCACTGCTGCCGTGGCGGTGCTGGTCAGCCTCTTCGTCTCCTTCTCGTTGACCCCGATGATGTCGGCACGACTGCTCTCGGCGAGTCGCGCACCTGGGACCGAACGTCCGCGCTCACGCGGTGGTTTCTATGCCGTGCTTGATCGCGGCTACGCGCGCTTGGTTCAGGCGGCGATGCGACACCGGCTGCTGGTGATGATTCTCGCGGTGCTGGTGATTGCCGCCGCCGTACCGATCTTCGCTCAGGTCGGGCAGGAGTTCGTGCCGGCGGACACGGACGAATCCGAGTTCGAGGTCTCGGTGTCGGCGCCGGAGGGCGCCAGCTTGGCTTCCATGGATCTCGCGTTGCGTGAAGTGGAGCGCGTCGTGTCCAGCACTCCCGGTGTCACCGACGTGCTCTGCTCCTCCGGAGGCTTCTCAGGCAATCAGGTCAACTCCGCGAACTTGCACGTGCGCATCGAGCCACACACGGCGCGCCTCTTTTCGCTCGGGCGTCTGTGGAGCGAGACACGCGCCGGACGTCCGCTGCAGGCCTTCCGCGGCAATTATTCACAGATTGACGTGATGACCGAGGTGGATCGCCGCTTGCGCGAAATCTCGGGCTTGCGCTGCCAAGTGCGCAACTACGCGAGCTTCAACCTCGGCGGCGGTCCCTTCGACGTCAATCTCGTGATCAAGGGGCCCCGCCTGGATCGCTTGATGGAGTTCGCGGAGGAGTTGCGCAACCGCGGCATCGCCGCCGGAGGCTATCGTGGACTCGACACCAG